>JGI24890J29729_1000109_pt1 | contig 67534 bp, 58 predicted proteins | sample FreactcultureFD7_FD_29729 | JGI IMG/M metagenome (IMG submission 29729)
CNCCCGCTCGCTGACATGAGCAGGATTGTGGTCTAAACATGGGTCAACTTAGGATGCAAATTTCCTGAGAAAGTGGGTCAGATTTAGATGCAATTCAACAGACCTGAGCCAGCTCGATACGCTCTTCGAACTCGATGGCAGCCTGCGCGAGGGCCATTGGCAGGTCGCGCTCAAGGCGCGCCAGCCGGCACTGGCCAAGGCCATCGGCGACATCAGCCTGGCCGGTGCCAGCTATGTGGAAAAGGTCGACATGAAGGAAGCCAGCGGCGACCGCACCGAGATCCGTTTTTCGGCCATCAAGACCGGCGAGGGTGCGATGACGGCCGACGAAGGAGCCCTGTTTGACTAAGCCCGCGCGCCGCCAGCCGCGCCTGCTGGCGCTGGCCTGGCTGCTGGCGGTGCTGCTGGTGGCCGGCCACAATGCCTGGCTGTGGCTGGGCCAGCGCGCCAGTCCCGATACCGACATTCTGGCCCTGCTGCCGGGCACCGGTGGCCGCGATGCGGTACGCCAGCAAGCCTTCTCGCACATGGTCGATGCGGCCCAGCAGAAGCTGGTGGTGCTGGTCGGCGACCGCGACTGGAGCCGGGCCCAGGCCGGCGCACAGGCTTACCTCACGGTCCTGCGTGCGCACTCCGGCCTGATCGCCCCGATCAGCGGCGACGACGCGCAATGGCAAAACCAGTGGCTCGACAGCCTGGCGGGCAGCCGCAGCCTGCTGCTCAGCGAGGCCCAGCGCGCCCAGCTGGCAAACGGCACCCCGCAGGCATGGAGCCAGCGCGCCTTGAGCGGCCTGTACGGCGCGTTCGGCGGCCCCCGCCTGGGTGCCTGGCAGGATGATCCTTTCGGACTCTTCAGCGACTGGGTACAGGAACGCGCCAGGGAGACGCCCGTGCGCCCGCGCGACGGCCAGCTCTTCGTCGAGCGCGATGGCGTGAGCTACGCCCTGCTGCTCCTGGAACTGAAGGCCCCGGCGTTTTCCATGCAGGCGCAGGAGCAGATCGTGCCGCTGCTGGCGCAGGCGCGCCAGGCGGCCCGCAGCCAGGCCAGCGAGGTCATCACCGGCGGCGTGGTCCTGCATGCGGCCGCTGCCAGCGCCCAGGCCGGCAGCGAAAGCGCCACCATCGGTGCCGGCTCGCTGCTGGGCATCCTGCTGCTGATGTGGCTGAGCTTCCGCTCGCTCAAGCCGATTCTCTACATCGCCCTGTCCATCGCCGTCGGCTGCCTCGGTGCGCTGTCGGTGAGCATGCTGCTGTTCGGAAAGATCCATCTGCTGACGCTGGTATTCGGTGCCAGCCTGATCGGCATCGCCCAGGACTACGGGATCTACTTTCTCTGCGCGCGCCTGGCCGCACCGGCCACGCAGGACTCGACAACCCTGCTGCGCCGCCTGTTGCCGGGGCTGGCGCTGATGCTGCTGGCGGCACTGATCGGCTATCTCGGCATGGCCCTGACGCCCTTCCCCGGCCTGCAGCAAATGGCCGTGTTCTCGGCCCTGGGACTGGTGTTTGCCTGGCTGACGGTGGCCTGCTGGTTCCCCCGCCTGATCGGTCCGCACAGCCTGCGTGCCAGTGCGCAAGCGCAGCGCTTCGGCCAAAGCATCGCCCGCTGGCCTGATCTGCTGGGCGGCGTGGCCTGGCACCTGGTCCTGCCGGCGGCGGTGGCGTTGATCGGACTGGCCATCGCCGGCATCACGCGTCTGCACAGCAGCGACGACATCCGCGCCTTGCAGAACAGTCCGCCGGCCTTGCTGCAGGATCAGATCCGCATCAGCCAGTTGCTGGACATGGCCGCCCCGGTCCAGTTCTACCTGGTGCGCGGAGCCTCGCCCGAGGCCGTATTGCGGCAGGAAGAAGCCCTGCTCGAGAAGCTGCAACCCCTGGTGCAAGGCAAGCTCATCAGTGGCGTGCAGGCGGTGTCCAACTGGGTCCCCTCGCAACAGCGCCAGCAGGACAACCTGACCCTGCTGCGGCGCGCGCTGCTGGAGCCACAAGCTGCCACGCCCGACGCCGTCACCCTCACCGCGCAAGCCATCGATGAAAGCCCGCAATGGGCGCAAGCGTTGCGCCAGCGCATGCTGGACAAGGCCCAGCCGCTCACCCCGGCAGAATTCCTGGCCACCCCGGCCGGTACCGCCTCGCGCCACCTCTGGCTGGGACAAGTGGACCGCCAGTTCGCCAGCATCGTAGCCCTGCGCGGCCTGACCGACTATCGCCAGCTGGACCGCCTGGCCGCCGTGGCCGATGGACTGCCGGGCGTGCAATGGGTGGACAAGGTGGGCGACATTTCGGCCGTGCTGCGCCAATACCGCATCACCATGGGCTGGGCGCTGCTGTGTGCCTACGCCGCCATCTTCGCCCTGCTGGCGCTGCGCTACCGCCGCCGCGCCTGGCGCGCGCTGGCCCCGCCGCTGCTGGCCTCGCTGCTGACGCTGGGCCTGTTCGGCTGGCTGGGCCTGCCGCTGCAGCTGTTCCACGTCCTGGCCGGACTGCTGGTGCTGGGGCTGGGCGTGGACTACGGCATCTTCCTGCTGGAAGCCTCCGGCCACCAGCGCCCCCACGCCTGGCTGACCGTGGGCCTGTCGGCCGCCAGCGCATTGCTGTCCTTCGGCTTGCTGGCCCTGAGCCACAGCCCGCCGCTGCACGCCTTCGGCCTGACCATGCTGTGCGGCATGCTGCTGGTGTGGCTGCTGGCCCCTCTGTTCACCCATCCCGGCCGCGAACCGCTCCAGGTTCAGCGCGCACAGCCGGACAAGGAATCCGCATGAAACCCTCCCGCCTGCTGGCCGCCGTGAGTGCCGCCACCCTCCTGCTGCTGGGCGGCTGTGCCAGCCCGCCACCCCCGGATACGCGCCCGTCGGCGCGCCTGTCCCTGCGCCTGCCGCCGGCCGCGCTGGGCCAGGACATCAGCCTGCAGCAACACCTGACGGTGGAGCGCGGCAACCGTGTCGACCAGCTCGACACGGCGCTGGAAATCGATGCCAGCCATGTCAACCTGGTCGGCCTGGCGTTTGGCCAGCGTGTCATGTCGCTTCACTATGACGGCCAGCAATTGCAGGTCTGGCGCCACCCCATGCTGCCCAGCCAGGTGCAAGGTGAAGATGTACTGCAGGACGTCCAGCTGACCCTGTGGCCGGCTGACGCCATCCGCCAGGCCCTTCCCGAGGGCTGGGAGTTGCGCGAAGCCCGGGCTCAACGTACCCTCCTGCTCCACGGCGAAACGATTGCCGTGATCGACTACCCCGACCAGCGCCGCTGGGGAGGCAAAGTGATCCTGAACAATCTGCGTTACCACTACAAGCTGACCATCCAGTCGGTGGTGACCTCTGAATGACATCGCCACACGCATGAGCCTTTATCTGAACGCCCTCGGCATGGTCTGTCCGCTCGGCAGCACGCATGAGGCCATCCGCGCGCGCCTGTTGGCCGGCCACAGCGGCCTGCGCGCCGATGCGCGCTACCGCGATGCCCAGGGCGTGCCGCTGGCCCTGGGCGCGGTGACCGATGACACGCTCCTCCCCGCAGACAACCACCTGCCGCTGCGCGAGCGCAGCCGCAACAACCGCCTGGCGCTGGCCGCGCTGGAACGTATCCGTCCCCAGGTCGATGCCGCCATCGCCCGTTACGGTGCAGAACGCATCGGCATCGTGCTGGGCACCAGCACCTCCGGCATCGCCGAGGGCGAAACCGCCTTTGCAGCGCGTGCCGCCAGCGGCAGCTTCCCGCCCGGCTACCACTACGGCCAGCAGGAGCTGGGGTCGCCGGCCACCGCGCTGCAAATGACGCTGGGCACCAGCGGTCCGGCCTACGTGCAATCGAGCGCCTGCGCTTCCAGCGGCAAGGCCATCGCCAGCGCCGCGCGCCTGCTCAACATGGGCCTGTGCGATGCCGTCCTCTGCGGCGGGGTCGATACCTTGTGCGAATTCACCATCTCCGGCTTCACGGCGCTGGAATCGGTAAGCAGCGAACCCTGCAATCCGCTCTCGCTGCATCGCTGCGGCATCAACATCGGCGAGGGTGCGGCGCTGTTCCTGCTCACGCGCGAACCCGCACCGGTCCGGCTCAGTGGCTGGGGCGAGTCTTCCGACGCCTATCACATCTCGGCCCCCGATCCCGAAGGCCGGGGCGCGCAACTGGCCATCGGCCAGGCCCTGCGCCGCGCCGGACTCGATGCCGCCCAGATCGATTACATCAACCTGCACGGGACGGCCACGGCGCAGAACGATGCGATGGAGTCACGGGTGGTGCAGGCACTGTTCGGGCTGGAGGTGCCGGTGAGTTCGACCAAGCCCTTCACCGGCCATACCCTGGGTGCGGCCAGCGCCATCGAAGCCGGCTTGTGCTGGCTGCTGATGCAGGATGACAACCCGCAGGGCCTGCTGCCGCCCCACCTGTGGGATGGCGTTGCCGATCCGGCGCTGCCGCAATTGGCTCCGGTCAAGGTCGGCCAGCGCCTCGACAGGCCACTGCAGCACGTACTCTCCAATTCATTCGCCTTTGGCGGCAGCAATGTCGCGCTGGTCTTTTCGCGCGAGGAAAACGCATGAGCTCGCTTGCGCACGGCATCCCGCCGGTAGAGCAGTTGTTGCCGCACGCTGCCCCCATGATTCTCATCGACCGCGTGGTCGCAGTGAGTGAGGACCGGCTGCAGGCCGAGCTGGAGATCCGTCCCGAGAGCCTGTTCCACAACGGCACGGGCGTGGGCGCCTGGGTCGGCATCGAATACATGGCCCAGAGCATTGCAGCCTGGGCCGGTTACCAGGAACGGATCACGGGCGGCCAGGCCAAGATCGGTTTCCTGCTGGGGGCACGCCGCTATGGCTGCAGCGTGCCGGAGTTCGCCACCGGCATGCGGCTTGGCGTATCGGTGCAGTTGCTGCTGCAGGCCGAGAACGGACTGGGTTCCTTCGAGTGCCGCCTCACCGACCTGGCGACCCAACAAGAACTGGCGCAAGCCACCGTGTCGGTATTCCAGCCGCACGATGCAACACACTATCTTCAAGAAGGCATGGCATGACCACATCGGGAGCACACAGCATTTTCGTTACCGGCTCAAGCCGGGGCATCGGCCGCGCCATCGCGCTGCGCCTGGCACGCGAGGGATATGACATCGTCCTGCATTGCCACGCCCGGCGCGATGCTGCCGACCAGGTCGCCGCCGAGATCGCCGCGCTGGGCCGCCAGACCCGCGTGCTGCAATTCGACGTGGCCCATCGCGAACAGGCCGCGCAGGCCCTGCTGGCCGATGTGGAACAGCACGGCTGCTACTACGGCGTGGTCTGCAATGCCGGCATCACCCGCGACAACGCCTTCCCCGCCATGCCCGGCGAAGACTGGGACAGCGTGCTGCGCACCAACCTCGATGGCTTCTACAACGTGCTCAATCCGCTGGTCATGCCCATGGTGCGGCGGCGTGCGGCCGGCCGCATCGTGACCCTGGCCTCGGTGTCAGGCCTGATCGGCAATCGCGGCCAGGTCAACTACAGCGCCGCCAAGGCCGGTGTCATCGGTGCCACCAAGGCACTGGCGCTGGAACTGGCCAAGCGCGACATCACCGTCAATTGCGTCGCACCCGGCCTGATCGATACCGACATGACCGAAGACGCGCCCGTCGACGAGATCCTCAAGCTGATCCCCGCGCGCCGCGCCGGCAAACCCGAAGAAGTGGCCGCCGCCGTGGCCTTCCTGATGTCGCCCGATGCGGCCTACATCACGCGCCAGGTGATCTCGGTCAACGGAGGCCTGGCATGACGCGCCCTCTCAACGAGCGCCGGGTGGTGGTCACCGGCATGGCCGGCATCAGTCCCATCGGCACCGACTGGAACAGCGCGCTGGCGCATCTGCAGACCCTGCGCAATGCCGTGCAGCGCATGCCCGGATGGGATGAATACATCGGCCTGCACACCCGCCTGGGGGCCCCGGCCGTGGAGTTTTCGCTGTCCGAACGCTACAACCGCAAGACCACCCGCAGTATGGGCCGGGTCGCCCTGATGGCCACGCGCGCCAGCGAATGGGCACTGGCCGATGCGGGGCTGCTGGAAGATCCGCTGCTCAAGAGCGGCCAGTTGGGTATCGCCTACGGATCTTCGGCCGGTACGCCCAATGCCATTGCCGACTTCGCCATGATGTTCGCCGAGAAGAACACCCGCGACATCAATGCCAACACCTACCTCAAAATGATGGCGCATACGGCACCGGTGAACATGGGCGTGTTCTTCGGCATAACCGGCCGCATCATCACCACCTCCAGCGCCTGCACCTCGGGCAGCCAGGGCATCGGCTATGCCTATGAAACCATCCGCAGCGCGCGCCAGGTGGCGATGGTGGCCGGCGGTTCCGAAGAACTGTGCGCCACCGAAGCGGCCGTCTTCGACACCCTCTACGCCACCAGCGTGCGCAACGACACGCCGCAGCTCACCCCCAGCCCCTTCGACCGCGACCGCGACGGCCTGGTGCTGGGCGAAGGGGCCGGCAGCCTGATCCTGGAAGACCTGGAACACGCCCAGGCACGCGGTGCCCGCATTTATGCCGAGATCGTCGGCTTCGGCACCAACAGCGACGGTGCCCACGTCACCAATCCCAATGCGGCCACCATGCAGGCGGCCATCCAGATGGCGCTGGACGACGCCGGCTTGCCGCCCTCGGCCATCGGCTACATCAATGCGCACGGCACCGGCACCCGCCAGGGTGACATGGCCGAAACCCAGGCCACCGCGCGCGTGTTCGGAAACGGTACGCCGATCAGCTCGCTCAAGAGCTACATGGGCCACACCCTCGGGGCCTGCGGTGCGCTGGAAGCCTGGCTGTCCATCGAGATGATGCGCCACGGCTGGTTCGCCCCCACCATCAACCTGCAGCAGCCCGATCCCGAGTGCGGCGAGCTGGACTACCTCACCGGCGAAGGCCGGGCACTGCAGTGCGAGTACGTGATGTCGAACAACTTTGCCTTCGGCGGCATCAACACCTCGCTGATCTTCAAGCGCTGGCCCTGACGCTCGCCTGCCCCTTCTGCCCTCCCTCTGCATCCCCTCATGACAAGGAAAACAAGCGATATGAAGACAATTTCCATCACCCTCGCACTGACCCTGGCGCTGGCCGCCGCCCTGCCGGCCCAGGCGCGCGATACCAAGCACCTGCTGCCGCTGGACAGTACCGCCGACATGAAGGACAAGGAAGGAATTCTGGATGGCTCGGTCAAGTTCTACTTTGCCGGCCAGGCGCACCCGGCAGTGCTGGAGAAGATCGCCACCGACGTCACCAACCAGAAGACCAACGCCGTCGGCAAGAGTGATGAAGAGGCCTGCAAGTGGGTCTTCCTTTCGGCACTGGTACAACTGCACAAGAAGGCCCGCGAGCTGGGCGGCAATGGCGTGGTCAACATCGTGAGCTATTACAAGAAGAACGAAATGGCCAGCGCCACCCAGTTCGAATGCCACGCCGGTGCCACCATGGCCGGTGTCGCCCTCAAGGGCGACATCGTCAAGCTGGGCCAGTAAGCCGCCATGCCATCCACCGTGGCCTGGGTCGTGGATGGCCGCGCCTTCGTCGGCGCGGACGCGTGTCCGGCCGCGCTGGGGCGGCTGGCCGCGGTCCTGTCTCCGGATGAGCGCACGCGCCTGCAAGGCTTCCTGCGCCCGCAGCGCGCCTGCGAATTCCTGCTGGCGCGGCTCTTGATGCGGCATGCGCTGATGCAGGCCAGCGGTTGCCGCCTGGACGATATCGAAGTGAGCGAACGGCACGGTGCCGCCCCGCTGGTGCGCATCGCCGGTGCGCCCGCCGATGGCATCACACAGCCAGCGGCCAGCCTCTCGCACAGCCGTGGCTGGATCGCCTGCGGCGTGAGCGTAGGCACGCAGATCGGAGTGGACATCGAAGCACCGGCTCCCGAACGCGACCTGTCTTCACTGGCCGATCTCGCCTTCACGCCGCAAGAATTGTCCGGCCTGGCACAGCTCAGCGGGGACGAACGGGAAGCCGCCTTCTATCGCCTGTGGTGTGGCAAGGAGGCCGATTACAAATTTCGTCACAATGCCGCCCGGCACGAAGGTGCCATGGCCGCCGATGCCACGCCATTTTTGCATCACGAGCAAGGAACGCACTATCACCTGTGCGTATGTACTGCAAAGCCGGCGCGGCAGCATCGTACCCAAGACCTCGCGCTGCAGGCGCTGCTGGGGATGGCGGCCAGCAGTACGGCGCTGGGAGCGTAGCCAGAAGCCAGCAATACAGTGGCAATACACAAGCAAGACCAAAGCAATACAGCAGCAAACCGGAGCAATACACCTTCGCATGGCGCGAACAATACAGTGGCACTCCGGAGCAACACACAAGACCTACAACCAGCAGACACTTCAAGGGGAAATCATGTCCGCATCACGCACCTGGCTGCTCGCAGCCGGCACACTTCTGTTGACCACCGCCTGCTCCACGCCGGAAGAGCGGATGGCCAAGCTGCAGATCAAACAGCAGCGGCTGGAGATCAAGGCGCAGCAAGCAGCACAGCGCAACGAGGCCCGCAATGAATTGCGCACCAAGGTTCAGGCAAGTGCAGTGACCGACCAGCGCGGCCCGTACGAGAACGTGATCAAGGCCCTGGCCAGCTGCGACGCCAGCTTTGCGGCCACCTTGCGCCAGTTCTCCGGCAGCCTGCCGCCGGCCTTCGTAGTCACGCTCAAGGGCCCGGTAGCCAGCATCGATGTGCCGGACCGTCGCACACCCGGCAGCAACCGCATTGCGGCCGCTGGCAGCGCGCAGGCCTACGGCCAGACCCTGAGCGGCTATTACGATGAGCGCACGGAAAGCAACGGCCAGTTGCAGAAGATGAGCTGGGGCTTCTACAGCCCGGCCACCCCGGAACAACTGGCCAAGGTGCTGGGCGCGGCCATCCCCAACTTCAAGCGCACCAGCCGCGAACTGGACGGCAACTACGTGCGCATGGAAATCTTCGATCGCGGCGGCTGGCACCGCACGACGCGCTTCGACTATTACCGCGGCCAGTCCAACGTGCTGGGGGAACGGACCCTGGTCATCGAACCTTCGCGCGACCCCGCCTTCCCCGGCAGCCGCATCGGCTGCTCGGTGCGCGGTGCACAAGTGGCGCAGTTCCAGGATGAGTTGCGGCCTGAGGTGGATTGACGTCTGGCATGGAGATGAACGGGCCGGTTCAAGCCGGCCTCCTCTTCATGTACATCTTGTGGCCGGACCGCAAAAAAGCTAGCGTATGCCCTCATCTATTTGGAGCATGGTCATGCGCTACCGCTTATACGCCAACCCCGTCGGCTTTCTCATCGGCCAGCACGGGAGAAACCCGGAAGTCCGGGCCTTGTTGCAGATCCTGGCGCAGGGCGACCAAGAGGTCATCACGGGTAAAGTCAGCCGCGTTGGAATGGTCGTCGCCAGACTCTATGCCAAACATTGATGCGTAAATGCATCAATGCCTCACCGCCCCACACAAACAAAACTCCCCGCCTCATTCACGGACCCGCTCCCGCGATACTGCGGCCAGGCCGGATACCGGCACAGCGGCCGGCTGCGGCCCGGTACCACGGTGGTATCCACCACGATCTGATCCACTGGGGCCTTCCCCTGCTCCACCCATTGCTCCAGCGCAGTCAGTGAATCCCAGGACGCATTGAAAGCGGTACCGAACACATGCCCATAGCCGGGGATCTCGTAATAACGCACGAAGCCCTCAAGCTGCTGTTCCCCCATCGCCTTCTGCAAGCGCCCCAGATACTGCCGCGTGGCCTGCGTGCTGACCAGCGCATCGGCCGTGCCATGCGCGATCAGGATCTTGCCGCCCTTGTTGCGGAAGGCCGAGAGATCGGTCTGATTCACATCCTGCAAGCCGTTCAACGCCACCACCCGCGCCTGATACCCGCCCGGCCGCAGCGGATCCAGCGCCAGCGGATTGAAGTTCACGTCGCGCGTAACGAAGTAGCGCACCCACTGATCCCAGAAAGTGCTGTGATACGGCGGACTGCCTTTGCTGCTCACGCCCGGCATCGGATTGGCGGGCTGCTCGGTGCCCAGTCCCAGTGTCTGGATGATGGTCTGGAAAGGACTGCCTGTGCCCATGCCCCAATCCGTGCCCCAGGTGTTGAATCCTGGATACCGCGTCTCGCCGCTGGCCAGTGGATAAGGCAACTCCAGCGGCGTGCTGAAGACCTTGAAGGCAGCAATCTGCGCGTCCGACAGGCAACCGTCGCCGCCCTCGCCTCCGCCCTCGCAACGCAAGGGCTTGCCGTTGAGCGAGGCCGTGGCCGGATCGAAACGCGCATTGCAGGCATCAACGTTGCTGATGACGCCATCGGCCACGCCATCAAGACGGTCACACGCCGCCATGGCGGCATCGAACAGGAGCTTGCGCTTGGCCGCATCGGGATAAGCCCCCGGCTGCGCCATGGCCTGCGTCATGCGGCCAAACTGCAGGTTCAGTGCGACGGCATTCCAGGCCGGATACAAGGCAATCACGCCATCCACATCAGACGGCCAGCGACTGGCCATGGCCAGGGCTTCACGTCCGCCCGTGGAGCCGCCGGCAAAATACACCCGTGCAGGCCGCTGTCCATAATGGGCGGTGACGATGGCCAGCGCCACGTCGCGCGTCTTCTTCAAGGCATCGCCAGCGAAATTGCGCAAGGCTTCGTCGTTGCTGCCAAATGAACCATCGCGCGACGTGGTGGCATTGGCCTGGTGGCCGGAATCACTGGCGAAGGTGGCATAGCCGCGCCCCAAAGGACCGGGCTGCATGGCCGCGCCGGCAGGGACGTTGGCGGCCACGTCCGGAATGGTGCCGTCATAGCCGCCACCACCGAACATCAGGGCCTTTCCATTCCATTGCGCCGGCAGGTCCACCTGGAAAAGGATCGCCGGTGCAGCGGGATCGAGCGGGCTGATCTCGCCGCTCACCTTGCAGTAAGCACCGATGGCCTTGGCGCCCTCGCCGCTGGCGGCCACGGTCTCGGTGGCCGTCACGCGCGCACCGCGCGTAGCCAGGCCGATGGCCGCGGCCGGAAGGGTGAAGGTACGCAAGGCGGTGCAGCTTTGTGGCGTGCTCACCGGCGTGTCGGCGACAGGCTTCTCGGGCGCGCTGCTGCATGCGGCCAGCAGCGCGATGAGGCAAGGACTCAACAAGGCCGGATACAGCATGGGCCTGCGGGTGGTTCGTGGCATGACGGTCTCCTGATGGTCTCAACGTTGTCTACGTAACGCTTGCACCGCCACACTATACGTCACTCAGGCGCACGCCCCTGCCAGGCATTCTCCAGCAAGGCCCGCAGCGCCGTGCGCTCCAGCGGGCGCGGATTGGCATAGGCATTCTGCAAAGCGATGTCGGTGCAGCGATCCAGTTCCTCATACCGCATGCCCAACTCGCGCAGGGACAACGGTGCCTGCAGCCGGGCAGCCAATGCATGCACACCTTGCGCGGCATCGTCAGTCCCCAGGGCGCGCGCGATGCGCTGCATGGTTTCCGGTGCCGCCGGTGCGTTGTAGGCCAGCGCGTGCGGCAGGATCACGGTATGCGTCTCGGCATGCGGCAGGTTGTAGCTGCCGCCCAGCGTGTGGCACAGCTTGTGATGCAGCGACATGCCGACATTGCCCAGCACCGTGCCACACAGCCAGGCCCCATACAGACACTGGCTGCGCGCGGCCAGATCAGCGCTGCGCGCCACCAGCTGCGGCAAGCCCTCGGCCAGTGCGCGCAACCCCTCTTCGGCCAGCAGCGACATGATGGGGTTGGCATCCGGCGCATAGAGGCCTTCGGCTGCATGCGCCATGGCATTGATGCCGCTGGTCACCGACAGCTTCAGCGGCAGACCCGCGCTCAGTTCGGGATCGTAGATGACCGTGCGCGGCAGCACGCGCGCATCGCGCCCGGTCTTCTTGAGGCCGGCTTCGGTGATGCCATAGATGGGCGTCATCTCGCTGCCGGCATAGGTGGTCGGGATGGCAAGGATGGGTAGTTCGGATTCCAGTGCGATCGCCTTGCCCAATCCCATGGTGGAACCGCCGCCGATGGCGATGGCGCAGTCCGCACCGAGTTCGCGTGCGACTTCACGGGCATGGCGCGCGGTCTCGATGGGTACGTGCATGACGGCCTGGTCGAATATCCCGGCACAGCGCTCACCGATCAGGGCGGCGACGCGCTCGGCCTCGGCGCGCTGGCCGGGCGTGCACAGCACGAGCGCGCGGCGTGCGCCCAGCAGGTCGGTTTCGCGCACCAGGTGCTGCAGGCTGCCGGCACCGAAGATCACACGGGCGGCGGAACTGGTATAGGTAAAACTGTTGTGGGCAGGCAGGGACATGGCAGGATCAGGTGCGCTGAGGATTGAGGATGAAATCATAGTCCAGCGTGTAGAACGGCTGCTCACAGGTGCTGCCATCGGGCGCGGGTCCGGCCTCATGGCGCGGCCAGTCGGCGATGAGCGTGGAGCGCACGCCGAAGACGGCATCGGACTCCAGATACGCGTCCCCGCGGCGGAAGACATGGGTGATCAGCGTCTCGTAGCCCTCGGCCTGGATGCGGAAATGCAGGTGCGCCGGCCGCCAAGGATGACGGCCCAGCGTCTCCAGCATCTTGCCGACCGGTCCGTCATGCGGGATCGGATACGAATTGGCGAGGATGCTGCGGAAGTGATAACGCCCCTGCGCATCGGTATGCAGCGTGCCGCGCGCCTGCAAATGGTCGAGGTCGGGATATTGGACATCATAGAAACCATCCTCATCGGCTTGCCACACTTCCATCCTGGCATGCGCGACGGGCTGGCCATCGCGCCCGCGCACGCTGCCGCTGACGAAGCAGGGCTGGCCCTTGGCTCCGTTGGAGATATCCGCACCCAGCGGATAGACCGGCGAATTGTCCACGTGGAAGGGACCGAATACGGTCGCCTCGGTGCAGCCGGCGGGCTTGTGATTCTGCTGCGCCATCACCAGCGTCGACAGTCCCAGGGTATCGGACAGGAGGATGAATTCCTGGCGCTTGTCGGAACACAGCTGCCCGGTCTCGGTGAGGAAGCGGATGCCCTCGAACCATTCCTCCTCGGTCAGCTGTACCTCGCGCGCGAAGGCGTGCAGGTGCTGCACCAGGCTGGTCATGATCTGGCGCAGCCGTTCATTGGGCATGCCGGCATGGCGCGCCAGCACGGCCTGGGTGATGGTGTCTTCATTGAGATTGAGCATGGTCTCCTCGTCGCTGTTGTGTGTTGTGCGTGTGTGTTGTGATTGGACTGATTTTTCCGCTGAGCGGTAATATAGGTCTTATCTTTTCGCAGATATATGACGAAAGTGGAAAACTGTTTTCCACTTCGGCCTGCTCCCCCTCGCCGGAAAGCCCGTCCCATGGACCGCTGGAATCAATTCGAACTCTTCGTGCAGGTGGCCGAGCTGGGCAGCCTCTCGCGCGCCGCCGAGGCGCTGGGGATGTCCAATGCTGCCGCCAGCCGCAGCCTGGCCGCGCTGGAAGAACGCCTGGGCGCGCGCCTGGTGGAACGCAGCACGCGCCGGCTGGGGCTGAGCCAGGCGGGCGAGGCCTTCTATCGCCACTGCAAGGCGGCGCTCACGCAGATGAAGGAAGCCGAAGCCCTGGTCAATGCCAACAGCGTCGCCCCCGGCGGCCTGCTGCGGGTGACTTCCTCGCTGTCCTTCTGCATGAAGCACATCAGCCCGCTGCTGCCGCGCTTTCATCGTCTCTATCCGGACATCACGCTGGAGGTGGTCGCGGCCAACCGCTACGTCGACCTGCTCGACAGCGGCATTGATGTTGCCATCCGCACTCGCGAGTTCGAACCGGATTCCAACATCGCCGTGCGCCGGCTGGCCGCCACCCGCCGCATCCTGGCGGCTTCGCCCGGCTACCTCGCCGCACGCGGCGTGCCGCGCGCGCTGGATGACCTGGCCGCGCACGACCTGCTGGTGTACAGCCACTCCAACCATCCCAACCTGCTGCACTTCACCCATCGCGATGGCCGCGAACGGCAGCTCGACATCACTGCGCTGATGCAGTCCAACGATGGCCAGATCATCCGCGCGGCAGCACTGGAAGGCCTGGGCATCCTGATCCAGCCCAACTACATCATCTATGACGATGTCGTCGCCGGCCGCCTGGTGCCAGTGCTGGACGAATGGGACCTGCCGCGCCTGACCATCAACATCGCCTACCAGGGCCGCAAGCATCTGCCGGCCCGGGTGCGTGTCTTCGTCGACTTCCTGCTGCAGCATTTCGAGGAAATGGACTATGAGCGCAAGTGGACACGATGAGCAGCGCTGCGCAAGCAATTACCGTACATTCCACCGCACCATACCAATTGGTAAATATTAAATACCGATCAGTAGCTTTTATCTTAAACTGGTAGTAATCTTGTTGCCCGAGGTGTTGCTGACACCTCGACACTGTATTGCTGATCGCCTTGCAGACTGTATTGACAAGGCCCTCAGCGTGTACTGAGGAACACCGCAGACTGTATTGTCGGCATGCAGCGCACTGTATTGCTCGCTGACAAGACTGTGATGCTGCTTCTTGCCCATGAGGAGACCCCCGATGCCCAATGCCACCGTTCGCTCCCTCGATCTGCAACAGGATCTGCGCCCGCAGCACCTGCGTCTCACCTGCTGCGCGCTGTTCCTGATGGCGCTGTTGACCCTCTGGCCCGGCCGCGCCGCACACGCTGCACAACCCTGGCGCGAAGCCTTGCCCGCGCAGATCCAGACCGTGGGCAGCGGCACCATGACCTGGCTGGGTTTCCGCATCTATCAGGCCACGCTGTGGGCAGCGCAGAAGCCGCTGGATGAAAGCCAGCCCTTTGCCCTGCAACTCGACTACAAGGTCAAGATCAGCCGCGACAAGCTGGCCTCCACCTCCATCGAAGAGATCCAGCGCATGAGCCCGGCCCCCATCGCCGGCCCGACACTGGCGCGCTGGAAAAGCGAACTGAACCGCGCCTTCGTCGACGTCGCCGACGGCGACGAGCTGGTCGGTGTCTACCTGCCCCAGCGCGGCATGCGCTTGTATGACCGCGACAAGATGCTGGCCGAGATCGCCGATCCCGAACTGGCCCGCTCCTTCTTCAACATCTGGCTGGGCCAGCCCAGCCGCGATGAAAGCCTGCGCCGCCGCCTGCTCGGGGAAACGCCTTGAGCACAGCCGCGCAGCCCGCAACGCCCCCCTCCGCGCGCCTGAGCAATGCCGCCTACGGCCTGCTGGGCGCGCCCCTGGCCATGGCCGCGCTGCCGCTGTTCGTGCAGATCCCGGCTTACTACGCCAGCCATGTCGGCGTGGCCCTGGCACCGCTGGGTTGGGTGCTGTTCGCCGCGCGCTTGCTGGACATGCTGCAGGATCCCCTGTTTGGTCACTTGCTGGATCGCTCGGCGCAACGCCAGAAGCGCTGGATGGCGGCTGCCGGGGTGGTGCTTGCAGTTGCCTTCATCTGTCTCTGGAAGCCACCCTCCACGCCGCAGGCGGCCATGGTATGGCTGGTGGCGATGCTGGTGCTGGCCTATGGCGCGCACAGCATGCTGAGCATCGCCTATCTGTCGTGGGGCTCGCGCCTGCCGGAACAAGGCATGCGCGCCGTCCCCTGGCGTGAAGGTGCGGGGCTGGCCGGCGTAATCCTGGCCAGTGTGGTGCCGGTCGGCATCCTGGCCGCCGATCCGGCACTCATCGACCAGCGCATCACCTGGTATTGCCTGTTCTTCGGCGCGGTGCTGGGCGTGGCACTGCTGTTGCTGCTGCGCCAGCCGGCTCCGCCGATGATGGCGCAGGGCGAGCGCTGGGCCGTGTCGCTGCGCGGACTATGGGCCAACCGGGCGTTTCGTTCGCTGCTGCCGCCTTATCTGCTCAATGCCCTGTCGGCCGCCATCCCGGCTACGCTGGCGCTGTTCTTCATCGAGGATCAATTGCAGGAACGCGCGCTGGCTGGCGGCTTTCTTGCGGCCTACTTCGGCGCGGCCGCGCTGGGGCTACCGCTGTGGAGCGCACTGGCACGCCGCTTCGGCACCATCGCCTGCTGGCGTCAGGCCATGCTGCTCTCCATTGCCGGCTTCGTCGGTGCGGTCCTGCTGGGGCCGGGCGACCGCTGGGCGTTTCTGCTGGTGTGCCTGGCCACTGGGGCAGCACTGGGTGCCGACCTGCTGCTGCCGCCGGTACTGCTGGCGCGGGTGGTCACGCAGCGCGCTTCGGTGGGCGCCGCCTTCGGCATCCTGACCATGCTGGGCAAGCTGGCCCTGGCACTGGCGGGCATCGCCCTGCCACTGCTGTCAGCCCTAGATTACCAACCCGGCCAAGGGCCCAGCAGCAGCCTGCCGCTGGTCTACGCGGCCCTGCCTTGCGTGCTGAAACTGGCGGCGTTCTTGGCCCTGGGGCGCTACGGCCGTCAGCACACTGCCTGAGCAATTTCCCGTTCGCAGATCATGAAGAAAAAGACCGATGCGCAAGCCGCTCCCGCCTCCACCCTGCGCCTGATCCTGGGCGACCAGTTGAATGCGCAGCATTCCTGGTTCGACCACGTCGATCCCGAGGTTGTCTATGTGCTCATGGAAGTGCGTTCCGAAACCGACTACGTGCTCCATCACGCGCAAAAGATCCTGGCCATCTTCGCGGCCATGCGGGCCTTCGGCGAGCAGTTGCGCGCGGCCGGACACCGGGTGCGCTATATCCGGCTGGATGATCCCAGCAACCGCCAGTCGCTGGTGGACAATCTCGACGCCCTGGCCGCGCACTACCAGGCCAGCCGCGTTGAATGGCAGGCACCGGATGAATGGCGCGTCGACCAGGCCCTGCAGCAATGGGGCGACACCTGGGCGCAGGCCCATCAGGGCCAGACCGCCGTGGTGGACAGTGAACACTTCCTCACTGCGCGCAATGAATTGCCACGCCTCTTTGAAGGCCGCAAGCAATGGCTGATGGAGCATTTCTATCGCCAGATGCGCCGCCGCTTCGAACTGCTGCTCGATGCCGATGGCAAGCCCGAAGGCGGCCAATGGAATTTCGACCACGACAATCGCAAGCGCTGGCCCGGCAATCCGCCCGAGCCCCGGGATTGGCGCCAGCCGCACGACCATGGCGCCCTGTGGGAGATGCTGCAGACACAAGGTGTGCGCAGCTTCGGCGAGCCCCAGGCCACGCAGCTGCGCTGGCCGCTGGACCGTACCGAAGCCCTGCAGCATCTGGATCACTTCATCACCACCGTGCTGCCGCACTTCGGCGACTATGAAGACGCCATGAGCAGCAAGGCCCAGCGCCTGTTTCACTCGCTGCTGTCCTTCGCGCTCAATGTGAAGATGCTGCATCCGCTGGAAGTGGTGCGCCGCGCCGAGGAGGCCTGGCGGGAAGGCAAAGCGCCGCTGGCGGCGGTGGAAGGTTTCATTCGCCAGATCATCGGCTGGCGTGAATATGTGCGCGGCATCTACTGGTCGCAGATGCCCGGCTATGACGAGCGCAACGCACTGGCGCACCGCCTGCCGCTGCCGGCCTGGTTCTGGACCGGCCAGACCCGCATGAATTGCCTGCGCCACGCCATCGGCCAGTCGCTGGAGACGGCTCATGCGCATCACATCCAGCGCCTGATGGTGATCGGCAATTTCGCCCTGCTGGCCGGGCTCGATCCCAAGGAACTGCACCACTGGTATTTGGGCATCTACATTGATGCCTTCGAGTGGGTGGAACTGCCCAACACCCTCGGCATGAGCCAGTGGGCCGATGGCGGCATCATCGCCACCAAACCATATGTCAGCAGCGCCGCCTACATCGGCCGCATGAGCGATTATTGCCAGGGCTGCGCCTACGATCCCAAGCAGAAAACCAGCGCCGACGCCTGCCCCTTCAATGCCCTGTACTGGGATTTCTTCCTGCGCCACCAGTCCACCTTCGGCAACAACCCGCGCATGGGCATGGCCTATCAGCAGATCAAAAAAATGCAGCCCGACGATGTCCAGGCCCTGCAACAACGCGCGGCCGACCTGCGCAGCCAGCTCGATACCCTCTGAACCCGCACCGGCAGGCGCTCCCAGCGCGCGATAATTGCTGCCGGCTGCGGTAAACGCAGGCAAAATACACAAAATCTGACGAACTCACGAAATTCTCTGCATAATGGGCCGTCAAAGGCTTGCCCATGGGCAGCACTGTTGCTTTTCGTCGAAAAACGATTATACCGAATTCAAATTCTATCTAATGAATTTGATTTATTTGTGTAAAATACCGATAATGAATTTATGAAAACCGCAAAGACAACCAGCTCCGAGGTGTGCACCACGCAGGAGGCGGCGCACATCCTGGGCATCTCGGTGTCCTCCGTCCAGCAGTTGGTGGAGGCCGGCATCATTGAGGCCTGGAAGACCAAAGGCGGGCNCCGCCGCATTCCGCTGGCGGCGGTGCATGCCTACAAGTCCACGCCGGGCTCCTCGTCGTCCGGCGAGACGGCCGAGCACGGACGCAGCGGTCCGGCAGCGCGTCCCGGCAACGGCCGCACCGCCGTGCTGGTGATCGAGGACAACCGCCTGCAGCGCGAGCTGTATGCCGGCGCCCTCGGGTCCTGGGGCTTGCCGCTGGATCTGGTGTATTGCGACAACGGTTACAAGGCGCTGCTGGAGATCGCGCGCAGCAAACCCGACGTGGTGCTGGCCGATATCGTGATGGAAGGCATGGATGGCTACGAAGTGGTCAAGACCATCCTCCACGATCCGGAGCTGCAGGATGTGAGCATCGCCATCGTCAGCAGCCTGGATGCGGAAGAGATGGCCATGCGCGGCGGTATTCCGGCCGGGGTGGTGTTCTTCCCCAAACCGGTCAATTTTGATGAATTGCGCGGTTACATGCGGGCCTGCTGTGCCCGCAGGGAGCGCGAGACCCGCTAAGGGATCAACCAGGAAAGGCCCGCAGTGCCATGGATGACCGGAAACACCCCCCTCTCCCCCTCCGGTTCGCGCGCATCGACCTGCGCCTGGCCCTGGGCCTGTTTTCGTTGTTGCTGATCTGCGGCCTGTGGCTGGGTGCCTTCAAGGAGCTCAACACCAGTCGCGAGAACTACATGGAAGATGCGCAACGCGATGCCAAGTCGCTCTCGCGGCTATTCCTCGAACACGCCTACCGCACCGTGGAAGCGGCCGACCAGGCCGCGGTCTACCTGCGCTACCGCTACGCCGAACGCGGCCACTCGCTGGACCTGGCCACCGAAGTCGACAACGGACTGGTGGCGCGCAATGTCTACAACCTCTTCTCCATCGTCGACGCCAAGGGCGACGTGGTGCTCTCCAGCAAGCCGTTCACCCCGATCAATCTGTCCGACCGCGAGCACGTGCAGGTGCACATGCAGGGCGGCGAGGACAAGCTCTTCATCAGCAAACCGGTGCTGGGACGGGTTTCCAAGAAATGGTCGCTGCAGCTGACCCGCCGCATCAACCGCCCGGACGGCGGCTTCGGCGGCGTGGTCGTGGTCTCCATCGATCCGCAATATTTCACCAGCCTGTACCACCAGATCGATGTCGGCCACCATGGAGTGATTACCCTGCTCGGTGCCGACGGCGTGGCACGCGTGCGACGCACCGGCGACATGGATTCCATGGGCGAGCAGGTCAGCGGCGGCAAGGTCTATGCGGCCATGCTGGCGCAAGGAAGCGGCGTGATCGAGGCCACCAGCCGGGTCGATGGCCGCGAGCGCATCTACGCCTTCCACAAGCTGCGCGACTATCCGCTCTACGCCTCGGTGGGCATCGATATCGAAGAGCGCCTGGCCCCCTATTACCGTGAACGCAACCGGACCTTGACGCTGGCGACCCTGATCACCCTGGCCGTGCTGATCTTCAATGCCGTCCTGATCTGGATGGCCGGCTCGCTGGTGCGGAGCCGCCAGGAAGCCATGCAGGCCAGTCAGGCCAAGTCGCGCTTCCTGTCCAACATGTCGCACGAATTCCGCACCCCGCTCAACGGTGTGCTGGGCTATTCGGATGCGCTGCGCGAGGAGCTGGGCGAATCGCCCCTGGCGCAATATGCCACCGCCATCCATGACAGCGGCAACCGCCTGCTGGAACTGGTCGAGTCCATCCTCGAAGTGACCGCCCTGGAAGACCGCCGCGTGGCCGTGCATCGGGAACCGGAGAACATCCGCGAACTGGTCAGCCAGGCCATCGCCCGCCATTACCAGGCAGCCCAGACCAAGGGCCTGCAGCTGGAATGCCGCATCAGCGACGACGTCCCGCAGATCATCGTATGCGACCAGCGCAAGGTCCTGCGCGTGCTGGAAAACCTGATCGGCAATGCCGTACGCTATACCGACGCCGGCCGCGTGCTGGTCGAAGTTGACCGCAGCAGCGACCAGCTGGCGATCCGCATCAAGGACACCGGCATCGGCATTCCCGCCGGGCAACTCGATACCATCTTCGAGAAGTTCACCCAGGCCGATGACAGTGAGCGCCGCGCCAAGGACGGCGCGGGCCTCGGGCTGACCATCGCGCAACGGCTGGTGACGCTCATGGGGGGCCAACTCATGTTACAGTCCAAACAACATCAAGGATCGACGTTCAGCTTCACATTGCCACTGCAAGAGCCGAAGTAAATCGGCCACCAAGCCATGAGAACAGAGGGGATTACCGTGCAACTGGGCCAGTCACTGACCGATTATCACCACATCGACCCGAGCCAACTGCTGGAAGCGGTGGGCGGGGACGCCGGCACCGTCGCCTCACTGGCGCGCACCTTCGCCGACAGCGCGCCGGCCATTTTTGCCCGGCTGGAGCAGGCCGCCCGGGATGGCAATGCCGAGCGCAGCCGGCACGAAAGCCATAGCCTCAAAGGCATGAGTGCCATGTTTCAGGCCCAGGTACTGACGATGCTGCTGCAGCAGACCGAACAGGCCGCCCGCAACGGCCAGACGCCGCGTCCGGAAGAACTGGCGCAATTGCAGGCCAGCTTTGCGCTGGTGCTGGATGAAATCGGGCGCTGCGCGCGCTCCCTCCCCCAGTCCTGACCTGCACGGGCGCATCTTCCCTGCCCGCCCTGCCCATGACGCCATCCACGCCCGCTCCCGGCTCGCCGCCCGCACCGCCGCGCATCCGCAAATCCGCCGTCACGCTCGGTGCCCTGCTGTTGGGGCTGCTGGCGGCGACCGTCATCATTTCCGGCAGCCTGCTGTACCGCGCCAGCCTCAACGACTGGCGCAACGACCTGGCCACGCTGTCCACGGTGCTGGCCGAAAGCACCGCCCAGACCATCTCCTCGGCCCGGCTGGTACTGGATAGCATCCAGTCCGACATCGACGCCGCCAACGTCAGCGATGAGGCCCAGCTGCGCCAACACGTCAGCACGCCCGAGTACTCCCGGACCATGCGCGAAAAGATCCGCGGCCTGCCCTTCATCTCGGGCATCGGCATCAGCAATGCGCAGGGCCGCATCATCAGCCTGTCCCGCGTATTTCCGCCGCCACCGCTGGACCTCACCGACCGCGACTACTTCTTTCATCACAGCCAGAATGCCTCGACCGAGGACTTCCTGAGTGAAACCGTCAGTTCGCGCGCGGCCGGCGTACCGACCTTCTATCTCACACGCCGCATCAATGACCGCCAGGGCCGCATGCTGGCCATCGTGGTCGTGGCGCTGCCCTGTTCATTCTTTGAAGATTTCTTCGGAGCCGTCACCAAGGACAAACCCTTTTCCATCCTGCTCGCGCGCGAGGACGAGAAACCCCTGATCGCCACCTCCCTGGTGCACGACACCACCGTGCGGCGCGACATCAAGCCGCTGGCCGACCTGCACCTGCCGCGCCCGCCCGGCACCGACGCCAAGCAACCCTATTACTTCATGCAAGCCCACTGGCTGGGCATCCACCGGCCGGTACGCAATGCGCCGATATACCTGGAAATCGGTGTGACCGACAAGGTCTATTTCAGCGAATGGCTGGAATCGATGTATCCCTTGATGCTGGTGGCTGCCATCAGTCTGGTCGGCCTCATCGGCGGCTTCGGCGTGGCCCTGCGCCAGGTCCAGCGGCGCGAACAGGATGCGCAGCTGGCCCTGGAACTGAAGGAAGAAGCGGACCATGCCAACGAGGCCAAATCGCGTTTCCTGGCCATGGTCAGCCATGAGATCCGCACCCCGATGAACGGCATCCTGGGCCTGTCCGAACTGCTGATGGAATCGGGCCTGTCGAGCAAACAGCAGCACTATGCCGACAGCATCCACAACGCTACCGGCGGACTGGTGCGCATCATCAACGACATCCTCGATTTTTCCAAGATCGAATCCGGCAAGCTTGATCTGGAGGGCGTGGCCTTCCACCCGGCGCGGCTGGTGCGCGAGGTGGCCGAACTGTACCGGCCCTCGATCCACAACAAGGACGTGCAGCTGGATGTGCGCATCGATTGCGACGACGCGCTCTGTCTGGTCGGCGACCCCTCGCGCCTGAAACAGGTGCTGGGCAACCTGCTGAGCAATGCCATCAAATTCACCCAGGCCGGCTATGTGCGGCTGAGCATGTCGGCGCAACGTGAAGAAGGAAGTCCGGAGCGCTGGCGGCTCTTCTTCGCCATCGCCGACAGCGGCATCGGCATTGCCCCGGAAGCGCTGGCCCAGCTGTTCCAGCCCTTCACCCAGGCCGACACCTCGATTTCGCGCCGCTTCGGCGGCACCGGGCTGGGCCTGGCCATCAGCAAGAATCTGGTGGAACTGATGGGCGGCAAGATCGCCTGCCAGAGCGTGCCGGGCCAGTCCACCAAATTCAGTTTCGACATCCTCTGCCCGGAAGGGGTGGCTGCAGCCCGCCCGGACGCGGCCCCGGAGACGGAAATGAAGAATAAGGCTTCACTTGCCCCGGAAGCCCCCGCCAGCGCAGCCTCCTTCCCGCCAGCGTCTCCCGCGCAGATGCCCCCGCTGTCGGCGCTGACGCCTCCGCCCGCGCCTGCAGGCGCAGCTTCGCCCCTTACCGGGGCGCGCATCCTCGTGGCCGAAGATACCGAAATCAACCGCCAGTTGCTGCGCATCCTGCTGGCGCGCCGCGGCTGCATCCTGGAAGAGGTGGAAAACGGCCAGCTGGCCCTGGATGCCCTCCGCAGTGCCAGCTATGACCTGGTGCTGATGGATTGCATGATGCCCATCATGGACGGCTACCAGGCCACCGCAGAAATCCGCGCCTTTGAACAGGCCAACGGGCGCCCGCGCACGCCCATCATCGCCCTGACCGCCAGCGCCATCGAAGGCGACCGCCAGCGCTGCCTGGATGCCGGCATGGACGACTACCTCAGCAAGCCTTTCACCCAGGTCGGGCTGATGAATGCCGTGGAAAAGTGGCTGCAAAAAGCCTGAGATCGACAAACCTGAGTTGAATTCAGGAAAATCCCTACGAAAATAAAACAACTGCTTAAATTGTTTTATTTGATTTATTTGTTTGACCGTCTTATGATGGTTCCTGAGCGCACATCACTATTCCAAAAGAGCGCATTTATCAGGAGTGTCATCATGAAATGGTTCTACGATCTGAAGATTGCCAACAAGCTCAATGCCGCCTTCCTGGTGGTGCTGGCATTCATCATTGCCCTGGGCGGCTTTTCGGTTGCGCAGTTGGCGGAGGTCAATAAGGCGGCCAATGACGTGTCCTCCAACTGGCTTCCCAGCATCAGCACTCTGTCCCGGATCAGCCTGGCCTTGGCACGCTCACGCAGCTTCGACATGCAACAGCTGCTGACCGACGACAAGAAGGAAGAACTGGCATCCCGCGAGCGCGCTGACAAGCAGATGGCCATCCTTGCCAAGGAGATGGCGCAATATGGCACGCTGGTGTCGGAACCGCGCGAGAAGGAGCTTTATCCTGAGATGCAGCGCAACATCGCTGCCTACCAGGAAGCTCATGTGCGCATTGTGAAACTCTTTGAAGAAGGCCAGAAGCAGGCCGGCTACGCGATTCTCAGTACCAGCTCCACCGAGGTCTACCGCAAGCTGCAAGACCAGATCAATGAACTGACCGAGGTCAACAACAAGGGGGCTGTCGCTTCCGAGCAGCAGGCCAGCAAGGTCTACCAACGCGCTCGGCTGGCTATCATCGGACTGGTCGGGAGCTGCGTCGTGCTGGCCATGCTCCTGTCCTGGTGGATTGCCCGACTGGTCTCCCGTCCGCTGACCCAGGCCGTCTCGATCGCCCGCCAGGTGGCCGAAGGCGACCTCACCGCCCGCATTCCCGACAACACCGGCCGCGACGAGACCGCCCAGTTGATGGCCGCCCTGAAGCAGATGAACGACAACCTGCTCAACATCGTGCAGGAAGTCCGCACCGGCACCGACACCATCAGCACCGCCTCGGCCGAAATCGCCACCGGCAACATGGACTTGTCTTCCCGTACCGAACAACAGGCCGGTGCCCTTGAAGAAACCGCCTCGGCCATGGAAGAACTGACCTCCACCGTGCGCCAGAACTCCGACAATGCACGCCAGGCCAACCAGTTGGCGGTCTCCGCGTCGGAGGTGGCCCAGGCCGGAGGCCAGGTAGTGGGCAAGGTTGTTCATACCATGGATGCCATCAATGAATCGTCTCGCAAAATCGCAGACATCATCAGCGTCATTGACGGGATCGCCTTCCAGACCAACATCCTGGCCCTGAACGCCGCCGTGGAAGCAGCCCGTGCCGGGGAGCAGGGACGCGGCTTCGCGGTGGTCGCCTCGGAAGTCCGTTCGCTGGCCCAGCGCAGTGCCTCGGCCGCCCACGAAATCAAGGCCCTGATTGACGACTCGGTGGCCAAGGTCGACACCGGCACCAAGCTGGTCGGTGAAGCCGGCCAGACCATGAACGAGGTGGTGGCCAGCGTCAAGCGCGTTTCCGACATCGTGGCCGAGATCACCGCCGCCGGGGCCGAGCAGAGCCAGGGCATCGAGCAGATCAACAATGCCGTGGTGCAGATGGACGAAAACACCCAGCAGAACGCCGCCTTGGTCGAACAGGCTGCCGCCGCCGCCAAGGCCCTGCAGGAACAGGCAACGCGCCTGAGCCAGACGGTCGGCGTGTTCCGCCTCGATGCCAGCGACGTACCCGCCACGGTGCATGCCAAACATGCCAAGGCAGCGATGGTCACCGCAGCAGCACGCGATATCACCCCGGCTCGTCCGGCAGTGGCGGCACCGCGTACCCCGAGCATCGCCCGGTCAGCACCGGCCGCACGCCCGGCCACACCGGCCAAAAGCCAACACGACAGCGCCGACAACGGCGACTGGGAACAATTCTGAACCTCGGGGACGACATGGACGCCTTTCAAAAAGAAATCGACGAACGCACCAACCTGACCTCCAGCAACAAGTTCGAACTGCTGCTGTTCCGCCTCGGCAACCCGGAAGGGACCACCGACAAGCCGGGCGAGCTGTATGGCATCAACGTCTTCAAGATCCGCGAGATCGTGCCGATGATGGACATCACCGCCGCCGCCGGCATGCGCTCCCCGATGCTGGGCATGGTCAACATCCGCGGCCAGGTGATGTCGGTGGTGGACCTGCCGGCAGTGGCCGGCTGCAAGCCGGGCCATGGACTGAACATCCTGCTCATCACCGAGTTCGCCCGGCACACCCAGGCTTTCGCGGTGGAATCGGTGGAAGAGATCGTGCGCCTGGACTGGAGCCAGGTCCTGCCGGCCGACTCCAATGCCTCCGGCAACGTGGTCACCAGCATCGCCCGCCTCGACTCGGCCCAGGACGGTGGCCGCCTGGTGCAGGTGCTGGACGTGGAACAGATCCTCAACATGGTCTCGCCGGTCAAGGAACAGATGCAGCCGCCGACGCCGGGCAGCAACGAGTTGAAGATCAAGCCCGGATCGGTCGTACTGGCCGCCGACGATTCGCGCATGGCACGTGCCCTGATCGAGCAATGCCTGAACGATCTCAAGCTGCCGTACGTGATGGCTACCGATGGCCTGCAAGCCTGGAAGAAACTGCAGGAGCTGGCCCGCGAAGCGGAACAGGAACACAAGCCGCTCACCGACAAGGTCGCCATGGTGCTGACCGACCTCGAAATGCCGGAGATGGATGGCTTCACCCTGACCCGCAAGATCAAGGCCTCGGACCTCTACAAACAATTGCCGGTGGTGATCCATTCTTCACTGACCGGTGCCGCCAACGAAGACCATGTGCGTTCGGTGGGCGCCAATGGTTATGTCGCCAAGTTTTCCCCGCCTGAACTGGCAGCAATGCTGCGCAAGGTGCTGCCCCCCTGACGGCACCTACTTGCAGAGCCAGGAACGGCGCTTTTTACAAGCGCACGGCCGACACCCCGTCGGCCGGCAAGACCGGCCCCACGCCACCCTGACGGTGCCGTGGGGCTTTTCTTCATATGGCCGCGGCGCAGCACCCCGCCAATCCGGGCTGGCTTGAGCTATCTCAAATTATTTCGAGGCCAGGCTCCTAGAATCGGCAGTGAACATCCCTCCGGCACGCCCGCGCCCTGCCGGCGATGCGGATGTCTCCGCCCCGACCCGCGTACGGTCGCGCCCTGTATCAGGAGGCTGGCCATGATTCCCACTGCCGATCATGTCGTTTCCCTCGCCCCGTCTGCCGACAGCAACGGACTGGCCCAGCGCATTCCGGCCCTGCTGGCGGAGATGGATGCCGAGCACCGTGAGGTACTGGAGAGCGTGGCCGCGCTGGCGATCGTGCCGCCGGCCGGTTTTGCCAGCGCTTATGCAGCCCTGGTGGCGCAGATCGAGGCAGGATTCCGGGAAGAAGAAAAGATGATGGATGAGATGGGCTACAGCGATCTGCGTGCCCATCGCCGCGACCATGCGGAACTGCTGGCACTGCTGCACCGGCTGCGGCCTTATCTGGACGATGGCAACGCGCCGCTGGCCGATATCGTCATGGGCATGATCCCGGCCATGCTGGTACGCCATATGGCGGGGATGGATCAGGCACTGGCGCTGGCCTTGCGCGTGCGAGCCGCTGCAGCAGGGCCATGCTGAACTGAGCACGGCCCGGCACGGATCAGGCCGGAAAATTCACCCTGTGGCGCTCAGGCATTCAAGGGGGTGGACGCAAGGTCCGTGCGGTCGCTGCGAATGCTCTGCGGCCCGGTACCGTAATCGGCCAGCGTGGCCCGGTAGAAATCAATGAACTCGCCTGCCGGCAAGGGCTTGGCGAACAGCCAGCCCTGGGCGAAGTCGACCCCGTGCTGGCCCAGATAGGCGGCCTGCTCCAGGGTTTCCACGCCTTCGGCGACGATGAACAGATTCAGGCTCTTGGCCATGGCGATGATGTGATCGATCACGGCGCTGGTGGCTGCGCCCGTGCCGATGGTGCTGACGAAGGACTTGTCGATCTTGAGCGCGTCCATGGGCAGGCCCTGCAGGTATTGCAGGTTGGAATAGCCGGTCCCGAAGTCATCGAGCGCCATCGAATGCCCCAGTTCGCGCGCGCGTGCCAGCGTCACGCGGGCTGAGGCAATGTCCATGCAGCCGCGTTCGGTGGCTTCCATCCACAACTGCTCGGTGCGGATATCGCTGCCCGCCAACGTCTGGCTGACCACGTCGATGATGCGGCCGGTCTTGATATCGTGGGCAGCGACGTTGACCGCCACGTGCAGGGCCCGGTCGGCGCGCAGGGTATCGCCCAGTTCCTGCACCACGGCGGCGATGACCTGATCGGTCATGGGCAGGATCAGTCCGCTCTCCTCGGCCAGCGGCACGAACAGGTCGGGCCGCACGATGCTGCCATCCGGCCGCCGCCAGCGGATCAGCGCCTCGGCACCGATGCAGCGGCCGCTGGCCAGCTCGATGATGGGCTGGTAGTAGACAATGAATTCCTTCTTGCGCACCGCCAGCTGCAAATCTGCCAGCGGCGACAGTCGCGCCTGCGATACCCGCAACACCAGCATCACCAATCCCAGGGCGAGCAGCACGCCCAGCGGCAGGAACCAGCGCTGCTCGCTGGTCATGGTCTCCACCACGTGCTGGCCGTCGACGATGGCGGCGGCAGTCCAGCCGTCACGGCTGACGGTGGACACAAAGAAACCATCGAAATCCTGGGCACCCACGCCGCGCAAGGCGCGCCCGGCCATGCCGCTGGCGATGGGCATGCCGTACTGCGCGACCAGGCCGAAGCCGTTGCGTGCCAGCACCACATGCACACCATCTTCCAGCACGACGTCGACGAAGCGTTCGCGATGCACCAGTACCGCATGGGCACCGTACTGGATGGACATCATGCTGGGACCATCGGTGACGTAGGAAGCCTGCTCCAGCGCCACGCCGACGCCGTCCGCCGTGGTGAACACCGCCTCCGGCTGCGGACGGCGCAGCGCCTGCGCGCGGCGATCCCAGGAGGTGCACTTGAGCTGGCCGTATTCGTAGTAGCCCATTTCCTCGATGGCACCGGAACTGACGGCGATCAGCCGCATCTGCGCGATGTGCTCATCCGAGCAGGGAAACAGCAGCAGGGGCGACATCGACTTCAGCGCCCGCTGGGTGTTCTGGAAAGTGGCTTCGGCGCGATCCACGACGGACTCGGCATAGCGCGTCAGGCGCTCGTGCTCGGAATCGATCACCGCCTGGCGCGACAGCCACAGCATGCCGATCACCGGCACCGTGGCCGCCACGATTGTGGCGATGATGGTCACGACCACCACCTTGTTCTTGTTATTCACATCGCCCCCTTGTGCTGCCGCTTGCTGCGCGGCCAGTTTGCCCCGAAATTTCTGTCTGATGCTCATCATTAGACCGCGGTTAAACGATTAAATCAATTTAATCATTTTATAAATTGATTATCCGTCTTTTCACTGTCTGAGAAAACGCCATGAACGCCGTGTGCAATAAAGAATTTTTCCCATATAAATCAATGGATAAGAACATTATCACCGCAGCGCCGCGAGGGCTTTTTTTCTTGACAACACAGTGGGGCGCCAACAACGAATTTAATACTTATTCCCACGAAGAATCATTTATTTAGCAATTTCAATGAATTTATGGTTTAATGATTCCAGCAGTCAATTTTCTGGAGTCGATCATGCGCATCAACCTGCCGGTGACGCAACAGGAGCGAGAAATCGATGCCCATACGTCGATCGTGGCAAAGACCGATCCCCAGGGACGCATCACCTATGTGAATCCGGCCTTCGTTGCGGTCAGCGGATTCAGCCAGGAAGAGTTGATCGGGGCACCGCAGAACATCGTGCGTCATCCGGACGTGCCTGAACTGACCTTTGCCGATCTGTGGAGCACGATCAAGGCTGGCCGGCCGTGGAGCGGGCTGCTGAAGAACCGCTGCAAGAACGGTGATTACTACTGGGTGAGGGCCAACGTCACGCCCATCTGGGAACGGGGTGTCTGCACTGGCTACCTTTCCGTACGGACGCCGGCCCCACGTACCGAGATTGTCGCGGCGGAACGGGATTACCGGGCCCTGCAGCGGGATGGCATGGCAGCGTCGTGCCGCCACACGGAGCAACGCAGCACCTGAACGAGCAACCGGCGTCGGCCCTGGTCCGGCGCACTGGCCGAGGAGGCGAACATGGGACACAGCGAAGCATTGATGGCCAACGAGTGCGCCAGCCAACGCACCCATGCCGATGACGCGCCTGACACCCGGGCGCTGGTCAAGGCCAATGCACGGTATCGCCACATCATCGGCAACACCCCCGCCATCATCTACAGCAGCGTGCCCTCGGGCGATTTCCAGCTCACCTTCGTGAGCGAAAACGCCTCCCGCGTGCTGGGCTACGAGCCTTGGGAAATGCTGGACGACCCGAACTTCTGGTTCAACCACATCCACCCCGACGACACGGCAGCGATCTTCTCCAGCCTGGCCATGCTGTTCGTGGAGGACCAGAAGATCTACGAATACCGTTTCCGTACCCACGACGGCAGCTACCTGTGGATGCACGACACCCTGCGCCTGATCCGCGATGCCGAAGGCACACCGCTGGAAGTCATCGGCCTGATGACCGACATCACCGGCCGCAAGCAGATGGAAGACACCCTGCAGCGCCAGGCCGAGGAACAGAGCGCCCTGATCGAACAGCTCAAGATGGCCCAGGCCCAGCTGATGCAGTCCGAGAAGCTGGCCTCCATCGGCCAGTTGGCCGCCGGGGTGGCGCACGAAATCAACAATCCGATCGGCTTCGTCAACGCCAACCTCAACACCCTGGGCAACTATGTGGCCACACTGCTCGAAGGCATCAAGCTGTACCAGTGCGTCACCACCGGCAAACTGCCCTCCAGCGTGGCGCAGTCGGAACTGCAGGCCTTCGAGGACCGCGCCGACCTGCAGTTCCTCAGCGAAGACGTGACCGAGCTGCTGGCCGAATCCAACGAAGGCCTGCAACGCGTCAAGAACATCGTGCAGTCGCTGAAGGATTTCTCGCGCACCGGCGAGAGCAACTGGCAGATGGCCGACCTGCATCGCGGCCTGGACAGCACGCTCAACATCGCCAACAACGAGCTGAAATACAAGGTCACCATCGTCAAGCAATACGGTGAGCTGCCAATGATCAAGTGCCTGGCGTCGGAACTGAACCAGGTTTTCATGAACCTGCTGGTCAATGCCGCCCAGGCCATCCAGGAGCGCGGCAGCGTGACCATCCGCACCGAACGCTGCGGTCAGCGCGTGGCCGTCTGCATCAGCGATACCGGGCACGGCATCGCGCCGGAACACATCAACCGCATCTTCGAACCTTTCTTCACCACCAAGCCGGTCGGCAGCGGGACCGGGCTTGGACTGTCGCTGTCCTACGGCATCATCAAGAAGCATGGCGGCGATATTCATGTCAGCAGTGAACCGGGCAAAGGCACCACCTTCCGGATCGAATTGCCCATCGATCCCGCCAGCGCCCAGCCGCCGAGCAAGGCATCGGGCGAACCAGGAGAAGCATCATGACTGCCATCCAAAGCCAGGAACTCCAGACCCTGCAACAAGCCGACCCGTTCGCCCTGCCGCCGCCCTGCGTGCTGCTGGTCGATGACGAACAGAGCATCCTGTCGGCCCTCAAACGCACCTTCCGGCCCCAGGGCTATCGCCTGCTGACGGCCACCAGCGCCGAAGCCGGGCTCGATATCCTGGCCAGCGCCGACGTCGACCTGGTCATTTCCGACATGCGCATGCCCGGCATGAACGGCGCCCAGTTCCTGGCCCAGGTCAAGCAGCAGTGGCCGGCCACCATGCGCATCCTGCTGACCGGCTATTCCGAGATCGGCAGCACCATCTCGGCCATCAACGATGGCGGCATCCACCATTACCTCTCCAAACCCTGGGAAGACCGCGAGCTGCTCATGGTGGTGACCCACGCGCTGGAGGAACAGCAGCTGCGCAAGCAGAAGATGGCGCTGGAACGCAAGGTGCGCGAACAGAACCTGCAACTGGCCGATTTCAACCGCCAGCTCGAACGGCAGGTGCAGGCGCGCACGGAAGAACTGCGCCAGACCGTGCTGTTCCTGGAGAACGCCCAGGAAGAGGAACAAAAGGCCTTCCTCTCCATGCTGCACGTGTTCTCCGACATCAGCGAACTGCGCGCCGGGCTGGCCAACGGCCAGTCGGCCCGCATCGCGCGCTGGTGCGAACAGCTGGCATTGCGCATGGGCATGAACGCCCATCACGCCAAGGAGATGATGATGGCCGGCATGCTGCATGGCATCGGGAAGCTGGACCTGTCGGATGATCTGGTGAAAAAGCCCATCGAAAAAATGAGCAGCGACGAGCTGCAGCGCTTCCTGTGGCATCCGGTGAAAGGCCAGATGCTTCTGACCCCCATCCCGACCCTGGCCGAGACCGGCGAGATCATCCGCCACCAGCACGAGCGCTATGACGGCCGGGGCGTGCCGGAAAGCCTGTCGGGCGACGCCATCCCGCTGGGCTCGCGCATCCTGGCCGTGGTGCGCGACTTCGAGGGTCTGTGCAATGGCGGCATCACCAGCCACAACGTGAGTCCCGAGAAAGCGCTGTCCATGCTGCGCACGCATGCCGGCCATCGCTATGACCCGGTGGTGGTCAACACCTTCATCGCCATGATGGAAGAGCAGCGCATGGCGCTGGAACAGCAGACCCGCCTGCTTTCTCCGGCGGAGCTGAGGGTCGGTATGAGGCTGGCCGAGGACCTGCGCACCAGGTCCGGCGTGCTGCTGCTGAACAAGGAGCACGTCTTGGACGAAGCCATCCTGGCGCGCCTGCGGCGCTTCGAGCAGATCGATGAGATGCCGCTGAAGGCGAGGATCGTGTTGCACTGATGCAACCGATGCTTGTCGGTCCGCACAGGGCTTGAGGGGAAACCTGTCAGCCGGCAGGCGGACCCGGGAATTTCCCGATTGCCCGGCCGCCTCAGGGCTGGTGCAATCAGCATGACCGGGCGCGTTGCGCCCGTTCGCGTTGGGGGACGCGATGCTGTTCCACTATAAAAAATGACACCATGACCAGAATCACCCGAAATACCTGCCTGTTCCTGCTGATCGCCTTCAGCCTCTTGCTGGCCGGCGTGGCCGGCCTGGCGCGCCTGAACCAGAAGGAGGTGCGCGACAGCCTGGCGCTGGACAGCCGCTGGATCCGCGACGACATCGAATCCCTGCTGCGCCGTTACGAACACGGCCTGCGCGGCACCCGGGGGGCCATCCTGGCCATCGGTGCGGACGACCTGAGCCGCGAAAAACTGTTGCGCTACATGGACAGCCGCGATCTGGCGCAGGAATTTCCCTGGGCCGGCGGTTTCGGCTTCATCCGCCACGTTCCGCTCGCCGCGCTGCCCGCCTACGAGAAGAAGATGCGCGAAGACCGCCTGCTGTTTTCCGGCATCACACAGCTCGCCGACAACCCCGGCGACCGCTACGTGATCGAATACATCGAGCCCCTCGCCCCCAACCGGCCAGCCCTGGGCCTGGACATCGCCTCGTCGCCGGAACGCCGCTCGGCCGCCGATCACGCCATGCTGACCGGCCGCGCGGAACTGACCACACCGATCAGGCTGGTGCAGAAAGAAGGGCGGACGGCCAATGCCTATCTGTTCCTGCTGCCCATCTATGCCGGCTCGGTCACGCCGCCGACCATGGAGCAGCGCCAGGAAAGGATCCTCGGCTGGGCTTACGCGCCGCTGTCGGTGCACGACATCCTCTCGGAACTGAGCCGGCGCTGGAACATGCATTCGCTGGAAATCCTGGTGGAGGACGTCGCCAGCAATACCACGGCCGTCGAACTGTTCCGCAGCGGCGGCTTTGACCAGATCGAGGATGCCGTCAGTCTGCAAACGGCCGTGCCCCTCTATGGCCGGGCCTGGAAACTGAGCATCCGGGCCGCCCCCGAATACGCGCAGGCCCACCAGTTCATCAGTGATCGTGCCACGCTGCTTTCCTGCATTACGCTGGCCATGCTGATCCTGGCCAGCGCGCTGGCCTATCAGGTTTTCTCCACCCGTGAACGCAAGCTGCAGGAAGCCCGTGCCCTGCTGGCTGCCGTGGTGGACAGCTCGCCCGACGCCATCGTCACCACCGATGCCCGGGGACTGATCACTTCCTGGAACCGGGGGGCCAGCGACACCCTGGGCCTGCCCGAAGGACGCGCACTGGGCACGGCCCTCTCCACGCACGCAGCGCTGCGCGAGCTGGACCAGCAGGGCAGTACACGCTCCACTTCCCCAGGCTTCAGTGCCGGCACCGGCCAGCAAGAGGAGGCACATGTGATCAGCTTGCAGGGCGAGTCGATACGCTACGCCTCGGCCCTGATGTTCCCGCTGCGCGATGGTGCCGGCCGGCAGATCGGCAAGGCCTTCATGCTGCGCGACGTCACCCGCGAGAAGCGCATCGAACGCCAGCTGCACCGCATCAACGAGGAACTGGAACTGACCGTGCAGCAGCGCACCCATGCGCTGCACCAGGCCAAGACCATGCTGCAGACCGTGCTCAACGTCATGCCCTCGCTGGTCGGCTACTGGGACAAGCATCTCATCAACCGCTTCGCCAATGCCTCCTACGAGCGTGTCTTCGGGCGTGAGCATGGTGAGATCACCGGCATGTACATGCTGGATCTGGTCGGGACGGAACTCTTTGAAAGCGCCATGCCCCACATCGACGCAGTGCTGGCCGGCGAGAAGCAGACCTTCGAGCGCACCTTCACCGATGCCGTCAACGGCTACAAGCATGTTCTCACCACCTACATCCCCGACGTCAACGAACAAGGCGAAGTCAACGGCTTCTATGTCGTGGCGCACGACGTCACCGAGATCACCCACAACCGCAACCAGCTCAGCGAGGCACTGGCCCAGAACCAGTCGCTGCTGGACCAGGTGCAGCAGTCCAACGCCCTGCTCAACAACGTGCTCAGTTCGGCCACCGGCGTAGCCATCATCGCCACGGCACCGGACGGCGTGATCACGCTGTTCAATCGCGGGGCCGAACGCATGCTGGGCTATCGCGCCGAGGACGTGATCGGGCAGATGAAGGAGGAAACCTTCTCGGGCCGCCTCAACCATCCCGCCATCCGTGCCCACGCGACACTGGACGAGAAGGCCGTGAGCGACCTGCGCTACCGCCGCAAGGATGGCGTGACGCTGCCGGTCACGCGTCAGCAGACCTCCATGCTGGATCACCGCCAGCGCCACATCGGCGACCTCTACATCGCCATGGACATGAGCCTGCAGCGCCAGCAGGAAGCCGAACTGGCGGCCACCCGCGACCAGCTGATGCTCGCCGCCGAAGTGGCCAAGCTGGGCGTGTGGGTCTGGGACCGCACCGGCGACACCTTTGAATTCAACCGCCAGATCGCCGAGATCTACGGCATCGGCGATGGCCGCAGCGGGCAGGTGACCACCTATGAGGGCTGGCGCAGGCGCGTGCATCCCGACGATGTCGGCTATGTGGAATCGGCCCTGCAGGCGGCGCTGGCCGGTACCGGAGAATTCGAACCGGTGTTTCGCGTGGTGCGCGCCGACGGCAGCATCCGCTTCGTGCAGGCACGTGCCCACGTCGACCGCAACGGCATGGGCGCGCCGGTGCGCGTGATCGGCATCAACCTGGACATCACCCAGCGCATCGAATTCGAAAACAACCTGGTCGAGGCCCGTCTGAAGGCCGAACAGGCCAACTCCGCCAAGAGTCTGTTCCTGGCCAGCGTCAGCCACGAGATCCGCACCCCCATGAATGGCGTCCTGGGCATGATCCAGCTGCTGCAGAGAACGCAGCCGCAGCCGGCCCAGCGCGACTACCTGAACAAGGCCGAGATCTCGGCCAAGTCCCTGCTCAACCTGCTCAATGATCTGCTGGATTTCTCGAAGATGGATGCCCAGCAGGTGCAATTGGACTTGCAGGCGTTCTCGCTGGAGCATTTCCGCCACGACCTGACCGCAATCCTGGCCGGCAACCCGCCGCAGGAGGGCGTGAGCCTGCACATCGAACTGGATGGCGACCTGCCGCAGCGGGTGGTGGGCGATGTCTATCGACTGCAGCAAGTGCTGGTGAACCTGATCAGCAATGCGCTCAAGTTCACGCACCTGGGCCGCATCGACGTGGCACTGCGGCGGCTGGCGGCGGACAACACCCGGCAAGTGATGCTGCGGGTGGAGGTCAGCGACACCGGCATCGGCATTGCTCCGGAACGTCTGAAGGACATCTTCGATGCCTTCACCCAGGCCGAAGCCTCCACCACCCGCCGCTATGGCGGCACCGGGCTGGGGCTGGCCATCAGCCGCCATCTGGTGCAGCTCATGGGCGGCCAGTTGCAGGTGAGCAGCGAACCGGGACGCGGCAGCCGCTTCTGGTTCGACCTGCCCATGGAGATCGAGGACGCCACGCCGCTGTCGCAGGCGCGTGCAGCGGACGAGCACACGCAGGCCGAGCATGCGCCCGCCGGCGAGACCGCGCGCGAACTGGAAGGGGTGCAGATCCTGCTGGTGGAAGACAATGCCGTCAATCGACAGGTCGCCACCGGCCTGCTGTCCCTGTATGGCGCGCACATCAGCTGCGCCGAGAATGGCAGCACCGGCGTGGCCATGGCCTGCGATCCCGAGCGCCACTACGACCTGATCCTGATGGATCTGCAGATGCCCGGCATCGACGGTATCGAAGCCACCCGTCGCATCCGCCGCCAGCAGGACCTGCGCCACATTCCTATCCTGGCCATGACCGCCAACGCCTCGCCGGAAGACCGCCGCCGTTGTATCGCAGCCGGCATGGCTGGTCACATCGCCAAGCCCATCGACGTAAGTACGCTGGTGCCGACACTGCTGTCGCATCTCCAGCATGACCGCAACATCGCTGCGCAAGAGACGCTGCCTGCCGAGGCCACGCGCGTGGACGTACAGCCCGCCGACCGCCAGCAGGTCGACGTCTACGCTGACCTGATGCGCCGCTACCGTCAGGCCAGCGACGTCTATCGCACCACACTGGATGCCGCCGGGCCGGAACTGGAGCGCCTCTTCGCGGACTACGACGCGGTGCTGGCGCAGGCTTCGCCGGGCGGCATCGAGCAGGCCGCCCATGCGCTCAAGGGCTTGTGCGCCACCATCGGGGCCAGCGGCCTGGCTGCTTATTTCGCCGGGATCGAGCGCGTGTGCCGCGCTGGCGAAGGTGTGCCGTCCGATCGTCTTTTCCCAGCCTGGCGCGAGGAACTGGGCGCGGTGCGGCGCGATGCCGGTGTGGTATTGCAGCAACTGGCGATGCAGGCGCTGCAGGGTGTTTCCGGCTCACCGGGACCGGCTGCGCCGCAGGCCGTCGCGGAGCCGGCGACGGCGACAGCAGAGGCTTCCGATTTTCCTGATAGGCAGGCGCTGCGGGCCTTGCTATTGTCGAGCAACCTCGAAGCGCTGGACCTGGCCGAAGCCATCGGCAAGCGCCATGGGCTGATGCAGCAGACGCGCTACCAGCAGTTGTGGGAACTGATCGAGAAACTCGACTTCCCGGCGGCGTTGGCCTATCTCGATGACCATTTCGGAGAACCTCGTTGAAACGCATCCTGGAAGAACTCTCATCCCTGCGCGGCAGCCGTCCGCGCGTACTGCTGTGCGATGACCAGCCCATCAACATCCGTCTCGCCAATGCCCTGCTCAAGGGTGACTACGAGATCTTCATGGCCACCAGCGGCCTGCAGGCCATCGAGCTGTGCGAGAAGGTGGTGCCGGACCTGATCCTGATGGATGTGAACATGCCCGGCCTGAACGGCTACGAGACCTGCGAACGGCTCAAGCAGAACACCGCCACGCTGGGCATTCCGGTGATCTTCCTGACCGGCTTGCAGAGCGAGGAAGACGAGGTCAAGGGCTTCGATGCGGGCGGCGTGGATTTCATCAGCAAACCGATCAACGGCACGGTGCTCAAGGCGCGCGTGCTGACGCACCTGACGCTGAAACTGCAATCCGACTTCTACCGCAACATCGCCGTCACCGATTCGCTCACCGGCCTGTTCAACCGCCGCAAGTTCGACAGCGAGCTGGCCGAGAAATGGGAGCTGTGCAAGCGCTCCGGCCAGGCCATGTCGCTGCTGATGATCGATATCGACTACTTCAAGAAATACAACGACCACTATGGCCACCAGGCCGGCGACCACTGCCTGGCCGAAGTGGCGCACGCCATCCGCAGCAACTTCCACCGCAGCTATGATTGCGTGGCGCGCTACGGCGGCGAGGAATTTGCCTGCATCCTGCCCATGGCAGGCCGCGAGCAGGCATTGAAACTGGCACGCGACGTCTGCGACGCCGTGGCCCGCCTGCACCTGCCGCATGCCCGCTCGGAAGCCAGCGAATTCGTCACGCTCAGCATTGGCGTGGCCTCGGTCGATGTACCCGGTCACAGCAGCACGCCGGCCGCGCTGATTGCCCTGGCCGACCAGAACCTGTACCAGGCCAAAGCGCACGGCCGGGCGCAGGTGTATTGCGCCACCCCCCCCGAGGACGCTGCCTTGCAGTCCTCAGCGTCCTGATCCCCGCTGCAGCACCGTCCGAACAACACAGCCGGCCCTGAGCCGGCCACCGGCGTTGGCGCTGGCGCTGCGCATCCAGCCGCAAGGCAGGAGAGAGATGGCCGCCGTCCTGATCGCGATCCGGCCGGTGTGTCGGCCGTCCGTCCCCATCGGTCGCTGCGCCGCAACGCGATCTCGAAAAATAACGAGGAAATTTCCGAATAAATTTGAACTTACCGGCCTGAATTTCAAGCTTCGTCGACTATTTTCGACATCCCGGTAAAACTGCGTTTTTCTTCCCGCATGTCCTTGTCAACTGCAACAGTTTCCCCGGCAAGGGAGCGGTGAAGCCCATTGAACCCGTTCGATGCGTCCCTATCGGTCAAGGAAGAAAAACATGACAACTGCACATCTCGCTCATATCGTCGGTGGTGAAGATTCTCACGGCGGACCGCTGGTCCGGCTGCTGGAGGCCGCCGGATTCCATGTCGCCCATCACCCCTCGGCCGACCAGTTCCTGCAGCACACCACCGGCACCGCGCGTGGCGGACTGGTTCTGGAAGTCCACATGCAGAACCTCGATGCGCCGCGCTTGCGCTCGCTGCTGGATGAACGTGAACTGGGCCGGCCGCTGATCGTCATCACCGGCGCACCGCCGGCCGCCTCCCCGGAGGACAAGCGCTACGGTCCGCACGACCCCGGCCAGCGCCTCATGAGCGTTCCGGCCGGCGATGCCGGCACCCAGCCGATGGTGCGCCAGCAGCTGGTGGAAGCCTTCCGCGGGGCGCTGATGCCCTTCGATGAATCGGGCCCGCAGATGCGGCAGCAGCAGGAGCACCACCAGCGACTCAAGACCCTGACCCGGCGCGAACGCGAAGTGCTGGAACGTCTGGTAAAAGGACGGCTGAACAAGCAGATCGCCGCCGAACTGGGGACCTCGGAACGGACCGTGAAAGCCCATCGCCAGCAGGTCATGCGCAAGATGAACGCGGGCTCGCTGGCCGCGCTGGTAGCGGCGATGACGCGCTACTGAGTGAAGAAAACTGACGGGGCGGCCGATGCCGCCCACTTGCCCTGCCCCTGCTCCATCACGGTCACCGGAGCTCAGCCGGTGACCGACTCCTCCGACTCCACCCGATTGCGTCCACCGCGCTTGGCCTGATACAAGGCCTGGTCGGCGCGCGCGTAGGCTTCCTCGAAATCGCTGCCGGCGGCGGCCCAGGCCACGCCGAAGCTGGAGGTGACCGGCCGCGCCGGCAGGCACTGGAAGCGGTCACCGGCAATCGCCTGGCGGATCCGTCCGGCCAGGATCACGGCCTGCTCCAGTGCCACGCCGGACAGCAGGATGGTGAACTCTTCACCGCCGACGCGCCCGATGACGCCATTGCCTGCCAGCGTGGTGCGCAGGCGCGCGACCAGTTCGCGGATCACCGCGTCACCGGCCGGATGGCCGAATTCATCGTTGATGCGCTTGAAGAAATCGATATCCAGCACGACCAGCGACATCGGCGATTGCTGCAGGATCTGGTGCGCCTGCTCGAACACTGCGCCGCGATTGAGTGCACCGGTGAGATTGTCGTGGCGCGCCTTGTAGTCCAGCTCGTCGCTCAATTGCTGCAGGCGCGCATTGAGCAGGTTCAGTTCGCGCTCGGTGCGGTCGCTGCGCGAGATCAGGCGGCGGCTCTGTCGCATCAGCTGGCCATAGTGCTGCACCAATTCTTCCAGCGCTGCGCGATGGCTGGCCGGGTCGCTGGCAGGATCGGCCAGCACCGCATTGGCGCGGTGCAGGGCTTCGGCTTCGGCCGCGAAAAGGTCGCCGCCGTCCATCAGCTCTGGACCGCGTGATCGTGGAAGACCAGCGCGGCGAAATCTTCCTGCAACTCCTGGCCGAATTCGAAGATGGTGTCGTCTTCCTCGTCGTGGTACCAGTTCAGGACCACTTCGGTGCCGCTCTCGGCCTTTTCGTTCAAGGCATCGAAGAGCGAGAACAGCATCTTGGTGCTGGAGCTGTTGAAGTAGGCCAGCGCCACGTTGACGGTGATGGTGCTGCCCTGCTCATCGTCGGCCAGGAAGCGGCGCAAGGTGGTGATGATCTCGCCCCAGAACTGGGCGGCATTCTCGGGATAGGATTCGCCCTTCAGCGAAAGCGTGCGCTGGTCGAAGCGAAAGTCCACTTCGGGAGAGCTGGCGCTGGCGGCGATGAATAAATTGTCCATGGTGTCGTATGTCAGAGGCAGCGGGCCCTCAGATGGTGGCCCGGAGATAGAAGGTCTGCGCGCCATCGGCGGCGGGCTGGGAGAATTCGAAGTCCAGCGGTGCACTGGCATCGCGCGCCACCGTCAGGAAACCCAGGCCCGCGCCCTTGCTGTCGGCCGGTGTTTCGGCGCGCAGCATTTCCTTGTAGGCGGCCTTGATTTCATCGTTGGTCAGCGAGCGCAGATGCTCCAGCTTGGCGCGCAGCTTGTCGGCCATTTCCGCATCGACCGGATTGGCGCAATGCAGGAAGTAGTGGCCGTCGGTCTGGGTGATGAAGACCGCACCATGGCGCATTGGCGGCTCTGTGACTTTTCCTTCCTTCTCATGCAGATCTGCCGAGTAGTGGACGATGTTCTGCGCCATCTCGATGAAGGAAGAGAACAATTTGCGGCGGGTCTGCGCCAGCGCACCGGTGTGCTCGGCGCGCAGCTTCACGGCCTCGGCCATGGCGGCGATGATGGTCTGGGAAAAATAGCCGACGTAGTAGAAGACGAGGTCGCGCCGTGCGACATAGCTATGGAGCTCCGTCCACTCCTGCTGGATACCGTTCATGCGTGTGTTCCGTGTTGAGAGTCTTGTTGAGAACCTGGCTGCGCGGCATCCAGGCGAACGCCAAAGAAGCAGATGTCATCGCGCCGCCGCTGCGTGCCCTGGTAATGTGCGTGGATATCCATCACCACGCGACCCAGTGCCGGCATGGCCAGGCTGCCGTGTTCCAGCAGGGTGCGGCGCAGGCGCTGCTTGCCGAAGGCGATGTGCTTGGGACCGCCGATCTGGTCGATCACGCCATCGGTGCAGACGAAGATCATGGACCCCGGTGCCAGGTGCTGGCTGTGGTTGTCCCACTGCATGTCGTCGGGCGTATCGACGTAGCCCAGGCCGACGCGCTTGCCTTCGATGGTCAGCACCTCGGTGCCATCGGCCACCAGCAGGAACAGCGGCATCTTGGCGCTGCTGCTGGTGAGGGTGCGGGTGGCGCTGTCGAACCAGAAGAAGCAGGCATCCATGCCATCGTCCGATTCGGAGGGCTTGCCGGACTGGCCGTGCTGTCCCAGCACGCGCTTCATGCTGCGGTTGACTTCACGCATGAGACGCGCCGGATCGTGCGGGCCGTGCAGTTCCAGCGCCTGCTTCAGCGACGAGGAAGCGATCAGGGTCAGGAAGGCACCCGGCACGCCATGGCCGGTGCAATCCGCGACCGCAGCAAACCAGCCGCCGGGATGCGGTTCGAAATGATAGAAGTCACCGCCGACCACGTCGCGCGGTTCCCATACCAGGCAGGCATCGGCCAGCGCCTCGGTCATGGCAGCGCGCGAGGCACTGAGCATGGCGCGCTGGATCACGCTGGCGTAGTCGATGCTTTGCATGACCTGGCGGTTCTTCTCTTCCTGCATCGCCACCAGTTCGCGCATGAGCGCCAGGCCGGCACCGAGCCCGGCCAGCTGGCCCTGTTCGACGATGATGAAACCATCGGCCAGGGTCTTGTCGCCCGAGGCCACGGCCAGTGCGCCCAAGGTCTCGATGGGGGTATCGGCTTCGACGATGAGGGGGTCCTTGTCCATGAACGCGATGCAGCTCTTGCGCTCGTAGAGCTCGCGGTGATACGGCTTGGACATCTGGGACATGAAGATGTGGCGGCTGATGAGCCCGATGGGCCGCTGCCGCTCCACCACGGGCAGGCTCACCAGCTCCTTGTGCTGGCCGAAGATCTCCAGGACGGTAGCGTTGTTCTCATCGAACTGGACCACCGGCACCTGGACCGCCAGCGCTCCCGCTGTCGGTTGGAACAACTTGCTCCCTGTCGCCGGAGTCAGACTGAAATGACTTTCCACCGTGCTCGCCCGCGTCGTGATTTTTGGATAGACGGAGGAGCATATTTCATTCCTGTGACAACAATGTGACGCTGTTGAGCGACAAAGTGGCCCTCAAACGATACGCACCGTATTTTCAGCGGAGGCCATCACGACGATAGGCCAATGGCGACTGGTTAAAGCAGGTGCCAAGATGTGCAAGTGAGCTTGTGGATTTGCGGGCGTCAGCCTCCCCCACAGGACAGATGAGTTGAAACACGGCCCACTTCGGTGGGCCGTTCAAATTTCTTCCAGACGACACGCGTTCTTCAGATCACGAAGAACCCATGCGTCCCATCCCTCCCCAACTGTTCCACCAAGCCGAATTCCCAATCGAGATAAGCCTGCATGGCGCTGGCCGCATTGTCGGTACCTTCATAGGGACGACGATAGCGATCGATGCGCGATGACAGCAGATGGGTCTCGCCTTTCTCCAGTGGCAGACCGGCCTGTGACCACGCCGCATTGCCGCCCTCCAGCAGGAACACCGGCTGGCTCACCAGCGCCTGCAGGTCCGGCACCGCAAACTGCGCCAGCAAGGCGCTGCCGCACGTGATCACGAAGCGCGTGGCCGATGGGAAGCGGCGCGCTGCCGCCGCAATCTCCGAGCGCAACACGAACCAGGCACCCGGAACATGTCCGGCCACATAGCGCGCGCTCAGGGTCACATCCAGCACCACCGTGCCGTCATTGGCCTCCAGCCAGCGCTGCAACTGCTGCGCGCTGATGCGCTGCTCGGGCCGCAGTGCCGCCACCGGCAGCTCGCGCGGGGCGTCGCCGCTGACCGTGAAATCGGCCGCCGTCACGCCGTCGACCACAAACACTTCCCACGCCATCTGTGCCAGCCATGAGGCAGTCATGTCAGCGCGCACGCCATCGTCATCCACCAGCACGATGCGCGCGCCGCGCACCGGTGCATTCATCTCGGTCTCCTGCACCAGCTGCCCGCCAGGCGCGGAGAGAAAGCCCGGCAGATGTCCGGATCGGTATTGCTCGGGCGTCCGTACATCGAAGCGATAGACGGTCCGGTCCGGCTGCGCCAGTTCACCCAGGCGTGCCAGTGCAATGCGCTTGACGCCCGCACGATCCGCCACGCTGCGCGCCTGCCGACGCGCCTGTTCGCGCTGGCTGGCCTCGACCGTTTCCGGGAAGCGTCGTGCCTGCCCGTGTTCCAGCGTCTGCCCTGCCAGAGTCCAGCCGATGGTACCGTTGCGCAAGGCATGGACCGGATTGGGCAGCCCGGCATTGACCAGCGACTGCGTGCCGATGATGCTGCGCGTACGGCCTGCACAGTTGACGATGACGCGCGTCTTCGGATCCGGTGCAATGGCGGGCAGGCGCAACACCAGCTCCGCACCGGGCACGCTGATGGAACCGGGGATGTTCATGTTCTGGTATTCGTCGAAGCGGCGCGCGTCGACCACCACCACATCTTCTCCGCTGTCGAGCAGGGCCTTGACCTCTTCGGCGGCCAGCGACGGCGTGTGTCGTTTTGATTCGACCAGTTCGCCAAAGGCCTTGCTGGGCACGTTGACGTCCTGAAACAGCTCGCCCCCGGCCTCGCGCCAGCCCCGCACCCCGCCCGCCAGCACGCTCACGCGCGTGTAGCCGAGCGCACGCAGGCGCAGGGCGGCGCGGACCGCCAGGCCTTCGCCATCATCGAGCGTGATGATGCGGACATCGCGGCGCGGCAGCCGGGCAAAGGCATTCAACTCCAGATGCGAGAACGGAAAATTGGCGGCAAACAAGGGATGGGATTGCGCATGCGGCGCTTCCTCGCGCACGTCGAGCAGGGCGATTTCCTCGCGCGCCAGCAAGGCGGCGCGGACTTCAGCATAGGAGCTCACGGGCAGGGAAGCAGTAGCGTGTTCTTGACTCATGGTGTGGCAGCGTCGGTGGACTGGTCCCAGATATTGGGCAAGGTGGAATTGGAATAACCGGAGATGAACGGCACCCGCCGTCCATCGGGATGGTAGACGGAACGCCGCACGGCACCGATGTTGGCACCATAGACGTGGATACTGATCGACACCTGATCGGCGAAGGCATTGCTGACCTGATGCACATCGTGCAGTGGCGGCAGATCCGGCGACACCGCCTCGACCTGCCCGGCCTGCAACAGCGTGCGTTCGCCCACGGGCTGCAGCTGCTGCTCCTGCCAGGCAAAGGATTGCACGTATTCGGCCCCGCGCAGCACGCCGATCAAACCCCAGACCGTGTGGTCATGTATGGGTGTGCGCTGGCCCGGTCCCCATACAAAGCTCACCACCGAGAAACGCTGCGCCGAATCGGCATGCAGCAGGAACTGCTGGTAACGCTCGGGATGCGGCTGGGCATAGGCCTCGGGCAGCCAGTCATCGTGGGCCACCAGGTTGCGCAGCAAGGCAGCACCGCCATGCAGGATGGCGGCCTGGTCAGCACGCGCATCGAGCAGCCCGGCAAACCCGGTCACGAACTCGCGCAAGCGCCAGAGCTGCCGGGTGGATGAATCGGGTGTGGACATGTCTCCCTCTCTGTAGACAACGGATGGCTGCGGTCCGCAGCAACCGGTCTGCGCCGGTTCAGACCCAGACTATAAATCATTTGCGCCATGCGCTTGCGACCCGGCCTGCACGGCGTCGCCAGCGCAGGCAGGCGGCGTTTCAGGCGATGACGTTTTCTGCACCATGGCCGCCAGCCTTGGCTTCGGCGGCCTCGGTCTGGCGATGGCGCACTTCGGCACGGATCTGCTGCGGGTTCCTCAACAGATTGAGGATGGGGCAAGTCGCCTCCACGGCCTCGAACAGGGCTTGCACTTCCTCCTTTGAAGCGGGCGAGTCGAGATGCACCACATAGCCGATGTCATGCGGCCAGACCGGAATCTCTTCATGGCCGGGACGGCCGCCGCGCGGGTCGATGCGGCCGCTGACTTCCACCTCCAGCGAATCGATGGGGACCTGCCGGTGTGCTGCCTGGATCAGGAAGATGTGGGTGACGCACGAACCCAGCACGCCCAGCTGCAGCTCCGGCGAACTCGGTCCCAGGTTGTAGCCGGCGAAGTCCGGCGGGCTGTCGCTGATGACCTGATGGTCGCGGATGCGGATACGGCGCACGCCGCTGCGGCCCTCGGCACTCACGCGCGCGACCAGCTGGTTGGGACCGGCATTGCCGGCCGCGATCAGGGCTTCACGCGCCAGCACGGCACTGCGTTTTTCACTCAGGTAATGGTTCAGGGATGTCATGGCGTCCTCCTGCAGGCAAGGGTGGATGAGGCGGAAAAGGGCAGCCAGTGTCCCGCCACGCCACGGCCGCGAGCAAGGAAGCAATCCGCATATCGATAGCCATTTCCTGTCGCATATCCATTGTCGATCTTGTTCGTTTGTCCTGGCGCGGCCGTACTGCATATTGGCGAGCTAGCAAAGCTGGGCTTGCATTGTCCATGCCGGTCCCAGCCCCTTCCTTCCATTTGCGGAGCCACGCCACCATGACCCAAGACATCCTGCTGCCCGACCAAGACCTGCACGTCGATCTCGCCAGCCCCAAACGCCGCAGTCTGCTGCGCGCCGGCGGCGGTGCCGCGCTGGCCGCACTGACCGGCGTGGGTGGCACGCTGGCGGCCAGCCAGGCCTGGTCGGCCGGTCCACCACAGAAGGTCACCTTCGCCTGGAGCCAGGTCGCCTTCTGCCTCTCGCCGGTGGTCGTAGCCCAGGAGAAAGGCTTCTTCGAGAAGAACAACCTGCAGGTCGAATTGCTCAACTGGGGCGGCTCCACTGACCAGCTGCTCGAAGCCCTGGCCACCGGCAAGGCCGACGTCGGCGTCGGCCTGATCCACCGCTGGCTCAAGCCGCTGGAATCGGGCTTCGATGTCAAGGTGATCGGTTCGGCCCACGGCGGCTGCCTGCGCATGCTGGGCGTCAAGGAAGCCGGTGTCTCGGACTGGAAGCAATTGAAGGGCAAGACCATCGGCGTGTCCGACATCAACAGCCCGGCCAAGAATTTCTTTGCCATCCACCTGGCCAAGCGCGGCGTGAACGTGGAGAAGGACGTCGAGTGGCGCGTCTATCCGGCCGACCTGCTGGACGTGGCCGTCAAGAAGGGTGAAGTGCAGGCCATCGCCGACGGCGACCCCAATCTCTACCTGATCGAAAAACGCAATCGCGGCGTCTTCGCCGAGATCGGCAACAACGCCAAGGGCGAATACCAGGACAAGATCTGCTGCATCACCGGGGCGCGTGGCGAGTTCGTGCGCAACAACCGGCCGGCCGCCGCAGCCGTGGTGCGCTCCATCATCCAGGCCTCGGACTACGTGGCGGAAAACCCCAACGAAGCCGCCAAGCTCTACGCCAAATATTCCCCCAAGATCCCGGTGGAAGACCTGCGCGCCCTGCTCACCGACCTCACCTATCACAACCATCCGACCGGGACCGTGCTGCGCTCCGAAGTCGAATACTTTGCGCGTGACTTCCACACCGCAGGCGTGCTCAAGAAGAGCACCGACCCGGCGCGCTTTGCCAACCACGTGACAGTCGATGTACTTGCCTGATCGCCAGCCCGCCCACTTCAACGGAGCATGACATGACTACCACCACTGACCACCTGCCCGGGCAAGCTGGCGCTGCGCCGCAAGCGGCCGCCCTGCAACGCGTTGCGCGCCTGAACCTGTGGCGCGGCGGCCTGCTGGCTGCCGTTACCTGGCTGGCACTTGGCACGCTGGTTCTGCAATGGCCGAACAAGGAAGTCGGGTTTTCCGACTGGGCCTATACCGATGAATTCGGCGTGGCGGCACTGACGGTGGCGGCCGTGCTGGCGCTGCTGTCGGTGGGCGGCCCCTGGACGGCGCGCGTGGTATTCCTGCTGCGCCCGGCGGCACAATGGTTGATCGCCCTGCCGCTGCTGCTGGGCGTATGGGAAATCCTCACCGCCAAGCTGGGCGTGCTGCCCACGCCCTTCTTCGCCCCGCCGCAAGCGCTCATCGAAGTCTATGGCGAGGACTGGCCGCGCCTGGGTCTTTCCACCGCGCATTCGCTGCGGCTGCTGGCGCACGGCTTTGCCAGCGGTGCCACGGTCGGCTTCGTGGTCGGTGTGTGGATAGGCTGGTCGCGCATCGCCGGTTACTGGGTCCATCCGGTACTGCGCTTCCTGGGGCCGGTACCGGCCTCGGCGCTGCTGCCGCTGGCGTTCTTCTTCGCCCCCTCCAGTTATGCGGCCGCGGTGTTCCTGATCGCGCTGGCCAGCTTTTTCCCGATTGCCGTGCTCACGTGGTCGGGCGTGGCGGCGGTCAGCAAGAGCTACTACGACGTGGCCCGCACGCTGGGCGCGTCGGAACGCTTCCTGGTGCTGCGGGTCGCGATTCCGGCGGCGCTGCCGCAGGTCTTCGTCGGACTCTTCATGGGACTGGGCGCTGCCTTCTCGGTGCTGGTCACGGCCGAGATGATGGGCGTGAAAGCCGGGCTGGGCTGGTACCTGCAATGGGCCCAGGGCTGGGCCGCCTACAGCAACATGTATGCGGCGCTGTTCGTGATGGCCATCCTGTGCTCGGGACTCATCACGCTCTTGTTCAAGGTCCGCGATCGCGCCCTGTCGTGGCAGAAAGGCACCGTCAAATGGTAAGCACCACTTCTCCCGCCGCCGTCCCTGCGGCCACTGCGGAGACCGGCGTGAGCGGCGCGCAGATCGATATCGAACAGGTCAGCCACTGGTTCGAGCGCAAGGGCGGGCAAGGTCCGCTGCAAGTGCTGGACGAGGTTTCGCTCAAGGTTGCGCCCGGCGAATTCGTCGCCCTGCTCGGCCCCAGCGGCTGCGGCAAGTCCACCCTGCTGCGCCTGGTGGCCGGGCTGGAACCGGCCACGGCCGGCCAGATCCGGCAAGACGGCCAGCCCATCACTCGGCCCGATCCCTCGCGCATCGTGGTGTTCCAGGACCCGACGCTCTATCCCTGGCGCACCGTCTGGGACAACGTCGCCCTGGGCCTGCAGGCACGCGGCCTGCTCAAGCAGCAGCGCCATCGCGTGGACGATGCGCTCACGCTGGTGGGGCTGGAGGAATTCGCCGATGTGTTCCCGCATCAGCTCTCCGGCGGCATGGCCCAGCGCGTGGCGCTGGCCCGCGCGCTGGTCAATGATCCGCAACTGCTGATCCTGGATGAACCGCTGGGCAAGCTGGACTCGCTCACGCGCATGTCCATGCAGAGCGAACTGGTGGCGCTGTGGCAGCGGCGCGGTTTCTCTTCGCTGCTGGTGACGCACGATGTGGAAGAGGCGCTGTTCCTGGCGCAGCGGGTCATCATCTTCGGCCAGCGGCCGGCCGCCATCCGCGCCGAGATCCAGGTCGACCTGCCCTACCCGCGCCATCGCGGCGATCCGAAGCTGGCGCAGTTGCGCCACGAAGCCTTGCGCCACCTGGGCCTGGATGACAGCTGGTAAGCGATGTCGTGGACGGATAGCCTGCAGCTCGATTGGGAAGCCTGCATCAACCTGATCCTGCAGACCATGCAGGCATTGCAGCAAGGCCTGTTGCAATTGCTGGGCTGGCTGCATCTGGTGCCGACCATCGATGGCCAGCCGGCCTGGCCCTTTGCACTACGCCTGTCCGGCGAAGTGATGTTGATCGACCGCAGCGTGGTGCGCGCCCTGCTCGCCGCGCTGGCCTGGCAGGGTGCAGCCTTGCTGTTGCTGGCCCTGGCCTGGGGCTGGCGGCGCGGCCGCTGGCCGCTGCTGGGCGTCGCCGTGGCGCTGAGCTGGTGCGCGCCGTGGCCCGATGCCGCGCTGCTCACCACGGCGGCTACGCCCACCAGTTTCCAGACCTCTCCTGCGCCTTTTTCAGCCACCAGCATCGTGCGCGGTGAGCGGGTCTACGCCCGCCATTGCCTGGCCTGCCATGGTGCGGATGGACGCGGCAATACGCCCCTGGCCCTGTCGCTGCCGATCACCCCGCCCAATCTGTCCAGCGGCTTGCTGTGGCGGCGTTTCGACGGCGACCTCTACTGGAGCCTGCGCCATGGCAAGGGCAGCATGCCGGGCTATGCCGAGCGCCTGAGCGCGACCGAGCGCTGGGACCTGATCGATTTCATGAAAGCCAATGCCGCCGGCGTGGCGGCCCGCGAGACCGGCACCTGGCCGCGGCCGGTGGCCCTGCCCGACGTGGCGCTGGATTGCCGCCGCGCTGGCATCACGCATGCACGGCAGTGGCAGGGCCAGCGCATCCGGCTGGTAGTGGCGGGAGCCAGCGCACCGGCGGAAGATCCGCGCCTGCAATCGGTGCTGCTGGGCAGCGATGGGCGTGCGCCGCGCAGCGCGGTCGGCTCCATCGATTGCGCCAGCCATGACGCCAGCGCCTTGCGCGCCATCGCCATCCTCACGGGTCTGCCTGTGTCGCAATTGCCCGGCACCGAACTGATCGCCGACCGCGACGGCTGGCTGCGTGCGCGCAGCAGCGACGGGGCCTGGTCGCAGAGCGACATGCTGTGTCGTTCTCCCCTGGCAGGCGCGGCGGCCAAGCCCGCCAATGCAGAAGCGGCCGGCGGCATCGACCAGCTCATCGCTGCCATGGATGCCGAACCGGTACGCTTCATCAAGGGTGGTTTCGTGCATTAGCGGTCGGCGCGCACCTCATCTTCAGCCTCTCCGTCATCACCGTCAGTGAGCGACCGCACCCACATCAGGGTACGGGACTACAGACCGGCTCGTATGGACTTTTTACTATAAGTAATCCATACATGGAGGACAGCATGAGCGATACCAAACCCGAAGGCCTTCCGCCCCAGCACCAGACCCATCAACCCGGCAGCGAACAAGAGATGCACCCGCGCCCGCACAGCGCACCGGCCGGCCAACCCGGACGGCGGCTGGCAGGCAAGGTCGCGCTCATCACGGGCGGCGACAGCGGCATTGGCCGTGCCGTGGCGCTGGCGTATGCGCGCGAAGGGGCAAAGCTGGCCATCGTCTATCTCGATGAGGAAGAGGATGCGCGACTGACCCAAAAAGACATCCAGGCCCTGGATGCACCCTGCCTGCTGATCCCCGGCGACGTCGGGTCACCGGAGTTCTGTCGCAGCGCCGTGCGGTCCGTGATGGATGCCTATGGAAGGCTGGACGTGCTGGTCAACAATGCGGCCCAGCAATACCCCGCACAAAGCATCGAACAGATCTCGGCCGAGCAGCTGGAGCACACCTTCCGCACCAACATCTTCTCGATGTTCTATCTGGTCAAGGAAGCCATGCCCTTCCTCACGCGGGGCGCGCGCATCATCAACACCACCTCGGTGACCGCGTATCGCGGCAGCAAGCATCTGGTGGACTATGCCGCCACCAAGGGCGCCATCGTGGCCTTCACGCGTTCGCTGTCGCAGCAGCTGGCCCCGGCCGGCATCCACGTCAATGCGGTAGCACCAGGGCCGATCTGGACGCCCCTGATTCCCGCCAGTTTCAGTGAGGAAGAAGTGGCCAGCTTCGGCAAGAACGTGCCGCTGGGCCGGCCGGGACAGCCCGATGAGGTGGCACCGGCCTATGTCTTTCTTGCCACCGAAGGCGCCTCCTACATGACCGGGCAGGTGCTGCATCCCAATGGCGGGGAGATCGTCAATACCTGAGCTTGTCTGCAGGCATTGCCTCATGCTGTCCCTACATGCAGGGACGGCAGGTTGCCTCAGGAAAACCCCGATGGCATCCATGTTGCTGCCAGTGCATGATGAGCTTGCCCCATGACTTCGCGAGAGTCCACTCATGCACAAGACCGCCCTGATCGCTACCACCCAGCCGGAAGTCAGCCGTGCGCTGACCGAATGGCTGGCCATCAACGACATCGACATCCAGATCGCCAGCAGCGGCAATGACGCCATCGAGCACATTGCCCTGGATCGGCCCGACGTGGTGCTGGCCCAGCTGGCCATGGAAGGCATGAGCGGCCTGCGCCTGGCGCATTACCTCAAGGCGCAGGAGCAGCTGGCCGACGTGCCGGTGATCCTGCTGTGCCGCGATGAGCGCGAGATGGACCTGGTCAAGGGCAAGTGGCCGGCTTTTCTCTGTGCCGGCTCGCTGCATCCCGCCCTCATCTCCGAATTGAAGCGCGAGCTGGTCAACTGAAACTCAGGCGACCGTCTTTGCCGCACGCCGGCGGCGGCGCCATTGCGCCACGCCGAATCCTGCACCCGCCACGGCCGCCAGCAACAGCGCCGCGCTAAGCGCGCGATGCTGCGCCACCCAGCGGCGCGTGGTGCGCCATGCCTGTACGTACGGGAAGCGGGCGGCGGCGGCAAAATCCGGCTCCACGCAGTTCTGGCCGAAGTCGGCCGAGAACGGCACGGCCGCCCCTTCCTTCACGTAGCGCAGATAGAGTTGTTCTGCACGCGGCTGATCGTAATAGACGAAATTCACCCCTTGGCACAGCACCGCCGCGAAGGCTTGTGAGCGCGCGGGCAAGGCATCGGCGGATTTCATGACGTAGTCCGCCGCGATATCCCGATAATGGAAACGCTTGTAGGGCTTGGCTTCAGTGGCGGCATAGCGCTGGCGCTCGCCGTCGGTCACCAGCGGACCGGGGAGATCGGCCTGGGCTCTGGCTTGCGGGTTGTCCGGCAGCGGCTTGTCCTCGTTGCCATACATGCCCATGCCGCGTCCGGCGCCGCCCGGATAACTGCCGCCGTAGACGGCATAATCCGGTCCCTGTTCATACCCCATGATCTCCATGCCCTGGCGGCGCGCAATGAGGGCGGCCTCGTACCAGCCCTGGGCGCGGCTGCTGGCGCGCCAGGCGTGCTGCCCGCGGTCCAGTGCCTGGCCGTACTCGCGCGCCTTGGCGCGCATGCGCCAGCCGGCCGGGACTTCGTGGCCCTCGGCATCGTAGGTGCTCTGGATGAAGCGCTCGTCGCGATCGTCCGGGAAGTAGGGCAGCGCTTCTTCCACGCGCCCGTCGCGCACCAGGCGCCGCGCCAGCAACTGGCGCAGGTTGTCTTCGACGGTGATGGCCGACAGGCCCACGGCCACCCAGCGCACCGACTGCGGCCCCCCACCCTGCTTCTGCACCGCCTTGGCCACGGCCTCCGCTGCCGGCATGGGCGAGGCCGGTGCATGGGCATCGACGTAGGTTTTCAGTTCATCGGTGGTCAGCACGCGCTCGGCCACATAAGCCATGTCATTGGCGTAGGCATAGTCGCCGTAATAACCGCCGCGTGACTGGCGCGCGCTGTCGCTGGCAGCCTGGTGGAACTGCGCCAGCGCTTCCACATACTGCCCGCGCGAGAGCGTCAGTACGCCCTGTTCGCCCATGAGCAGGCTGGCATTGGATGGGTCAAGGCTGGCATCGTTGCGCGGGAAGGCCTGCGCAGCGCGCGCGTAGGCTTGCACGGCAGCGGCGGTGTCCCCCTTGCGCAGCGCCAGCTTGGCGCGTACCCACCAGGACAAGGCGGTCTCCTGCCGGTTCGCCAGCGTGGCAGCGAGGTCGTAGCGGCCGGTGCGATAGGCCAGCGCGGCCACGCGGTCGGCCCCTTCGATCTTTTCCAGGCCGCGCCGCTTGAGGGCATCGACCAGGGTCACCAGGATGCTGTTGGGCTTGACCTTGGCGCTGCGCGCCGCATCGGGATAGCCGGACGAACCGCTGTTGGGCGCAGACGGATCGTAGTAGCTGTCGCCGTTGCCGCTGCCTTCGGCGATGTCGCCCACGCGCGCCAGCGCATAGGCCACCAGCAGCCGCTGTGCGACCGGGTCATCGATCAGCGCCGCGCTGATGTCGGCGTGTCCCAGGCTCCATGCGGCCAGCGCCGTCAGCGAATCCTGCGCGTTGTATGACCTGCGTGCCGCCTGCTCTGCATACAAGCGGATCGCCTGCTTGAAATCGGCCGGCGGGATGGTCTCGCCGCAATCCCGCCCTTCATTGAAATCGGACCAGTTGCAGGGACCGCTCTGCCCCGACAGCATCAGCCGCGCCTGCTCGCCGTAACTGGCCACGGCCAATCCCAGCGGATCAGGTGCGCCGGAGACGGCCAGCGCGCGTGCCTTGGTGAAACTGGCAATCGCCTCGGCACGCCGCCCCTCAATGGCGTGCAGACGGCCCAGCATGAAGGCCGCCCATACCGCGCGTTCGCTGGCCTGTTGCGGCGGCAGTGCCAGTACCGCTTCGAAACGTTGGCGTGCCGCTGCCAGGGCATTGGCGCGGAAGTCCTGCGCCCCTGCCGTGTAGAGACGAATGGCCGGCGGCAAGACCGCACCGGCCGCATAGGCGGACTCGCCATCGGAGGCGGCACGCATGGCCTGCAGGGCAGCCCACTGCGCGCCCTCCAACTGGCCCTTCTCGATCATGCGCAGCGAGCGTGGATCATCGGGCTGGCCTGCAGCCTGTTCGTAGCCACTGCGTTCATCGGCTTGCAGCTTGTCGGCCGGGGTCACCAGATGCGCGGCTTCCCAGGCGAAGGAATTGGCGGGCGTATTGCTGAGGGTACCGGCGCGGTCATCCAGCAATTGCAGCGGGAAATCCGGCCCGCAGGCTACCACCGTGGCCGCACCCAGCACCAGCAGGCTGCTGGCGGCGCAGGCGATTTTGGTCATGCGGCCCAGGCGGGGCAGGCTGCGCTGGCCCGTGGCGCGGGGGGCAGCGGCAGAAAACTTCATGTTGGTCATCAAGATCCCATTTCCAGTGTGAGTTCGGGGGCCGGCGTGCCGTCGGCACAGCGCAGCCAGCCGATGGTACGGCTGCTGCCGGCGCGCAGCAGGCCGGCCTGGCCCAGGCGCAGGTAGCGTCCCAGGGCATCGCTTTCCAGCGTGTAGCCATTGATGCCGTCACCACTGCAGACGTTCCCTGAAGACGCTGCATCCCGTGGCGCGAGGTTCACACGCACGCGCAGCGGCAAGGGCGCGTCGGCATTGCCGGCATTGTCGATGCGGATATCGGCGGGCGCGTTGCTGCCTTGCCCGGCGACCAGTTGCACCGCGAGGCCGCCCTTGAGCGGCTTGCGTTCCAGCACGGCCAGCCAGGTCGAGAGACTCCAGGCGCGGCGGTCATCGCCGGTCGGCAGGCGGAACCAGATCAGCCCGGCCAGTCCCGGCGGCGGGGCCGCTTCCACTTCGGCCACGAAGCGCGCCATCACTTGCGGTTCAGCCATCAGTTCACGCCCCAGGCCACCGGCCAGGAGCGCACGTTCGCTTTCGACTGCGGCGATGCGGCCCTGGCTGTCCCAGCTCACACGCGAGCCATAGGCCGGCAGCGCCACGTGCCAGGGGCGGCGCGTCTGCGCGGCGTACTGGCGCATCCAGTCGCGGGCGCGCTCGCCATCAAAGAGGCCCAGGCGCGGATCGAGCACGGCGTGGACCTGCAGTGTCGAAGCATCGGCCACGGCCAGTAGTGGCGCCAGCTGCGGGCTGGCCAGCCAGGTCGGCAAGGCCGTCACGGTCAGATCCGTCGGTGCAATCCGGGCCTTGAGGCTGCGCAGGAAGGCGGTGTATTCGGGCAGGCGCGCCGTGGCGCAGTCGTAGTCGATTTCCAGCGCAGCCGGTTGCAGGCCGCGCTGGCGCCAGGTGGTGAGCAGGTCGAGCAGATGATCCTGGATCGCGGCCGCATCGAAGCGCGCCAGCTGGCCGTTGATGCGCACCGTCATCAGCAGCGGGCGGCCGGTGTTGGCGAGCGCCTCGGCATCGGGCGTGATGTCGATCCAGCGTCCGGAGGCCCCCAGTTCGGCCGCCAGCACGTGCCAGCGTGCCACCTGGGCATTGGAAGCAGAGAGCGCCGTGCGCAGGGACGGGGTCCACTGGCGCTGCCAGATGTAGACGTCCTGGGAGAGCTTTTCGGCAGGGAGGGGATGGCGGGAACACGCCGCCAGCAGCACGGCCAGCAGCATCCAGATCAGACACAGGCAACTGCGCCTGGCAAAGCGCGCGGGCAGGAAGGCGAGGGGCATGGTCGTCGGCGAGGTGGAGTTCCGGTTGGCCGGCATTGTACGCGAGCCGACGCCCAAAAAACCAAGGCCCGGCACCTTGCGGTCACCGGGCCTGGTCAGCCTTGCAGGAGGGGCGCGATCAGGCCTTGTAGCCCTTGCTGCTCATCGGCACGAAGGCCAGCAGCACGCCCAGGATGGACAGGCCGATCACGTACAGCGCCGGTCCTTGCGGATCAGCCTTGATCCACAGCGAGATCAGCACCGGCGTCAGTCCGCCGAAGACCGCATAGGCCATGTTGTAGGCGAAGGACAGGCCGGTAAAGCGCACCGCCGGCGGGAAGGCGCGGGTGGAGACGATGGGGGTCAGCGAGATGCTGCCCACGAACAGGCCCACCAGTGCATAGCCCCAGATCAGCGACTCGGGCGAACCCGGCAGCTGGCCGTAGAACCACCAGGTCGACAGGCCCAGGCCACCCCAGCCGATGATCATGCTGGCGCGGGTACCGATGCGGTCGCACAGCCAGCCGATGGCCAGGCAGCCGATGGTCAGCATCAGGGTGCCGGCGCAATTGGCCTGCATCACCAGCTTGGCCGGCAGGTGGTGTACGGTCTGCAGGTAGGACGGCGTCATCAGGATCACCACCACCACCGCACCCGACAGGCACCAGGTCATGCCGGCGGTCAGGACGCTGGCGGCGCGGTGTTCGCGCAGCACGGTCTTGAGCGGCAGTTCATTGGATTCCTTGCGGCGCGCCGCCAGTTCGCGGAACACCGGGGTCTCTTCCAGATAGCGGCGCAGGTAGACCGACACCAGTCCGAACACGCCGCCCAGGATGAAGGGAATGCGCCAGGCGTAGGCGGCCACTTCAGCCGGTGCGTAGACGCTGTTGATGAAGATGCCCATCAGCGAACCCAGCAGGATGCCGCCGGTGATGCCGGCGGTCAGCGAACCGACGCCGAAGCTGTAGCGGTTGGCCGGCACGTGTTCGGCCACGAACACCCAGGCACCGGGCATTTCACCGCCGATGGCAGCGCCCTGCAGGGTGCGCATCAACAGCAGCAGGATGGGCGCGGCCACGCCGATGCTGGCGTAGGTCGGCAAGAGGCCGATGACCAGCGTGGGCACCGCCATCAGGAAGATGGACAGCGTGAACATGCGCTTGCGGCCGATCACGTCGCCGTAGTGGGCGATGATGATGCCGCCCACCGGACGCGCCAGGTAACCGGCGGCGAAGATGCCGAAGGTCTGCAGCATGCGCAGCCATTCCGGCATGTCGGCCGGGAAGAACAGCTTGCCGACCACCGCCGCGAAGAACACGTAGATGACGAAGTCGTAGAACTCCAGCGTGCCGCCCAGGGCGGACAGGCCCAGGGTGCGGTAGTCGGAGGAAGTGAGCGGTCGGTGCTGGGACTCGTTCAGAGCCCCGGTAAATTCAGCAGATTCAGCGGAAGTGGTCATGATGGTTCACTAACGGCAAAGCGGCGACCCGGTCCGCCGCTACATCGCCCCGGGACAATGACGCCCATGGCAATGCCGCAGCGGGCCGGATGGCCTGCTTCAACTTGTTCGTTCGGGTGGCCGCAGAGGGCATGCCAGGAAAGATCAGGACATGTCTGCGAAGGACAGATTCAGCGGAAAACGTAAAGCGAAGAAATACGATTTAGCGTCGAAACTTGCTTAATGATACCCCAAAAACCGGCAAAGCTTCCGCAACGCAGCATTTCTTGCTGCCCGGGCAGGAGCTGGCAGCATCCCTGCCGGTTCTGGGCCGATATGAAGTTTCCTGACCTGGAAAAGCAAAGAAGCCCGCCAGGCAGCCACTGCTGCAAAGCGAGCTTCATGACAATGTGAAGCAACTGACCAAAATCCGGGAGCGCCCTGCCCGCCCCCGCACATGCGAGCCGGCAGCAGCGGCGCAGCCTCAGGATTCCAGCACGATATCGACCGCCGAGGACCGGCGCAGCATCAGGAAGCCTTCGCCATAGATGTTGCGGATTTGCATGGGCGCTTCCTCCAGCGAGCGCAATTTCTGGCGCACGCGGTAAATCAGGGCATCGATGCGATGCGCATCGTATTCCTCGCCGCCGGAACGCAGCAGGTCGAACAATTGCGCGTGCGAGACCGGATAGTTGGGGCTTTGCAGCAACGCCGCCAGGGCCGTGCTTTCCTTGTCGGTGAATTGCAGTGCCACCGAGCCATTGCTGGACAGGCGCCCCGAGCGGCGGTTGAAGGCCCATTTCTCCGACTGCGGCGAACTCTGGTGCGGCGCGGTCTTCATGCGGCGCGCCAGGGCGGTCAGCGTGGCTGAGACTTCTTCCAGCTTGACCGGCTTGACCAGGTAATAATCGGCCCCGTCGCTCATGCAGCGCACCCGTTCCTCGCTGCGGGTAGCAGCGGTCAGGATGATGATGCCCATGGACGGGAAATTCTGCCGCAACGATGCCAGTTCGGGCAGCAGGCTGCCGTCTGGCAAGCCGATGTCGGATAACAGGATGTCGGGCTGACGACTCTTGAGGATGTCCCTGGCCTGGCCCAGTGCCGAGCAGACCGAGATCTCGTAACCCAATTCCCCCACATGTGCGCTCAACGTGTTACGCCAGTCGAGATCGCTTTCTACGATAAGTACTTTCATCACTCTTGTGTTCCGGACGAAACCTGTTTTTATGACTGCCGGAGCATCCCCGCTCCCCCTCCGGAACCTGCCCCCGGAGCCAGCTGCAGGCGTGGAAATGCTTTCCATAATCACAACGTTATACAGAAAATATCTGCGGATAAAATCATAAAAACTCGCAGATGCCTTACACCTGAAAACTCCACTGGGCCTGGCTTTGCGCGTGTTGGCGCAAGAGGCCGGTGACCGTCCCGAGCAGGTGGTCGACCGAACAGGGTTTGAGCAGGAAAGCGGCGATCGTGGGAATGCGCGCACTGGCCGCCGGCAGGTGGGCGCTGATCAGCACCACCGGAATCGGGGAAAAACGTTCATGCGACTTGATGTAGCGCGCCAGCTCCATGCCATCCATCCGCGGCATGCGCAGGTCGGTCAGCACCAGGCTGGGGGCCTGCTCCTGCATCTGCGCGATGGCATCCACGCCATCGGCCGCCGCCACCACCTGCAGTCCGCCCTGCTGCAAGATGCCGCACAGCATCTCGCGCGACTCGGGATGATCTTCCACGACCATGACGGTCGGTGCCTTGCTGATAGTTGCCACCACGTCTCCCTCCTGCCTTCTGTCCCGCACCAGATGTCACGGTGACTTGTTGTGACTGATGGTGATGGTTGGCGACAAAACGCGATATCAGGAAATTCCTGAAACTTGGACAACATTGCGCAAACGCAAGGCACAAGCGGGGTGCGCACGCACGGATGTGCACCTGGAAAAAAGCGAAGGGAAGCAAGACGCAAGGCCGCGCCCGGCCAAGGCAGAGCTTGGCTGCAGGCGGTCTCAGGCGGGGGGGAAGGATCAGGGGCGTGCGGTCAGCAGGCGCTGGATTTCGGCCAGCATCTGCTCGAAGAAGACCGGCTTGCGCAGGAACAGGTTGTGACTGGATTGCGACAGATCGTGACGTTCCGGGGCACCGCTGCACAGGATGATGGGCAACGTGGCGCCTCCCGGCAACGCCCGCAGGGCCGCACACAGCTCCAGCCCGTTCATCACCGGCATCATGCAGTCCGAGATGACCAGGTCCGGCCAGGCCTGCTGCGCCTTGGCCAGCGCGTCGGCCCCGTGCACGGCCGTCACCACCCGATAGCCGTGCAGCTCCAGCAGCATGGCATAGGTATCGGTGATATCGATCTCATCGTCGACGATCAGGAGCAGGGGCAGTGCCGCCTGCTGTGGGGGTGACGCTCCGGACATGGTCAACGTCCATCCGCAACCGGCGCGGCAAGTGGGGTCACCAGGCCATCGATCTCGATGCCGGCATCCGAAATGTTCATCAGGCGGCTGGCACCATCGTAGCCGTTCTCGCGCAGTTTCATCACGGAAATCTGGCGGCGGTTGACGCTGTCCTTCACCACGTATTCCAGCAGCATCATGTTTTCGTACAGCTGCGAGGAATTGGGGTCGACCTGGGGCTGCGATTCGCGGAAGTACGGCAGTTGCTCGGTGATGAAGGTGGTCACACCGCGCGCGCGCAGTTCATTGGTCAGCGCCACCAGGAAGGGACGCATGCGCTGCTGCTGCACCACGATGCTGCGCAGGCCATCCACGCCATCGATCAACAGGCGCGTCACGCCACGGCGCGCGATGTTGTCCAGCATGCGCTTGGCGAGGTCGTCGCACAGCATTTCCAGCGGCAGCTGCCACATCACCTGCAGCGCGCCGCTGTCGATATGTTCATCAAGCTGCATGCCGGCCTTGCGGGCCTTGGCCAGCAGGCGTTCGGGGGATTCGTAGAAGCCCAGGATCAGGCATTGCTGGCCGTCCTTCAAGCCTTGTTCGATGAAGTGCAGCCCCATGAGCGTCTTGCCCACGCCGGGGCTGCCCAGCAGACAGGTCAGCGAACCGCTGACCACGCCGCCGCCGATGCACTTGTCCCAGGACGGGATACCGACGCTGACATAACGATCCGAGGTACCCGGCACCTTGCCGGCGCGGGTGGCGGTGGCTTCGAAGCGGGGGAAGATCTCGACCCCGCTCTGGTTGATCTCGAAGACGTGCTTGCCCAGCAGGTGATTGGCCCCGCGCAGCTTGAAGACCTTGATCTCGCGCTCCAGCTGCATGCCGGACTCGTGCTGGCTCAGTTCGATGACGCCATCGACCAGGGTGTTTTCGGACTCGGGCATGTTGCCTTCCACCGGCGACAGCAGCAGGGTGGTGCAATTCATGGTGAACACCAGCGCATTCAGGGAATGCATGAATTCGGACAGATTCAGGTCCGACGGACCGGAATCCCGCACCGAGCGGAACCCGTCGATGATCAGCATGGCCGGGCGATGGCGATTCAGTTCGGCGCTGATCAGGCGCAACAGGCCGCGCAGGCCTTCGCTGGCCAGCGCACCGTAGCCGCTCAACATCTGCATCTGGTCGCCGACCAGGCTCTCATCGAAAAAGTCAAAATTGCTCACATGATTGAGCATCTTGGCGTGCGATTCGGCGATCAGCGTCAGCAGCATCACCTTGTTGCCGCTGCGTGCCTGCGCAAAACCAACCTGCGAGGCGAGCGTGGTCTTGCCACTCCCGGCCAGTCCCTGGATCAGATAGAGGCTGCCCGCCGGCAGGCCGCCGCCCAGGATTTCGTCAAAGCCGGCAATGCCCGTGCTGATCAACGAAATGCGGCTGGGCCGCAGCGTCGCAACGGCGGCAGGTAAGGGAGACTGCGGGAGATGGCTCATGTGGAGGAAGGCTCGGTGCTTATTATTGTGCAAAGATTTAATGAGTTTTTTGTCATTATACGATTGCCCACGGTATGACTAAGGTTGTCATACAGCGCAAAAGTTGCACCTTGGGGAGGGAAATACCTGCGCCGCGCACAGGCTTGCAAGGACGGCCACAGGCCGCCACGGAGGTAAGGGAAGGTAGGAGGCTTGCTCGAAGCTCATCCGTACGCGCAGCCGGCCTGCCAAGGCCAGCCACGGATTGCGGACGTCAGCGCAGCTTGAAGACGCTGACCGTATTGGCCAGGCCGGCCGCCTGTTCCTGCATGGATTGCGCGGCGGCGGCGGCCTGCTCCACCAGGGCGGCATTCTGTTGGGTGACTTCGTCCATCTGCGACACGGCGCGGTTGATCTCGTCGATCCCCACGCTCTGTTCGGTACTGGCCGCCGAGATCTCGGAGACCACATCGGTCACGCGTTTGACGCTCTCCACCACTTCCGACATGGTCGACCCGGCCTGGCGCACCAGCGTGGTACCGGCCCCGACCTTGCTGACCGAATCGTCAATGAGCTGCTTGATCTCCTTGGCAGCGGAAGCGGAACGCTGGGCCAGCGAACGGACTTCGGAGGCCACCACTGCAAAACCGCGCCCCTGCTCGCCGGCACGGGCCGCTTCCACGGCGGCGTTCAGGGCCAGGATGTTGGTCTGGAAGGCAATGCCATCGATCACGCTGATGATTTCGACGATGCGGTTGGAGGCATCGTTGATGGCCTCCATGGTCTGCACCACCTCGCCCACCACGCCGCCGCCACGCGCGGCCACACCCGAGGCGGCCATGGCCAGCTGGTTGGCCTGGCGGGCGTTGTCGGTATTCTGCTTGACGGTGGAGGTCAGTTCTTCGAGGGCCGAAGCGGTTTCTTCGAGGGCAGTGGCCTGCTGCTCGGTACGGCGCGACAGGTCCAGGTTGCCGGTGGCGATCTCGGTGGAGGCGGTGGCGATGCTGTCGGTGCCATTGCGCACCTGGCCCACCACCTGGCGCAAGCCCTCGTTCATGGTCTGCAGGGCTTGCAGCAGCTGGCCGGTTTCATCCTTGCTGTGCACGCTGATCTCGGCGCCCAGGTCACCCCCGGCCACGCGGCGGGCGATGCCCACGGCATCCTGCAAGGGGGCGGCGATGATGCGCCCCATGGTGATCGCCAGGCCCATGCCGATGGCCAGGGCCGCGATCAGCAGTCCCAGCACGCCCACGCGCGACTGGCTGAAGGTGTCGTCGGCACCGGCGGTGGCGGCATCGCCGCCCTCCTGGTTGATCTTGATGAGCTTTTCCAGATCCCCCAGAATCTGCGGATAGAGCTTGTTGGAATAGCCGAGGAAGAGATCGCGCCCCTGCGCATTGTCCTTGGCCAGGAAGGCGGCCACGATCTTCTTGTGCTCGGCCAGGAATTCCGCAACCTGTGCCGCGACCTTGGGATAGATCTCGCGCTCCTGCGGGGTATCGAGGGTGGCGGCGTAATCCTTCATGGTCTTGTCCAGACCGGTCAGGATGGCCTGGCTGCGCGAGACCAGGCCATTCATCGCCTCGACATCGCCGTCGTAGATCGCCAGTTGCGATTCGGTGCCGCGCAGGCGCACGAAATACAGCTTGATGTCGCCCAGCTTCTTCTGTGCCGGCATCCAGTCGCGCGAGATTTCAGAGGACGCATTCTTGACCTTGGCCAGCTGGCTGATCGAGAAGATCCCCAGTACCGCCATCAACACCAGCACTGCCAGAAATGCCAGCTGCAGTTTCCTGGCAATCTTCAGATTCTTGAACCACCCCATCGTCACCGCCCCTGATCGTATTGAATGTCACCCATGTCGTAACGGCGCGCCTGTTGTTCTTCTGAGCGGCGTGCCGTTCCCCACGAGGATTATCACGAAATCTCCCCTGCACCAATCGGCGGAAGAGAAGCGCTTTTATGGCGCAGATGCCTTGCTGCAACACCTTCCTGCACGCCGGGGCAAACCCTGTTAACATGCGCAGCGTTCATGCTGCAGCATCACGTCAGCAAACAGTCAGGCATCAGTGAGCAATACAGTCGCAACGAAGCACCAATACAGCACCGATACAGTAGCAAACCACCAGCAATACAGCTGAAAGACAGCTGCACGCATCCTCCACCACAAACCGCATCGTCCTGGCCATCGAGGCCGCCGCCTTCGGGCCCTCCTCGCACCAGCCACATGCCAACGCCGCCAATGAACCGATTTCCCCGTCAAGTCACCATGTCCCGGCGCAGCCTGCTGCTGACCGGCGTGAGCCTGCTGGGCAGCTACGTCGCCTTGTCCAGCCTGCCTTCCTGGGCCATCCCGCAGCCTGACAGCCCGCAACTGGCTCCCTTCATGCGCCTGTCCGCGCTGCTGGTCAATCACCGCCTCAATCCGGCGGTGGGCGCGCGCATGCTGGAAGTGGCCGCGCGCGAACACGCCGACCTCGACACCCTGATGCGCCAGTTGCTGGCCATCGCCGAACAGAAGCAGGCCCGCAAGGTGGAAGACTTCTTCGCCGATATCCCCGCCGGCCCGCAGCAGACGCTGGCCTACTGGATCATCTTCGCCTGGTATACCGGCTGCTCTTCGCCCAAGCGCAATGCCACGGTCTTCACCTACGAAGAAGCGCTGACCTACCAGACCACGCTGGACGTGGTCGCCATCCCCTCCTACGGCATCAGCGGTCCCAACCGCTGGCGTCAGGTCACGGTGCCGCTGGCCGACATGCCGCGCTTCTGATCCCTGCAACCTGTGGAAAATCAACGTATGAACAGCAACAACAAGGCCGAGGTGGTCATCGTCGGCACCGGCGTGGTGGGCGTGCTCATCGCCGAGCAACTGCTGGATGCCGGCATCCCCGTACTGATGCTGGAAGCCGGTCCGCGCGTGGCGCGCGCCGAAGTGGTGGAAAACTTCCGCAACCTGCCGCTGGCACTCAAGGGCGATCCTTCCTCCTGCTATCCGCCGCGTCCGTGGGCACCGCATCCCATGCCCTCCAGCGAGAATCCGGACGATCACTACCTGGAACTCTCCGGTCCCGACAAATACGCCCAGACCTTCATCCGCTATGCCGGCGGCTCCACCTGGCACTGGGCCGGCACCTGCTGGCGCCTGACGCCGGAAGACATGCAGCTGCACACGCTCTACGGCGTGGGCCGCGACTGGGCCTTCGGCTACGACGTGCTGGAACCGTATTACACCCGCGTCGAACACAAGCTGGGCATCTGCGGTCCGTCCGATCCGGCCCTGCAATGGCCGCCGCAGCGCTCGGCGCCCTACCCCATGCCGGCCCTGCCCTTCAGTCCGGGCGAGCAGCGCTTCACCGACGTGGTCCGGGAACTGGGTTACCACAACATCCCGACGGCCCAGGCGCGCAACAGCGGCATGCCCTACGATGAGCGCCCGGCCTGCTGCGCCAACAACAACTGCGTGCCGGTCTGTCCGGTCGGTGCCAAGTACGACGCCGCCACCGCACTGGCGCGCCTCGAATCCAAGGGCGCCACCATCCTCACCGATGCCGTGGTGTACCGGGTCGAGACCGATGACGCCAACCGCGTGAACGCAGTCAACTACTTCGATGCCAACAAGGTCAGCCATCGCGTCACCGGCAAGATCTTCGTGCTGGCCTGCAACGGCATCGAGACCCCCAAGCTGCTGCTGATGTCGGCCAACAGCCGCAACCCGCACGGACTGGCCAACAGCTCCGACCAGGTCGGCCGCAACATGATGGACCATCCGCAACTGACCATGACGCTCACGCTGTCCGAACCCTACTGGTCCGGTGTCGGACCGGTGGTCAACAGCGGCATCATGGAAACCTCGCAGGGCAGCTTCCGTTCGGAACATGCAGGGGCCTACTTCCGCTACAACAATTTCGCGCGCAACCGTTTCGTCACGTTCGCCGCCTTGAAGAAGGGACTGGTCGGCCAGGCGCTGGATGAGGAAATCCGCCGCATGACCGCCTGCACCGCCGACGTCGTGCTGGCGCATGAAGTGCTGCCCGATGCCGACAACCGCCTCACGCTCTCGGCCAAGAAGGACTGGCTGGGCCTGCCGCGTCCGTCCATCCATTACGACGTGGGCGACTACACCCGCAAGTCGGCCGAACAGTATTCGCTGCCCATCGGCCGCAAGATCGCGGAAGCCATGGGCGCCACCGACATCAAGGTCAGCTCCGCCTTTGCGCAGAGCAAGCACATCATGGGCGGCACCATCATGGGACTGGATGCGGCCAATTCGGTGGTCGATCCCGACTGCCGCGCGCACGATCACGACAACCTGTTCCTGCCCGGCGGCGGTGCCATGCCCAGCACGGCCTGCGGCAACAGCACCCTGAGCATGGCGGCACTGGGCCTGAAGGCGGCCGATGCCATCGTGCGCCAACTGCAGAAAGCCTGAGGATGAGCATGCGACCATTGAACCTCCTCACCCTCGCCGCTGCCCTGCTGGCCACGTCTGCAATGGCGCAGACACCCGAGCCGGCAAGCGCGCCACCTGATGTACCCGCCGCAGCACCGGCCCCGGCCGTCTCGCCCGAAGCGGCACTGATCGAGCGCGGCCGCTACCTGGCGGTGGCCTCCGACTGCATCGCCTGCCACACCGCGCCGCGCGGCAAACCCATGGCCGGTGGCCTGGCCATCGCCTCGCCGGTCGGTGAGATCATCGCCACCAACATCACGCCCTCCAAGTCGCACGGCATCGGCAACTACAGCGAAGCGCAGTTCGCCGCCGCCCTGCGGCGCGGCGTGCGCGCCGATGGCGCCAACCTGTATCCGGCCATGCCGTACACCGCGTATGCCGCATTGAACGATGCAGACGTGCATGCCCTGTATGCGTATTTCATGAAGGGCGTGGCACCGGTCGATACCCCGACCCGCGAGACCGCGCTGCCCTTCCCGATGAATATCCGGGCGTCGATGAAGGTGTGGAATGCGCTGTTCCTGAAGGACCAGCCGCTGGCCCCGGCCCCGCAGCGTTCTCCGCAATGGCTGCGCGGACGCTACCTGGCCGAAGGCCCGGCGCATTGCAGCAGCTGTCATACACCGCGCGGCTTCCTGATGCAGGAGAAAACCAATCTCGCGCTCTCTGGTGCCCAGGTCGGCCCCTGGTATGCGCCCAACATCACGCCGCATCCCACGGCCGGCATCGGCACCTGGAGCCAGGATGAGCTGGTCGCCTATCTCAAGACCGGCCGCGTGGAAGGCCGTGCCCAGGCTGCCGGCAGCATGGCCGAGGCGATCACGCACAGCTTCTCCAAACTGACCGATGAGGACCTGCGCGCCATCGCCGTCTACCTCAAGGAGACCCCGGCCATCGGCCCGGACTCGTCGACGCCGCCCACGCTGGGCACGCGCTTCGAACAGGGCAAGGCCGGCAATGCGCTGGCGCAGTTCCGTGGCCGCACGCTGGGCGCCGACAGCCCCGAGGAGATCCGCGGTGCGCGCCTGTTCTCGGCCAGCTGCGCTTCCTGCCATGGCTACAACGGACAAGGTACGCGCGATGGCTACTATCCTTCGCTGTTCCACAACTCGGCCACGGCGGGCGTCAATGCCAACAACCTGATCGCCACCATCCTCTATGGTGTGGAGCGCGAGACCGAAGACGGTGGCCATGTCTTCATGCCGCCCTTCGGTGACCAGCCCAATGCGCTCAACAAACTCTCCAACGAGGATGTGGCAGCGCTGTCGAATTATCTGCTGAAGTATTACGGCAACCCCGACCTCAAGGTAAAACCCGAGGACGTGGCCGTGATCCGCGAAGGCGGCCCGCGTTCACCGCTGCTGCTGGTGGCGCGCATCGGCATGGGCGTGGGCGCGGTGGTGGTGGTATTGCTGCTGTTGCTGGGCGCACTGATGGTGTTGCGGCGCAAGCGCATCGATCCCGAGCACGACTGGAAATAATTTACCTGCCATACAAAAAAGCGCTGTTCCCCTCACAAGGAACAGCGCTTTTTTTTTACTTCCTTTCTTCAGCCAGACCGGATCAGGACTTGGCGTAACGCCCTTCCAGATCAGCCTGCGCACGCAGACGCTCATACTCGTTGAGCGGCATCGGCTGGGCATCACGCTCGCCCAGTTTTTCCAGCGGGATGCGATAGGTCTCGCGGGCGGACAGCGCTGCCAGTGCCGACACGATGGTGATGCCGAAGGCGATGCTGCCCACGGTCAGCCAGATATTGCTGGAGCCTGGAGGCGCCACGGCGGTGAACAGTGCCGGCAGCATGGCCGTGATGGCGGTCCCCACGTTCTGCGCGATGGCCATGGCAGAGACACGCGAACGGGCCGGGAACAGTTCCGGATAGAAGCTGGGGAAGACCGCGTTGTAACCCTGGTAGACCACGCCCCACATCAGGATCGACATCACGAAGGCCAGTTCGACGTTGCGGATGCTGATCGCATACAGGTAAGCGAAGGCGAACAGGCCCGCCAGCAAGGAACCGACGATGATGGGCGGACGGCGGCCGATGCGGTCCGACAGCTTGCCCACATAGGGAATCACCAGCACCGCCACGATATTGCCGACCACCGGAATCCACAGGTAGACATCCTTGGCGAAACCGATGCCATAGGCCGGCTGCACCGCATAGGCCGCGCCGAAGATGGTGGCCACCACCGGGATCACGTTCATGAGCGCCATGCAGACCACGCGCAGCATGTTGGGCGAACTGTCGCGGAAGGCTTCCACCACCGGCGAGCGGCGCTTGAGTTCATTCTTGTCGGCGGCCTTGAACAGCGGGGTTTCCTCGACGGTGCGGCGGATGATCCAGCCGGCGATGATGACCAGGAAACTCAGCAGGAAGGGAATGCGCCAGCCCCACACATTGAACTGTTCGGCCGGCATGTAATGCGCCAGCGGCAGGAACACCGCGGCCGCCAGGATCTGCCCGGCCTGCACCCCTTGCAGGGTAAAGCTGGAGTAGTAGCCGCGCCGTCCGAAGGGTGAGTGCTCCAGGATCATGGAACTGGCCCCGGAGATTTCACCGGCCACGGCAAAGCCCTGGGCCAGGCGCATGATGACCAGCAGTGCAGGTGCCCACAGGCCGACCTGGTCATAGGTCGGCAACAGCCCGACCCCGATGGTGGAAAAACCCATCAGGAACATGCACCACAGCAGCACCTTCTTGCGGCCGTGGGTGTCGCCCAGGTGGCCCAGCACGAAGGCGCCGATGGGACGCGCCACATAGCCCACGCCATAGGTGGCCAGCGAGGCGATGATGGCGGTGGTCGGATCGCCCTTGGGGAAGAACAGCTGCGGGAAGATCAGCGAGGCGGCCGTGGCGTAGATGAAGAAGTCATAGTATTCGAGCGCCGAGCCGATCCAGCCGCTGGCGGCGGCCTTCTTGCTCTGCTGCGAGTGATCGCTGGAATGAGAGGATTGCATGGTGTCTCCGTGGTGTTGCCGGGCGGGCCGTCATGCTGATGCGATGACGGC
>JGI24890J29729_1000110_pt1 | contig 67499 bp, 53 predicted proteins | sample FreactcultureFD7_FD_29729 | JGI IMG/M metagenome (IMG submission 29729)
CCGCCCGCCTGTCGGAAGATCCACGCGTCACGGTCTGCCTGCTGGAAGCCGGCGGCCAGGGCGACAGCCTGCTGGTGCGCACCCCGGCCGCGGTGGTGGCCATGCTGCCCGGCTACGGCAAGCTCAACAACTGGGCGCTGCAGACCACTCCCCAGGCGGGCCTGAACGGCCGCCGTGGCTACCAGCCGCGCGGCCGCGCCCTGGGCGGCTCCTCGGCCATCAACGCCATGCTCTACATCCGTGGCCAGCGCCAGGACTACGATGGCTGGGCCCAGGCTGGCTGCCCGGGCTGGGACTGGGAGTCGGTCCTGCCCTACTTCAAGCGCTCCGAGAACAATGTGCGCGGGGCCGATGCCTGGCACGGGGCCAGCGGCCCGCTGCAGGTCTCGGAACAGAATCGCCCGCGCCCGATCACGCGTGCCTTCATCGAGGCGGCGCAAGCACGCGGCTATCCGCTGTGCCAGGACTTCAATACCGGAGACAACGAAGGCGTGGGCCTGTACCAGGTCACGCAGTTCCACACGTCCAATCATCGCGGCGAGCGCTGCTCGGCGGCGGCGGCCTACCTGCATCCGGTGATGGAGCAGCGGCCCAACCTGACCGTGCTGCGCCAGGTGCGTGCGCAGCGCATCTTGTTTGAGGGCAAGCGCGCGGTGGGGGTGGCCTATCGCCAGCAGCAGCAAGAAGCGCAGGTGCGCGCCACGCGTGAAGTCATCATCGCCGCCGGGGCCTTTGGCTCGCCGCAATTGCTGCAACTGTCGGGGGTGGGCCGGCCCGAGGACATCCTGCCGCACGGCATCGCCCTGCATCACGCCCTGCCCGGCGTGGGCCAGAACCTGCAGGATCACCTCGATTTCACGCAAGGATGGACCACCCGCGACACCGACAACTTTGGTCTGGGCGTGGTCGGCGGCCTGCGCCTGCTGGGCCAGCTGCTGCCCTGGAAGCGCCATGGCGAGGGCCTCATCGCCACGCCCTTTGCGGAAGGCGCGGCCTTCCTCAAGACCCGGCCGGAACTGGAGCGGCCGGATATCCAGCTGCATTTTTGCATCGCCATCGTGGATGACCATGCAAGAAAGCTGCATGCCGGTTATGGCTTCTCCCTGCACATGTGCATGCTGCGCCCGCATTCGCGCGGGCGCGTGGGGCTGCAATCGGCCGATCCCATGGCCGATCCGCTGATCGATGCGGGCTATCTCTCCGACCCGCGCGACCTTTCCACCATGATCGCGGGGGCCCGCATCGCGCGCCAGATCGTCATGACCGAACCGCTGCGCCGCTATTGCCGGCGCGAACTGTTCGGTGGCCGCGAGGGCATGGATGACGCGGCCTGGGAAGCCATGATCCGCCAGCGTGCCGATACCATCTACCATCCAGTGGGCACTTGCCGGATGGGCGAGGATCAGATGGCGGTGGTCGATGCGCAATTGCGCGTGCATGGACTGCAGGGCCTGCGCGTGGTGGATGCGTCGGTCATGCCCACGCTGGTCAGCGGCAACACCAATGCACCCACCATCATGATTGCCGAGAAGGCAGCCGACATGATCCGCGCCAGCCAGAACCATGCCGAGGCAGCCTGACACTGTTCGATGACACCATGCAAGGATGCATCAATGACCGATACCACCGCTGCAGAATTGCAGCAGCTCTTCACCGCGCAGCAGCAGGCGTTTGCTGCCGACAGTGATCCCTTGCACGCAGTGCGCATGGACCGGCTGGCGCGCCTGCAGGCGATGATGGGCGAACATGAAGCGGCTCTCATCGCCGCCATCGATGCTGACTTCGGGGGCCGCTCGCACCATGAAACGCGCATGGCCGAACTGTTCGTGCTGCGCGCCGGCATCCGCCATGCGCAATCGCACCTGAAACGCTGGATGCGTCCGCAGCGGGTGGCCACCGCCCTGCACTTCCTGCCCGGCAGCAATCGCCTGCTGGCGCAGCCGCTGGGCGTGGTGGGCATCATCTCGCCGTGGAATTACCCGCTGCAACTGGCGCTGGGCCCGGCGCTGGCGGCACTGGCGGCAGGCAACCGGGTGCTGCTCAAACCCTCGGAACTCACGCCCCGGCTCTCGGCCCTATTGGCCGAGCTGGTCGCGCGTTACTACGCCCTGGAGGAAATGGCCGTGGTCACCGGGGACGCCGGCATCGGACAGGCTTTTGCATCGCTGCCGTTCGATCACCTGTTCTTTACCGGATCGACCCAGGTCGGACGGCAGATCGCGCAACTGGCGGCGGCCAATCTCACACCCGTCACGCTGGAGCTGGGCGGCAAGTCGCCTGCCATTCTCGATGCCTCGTGCCGCATGACGAGCAGCCTGCAACGCATTGCCTTCGGCAAGTTGCTCAACGCCGGGCAGACCTGCGTGGCACCGGACTATCTGCTGGTGCCGCGTGGACAGGCGGCCGGGGTGGCGCAACAACTGGCCGAAGCGATGGCCCGTCTTTATCCGCGCCTGCATGACAACCCCGACTACACCGCCATCATTAGCCCGCGCCATCGGGCGCGATTGCAGGCGATGGTGGAAGAAGCGCGTGCGGCGGGTGCGCAGGTGATCGAGGTGAACCCGGCCGGTGAAGATCTGGGCCAGAGCCGCAAGCTGGCGCCCACGCTGATCCTGGGGGCGACAGCATCGATGCGGGTGATGCAGGAAGAGATCTTCGGGCCGGTGCTGCCCATCCTCGAATACGAAACATCCGAGCAAGCCATCGCCCATGTGCAGCAAGGTCCGCGCCCGCTGGCGCTGTACTGGTTCGGCGAGGATGCGGCACGGCGCGAGCAGGTACTGCGGCAAACCCAAGCGGGCGGCGTGACCATCAATGATTGCCTGTGGCACCTGGTGCAGGAGGAGCAGCCCTTTGGCGGCGTCGGCGAAAGCGGCATGGGCGCCTATCACGGGCGCTGGGGCTTCGATACCTTCAGCAAGCGCAAGCCGGTGTTCCGGCAGGCGCGTTGGAACGGCGGGACGCTGTTGCATCCGCCTTACGGAAAAAAATTTGAATGGGTGATGGGGTTGATCAGGCGATTGAGCTGATGCCGCTCATCCTGGCGCAGGCAGCAGGTCCAGGTACAAGCGCAGCGAACGCTGCACGCTCTCGGCCACGAGGGTGGTGATGGCCGCATGGTCGCCGCTGACGCAGGCCTCATCGAGAGCGTCGTAATACGCCAGCCGGTCTTCCTTGCGGATGACCGCCGGGGGATAGCCGGATTTCATCAACTCCAGGTTCAACAGCAGGCGGCCGGTGCGGCCATTGCCATCGATGAAGGGATGGATCTTCACGAAGCGCGTATGCAATTGCGCCGCACGTTCGACCGCATGCAGGGTGCCGGCCTGCTGATACCACGCCAGCAAGGCGCGCATTTCATCGTTGAGATGCAGGAAATCCGGCGGAGTGGTGCTGGCACCGGCGATGACCACGTTCTCGCGGCGATAGCGGCCCGCCTCATCGGCATCGATCCCCTTGAGCACCAGACTGTGGATGTCCTTGATGTGCGCTTCGCTCAGGGGCTCGTGGCCGGCCACCACCTGCTCGACGAAGAGGATGGCATCACGGTGATTGATGGCCTCGAAGTGCTCGCGCAGCGACTTGCCGCCGACGGTGATGCCTTCCAGCACCACTTTGGTTTCGCGCAGGGTCAGCGTGTTGCCCTCGATCGCATTGGAGTGATACGTCCACTCCAGTACCAGCTTGTCGCGCAGCGAGGCGACCGTGTGTTGCGGCAGCGGGCGTGCCGCATCCAGCCTGGCCTTGTCGGCATCGATCGCCTGGTGCCAGAGAGGGTGCAGCATCGCTTGCGGGGGGATGATGGAAGCGGAAAGCAGCGGGTCAGACCAACCCGTGCGCCTGCTGATCCGCATGGTAGCTCGATCGCACCATCGCGCCCACGGCGGCATGCACGAAGCCCATCTTGTAGGCCTCTTCCTCGTACATCTTGAAGGTGTCGGGGTGCACGTAGCGGCGCACCGGCAGGTGGTCGCCGCTGGGCATCAGGTACTGGCCGATGGTGAGCATGTCGACGTTGTGCGCGCGCATGTCGCGCATGACCTGCAGCACTTCCTCGTCAGTTTCGCCCAGGCCCACCATGATGCCGGACTTGGTCGGCACTTCCGGATGCAGGTCCTTGAAACGCTTCAACAGGCTCAGCGAATATTCGTAATCCGAACCCGGACGCGCTTCCTTGTACAGGCGCGGCGCGGTTTCGAGGTTGTGGTTCATGACGTCCGGCGGGGCCATCTTGAGGATTTCCAGCGCACGGTCCATGCGGCCACGGAAGTCCGGGGTCAGGATCTCGATGCGGGTCTCTGGCGACAATTCACGCACGCGCTGGATGCAGGCTGCGAAGTGCGCCGCACCGCCATCGCGCAGGTCGTCGCGGTCCACACTGGTGATGACGACGTAGGACAGGCGCAGCTGAGCGATGGTCTTGGCCAGGTTTTCCGGCTCGTTGGGGTCCAGCGGATCGGGGCGGCCGTGGCCGACGTCGCAGAAGGGGCAGCGGCGGGTGCACTTGTCGCCCATGATCATGAAGGTCGCGGTGCCCTTGCCGAAGCATTCACCGATGTTGGGGCAGGAGGCCTCCTCACAGACCGTCACCAGGTTGTTGGCGCGCAGGATGTCCTTGATCTCGTAGAAGCGGGTGGTGGGCGAACCGGCCTTGACGCGAATCCAGTCCGGCTTCTTCAGCTTTTCGGCGGCCACCACCTTGATCGGGATCCAGGCGGTCTTGCCGGCGCCCTTCTGCTTGTCCAGCGGATTGGCGCGCGCCGAGCCGGTGGCATTGGAGGAAGAATCTGCTGCGGGAGTGAGTTCGGTAGTCATGTCGGTCGTTCCGGCCCCGGGCGCACGCGGCGCGTGAGGCTCAAGCCATGCCCGCGAAGCGGGCGATCAGTTGGTCGGCAAGCAAGTCCTGGACAGCGTCCAGCCGGGCATCGGCAGCCCCGAGGGTCTGCATGTCCACGGTGGCCAGGCCTTCGTAGCCACAGGGGTTGATCCAGGAAAACGGTGCCAGGTCCATCGCCACGTTGAGCGAAACACCATGGTAGGTGCAGCCGTTGCCCCGTATCTTCAAGCCCAGCGCGGCCACCTTGGCGCCCTGCCAGGGGCCGTCGGCGGCGTAGATGCCGGGCGCCCCCTCCTTGCGTACACCGGCCAGATTATACGCCGCCAGCGTGGCGATCACCGCCTCTTCGATGTTGTGCACGAATTCGCGGGCGAACAGGCGCGCCCCGCTGCGGTTGCGGCGCAGGTCCATCAACAGGTAGATCACCACCTGGCCAGGGCCGTGGTAGGTGACCTCGCCGCCGCGGTCGGTCTGGACAATCGGGATGTCGTGCGGATTCAACACATGGGCGCGGTCGGCACCCAAGCCCAGCGTGTAGACAGGGGGATGCTCGACGATCCAGAGCTGGTCGGGGGTATCGGCGGTGCGCGCATCGGTGTAGGCGCGCATGGCGGCGAAGCTGGCCTCGTAGGGCTCGACGCCGCGCCGGACGATCTCGGGCCGGCGGGCGCCAGCCACGGGCGTGCTGGCGGTGGGCAGTGCGGTTTGCATGCCCGCCAGTGTAGCGAAATTCCTCTTTGCCCGTATCAGAACCAGCGGATCAGGCCGTGCGGCAAGAGCTTGGCAATACGGATCGGATCGTCACCACACCCCTTGGGAGGCAAGGGCGTGACCGTGAATTCGGCCGCACCGTTGACCGCTTCGAAGATGGCGTCGCCGCGCCCGTGGTAGTCGAAGCAGCGGCCGGGCTGGAGCCAGATGTCGTCGCGGCAGCCGGCAATGGTCAGCCACACCAGTCCGGAGGTCACGCGGATGCGCACGCCGCCCTGCAGGCGACGGGTCTGTACCTGGCCTTGCTGCAACTGGCCGGGAAGGCTGGGATCTGTGAATGAAATTGTCATGGCGCTGGCTCCTGTGCTCGACTGTCTGAATCGCCAGGCAAGCCGCGTCCCTGCCGCGATGCCCGGGAGGGTGCGGCTGCAAGGGGGAAGATGCCTGGAATGATGCGTGATGAGTCATCATTGTAGGAAAGCCCGCAAGCGCAGCAAAACGATATATATTGCTTCTCCTTGCTAATTTAATTCACAAGGAGCCGTCATGGCCGATTTGCGCAAGCTCCCCAACCTGGCCGCCCTGCGCGCCTTTGATGCGGCCGCCCGTCATGGCTGTTTCTCGCGTGCGGCTGAAGAAGTGCACGTCACGCCGGGGGCGATCAGCCACCAGGTGCGCGCGCTGGAGGAAGACCTGGGCCTGCAGCTGTTCCATCGCCATGGCAAGCGCATCAGCATCACCGAAACCGGCGAACGCTTCGCCGCCACCATCCGCAAGGCCCTGGGCGAGATCGCGCAAGCGGCCGACCACCTGCGCAGCCTGACGCGCCAGCAGCGGCTGGTGATCTCGGCCACGCCCTCCTTCGCTTCACGCTGGCTGGCACCGCGCCTGTGGAAGTTCATCGATGCCCATCCGGAAATCGAGGTGGTGCTGCAATCGGGCAGCCACCTGGCCGACCTGCGGCTGGACGGGGTGGACATCGGCATCCGCTTTGGCCGGGGCCAGTACGCGGGCGTGGTCACCGAGAAACTGAGCGACGATTACTACTACCCGGTGGCCGCGCCCGGCTATCGCGGCAAGCAGAACAAGAAGCTGGTGCGTCCCGCCGACCTGGTGCATTGCACGCTGCTGCGCATGGACACGCGCGAATCCTGGCAACCGTGGCTGACCCTGGCCGGGCTGGACCTGCCCGAGCCGCGCGGCACGCTGGTGGTGGAGGATTCTTCGCTGACGCTGCGCCATGCGGTGGAGGGCAAGGGGGTGGCGCTGTCGCGCCATACGATTGCCTGGCAGGAGATCGCCAGCGGCACGCTGGTGCGGCTGTTCGACGTGGCGCAACTGTGCGAGGAGGCGCACTACCTGGTGCACCTGCCGGAAGGGCTGGAGAAGCCGGGCGTGGCGGCCTTCAGGAAATGGATCGTGGAAGAGATGCGGCAATTCCAGGCGCAGTCGGAATGGCCGGGCAAGGTGCAGAAAACGTCAACCCGCAAGAAGTGATGCGGGCATGAAAAAACCGGCGCGCCTTGCGGGCTGCGCCGGTTTTCACGAGGAGACTGTTGACCTCAGAGCACGAACTTGACCATCTCGTGCGTGGAGAGCGCGCGGTAGATGTTGTCGAGCTGGGTGCGGCTGGTGGCGCGCACGGTCAGGGTCAGCGACAGGTACTTGCCCTGGGTGGAGGGACGCATCTCGACCTTGCCCGCGTGAAACTCGGGGTCGTGCTCGATGACCATGGCGACGATGGTCTCGGCGAAGGCGTCATGGGTGATCCCGACCACCTTGATGGGGAAGTCGCTGGGATACTCGATCAGGGATTCTTCAGGGGAAATAGTGGGCATAGTCATGGCAAACCGCCTTGGCGTTGTCCGCCTGGCGCTCCGGTTTCAATGCTCCCAAATGGGGATGAACAGGCCGGGTTCAAGCGGAGGTGTTGGGTGGGGAATGCCTGCATTCTACGCCATGCGGGCGGGGCGGCGTGCAGAAAGCGTCATCCGGCCCGGACGTCCGCGCCAGCAATCTGTTCCAAAATCTCCAACTATCGCGATTGATGAGCATGCGCTGCCGCACAAGACTCTGTGTCTTCCCGACAAGATGCGGTGTCCCATGCAAGTCAACCTCAAAATGCTCCAAGGTCGCTTTGAACGGGGGTATGCCCTCGACAAGCACTCCCTCTACAGTCTGCCGGCCGGGTACAACGCGGCAGGCCACATGCAATGGCACACGCGACGCACCGAAGCAGGCGAAGCTCTGTATCAGCTCAAATACCGGCAACAGCAGCGCTACGTCCTGCCATTGGCGCAGGCCGTGCAATCCCACATCCTGCCCTTGCTGCCGGGATTCGGCCTGATCGTGCCAATGGCTTCATCGCATGTTCGCCGTGTGCAGCCGGTCGCTGCCATCGCGCATGCGCTGGGACATCTGGTCGGCAAACCCGTATTGGCGCTGTTGAGCAAGGCCAAGGATGCAGCGCTTCTGAAAGACCTGCGGACGCGTGCGGAAAAAGATGCTGTGCTGGCCAATACGCTGATCCTGAATCGCCTGATCACCGGAGAAGGCCGCTGGGACACATTGCTGCTCGACGACTTGTACGATAGTGGTGCTTCGGTCGATGCTGCATGCGATACGCTGCGCGCGTATGAGAAAATCGGGGACATTTTCGTGGCAACGCTGACGTGGAGGTAAGCCCATGACTACCGTTTTCATTGCTGGCTCCATCAGCATACGGCATCTGCATCCCAGGGTCCGGGAAAGGATCATGAACATCGTGCGCCAGGAGTTCGAGGTGGTGGTCGGCGATGCCGACGGCGCTGACACGGCGATCCAGCACTTCCTGCACGCGATGGCTTACCGGCGCGTGACGGTCTTCTGCAGCGGGCAGGCGCCGCGCAACAATATCGGTCAGTGGCCCGTACGACGCATCCCTGCCACGCAGCGCCCGGGCACGCGTGCATTCTTCACGGCCAAGGATATCGCCATGGCCGACGTCGCCGATTCCGGGCTGATGATCTGGGACGCCAAAAGTACCGGCACGCTCGGCAACGTGATCGAACTGCTGAATCGCCAGAAATATTCCTGGGTCTTCATCGACCCGCCTACCCAATTCCTGGCAGTGAAGTGCGCAGAGAGGATCGAAGCCTTGCTCTCATGCATGAGCGCCGCAGCGCGTCTGCAAGCGCAGCGCAAGCTCGGGCTGGAACACAGGCTCCCTGCCCTGCATGTCAATGCAAAGCAATCCAACCTGTTCACGCAGGACGTGAGCGGCGCATTGCACGCCGCCCACTAGTTCCATCAAAGCCGTGCCTTGGCCGCCTGATACGCCGCATACACCTTGGCAAACACCGGCCCCGGCTGGCCGCTGCCGACTGGCTGGCCATCGAGCGTGACCACCGGCAGCACTTCCTTGCTGGCCGAGGAAATCATGAGTTCATCGGCCGCCAGCACTTCCTCACGCGTGATGCGGCGCGACTCCAGCACGATGCCCTGCTCGGCGCACAGCTCTTCCATCAGGCCATAGCGGATGCCTTCCAGGATCAGGTTGTCCTTGGGCGGCGCGGAAATCTTGCCATCCTTGACCACCCACACGTTGGAAGACGACGCCTCCGACAGATAGCCATCACGGAACTGGATCGCTTCGGTCACCTGGTGCTCGGCCGCAAACTGCGCCGCCAGCACATTGCCCAGCAGCGACGTCGACTTGATCTGGCAGTTCAGCCAGCGGCGGTCTTCCATGCTCACGCAGGCCACACCCTTCTCGATGGACGCGGCCGGCGGCAGGGCCATCGGATTGGTCATGATCAGCACCGTCGGCACCACCTCCTTGGGGAAGGCATGCGCCCGCTTGGCCACGCCACGGGTGACCTGCAGGTAGATCATCTGGTCGTCCAGACCATTGGCTTGCACCACCTGGTCGATGAGGGCATTCCAGCCGGCTTCGTCATGCGGATTCGGAATACCGATGCTGTCGAGGCTGCGGAACAGCCGCGCCAGGTGTTGCTGGCCGCGGAACGCCTTGCGGCGATACATGGGGATCACCTCATAGATGCCATCGCCAAAGATGAAGCCGCGGTCCAGCACCGGCACGCGGGCTTCGGAGAGGGGCGTGAGTTCGCCGTTGAGGTAGACGATGGGATCGTTCATGATGGGCTTTCCGGTAATCGAGAGTGTTCAGGTGAAGGCGGCAACCGTGCCGCGATGAATCCATTCTGTCACGCGGCTTCCGGCGTCCCCATGCAAAAACGGTATAACGCCGCCCTGCCCTCACGCCGCTATCGGCAATGCCTCCACACGATGTCCGGCACCCTCGCCGGTGGCGGGCGGCACGAATTTCCAGCGCACGTCATGGAAGCGCGCCAGCGTCTCGCGGTGGGCGATGCTGATCACGGTCACGCCCGGCAGCTCGCGCGGCAAGGCGGCATAGAGCGCTTCCTCGGTCTCGCCATCCATGGCGCTGCTGGCCTCGTCCAGGAACACCAGGCGCGGACGGTTCAGGAACACCCGCACGAATGCCAGGCGCTGCTGCTCGCCCGGTGACAGCGCCTGGCTCCAGTTGGCCGCCACGTCCAGCCGCGATGCAAGATGCGCAAGACGGCACAAACCCAGGTAACGCGTAATGAGTGCATCCTCGAAACTGCCCTCGGCAGCGGGATACGAGAGCGCTGCACGCAGCGTGCCGATGGGCAGGTAGCTGCGCTGGGGCAGGAACATCGCGGGCGCATCCTGCGGCAGCGCAATGCGGCCCTCGCCGTAAGGCCAGATGTCGGCCATGGCGCGGATCAGGGTCGACTTGCCGCAACCGGAAGGACCGCTGATGAGCACGTGCTCGCCCGACTCCACCCGCGCATCCAGGCGGCGCAGCATGAGGCTGCCATCGGGGAAGGACAGTTGCACTCCGTCCAGCGTCACCGCACTGCCGCCATGCTGCGTGACGGCCAGCGTGCGCGGCATGCCGGCAGCGCGTTCGACATCCGCGTGGAAGCCCGCCAGCCGGTTGATGGAAGCCTTCCAGCTGGCCAGCGTGGTGAAGGCATTGATGAACCACGACAGCGCATCCTGCACCTGCCCGAAGGCATCGCTGATCTGCATCAGCACCCCCAGCGAAATGGCCCCGGAAAAATAGCGCGGTGCCGACACCAGCATGGGGAAGATCACCGCGAACTGCCCGTAGAAATTGACGGCCACGTTGAGCTTCTTGGTCAGCCGCATGATGTTCCACCAGTTCTCGCGGATGTCATCCAGCCGGGCGGTCAGCTGTGCGCGCTCCTGCGGCTCGCCGCGATACAGGGCCACGGCCTCGGCATGCTCGCGCACGCGGATGAGCCCGAAACGGAAATTGGCCTCGAAGCGTTCCTGGTTGAAGCTCAAACCCACCAGCGGACGGCCGATCCACCACACCACACCGGAGCCGATGGCGGCATAGGCGATCACGAACCAGACCATGTAGCCGGGAATGACCCACGATTGCCCCAGCGCCGTAAAGGACAGCGGCCCGCTCACCGACCACAGGATGTGGATGAAGGAGAACAGCGTCACGCTGCTGGAAATGAAACCCAGCACCAGCGACAGCGTATCGCTGGTCAGCGCATGCAGGTCCTCGGCAATGCGCTGGTCGGGGTTGTCGGAGAGGCGGCCCTCCTGTCCCTGCTCGATGCGGTAGTAGGCGCGATGCGCCAGCCAGCGGTCAAGGTAGCGCGTGCTCATCCAGTAGCGCCAGCGGATCTGCAGGGCCTGCTTCAGGTAGACGCTGTAGATGGCGATGGCCACGAAGACGAAGGCCAGCCCCGAGAACTGCCACAGCAGCGATTTGAACTGCGGATAGTCGCGCGACTGCAGCACGTTGTACATGTCGCGGTTCCAGGAATTGAGCCGCACGTTGATGTAGACCATGCCCAGGTTCAGGGCCAGGATGGCCAGCAGCAGGGCCCAGGCCTTCCACTTTTCTTCGGAAACCCAGAAGGGCTTGATGAGGCGCCATATCTCCGCGCGGTTCGCGCGATTGGCGTGGCTGGCCTGGCGGGCCGGTGTTTGTTCGGTCATGGCGAATCCTGTGGATGTTGTCCTCTTTGCTGCCCAGCTTGCCGCAAAAGACTTAACTCAGGCTTAAAGCTGCATCAGGAAGGCCTTGGAAAGCATTAAGGAACGCTTAATGCTTTTGCAATTGAGCATTAAGGGCTATGGAATGCATCGGAACAATCAATCCCGCACGCCCGTGAACAAGGCTAGACTGCGGTCTTCGCCGATATTGCCTTGCATCAATGCTGCTCATGGCAGCAGCGTGCATGGCCAGCGGCCCCTCTTTCGGAGAATTCCATGCAGACCCTTCCCCCCAAGCGCCGCTCGCTCAGCGTGGCGGCCCAACTGGCACTGAGCTTTGCGCTGGTGCTGGCGATGATGCTGGTGCTGACGGTGGCCAGCATTTCCAAGGTCAATGCCATCGAAGGCAGCCTGGCCACGGTGAGCGAGGACAACAGCGTCAAGCAGCGCTATGCCATCAATTTCCGTGGCAGCGTGCACGACCGCGCCATTGCCCTGCGCGACCTGACGCTGGTGGGCGACGCCGAGGTCAAGGACGTGATTGCCCTGATCAACAAGCTCGATGCCGACTACCAGCAATCGGCCCGGCCGCTCGATACGGTCTTCTCCACCATGAAGGTCAATGCGGATGAACGTGCCAGCCTGGAACGCATCAAGGCGGTCGAAGCCCGCACCATGCCGCTGGCCGCCAAGGCCATCGCCCTGCGCACCGCCGGCGATGTCGACGGCGCACGCCAGCTGCTGCTGACCCAGGTAAAACCGGCCTTCGTCGAATGGCTGGCCACCATCAATCACTTCATCGACCTGGAAGAACGCATGAGCCAGATCGAATCCGCCAAGGCCCGCAGCACCGCCCACGGCTTCCAGGCCTTCATCCTGGTGCTGCTGGGTGCCGCGCTGGTGGCCGGTGCCGTGCTGGCCACGCTGATCACCCGCAGCATCCGGGGTGCGCTGGGCGCGGAACCCGATGAGGTCAAGCAGCTGGCACTGGCGGTGGATCGCGGGGAGCTGTATCACGCCGCTGCCACAAGCCGCGCCGGCGACGGCGGCAAACGCCAGAGCATCATGGCGGCGCTCTCCGAGATGAGCGGCAACCTGCGCACTACCGTGACCCATGTGCGCGATGCCGCCACCGGCGTGGCCACCATCAGCGCCCAGATCGCCGCCGGCAACAGCGACCTCTCGGCGCGCACCGAAGACCAGGCCGCCTCGCTGGAAGAAACCGCCTCGGCCATGGAGCAGCTCACCGCCACCGTGAAGCAGAACGACGGCCACGCCCGCGAAGCCAATCAACTGGCCCGCAACGCCTCCGATATCGCCAAACAGGGCGGTGCCATCGTGGAAGAAGTGGTCGATACCATGGCGGCCATCAACAGCTCCTCGCGCAAGATCGTCGACATCATCGGCGTGATCGACAGCATCGCCTTCCAGACCAACATCCTGGCCTTGAATGCCGCCGTGGAAGCGGCCCGTGCCGGTGAACAGGGACGCGGTTTTGCGGTGGTGGCCACCGAAGTGCGCAACCTGGCCCAGCGCAGTGCCGCCGCCGCCAAGGAGATCAAGCAGTTGATCGATACCTCGGTCGGCAATGTGGACACCGGTACCCGCCTGGTGGAACGCGCCGGCGAGACCATGGAGCAGATCGTGGCCAGCGTGCAGCAGGTCACCGATGTGATGGGCGAAATCTCGGCGGCCAGCCACGAGCAGAGCCTGGGCATCAAGGAAGTCAACAAGGCCATCGCGCTGATGGATCAGGTGACCCAGCACAATGCAGCCCTGGTGGAAGAAGCCACTGCCGCCGTGGCCACACTGCAGGAGCAGGCCGTGAGCCTGACGCGGGCAGTCGGTGTGTTCCAGCTGGATGCGCCTGATGCAGCAGGACTGGTGGCAACCCCGGCATCCGCGCCCGTGCTAAACACCGTGCAGGTCCCTCTACGCGTGGTGCCCAAGCTGGAAGTGGTGCGCAAGGCTGCGTGATCCAAAGCAGCAGTCAGCGTGATTCGTCTCACGGCGCAAGCAGGCTGACTGCACAAGGGCGAGACCTTACATTACAGCTCGCCCAGGAATTGCTCCACAAACCCGCGCATCCGCTCCTGGCGCGCCTGCGCCATGGCTGCACCGGCAGCCGTCTGGAATCCTTCCTGCAAACGGAACAGCTTGGCCGGGAAATGATCCAGCGCATAGCGCGTATCCTGCAGCGGCCGTTGCTGCGCCTGCGGATCGAGCGCTTCATAGAGGCTCGATCCCATCCTCCCCGCCACATAGAAACAGCGCGCCACGCCGATGGCCCCGATGGCGTCCAGCCGGTCGGCATCCTGCACGATCTTCGCCTCCAGCGTCAGCGGCGTGATCTGCGCCGAATAGCTGTGGGCCTGCACGGCATGGGCCACGCGCTGTGCCTCCTCCCGCGTCCATCCCAGTGACAGCAAAATCTCCTGTGCGCGCTGGGCAGAGAGCGTGGACGCCTGGCTGCGCAGCGGCGAATTCTTTTCCACCCGCACGCAGTCATGCAGGATGACGGCCGCCAGCAGAATGCGCAGGTCGCCGCCCTCCTCGGCCTGCAGGCGGCGGGCGTTGTTCCATACGCGCAAGAGATGCGAGAGGTCATGCGAGCCGTCGCCGGCGTCATCCTCGACCTGCGGCAACAATTGTGCGGCCAGCGTGTCGAAGGGGCGGAAGGCGGCGGCAACCTGGGAAAGATTCATGATTCAAACAGATACAAGGGTGACAATTCATCAGTATCGCAGATCAATCGCAAGGGCCGGAAAACGCGTCCTGGTTTACCATTCCGATTTTCCGACAAGTGTTTTCCCAAGGCTCTGCTACACGCAAGCGGGGCGCATGTGAGATGATGCGGCTTCCATCAATTTCGCGGCCTGCCCCGGGATCACGATAGCGGCCCTGCTGCCGCAGCGATCTGCCCGCCGCGCATGAACGGCGTACCGCACGCGCAACATTCCCTTCCGGTACGCCACAGTAACAACGCCCGACCGCGCCGCTACGCTGGTGGCTGCCTCGCTGGCAGTCTGCCCGTCGCACCGCCGTCGGCCCTGATCCGATTTTTGGAGTTCCCTGATGTTCAGCTGGTTTGAAAAACTGGTCCACCCCTACCCCGAGTCGCAACCGGTGCCGCCACCGCGCGGCTTCATGCGCTTCATCTGGTTCTGTACCAAGGGCGTGCGCCCCTACATCGCCGCCATGACCCTGATGACGGCCATCATCGGTGTCTTCGAGGCACTGCTCTTTGCTGCGCTCGGCCGCATCGTCGACTGGCTGTCCAAGATCGAGCCGGCGCAGCTGTGGGCGCAGGAAGGCCATACCCTGGTGTGGCTGGTGGTGATCCTGGCGGCCAGTCCGCTGCTGATCGCGCTGCAGACCATGTACAAGCACCAGACCCTGGCGGGCAATTTCCCCATGCTGCTGCGCTGGAATTTCCATCGCCTCATGTTGAGCCAGAGCATGAGCTTCTACCAGAACGAGTTCGCCGGACGTGTCGCCACCAAGGTCATGCAAAGCGCGCTGGCGGTGCGTGACTTCTGCATGATCGTGGGCGACATCCTGGTCTTCATCGCCATCTACTTCGCTACCCTGATCGGCGTGGTCGGCAGCTTCGACATGTGGATGCTGGCCCCCTTCTTCATCTGGCTGGCGGCCTTCGCGGTGGCCTTGCGCTACTTCGTGCCGCGCCTGTCGGCGGTGGCCCGCAACCAGGCCGATGCGCGTTCGCTGATGACCGGACGCATCACCGATGCCTATACCAACATCGCCACCGTGAAGCTGTTCTCGCATGCCGGGCGCGAGGCCGATTACGCCCGCAGCGCCATGCGTGAATTCCTCACCACGGTCAATCGCCAGATGCGCCTGGTGTCGGGCTTCGAGGTGGTCAATCACATCCTGAACATGGTGCTCATCATCGGTGCCACCGGGGTCTCACTGTATCTCTGGACCCAGGGCAAGGTCGGTATCGGTGCGGTGGCGGCCAGCACTGCGATGGCGCTGCGCCTGAACGGCATCGCGCACTGGGTGATGTGGGAAATGTCCTCGCTGTTCGAACACGTGGGTACCGTGCAGGATGGCATCAACACCCTGGCGCGTGCACACGAGGTCAAGGATGCGGCCGATGCCAAACCGATCAAGGTCAGCCAGGGCGAACTGCGCTTTGAGGGCGTCAGCTTCAGCTATGGCGGCTCGGCCCCGCGCCCGGTGGTGGACAAGCTGGACCTGGTGATTCGCCCCGGCGAAAAGATCGGCCTGGTGGGTCGCTCCGGTGCCGGCAAATCGACCATCGTCAACCTGCTGCTGCGCTTCTACGATATCGAGGGTGGCCGCATCACCATCGATGGCCAGGACATCGCCCATGTCACGCAGGACAGCCTGCGCGCGCAGATCGGCATGGTCACGCAGGATACTTCCCTGCTGCATCGCTCGGTGCGGGAGAACATCACCTATGGCCGTCCCGATGCCAGCGATGCCGAGATGATCCACGCCGCTGAACGGGCCGAGGCGCATGACTTCATCGGCACCCTGGCCGATGCCAAGGGCCGCACCGGTTACGACGCCCACGTGGGCGAGCGCGGCGTGAAGCTTTCCGGCGGGCAGCGCCAGCGTATCGCCATTGCCCGCGTGATGTTGAAGGATGCGCCGATCCTGCTGCTGGACGAAGCCACCAGTGCGCTCGATTCGGAAGTGGAAGCAGCCATCCAGACCTCGCTCTACAAGCTCATGGAAGGCAAGACCGTGGTGGCCATTGCACACCGCCTCTCGACCATTGCGGCGATGGACAGGCTCATCGTGCTGGACCAGGGCCGTATCGTGGAGCAAGGCACGCACGCTGAACTGCTGGCCGCCGGTGGTTTGTATGCGCGCTTGTGGTCGCATCAGAGTGGCGGCTTCCTCGGTGAAGAGGAAGAGGATGCGGTGATGACGGCGTAACACCTCATCTTCGTAAATGATTTATATCATTGATGAATGACGTAAAAAAATGGGCGCACTCAACAGTGCGCCCATTTTCATTGGTTCATGCAATGACGATTCCCATCTCTACCGTTCGGACTGAGTAGGCCCCTTGGGGCCGTATCGAAGACGCTCCTATGGTTCCGAACGGCGCGCCTTCGATACGCGGCTTCGCCGCTACTCAGTCCCAACGGGAGTCATGTTGCCCTCTCCCATAAAACTTACTGCAGATTGAACGAAGCCGTCTTCACGTCCTTGGAATCCAGCCCGATCTGCACCTGGAATTCACCCGGCTCGGCCACGTATTCCAGCTTGGCGTTGTAGAAGGACAGTGCCTTGCGGTCGATGCTGAACTGCACCTCTTTCTCTTCACCCGGCTGCAGCATCACCTTGCGGAAATCCTTCAACTCCTTGACCGGACGCACCACTGACGCGGCCACATCACGGATGTACAACTGCACCACCGTGGCCCCCGCGCGGCGGCCCGTATTCTTCACCGTCACGCTGGCCTGCACCTTGCCATCCGCCGTCATGGTCGGCTGCGACAGGCGCACTTCGGAGAGCTTGAACTCGGTGTAGCTCAGACCGTATCCGAACGGATACAGCGGGCCATTCGGCTCATCGAAGTACTGCGAGGTGTAGTTGCCCGGCTTGCCTTCGGTATAGGGGCGGCCCACGCGCGGATGGTTGTAGTAGCTCGGGATCTGGCCAACCGAACGCGGGAAGGTGATGGGCAGCTTGCCGGAAGGATTGACGTCGCCGAAGAGCAGGTCGGCAATCGCATTGCCGCCCTCGGTGCCGGTGTACCAGGTTTCCAGAATGGCCGAGGCGTTCTCGCGCGCCCAGTTCAGATCCAGCGGACGGCCATTCATCAGCACCAGCACCAGCGGCTTGCCGGTGGCCTTCAGTGCCTTGAGCAGATCCAGCTGGCTCTGCGGCAACGACAGCGAAGTACGGCTGGAAGATTCATGCGACATGCCGCGCGATTCGCCCACGGCGGCCACGATCACCTCCGCATTGCGCGCCGCCTTGACGGCCTCATCGATCATGGCCTTGGGGCTGCGCTTGTCCTGCACCACTTCCGGATCATCCCAGTTCAGGAAGTTGAGGTAATCGACGATGTGCTTGTCTTCGGTGATGTTGGCACCGCGTGCGTAGACCAGCTTGCCCTGCCCGCCCATCGCCGCCTGCAAACCCTGGCGCAGGGTGATGGTCTGCTTGTCCTTGCCGGCGGCGGACCAGCTGCCCAGCATGTCGATGTGCGAATCAGCCAGCGGGCCGACCAGCGCGATGCGCGCATTCTTCTTCAACGGCAGTGCGGCATTGCGGTTCTCCAGCAGCACCATGGACTGCTGCGCCACTTCGCGCGCATCGCGGCGATGCAGGCGGCTGTCGGCATAGACGTCGGCCGGATCATCGGCCGCACGGCCGATGCGCACATACGGATCCTTGAACAGGCCCAGGTCGTACTTGGCTCCGAGGATGTCGCGCACGGCGTTGTCCAGCTCCTGCTGAGAGACCTTGCCCGAGCGCACCAGCTCCGGCAATTGCTTGATGTAGACCTGGTCGGCCATGCTCATGTCGGTGCCGGCCTTCATGGACAGGCGCGCGGCTTCACTGTCGTTCTGCGCCACGCCATGGTTGACCAGTTCGGTGATGGCACCGTGGTCAGACACGGTCAGGCCCTTGAAGCCCCAATCCTTGCGCAACAGGTCCTGCAGCAGCCAGGTGTTGGAGGTGGCCGGTGCACCGTTGATGGAATTGAGCGCGACCATGACCGCTCCCGCACCCGCATCGATGGCGGCACGATAGGGCGGCAGGTAGTCGTTGTACATGCGCTGCGGGTCCATGTTGACGACGTTGTAGTCACGTCCGCCTTCGACCGCACCGTACAACGCAAAATGCTTCACGCTGGCCATCACGCGGTTGGCGGCGATGGGCTTGGTGTCGCCCTGCAGGGCGCGCACCGAGACTTCGGCAATGCGCGAGACCAGGTAAGGATCTTCACCAAAGCCTTCAGACGTGCGGCCCCAGCGCGGATCGCGGCTGATGTCGACCATGGGTGCGAAGGTCATGTCGATGCTGTCGGCAGCGGCTTCCTCGGCGGAGATGCGCATGGCGCGTCCGACGATGTCCATGTCCCAGCTGGAGGCCAGCCCCAGGCCGATGGGGAAGGTGGTGCGGTGGCCATGGATGACGTCATAGGCGAAGAACATCGGGATCTTCAGCCGCGAACGCATGGCGCCGTCCTGCAGCGGACGGTTCTCGGGACGGGTCACGGAATTGAAGGTGCCACCGACGCGCCCGGCGGCCAGTTCCTCGGCCAGTTTCTTGGCGGGCATTTCAGGACCGATGCTGATCAGGCGCAACTGCCCGATCTTTTCTTCCAGCGTCATCTGGCGCAGCAGGTCGTCGATGAAGGCAGTCTTGTCGCCGAGCAAGGCGGGATTGGCTTGCGCGTGGGCGGCCGGGACGGTGAGCGCGGCGCTGCAGGCCAGCGCGCACAGGGTCATGGCCAGGGCCAGGCGGGGACGGCGCGCGGGCGCGGCTTGCCGCTCGGTAAGCTTGTGGGACACGGGTTTCCTCTCTCTTTTTTAAACTTTGGCGGCAGTCTGCCCTCTACTCTGTGACCTGCACAAGCGGGACAGCAGCCGGAGCGGCGGGAGCAATTATTGCTAGCGTTGTTTGATGCTTAGCCAGCCGGACGGTTCGCTATATTATTCTGTTTTGATGCCTGCGGGACACGCAGGCGCATGGCGGCGACGAGGGTCTCATGCCCGCGCGCCGCTTCTTCGTGGAGAAATGCATTGATCAGACATGGATTGAAATGGCCCCTGCTGCAGGGCCTGGTACTCTCGGCATCCCTGCTGGCGGCCTCGGTACAGGCACAGAGCGCGCAGGGCTTCGACCTCAACCAGGCGGTGGCACGCGCGAAGGAACTGGCCGCCAAGCCCTATCAGAAGCCGGTGAGCAATCTCTCGCCGACCTTCGCGGCGATGCAGTTCGCCGATTACATGAAGATCCAGCCCAAGAGCGAGAAGTTCGAATGGCGCGACCAGAAGACGCCCTTCAAGCTGGCCTTCTATCACCAGGGGATGCAATTCAATGCCCCCATTGCCATCCACGAGATCATCGATGGCCGCGTGCAGGACGTGGGCTACAGCACCGACCGCTTCAACTTCGGTGACCTGGCGCTGGCCAAGGACAGCACGGCGCACCTGGGCTATGCGGGCTTCCGCGTGGTCTATCCCCTCAATCGCGATGACAAGGAAGACGAGGTCATGAGCGTGCTGGGCGCGAGCTACTTCCGCGTGATCGGCAAGGGACAGGTGTACGGACTCTCGGCACGCGGACTGGCGATCGATACCGCCATGATGAGCGGCGAAGAATTCCCGCATTTCACCGAGTTCTGGATACAGCGCCCGGCCCCGGGCGAAAAGCAGCTGACCTTCTACGCGCTGCTGGATTCGCCGCGCGCGACCGGCGCCTACAAGTTCACGCTCACGCCCGGCAAGGATGCCCTGCTCGATGTGCAGGCCCGCGTGTTCCTGCGCGCCGAGGTGGGCCGCCTGGGCATTGCGCCACTGACCAGCATGTTCCTGTTCGGACCGAACCAGCAATCCTCGCGCCGCAACTTCCGTCCGGCCATTCATGATTCCAATGGCCTGGCGATCCACACGGGCAATGGCGAGTGGCTGTGGCGTCCGTTGAACGATCCGCAGAACGTGGAAGTGAGTTCCTTCGAAGTCACCAATCCGCGCGGCTTTGGCCTCCTGCAGCGTGGCCGCGAATTCTCTTCCTATGAAGACCTGAAGGACCGCTACGACCTGCGTCCCTCGGCCTGGATCGAACCCAAGGGCGACTGGGGCAAAGGTGCCGTACAACTGGTTGAAATCCCGACCGCCGACGAGACCAATGACAACATCGTGGCCTACTGGGTGCCTGCACAACAGCCCGCACGCGGCACGCCGCTGGCTTATGACTATCGCATCCACTGGACCATGGATGAACCGGCCATCCTCAACAATGAAGTGGGCTGGGTGAAGCAGACCTTCCATACCGATGGCGAACTCACGCAAGCCAACCTGATCCGCGCCTTTGATGGCACCACGGCCTTGCTGGTGGACTTCACCGGTGGGCCGCTGGGTTCCCTGCCCGCAGGGACGGCGGTACAGCCGCAGGTGAATGTTTCCAACAATGGCGAACTGATCGATGCCCAGCTGCAGCCCAATCCGGCCATCAATGGCTGGCGCCTGACGCTGCGGGTGAAGATTCGCAACGTGGCGCAGGCGGTGGAATTGCGCGCCGCGCTGACGGCCAATGGCAAACCGCTGACCGAGACCTGGAGCTATCAGCTGCCGCCGCGTTCGGATGTGCAGCGGACTTTCTGATGTCGTCGTAAATTATTTATATAAATAAAAAAAGGGGCTGTTCCGGATGGAGCAGCCCCTTTTGCTTTGGTGCAGAAAGATGATGCGATCAGCTCTCTACCGACTCCCCGCGCAGGCGCGCGATGACACCATCGAGCGCATCGAGGTCGTTGAAGTTGATGATGAGCTGGCCCTTGTTGCGGGCACCGGTCTTGATGCTGACCTGGGTGGCCAGCAGGTCCGAGAGTTCTTCTTCCAGGCGCGCGATGTCGCGCGACTTGTCCTTGGCTTCACGCGGCTTGGCGGCCTGCTCGGCGCTGGCGCGGGTGACCAGTTTCTCGGCATCGCGCACCGACATGCGCTTGGCCACGATCTGGTTGGCCAGCTGGATCTGCGTCGCCGAATCGACGGCCAGCAGCGCACGGGCATGGCCCATGTCGATGTCGCCTGCCATGAGCATGGTCTGCACCGGCTTGGCCAGGTTCAACAGGCGCAGCAGATTGGAGACCGCACTGCGCGAACGTCCCACGGCCAGTGCCGCCTGCTCGTGCGTGAAGGCGAAATCGGTGATGAGGCGATGGATGCCCTGGGCTTCTTCCAGGGGATTCAAATCCTCGCGCTGCATGTTTTCGATCAGGGCCATGGCGGCCGTGGTCTGGTCGTCCACGTTCTTGACCAGCACCGGCACCTCGGTCAGCCCGGCGATCTTGGCCGCGCGGAAGCGGCGTTCGCCGGCGATGATCTCGTAGGTATCTTTCCCGTTCTTCTGGCCGATGGCGCGGATCAGGATGGGCTGCAGCAAACCCTGTTCCTTGATCGAGGCCGCCAGTTCATTGAGCGCGCCTTCATCCATGCGGGTACGCGGCTGGTACTTGCCGGCCTGCAGTTCGGTCACGGCCATCACCGTGGGCAAGCCCTGCGCAGCTTGCGCCTGGGCTTCTTCAGTGATGTCGGAGGAGCCGCCGAGAAGCGCGTCCAGTCCGCGTCCCAGACCCTTGGATTTTTTCGGTAAAGTTGCCATGCGATTGCCTGATGAAAACGATGCGTGATTACGGCGTTGGGAGGTGCTGCAATTGGAGCGTGAATTCAAGCGTCACTTCGGGTATGAATTCACGCCTGAATTCGCGCTGTGATCAGCGCCTGAATTACAGCGTCTTGATGCGTTCAACCATTTCCGCGCCGAAGGCGATGTAAGCCTGTGCGCCCTTGGACGAAGGATCGAAGGTCACCCCCGGCAAACCATACGAAGGCGCTTCAGCCAGTCGCACATTGCGCGGGATGACGGTCTTGAAGACCTTGTCGCCGAAGTGCTGTTCCAGCTGGTCCGAGACCTGCTGCGACAGCGTCATGCGCGGATCGAACATCACGCGCAAGAGACCGATGACCTTCAGCTCCGGGTTCAGCTTGGCGTGTACTTTCTTGATGGTGTTGACCAGGTCCGACAAGCCCTCCAGCGCGTAGTACTCGCACTGCATCGGGATGATGACGCCATGCGCCGAGCACAGGCCGTTCAGGGTCAGCATGGACAGCGCAGGCGGGCAGTCGATGAGGATGAAGTCATAGTCATCGGCGACGGCGGCGAAGGCGATCTTCAGGCGCGCTTCGCGCTGTTCCAGCTCCACCATTTCCACTTCGGCACCGGCCAGTTCGCGGTTGGCGGGCAGCACGTCGAAGCCACCGGCCTCCGAGCGCTTGCGCACGGCGCGGATGTCGGACATGCCCAGCAGCACTTCATAGATCGAGCCTTCCAGCGTCGACTTGTTGATCCCCGCCCCCATGGTGGCATTGCCCTGCGGATCGAGGTCGGCCAGCAATACGCGCTGGTTCAGTTGTGCCAGTCCAGCCGCGAGATTGACTGCGGTAGTGGTCTTGCCTACGCCACCTTTCTGGTTGGCGACACAAAATATTTTTGCCATAGTTCGTTCTTATGAGTGCGTTATTGCGTGGTCAACTTGATGCCGAAACCGATCAGGAACACGCCGGCTGCCCGTGAGGCCAGCTTGGCGATGGTGCGATTGCGGGCCATGCGGCGCGCGGCGGCATTGCCGACGATGACCAGGAAACTGCCATACAGGAGGGTGCAACTGCTGATGACTGCGCCCATCGTGAAGAAGGTCAGCGCGCCTTGCTGCGTGGCCGGATCCAGGAACAGCGGGAAGAAGGCCATGTAGAACACGATGGCTTTCGGGTTGAACAAGGTGACCAAAAAGCCGCGCCGGAAATCTGCGGCATTGGAAAAGGGTACGACTGTACCACCGCCCTCGCCTCTTGCAAACAGGAGACGTCCGCCCAGGTAGGCCAGATAGGCCGCGCCCAGGTATTGCAGGCCGTGGAACAGCAAGGGATTGGCATGCAGCAAAGCGGCCACGCCGGCTGCGGCCAGGAACATCAGCACGATGTCGCCCAGCATGAGACCCGCCTGCGCCATGAAGCCGCCGCGCAAGCCGCCCTTGGCCGCGCAGGTGAGCACGCAGAAGGTACCGGGACCAGGCAGGAGCAGGAACACCATGGTGGCCGCAATCAGTTGCCAGATGTCGGTGATGCCGAGGGAATGAAAGATCGCCTGCATGGTGGGTCTCCTTGAATGTGAGCGGCCCGGGTTGCTGCCCGGGCCGCTCGCCTGATGTGAGGTACCGTGTTACGGCTTGCTCTTGACCACCCGCGCGGTATCGAACCCTTGCTTGGTGGCGTTGTTGAGTGCGTTCTCGTATTGCTCGTCACTGATGGTGGGCGTGCGCGAGAGGATCCACAGGTATTCGCGCGAGGGGCTGCCCACGGTGGCCAGGGAGTATTGATCGTCCAGGTCCATGATCCAGTAGTCGCCCCACACCATCGGAATCCAGGACAGCCATGCCGGCGCAAAGCGCACTTCCAGCTTGCTGTTGCTGCTGCCCGGGACCACCCGCGCCACGCCCTTGGCTTCTTCCATGCCATCGGCCGTCTTGCAGCGGTTGACGACATCGATCATGCCATCATCGCGCGCGGAATACTCGGCGCTGGTGCCGGAAATGCATTTTTTCTGGAAACTGTTGGGAATCTTGGCGATTTCGTACCACTTGCCGGCGTAACGCTTCAGGTCTACCGAAGGGACCGTCTTGACCTCCTGGGCGGAGGCGGATGCCATGCCCAGGCCGCCATAGGCTGCCATCGAGACCATGGTGGCCACCAGGGCCAGTTTCAGTTTGTTCATCAGGTCGTTCTTTCCATGAAGATGAGATGCCGTTCGGCATCCAGGCCCGGTACCTGCAGGGGCTGCACTTGCTGCACCTTCCACCCCGCCGGCAACCGGTCGATTTCCTCCTGCGGCAGCACGCCCTTGAGCGCGATGTACTTGCCACCTTGTTGCAGGAGGTGGTTCGACCATGTGACGAAGTCCTTCAGTTCCGCAAACGCACGCGAAGTGATGACATCGTATTGTTGCTCGACAGGCAACTGCTCGACCCGGGCATGCAGCACTGTCACATTGCCCAAGTGCAATTGCGCCTTCACTTGATTGAGGAAGGCGGTTTTCTTCGAGACCGTATCGACCAGGGTAATCTGCATCTGCGGCTGCGCCTCGGCCGCCCAGATGGCCAGTACGATGCCCGGCAGGCCACCGCCGGCACCCACGTCCAGCACACGCTGGGCACCGGCGAAGGCCGACACCGCCGAGAGCGAATCGAGCAGGTGGTGCGTCACCATCTGCGCCGGATCACGCAAGGCGGTCAGGTTGTAGACCTTGTTCCACTTGGCCAGCAGGGCCTGGTATGCCATCAGCTTGTCGATCTGGGCAGCGGAGAGCGCCAGGCCCATGGCCGTGGCGCCTTCCTTCAGGGTGCGGGTCAGATTGTTCAGGTCTGCAGTGTTGCTCATCCGTGATGCCTTGGTATTGATCTGGTTCGGGACGGGTGTCCGGTATTTTTCTTCACGCCGCTTGGTTGTCAGCGCCCGCCGCCTGTTTCAGGCCACCCTTCTTCAGGTGCACCAGCAGCAGCGACAGCGCCGCCGGGGTCACGCCGGAGATGCGGGAAGCCTGGCCCAGGGTTTCCGGGCGATGCTTGTTGAGCTTCTGGCGGACTTCGATGGAGAGTGCCTTGACGTCCATGTAGTCGAGGTCGGCCGGCAGCTTCAGGTTTTCATTGTGATCCTGGCGGCTGATCTCGTTGGCCTGGCGCGCGATGTAACCGGCGTACTTGACCTGGATCTCGACCTGTTCACGCACCGGGCCCTCTTCGATACCGGGGCCGGCCAGCGCCTGCCCTTCGGTGCCGGTCAGTCCCATGAGGCTGTCATAGCTCACGTTGGGACGGCGCAGCAGGTCCAGCAGGTTGTATTCGCGCTCGATGGCCTTGCCCAGCACGCGCTCGGCTTCCGCGGCGGCCAGGATGCGCGGGTTCACCCAGGTCGACTTCAGGCGTTCCATTTCACGTGAAACGGCTTCACGCTTGCGCTCGAAGGCTTCCCATTGCGCATCGCCGACGCAGCCGAGTTCGCGGCCGATTTCGGTCAGGCGCAGGTCGGCATTGTCTTCGCGCAGCGAGAGGCGATACTCGGCGCGGCTGGTGAACATGCGGTACGGCTCCTGCACGCCCTGGGTGACCAGGTCGTCGACCAGCACCCCGAGGTAGGCTTCATCGCGGCGCGGGGTCCAGGCTTCACGGCCCTGGGTCTGCAGGGCGGCGTTGATGCCGGCCAGCATGCCTTGAGCGGCCGCTTCTTCATATCCGGTGGTGCCGTTGATCTGGCCGGCGAAGAACAGGCCCTGGACCTGGCGGGTTTCCAGCGAAGACTTCAGGCCGCGCGGATCGTAATAGTCATATTCGATGGCATAGCCGGGACGCAGGATGTGGGCGTTTTCCATGCCCTTCATCGAGCGCACCAGCTCCAGCTGAACGTCGAACGGCAGGCTGGTGGAGATGCCATTGGGGTAGAACTCGTGGGTGGTCAGACCCTCGGGTTCCAGGTAGATCTGGTGCGAATCCTTGCTGGCGAAGCGGTGGATCTTGTCTTCAATGGAGGGGCAATAACGCGGGCCCACGCCTTCGATGACGCCGGTGTACATGGGGCTGCGATCCAGCCCGCCACGGATGATGTCGTGGGTGCGGCTGTTGGTATGGGTGATCCAGCACGGCATCTGGCGCGGGTGCATGGCAGCATTGCCCATGACGGAGAACACCGGTACCGGATCGAGATCACCAGGCTGCTCTTCCAGGATCGCCAGGTTGATGCTGCGGCCATCGATGCGCGGCGGGGTGCCGGTCTTCAAGCGGCCCTGCGGCAGCTTCAATTCCTTCAGGCGCGCCGACAGCGAGACCGCTGGCGGATCACCGGCACGGCCACCGGAATAATTGTTCAGGCCCACGTGGATCTTCCCGTCCAGGAAAGTCCCGGCGGTCAGAACCACGGCGTGGCCGGCAAAGCGGATACCGGCCTGGGTGATGGCGCCGACGACGCGGTCGCCTTCCAGCATCAGGTCGTCCACCGCCTGCTGGAACAGCCACAGGTTGGGCTGGTTTTCCAGGCGCGAGCGGATCGCTGCCTTGTACAGGATGCGGTCGGCCTGGGCGCGGGTAGCGCGCACGGCCGGCCCCTTGGAAGAATTCAGGATGCGGAACTGGATGCCCGCCTCGTCGGTGGCAATCGCCATCGCCCCACCCATGGCATCGACTTCCTTGACCAAGTGGCCCTTGCCGATCCCCCCGATGGAGGGATTGCAGGACATCTGGCCCAGGGTTTCGATGTTGTGCGTCAGGAGCAGGGTTTTCTGGCCCATGCGTGCTGCGGCCAGTGCAGCTTCGGTGCCGGCGTGACCGCCGCCAACGACGATGACGTCAAATTGTGTGGGGAATAGCATGATGCGGGCCTCGCGTAGAGGTGAGAACAGAGGCGAGATTATAAGACCTTTTATCTGACGGGGTCCGAGGTGGGGTCGGTAGCTGTTGGTTTACCGCACTTCCCTACCCTGCCAGACACTATCGGCGTACCGATTCGATAGTCTTGGCTGATCAATGAAACATCGATGGGGATTGTTTCACGTGGAACAGCGCGCTGGATTTTGTGGTTGAAGCAGGAATATGAATAAAAAAACGGAGCATCGCGCTCCGTCTTTTTAGATCGGGTGACGGACGTTTCACGTGAAACATCCGGTGAAGTTCTCTGCCCTACTTGAGGAAAGCGTCGTAACCCGACTTCAGGATCAATGCGCCCACCACTACCAGGAACAGCTTGCGAACGAAGACGCTGCCGTGCTTCATCGCCAGCCGCGTGCCCACCAAGGAGCCCCCAATGTTGAACACCGCCATCAACAAACCCAATTGCCAGATGACGTGACCGCTGTACCCGAACCAGCACAAGGCCGCCAGGTTGGTCGCAATGTTGACGAACTTGGAGACGGCCGAGGCTGACAGGAAGCCATAGCTGAATACCCGCACGAACAGGAATACCAGGAAGCTGCCCGTACCTGGACCGAACACGCCGTCATAAAAGCCCACTGCCCCACCGATCAGCGCGGCGTAGATGATTTCCCGGGTGCCGCTCAGCGTGGGCGCATGGGTGGTACCGAAGTCCTTCTTCTTCAACGTGTAGAGTGCAACGGCAATCAGGACGAAGGGCAAGGCCTTGCGAATCAGGTCCGTCGGGATATGGGTGACGACATAGGCCCCAAAAAAGGAAAAAGCAAAGGCAGCCATCGCGGCTGGTGTCACGGTGCTCCACCGCACCGCGACCTTGCGCGCGAAGTTGATGGCAGCAGCACTCGTCCCCATTACCCCGGCCACCTTGTTCGTCCCCAGCAAAGTCGCCGGGGCAGTATTGGGAAAGACTGAGAACAGCGTCGGCACCAACACCAGTCCGCCGCCTCCCACCACGGCATCGATCAAGCCGGCAACGAAGGCCGCGCCACACAACACTACATAATCCAGCATCACTTGCCCTCCCCGGTCGACGTGAAGAAATGAACTGCCAGATCGGCAAAGGATGAAACAGGGCTGAACATGGGATGAGGGCGATGGATAAACGGTGAAATGAAGAATGGATCAGGCGGGCCACATTCTACCGCCCTGCCCCGGCTGGCATCAGCCACAGAGATGACGCTTTGGGCACTGTTGCGGAACACATCCCTGCTGTTCTGGCTGGCACGTCATGAAGACAAAAAATTACCGCCGGGAAATCACCCTCAGGTGACTTGCCGGCGGCAGATGAAGTTTTAAGCTTCAGCGAAGAACTAGTGCGATCCCTTGGCTTGCCCCTTCCCGGCTAAGGCCAGGATCTCGCCCACGATGCCTTTGCGGAACGCCAGTACGCAGACGATGAAGATGAAGCCGGTCACAATCGTCACCGAATCTCCCAAGGTATTGAACCAGTCGATGCTGGTCACGTTGGCCAGCCAGGCACCGATATCCCCCAGCTTGTTCTCCAGCATGATGATGATGATCGCGCCGACAATGGGACCGACGATGGTGCCCAGGCCACCCACCAGGGTCATCAGGACCACTAGGCCGGACATGCTCCAGTGCACGTCGGTCAGCGTCTCGAAGCCCAGCACCAGCGTCTTGGTGGCACCCGCCAGACCCGACAAGCCCGCCGACAGCACGAAGGCCAGCAGCTTGTAGCGTGCCACGTCATAGCCCAGCGAGATGGCACGCGGTTCGTTCTCCTTGATGGCCTTGAGCACCTGGCCAAACGGGGAATGGATGGTCCGCACGATCAGCGCAAAGCCTGCCACCGCGATCGCCAGCACGACGTAGTACAGGGTCATGTCGCTGCTCAGGTCGATCATGCCCAGCAGCTTGCCGCGCGGCACGCCCTGCAAGCCATCCTCGCCACCGGTGAACGGTGCCTGCAAGGCCACGAAGAACAGCATCTGCGCCAGCGCCAGCGTGATCATGGTGAAGTAGATGCCCTGGCGACGAATCGCCAGCAACCCCATCACCAGCCCGATCAAGGCACCGGTCAGGGTACCGATGATCAGGCCCAGCTCGGTCGGCAAACCCCACACCTTCAGCGACTGGCCGCACAGGTAGCCGGCCCAGCCGAGGAAAGCCGCATGGCCGAAGGACAACAGGCCGGTGTAGCCGATCAGCAGGTTGAAGGCGCAGGCGAACAGTGCGAAGCACAGCATCTTCATCAGGAACACCGGGTAGATGCCGAACGGTGCCGCCAACAACAATATTAGTAAAACAGCAATTCCGATTTTCTTGTTCATGCCGGTCTCCGATTATTTCTCTTTGCCGAACAGGCCGGCCGGACGGACCATCAGGACGATGGCCATGACGATGAAGACCACAGTGGCCGACAGTTCCGGATAGAACACCCGGGTCAGGCCTTCGATCAGGCCCAGCACCAGGCCAGTGATGATCGAGCCGAGGATGGAACCCATGCCGCCGATGACCACCACCGCGAACACGGTAATGATCAGGTTGGAACCCATCAGCGGCGAAACCTGGATCACGGGCGCAGCCAGCACGCCGGCGAAGGCCGCCAGGGCCACGCCGAAGCCGTAGGTCAGGGTCACCATCAGGGGCACGTTGATGCCGAAGGCTTCCACCAGCTTGGGGTTCTCGGTGCCGGCGCGCAGGTAGGCGCCCAGGCGCGTCTTCTCGATCACGAACCAGGTGGCAAAGCAGATCACCAGCGAGGCCACCACGACCCAGGCGCGATAGTTGGGCAGCACCATGAAGCCAAGGTTGGTCGCGCCCTGCAGCAGGTCAGGCACCGAATACGGCTGGCCCGAGACGCCATAGATGGAGCGGAAGATGCCCTCGATCATGAGCGTGATGCCGAAAGTCAGCAGCAGCCCGTAGAGGTGGTCCAGCTTGTAGAGCCAGCGCAGCATGGTCTTCTCGATCACGATGCCGAACAGGCCCACCAGGATCGGTGCCACGATGAGCATGACCCAGTAATTGAGTCCCAGATAGGTCAGGCCCATCCAGGCCAGGAATGCGCCCAGCATGTAGAGCGTGCCGTGCGCGAAGTTGATCACGTTGAGCAAGCCGAAGATCACCGCCAGGCCCAGCGAGAGCATGGCGTAGAAGGAGCCGTTGACCAGGCCCAGCAGCAGCTGGCTCAACAAGGCTTGCAGGGGTATGCCGAATAGTTCCATAAAAACCCGTTCATCCAGATGGGTGAAGAACGCCACCGCTTACAGCAAAAATCTGCCATCCCCGCGTGAACAGAAATGACAGATTTTGCTGGCTGTGCGATGGCCTTACTGCTTGATGCGTGCAGCTCGATGCGAAAGGATTACTTCCAGGCCGCGCACTTGGATTCGGCCTTGGTGGTCCACGCCTGCTCTGCCGGAATGGTCTGCACCAGCTTGTAGTAGTCCCACGGGTACTTCGAATCCGCCTGGGCCTTCACCTGGTACAGGTACATGTCGTGCACCACGCGGCCGTCGGCGCGCAGGTAGCCGTTCTTCTGGTACATGTCGTTGAACTTGGCCTTGCGCAGCGCAGCCATGACCTTGTCGGAATCATCGGTACCGATTTCCTTGACGATCTTCAGGTACTGCAGCGCGGCCGAGTAATCGCCGGCCTGCAGGGAAGACGGCATTTTCTTGCGCACGGCGAAGTAGCGCTTGGCGAAGGCACGGGTTTCCTCGTTGGCATCCCAGTACCAGCTGTCGGTCAGGTACAGGCCTTCGGTGTTCTTCAGGGTCAGCGAGTGCACGTCGTTGATGAACACCAGCAGACCCGCCAGCTTGGCAGTCTTGGTGATGCCGAACTCGTTGGCCGCCTTCACCGAGTTGATGAAGTCGCCACCGGCGTTGGCCAGGCCGATGATCTGGGCCTTGGAGCTCTGTGCCTGCAGCAGGAAGGAGGAGAAGTCGGAAGCGCCCAGCGGGTGCTTGACCGAGCCCACCACGGTGCCGCCGGAGGCCTTCACGACGTTGGCGGTATCGGATTCCAGCGAGTGGCCGAAGGCATAGTCAGCAGTCAGGAAGAACCAGCTCTTGCCGCCCTGCTTCACCACCGCCGAACCGGTGCCCTTGGCCAGGGCCACGGTGTCGTAGGCGTAGTGCACGGTGTAGGGCGAGCACTCTTCATTGGTCAGGCGGGCCGTGCCGGCGCCGACCGAGAAATACACCTTCTTCTTTTCGGCTGCGACCTTGGCGCTGGCCAGGGCAGTGCCGGAGTTGGTGCCACCGATCAGCACATCCACGCCCTGCTGGTCGAACCATTCACGGGCCTTGCTGGCGGCCACGTCGGCCTTGTTCTGGTGGTCGGCCACGACCAGTTCGATCTTCTTGCCGTTGATGGAACCGCCCATGTCGGCGATGGCCATCTTGATGGCTTCCGCGCCACCCTGGCCGTCGATGTCCGAATACACGCCCGAGATATCGGTAATGAAACCGATCTTGATCACATCCCCCGAGATCTGTGCCGAAGCCGGCGCGGTCGCGAATGCCGCAGCTGCTGCGGTAACGGCCAGTGCCATTGCCTTGAGTTTCATTTTCATCTCCTCTGTTATGAAGCCCGCTTGATGATTTCGATGCGAGACAACTTGGTGGAACGGGGAGAGGATCGCTCACCCCGCGGACGTACTTGTTGGCAGTACTTCTTAGTCGTGAAGCTGGTGATACCGGAAAAATCTGGAGGCCGCCCTCGGCAGTGCAGTGCAATGCCGAGGCGCGATGCTTAAACGCCGAGCAGTTCGTTCAGGGTCTGCATCTTCGCTTCCAGCTGGGAGGAAGCGAAGGATTCGACGATCTGGCCGTGTTCCATCACATAGAAGCGATCTGCCAGCGGCGCGGCGAAGCGGAAGTTCTGCTCGACCATGACGATGGTGTAGCCCTTGGCCTTGAGCGTGGTGATCATGCGGGCCAGGGCCTGCACGATGACCGGCGCCAGGCCTTCGGAGATCTCGTCGAGCAGCAGCAGGCGGGCACCGGTGCGCAGGATGCGGGCCACCGCCAGCATCTGCTGTTCACCACCGGACAGGCGCGTGCCCTGGCTGTTGCGACGTTCCTTCAGGTTGGGGAACATCTCGTAGATCTCGTCGATGGACATGCCCTTGTCGGTCTTGGAGACGAAGGGCGGCAGCATCAGGTTTTCTTCGGCCGAGAGCGAGGAGAAGATGCCCCGCTCTTCCGGGCAGTACCCCACGCCGTAGTGGGCGATCTTGTGGGTGGCCAGGTTGATGGTTTCCTGGCCGTTGATCTTGATCGAGCCCTTGCGGGTACCGACCAGGCCCATGATGGAACGCAGCGTGGTGGTGCGGCCGGCGCCGTTGCGGCCCAGCAGCGTCACCACTTCGCCCTGGTGGACGTTGAGGTTGACGTTGTGCAGGATGTGCGACTCGCCGTACCAGGATTGCAGATCACTGATCTGCAGCACCAGCGGCGCGGAAGAAGAAGACGTCGTCATGGCAGCAGCATTCATGGTGGCGGTACTCATCAGTGAGCCCCTTGCAGTTCGGCCGAGGTGCTGCCCATGTAGGCTTCCATCACCTGCGGATTGCGCGAGACTTCTTCATAGCTGCCTTCGGCCAGCAGCGCGCCGCGTTGCAGCACGCTGATGCGGTCGCAGATGCCGGAGATCACGCTCATGTTGTGCTCCACCATCAGGATGGTGCGGCCGGCCGAGACCTTCTTGATCAGGGCGGTGACACGGTCCACGTCTTCGTGGCCCATGCCCTGGGTCGGTTCGTCCAGCAGCATCAGTTCCGGCTCCATGGCCAGGGTGGTGGCGATCTCCAGGGCGCGCTTGCGGCCGTACGGAAGGTCCACCGTGGTGGTGCGGGCAAAACTGGTCAGGTCCACTTCTTCCAGCAGCTGCATGGCGCGCTCGTCGAGCTGCTTCAGGCTCTCGCCGTTCTTCCAGAAATGGAAGGACGTGCCGAGCTTGCGCTGCAGGCCGATGCGCACGTTTTCCAGCACGCTCATGTGCGGGAAGACAGCAGAAATCTGGAAGGAACGAATGATGCCCTGGCGCGCGATCTGCGCAGGCGCATCCATGGTGATGTCTTTGCCGTTGAACAGGATCTGGCCCGAGGTCGGGACCAGGAACTTGGTCAAGAGGTTGAAGCAAGTCGTCTTGCCGGCACCGTTGGGGCCGATCAAGGCATGAATGTGACCGCGCTCAATTTGCAGGTTGACCGCGCTTACTGCCGTGAAACCCTTGAATTCCTTCGTCAGGTTTCGTGTCTCCAGAATGACGTCTGTCATGGTCTCTTCTTTCCCTTTGATGCCCGCGCCGGTGGATCCGGTCGTCAAGGCCTGCCTGCTGCAGAACACTGAATCTTTTGGATTCAGGAACCGCTTTGTTTACCTGGCGAATCGAGAAGCTAGTTTTAATATTTGGCGCATAGTAGCCGGTTCGTACCATTCATACAATACGTATAAGTACCGTATGGTCCAGCGCCTGAGAATTGCCGTCTTATGCCCGGGAAAGCAGGCTGGACGCGACTTTCTCGGCGATCATGACAGTCGGGGAATTGGTGTTGCCGGAGGTGATGGAGGGCATCACGGAGGCATCGGCCACACTCAATCCTGACACGCCACGCACCCGGCATTGGGCATCGACCACGGCCATGGCATCATCGTCGCGGCCCATGCGGCAGGTGCCGACCGGATGGAAGATGGTGGTACCCACTTCACCGGCGGCGCGATACAAATCGGCTTCACTTTCATACTGCGTGCCGGGCTTGTATTCCTCCGGGCGATAACGTGAGAGCGCGGGCGAGGCCGCGATGCGGCGAGTCAGGCGCAGGGCGTTGGCGGCGACCTTGAGGTCTTCTTCGGTAGAGAGATAGTTGGTGGTGATACGCGGGGCCAGTGCGTGATCGGTCGAGCCCAGGCGTACATGGCCGCGCGAGGTCGGACGCAGGTTGCACACGCTGGCGGTGAAGGCCGGGAAGGCGTGCAGCGGATCGCCGAATTTTTCCAGCGACAGCGGCTGCACGTGATACTGCAGGTTGGCGCTGGCCTGCTGCGCATCGGATTTGGCGAAGGCGCCCAGCTGCGAGGGCGCCATCGACATCGGGCCGCTTTGCAGGAGCAGGTATTCCAGTCCGATCTTCATCTTGCCGACCAGAGTAGACGCCATGGCGTTGAGGGTCCTGGCGCCATCGACCTTGAAGACCATGCGCATCTGCAGGTGATCCTGCAGGTTCTCGCCCACGCCTGGCAGCGCATGCACCACCGGGATCTGATGCTGTTGCAGCAGCGCGGGATCGGCGATGCCCGACATCTGCAGGATGTGCGGCGAACCGATGGCACCGGCACAGAGGATGGTCTCCTTCGCTTCAGCAAACCAGGCACTGCCACCGCCGGTGAATTCGACACCGGTGCACACCGGCCCCTGCTCGCCCTGCTCCATGCGCAAGCGGCTCACGTGGGAGCCGGTCATGATGGTGAGGTTGCCATCCTTCATGGCAGGCCGCAGGAAGGCCTTGGAAGCGTTCCAGCGCACGCCGCGCTTCTGGTTGACGTCGAAGTAGCCAGAGCCCTCGTTATCGCCGCAGTTGAAGTCCTCGACCTTGGGGATGCCATTCTCGGCGGCCGCATCGCGGAAAGCATCGAGGATGTCCCAGCGCAGGCGCTGCTTCTCCACGCGCCATTCACCGCCGGCACCGTGGAACTGGCTGGCACCGAGGTGATAGTCCTCGCTTTTCTTGAACAGCGGAAGGACGTTCTGCCAGCGCCAGCTGTCGTCACCCGTGACTTCGGCCCAGTGATCGTAATCACGCGCCTGGCCACGCATGTAGATCATGCCGTTGATGGAAGAGCAGCCGCCCAGCACCTTGCCGCGCGGGTAGATCAGGCTGCGGCCGTTGAGGCCCGGATCGGCCTCGGTGCGGAACATCCAGTCAGTGCGTGGATTGTTGATGCAGTAGAGATAGCCGACCGGGATGTGAATCCAGATGTAGTCGTCCTTGGCCCCCGCTTCCAGCAGCAGCACCTTCTTGCCAGTCTGGCGCGAAAGCCGGTTGGCCATGACGCAGCCGGCGGTGCCGGCGCCAATGATGATGTAGTCGTATTGCCCTGCCGATTGCATGGTGTCTCCGCTGGCTTGTTATTGTGATCTTGTCGTCTGCCGCCGCCCCCTGCCACGGCAAGAGGCGGCCGGCGCCCTGCTTACTTCGCCACCGGCATGGTGAACTCCGCCCCCTTGCCGATGGTGGCCGACCAGCGCTGCATGATGGACTTGTAGCGCGTATAGAAGCGGATGCCCTCTTCGCCATAAGCATGGGTATCGCCGAAGAGCGAACGCTTCCAGCCACCGAAGGAATGCCAGGCCATCGGCACCGGGATGGGCACGTTGATGCCCACCATGCCGACCTGGATGCGGCGCGAGAATTCATGCGCGGTATTGCCGTCGGCCGTAAAGAGCGAGACGCCATTGCCGTACTCATGCGCGTTGATCAGCTGCACGGCCGAAGCGAAGTCCGGCACGCGCACCACGCACAGCACCGGACCGAAGATTTCTTCCTGGTAGATCTTCATCTCGGTCGTGACATTGTCGAAGAGCGTGCCGCCGATGAAGAATCCTTCCTCATGGCCCGGCACCTTCAGGCCGCGGCCATCGACCAGCAGCTTGGCACCGGCATCCACGCCGCTCTGGATGTAGCCCTCCACCTTGGCCTTGTGGGCGGCGGTGACCAGCGGGCCCATCTCGGCGTCGTCTTCCATGCCGTTCTTGACCTTGAGTGCCTTCACGCGCGGGATCAGTGCATCCACCAGCTTGTCGGCCACGCTGCCCACGGCCACCGCCACCGAGATCGCCATGCAGCGCTCGCCGGCCGAGCCATAGGCCGCACCGATCAGGGCATCGACGGCCTGCTCCAGGTTGGCGTCGGGCATCACCACCAGGTGGTTCTTGGCACCGCCCAGGGCCTGGGCGCGCAGCGGGAAGGTGCCGGCGCGCTCGGTGGCCTTGCGGTAGATGTATTCGGCAATCGGGGTGGAACCGACGAAGGACACTGCCTGCACCTCCGGATGCTCCAGCAGCGCATCCACGGCCACCTTGTCGCCCTGGACCACGTTGAAGACGCCATCAGGCAGGCCTGCGCGCTTGAACAGTTCAGCCAGCATCAGCGAAGGGGAAGGATCGCGCTCGGAGGGCTTCAGCACGAAGCTGTTGCCGGTCGCAATGGCGATCGGCGCCATCCACAGCGGCACCATCACAGGGAAGTTGAACGGCGTGATACCGGCCGTCACGCCCAGCGGCTGGCGCAGGTTCCAGTTGTCGATGCCGCCGCCGATGTTGTCGGTGAACTGGGTCTTGAGCAATTGCGGGATGCCGGTGGCGAATTCGACGATCTCCAGGCCACGCGTGACCTCCCCTTTCGCATCCGAAAACACCTTGCCGTGCTCCAGGGTGATGGCCTTGGCCAGCGCATCGTGGTTCTGCTCGATCAGCTCCTTGAACTTGAACAGCACCCGCGCCCGCTTCAAGGGAGCCGTCTCGGCCCAGGCCGGCGCCGCCGCACTGGCGGCGGCCACGGCCGCATTGACTTCCTGCACCGAGGCCAGCGACACCTTGGCGGTGGCAGCACCGGTGGCCGGATTGAAGACATCCTGGCTGCGGCCGCTCTCGGAGCGGGAAATCTGGCCATTGATGAAGTGATCGATCTGCGGGAGGCTCATAAGGTTTCCTTTGGTGTTTTCAATGAAGGTGGAAGGCGCTGTCTCCTGCTCCCTCCTGCAATCTGGCCAGTCCGTCACCCCGACGGACCCATGGCATGGATGAGCAAGAATAGTCGCCCACCCGCCGGACATCCAATGAGGAATTATCAAGAGCAATATAAAGATTGCTTATAATCTGGACTTTCTTGTACACACGCTACCCACAAGATCCTCACAGCCTGGTCACAGGGATATCCACGGGTTTATCCACATCCAGGATCGTGAAGAAGAAGGATCAATCGCGGGAGAAGACGATGGATCTGACCCAGTTACGCGCATTTATCGCAGTCGCCCATGAGGGCAACCTGACCCGGGCCGCTGAAAAACTGCATCTCACACAACCCGCAGTGAGCTTGCAGATCAAGGCCTTGCAGGAAAGTCTTGGCATCGGATTGTTCAATCGGAGTGCATCCGGCATGGTCCTCACCGCCGAAGGCAACACATTGTTGCCGCTGGCCGAGCGCGTCCTGTCCGATGTCCAGGCTTTACGGCGGCACGCGACCGACTTGCGATCGAGTGAAAATATCGTGTCCGGGACATTGGCCATCGGCACGATCCTGGATCCGGAGTTCATCCGGCTCGGCGCTTTCCTGAAGCTGCTGGTCGAGCGCCATCCGCAATTGTCGACACAGCTGGCGCATCACATGTCGGGATCGGTCCTCAATGAAGTCCGGGCTGGCCATCTGGACGTGGGATTCTTCCTGGGCGACCCCGGCAAAGGTTTTCATGCGATGACGCTGACCTCGTTCAGCTACAACGTCATCGCGCCCGCGGGTTGGAAGAACCGCGTCTCGGGCAAGGGATGGAAGGAACTGGCGCGGCTGCCGTGGATCTGGACGCCGCCAGAATCCGCGCATCATCGTCTATTAAGCAAGATCTTCGCTCAACATCAGATAAAACCGCAGACTGTAGCCTTGGTTGACCAGGAATCATCGATGCTGGACCTGGTGAAATCGGGGGTGGGATTGTCCTTGGCGCGTGAATCGATCGCGCTCAACCAGGCTCATGCGCATGGCTTGGTCATTGCAGATGCGGTCGAACTGTCGACTGAACTCAGCTTCATTGCATTAGAAAAAAGACAACATGAAGCAGCGATCAAGGCGGTTTTCCAACTGCTGCAACAAGTCTGGCAGAACTGAGCGCTCCAAGAAAGTTGCCGCATTGACATCTCGATTGGTTGCATTAAAGCAATATCTTTCAGAAATCTCCTTCTTCCTGCCGAACCTAAAGGACTTTTCATCCGTATCAGGAGCTTGCCAAGGCCTTTTGGTGCGGTTTTTGGGGTTGAAAGCCAATTTTTTGGAAAGATGTCCACTGCGCACGCGCTTTCGGTTCTTTAATTCAGATGTGGATATATATAAGTAGTAGTAGTAGTTAACGTCGCCAAAAACTGTGGATAACTCGGTTTACACGAAAAAAATCAAGACTTTAGCTTTCTGATAAACGCTTGGTAAGCTTCTGCATTATCGAGGCACAGATTCTGGACAAAAATTCGGCCGTGGATAAATCGGCGAGATATACCCAAAACGCCCAGTGGATATGCAGAGACTTATCCACAGGCACCTCCAAACCCCGCAAAATTACGGCATGGACTCCAAAAAACCTTTCCTGATCGCAATTCAGCCTTCGGGTTTGCAATTTGAACAAGTTGCCGGACTCTCGGTGTTGCAATCAGGCTTGCGCGCCGGCATCCGGCTGCCGAATTCCTGCCGGAATGGCACTTGCCGGACTTGCATGTGCAAATTGTTCACAGGCGAGATCGCTTATCAGATCGAATGGCCCGGCCTGACGCGAGAAGAAAAGGCCGAAGGCTGGATCCTGCCTTGCGTGGCCGAGGCACGAAGTGACCTGGTGCTCGACGTTCCAGCCGCCGTCGACCTGAAGGCTTGATGTTTTATCCACAGCAGTCCCCGGAACCGGTCGATTTTTAGCCGACAAACTCCGATTACCTCTCCCTGTGGATAAAAAAAGCCGCCCAAGGCGGCGCGGAGGCCGCTGGCAGGATTTCTTTTCCACAGCGCTCTGCACCCTGCGTTCTCTCTGACGGCGTCGCCCAGGACGCCATTCAATGCCGTTGCCGACGATCAGCTGTAAAAACACCCGCACAGCAAGCTTTTCCTGGTCGACAAGCGCTTTAATCGACGAACACCTTTGTTTTGCCCACAGTCGGTAGCGGTCCTGATGGCCTGCAAACCAAGCCGCGTCGCGTGCGAAAGCTCGCGCGCTTAGGCTTTAAATCTAAGCTGTTTATAAAATTAGTAGTGATGGTTAACGTCCGGCTGAAATTGTGGATAACCTTGATTACGCGTGAAAAATCAGCTGTTTACGAAAAGGACAAGGCCTTGGGCAAGGTCTGTATGAAGTCATAACCGATCTTGGATAAAAATCCGCCTTTGGATAACTTTTTGACTTTTCCCCAAACGATGAAAAAGTTATTCAGAACTTTATCCACAGGCTGAGCGGAAATTGATGGATTCGCGTCGTAAAGGCAGGGAATTTCGGGATGTCACCGATTTCAGGCAATTCGACCCCGATTTAAGTCCTTGGTATGGGGGAAACAGGGGGCAGGAAGGGGGATTTCGGGAAATTTGCCCACAGGTGAAAAAAGCCAACAGCAGCCAAGGTGCATCGCGACTCATCCGAAATCACACAAAAAGCCAGCGGGCCAGGAAAGTTATCCCCTGGCCCGCCGGCTTTTTTCATGGTGTTTTGAGGCTGCCTATTTTTTAGGCGTCGACTTCAACGGCAGGGATTTTCCCGGTGGCGGGGCCTGCGGCGCCTTCTTCACTTCCTCCAGCAGCTGGCCACATTCGGCCTTCTGATCACCATCGATATTGATGAGGGGCAGGATGGCCGTTACCGGTGCCAGCAGACCGAGCGCCACCGCACCGCCGGCGCGCAGTGCAAGTACACCCTTGTTCACGCCGACATCCGGATTCTTGAAGCTGCCCTTCACGTACAGAGGCGACCGCAGCGAGATGATGCGCAAGCCCTTGCTGCGCGGATGCACGTTCAGGTCCAGCTGTTCGTGCTTCATGTCGATGCTGCCATCGACCACGATCAGGGCGTCTTCCGTGTCCAGCAGGAGGGTCTTCACGTTCATCACGCCATCGCGCACCGGCAAGTCGCCGGCCAGGCAATTGAGCTTGACCTCCTTGTCGCCAAACAGCTTGCTGATGACCACGTTGCCCACGTTCAGGCCCGCCGCTTCCAGCAGGAATTTGCTGATCGCCCCTTGGTTGACCAAAGTCTTCACTTCGCCATTGGCCGAGCTCAGCATGGCGGCGACCGAATTGCCCGTCGCGCTGAGCTTCGCATCGCCGTTGATCTCGCCAAAGCTGGTGCGCGAGGCATCGAGCTGGGGATAGAGTTTCTGGATCTTCAGCTTGCGTGCAGAAAGCTTCATCTCGGACTTCATGCGTGCCGCCTGCCCATCCAGCCGGATGGTGGAGGTCAGGTTACCGCCGGCCACGCCGAAATTGAGGGGATCGAGCGTCAGCACCTTGTCCTTGAGGATCAGATGCGCCTGCAGGTCGCTGATGGGCAGTCCCTGCTGGCGCGTGATGCTTTTGCCGGTGAAGCGCACGTCCGCATCCAGTGCGCCCCAGGCATCGGTACTGAAGGTCTTGACCGGCAACACCTTGTCGCCGGGCTGGCGCTCCTCGGCACCGCGCTGGGCTTTCTCCGCATTGGAGTCGGCACCGATCAGCGGCGCCAGATCATCAAAGCGCAGCACGTTGGAGGTCAGCGCCCCGGTCAGTTGCGGGCGTGCGCCCCCGGTCAGGTAGTCCAGGCTGCCATTGAGATCGCTGTCGCCGACCTTGCCGCTGAAGTCCTGGTAATGCCATTCGCTGCGATCAGGGGAGATCTTGCCGATCAGGCGGCCCTCGGTGGCGAAGGGCGGCGTTTCCGGCAGCAGCACGCCGGTCAGGGGATAGAGATTGCCCATGCTGGCCCCGGCAATCGACAGCCGCAGGTCCAGCGCGGCCAGTTCGGCCGGCTTGGTCAGGGTGCCGCGTACGCCGATGGCGGTCTTGCCGACCTTCACCTGGGCTTGCAGCGGATACGGTTGCTGCTGGTCCTGCAATGACAGCACGCCGCCGGCCTTGCCTTCACCCGCAACCGGAGCGCCGTTGAAACTGCCGCTCAGCTTCCAGCCCAAGCCATAGATCTTTTCCTTGTCGGGATCGAGGGTATCGATGTCGGCCTTGATGTTGATCTTTTGCACAGCGTCGTTGAGGCCCAGCTTGCCCTGGCGCAGGCTGATGCGGCCCAGTTCCAGCTGCCAGGCCGATGGAGTGCTGCTATCGGTCTTGAAAGTCCAGTTGTTCACAGCCTCGCGGTTGCGCAGCAGAGAAACTGAAGGATCCTGCACTTCCAGCGAGGGCAGCGAAATCTTGTGAACAAGCAGCGGCAAGGGATTGAGCGTGAAAGTGACTTGACGCACTGTCGCCATCTGGCCTGAGGACGCGAACGCTGCCGAATTGCCCAGGCGCAGATTCTCCGCCTGCAAGCGCGGCCACGGCACCCAGCGCGCCCAGAAGCCGGCCGGCGGCGTGGTCGGCTCAGGCCGTTGCCAGTGCAGGGAGAGATTGCCGTCGATGGCGAACTCGCGCCCGGTGGCGGCCGAGACGCGGGTATTGATCCAGGGCTTGGCCCGGTTCCAGTCGAAGGTAAGAATGAAAATGACCGCGGCGGCGATCACGAGGACGAGGCTGGCAAGCAGCCAAAGGAGGATTCTGGTCAGGCGCGGCATCGGGTCGGCTTCCCTGGTTGGGGTTATCAACAGGCACCGATGCGCGCGGACGGGGGCTTTCCGGGCGCCTGTCTCCTGGACGCCTGTGGATGAGTCAGATCGGGAAAGCCGTTGTCCGCACGCGCTGCATCAGCGCTTCATGTTGATACGACCGAATTCATCATGGGTTGTTGCAGACAAGTGCGCACGCAGCCACTTGTGGGCGGGATTGCGGGCGTCCCGTTCATGCCAGAGCATGTCGACATGCTCTTCCGGCGTCTGGAAGGGCAATTCCTTCACCACCAGCGCCTCGGCCATGCCGGTGGCCGCTACCAGGTGACGCGGCAGCACGGTGATGAGCTCGGAGCTGGCCACGATGCGCCCGGCCGTGAAGAACTGGTTCACCGTCAGCAGGATCTTGCGCTCGCGGTTCATGCCCGCCAGCACGTCATCAATGACGGCATGGGGTTTGCCGGACAGGCTCACCAGCAGGTGATCAGCGCTGCAGTAGCTATCCAGCGTCAGCGGCTGGCCGGCCAGCGGGTGGTTCTTGTGCATCACGCAGACATACTGGCCGGTGTAGAGCCGCGCATGGCTGATCTGGCTCTTGGCCATGCCCTGGCCATCGGCCAACTGCGCGGTCACGCCGGGGAAGAAGCCGACGGCCAGGTCGATGTCCCCGCGCAGCAGCATGGCGCGCGGGTCGCGGGTGGTCAGCGGCATCATGCGGATCTTGATGCGCGGAGCGTCGCGCATGATGGTGCGCACCAGCGAAGGCAGCCACAGCGCGGCCGTGGCATCCACCATGGCCATGCGGAAGGTGTTCTGGGCACGCGAGATGTCGAAGCTTTCCGGTGCGATCACCGCTTCCAGCTCAGAAAGCGCCCGGCGCACGGTCGGCCACAGCTCTTCAGCACGCGGGGTGGGTTTGACGCCGTGGGCGGTGCGGATCACCAGGTCATCGTTGAGGGTGTCGCGCAGGCGGCGTAGCGCATTGGAGACAGCCGGCTGCGTCATGGCCAGCAAATTGGCGGCGCGCGTGAGGTTCTGCTCGGTCATGACGGCGTCGAATACGCGCAACAGGTTCAGGTCCAGGGTGAGAAAGCTCATAGGGCGGGCCTTTGCGGCGGTAAGGAGAGGCAGTATGGACGCCGGTGATCGCCGGCAGAAAGATTATTCACAGATTATATAACTGATATCCGAAACGGAAAGTGGGCAAACAAATGTGAGTTCACTACACTGCAATGCAACATAACACACAACGTCAAGGATCGAATCATGGCAACCATCGCACAAAGCACCAACAGCACCTTCAAGAGCAAGTTCGCCGCCGTCATGCGCAACATCTTCATCCACTTCGTCAAGGCCCACGAGCTGCAAGCCGTTGCTCTGGTCGCCGCCGAACAGGATCGCGCTACCGGTGCCCGCCAGCTGAACCGCATGGCCGACAAGTTCGAAGCCACCCAGCCGAACCTGGCTGCTGAACTGCGCTTCATCGCTTCGCGCGGCTAATCGAAGGTTTCTGCTTCACCAGATTCAAGTTTTACCGGTCGCGCATGACTTCTGCGTGACCTTGGCATCAGCCCCGAGGCCGATGCCGGTAGTGAAGGATTTCGGTAGTTCCCGGCGCGTACGGCGCTTATGTTGACGCTGATTCGATCAACGCGTCAGGACACCGATCCGTTGTCTCCTCCTCCCTCTTTAGGAAGGATTAACCCCGCAGGCTCAGCCTGTGGGGTTTTTTTTCGTGGGTCGGCTACGAGCCGCGTCCGGCGGGCTTCCTGCCTTTGCAGGCTTCATGTCCGGATGGCCGGATGTGAGCGTTTTGCCCGATTTCCCCATGTCAGATATTCAGCGCCCTCGGGCCTGGCGTCAAACGGCGTTGCAAATCCGCATCGGTTCCGTCAAGAAAGCTGTGTCGGAGCGACTGCATCGGCGGCCCCTGACCGGCTTGTCTCCCGTTTGAAGCGGGTTCCAGGGCGATATGAAGCGTTGGGGGCGCTGGAACCGCTTTATTCACAAACGCTATAACTGATATGAGAACTCTAAAGTAGTCATACAGGGTCCGAACCATCATACTGCGACGCAACAACAGTGAAGTTGAACGCCGCGCAGTCGTGTCGCGGCCTGATTATCAGAGGTAGAAATATCATGTCCTTCCTGAACCTGGCCTTTCCCGCAGAAGCAGCCCTGCCCTTCGCGCAGTCCTTCTTTGGTTTGATCGCGGCTTATGTCCGTCCGGCGCTGGGTCTGGGTGCACTGGTGACCCTGGTGATGGTGTTCAAGCCGCTGATCCTGGGGCTGGCGCAAGCCGCCGTGCTGCTGGTCAAGCCGCGCAAGTCGCTGGAGCAACGCATCCTGGCGCACAAGTTCAGCGGCAAGATGATGCTGAACCGCATGGCCAATGAATACAGCCTGTCCCAACCGAGTTTTGCCGCCGAACTGCGCAACATGGCCGCGCGTGACTGATCCAGTCCCCGCCTGACCGTAGTTCGAGGCCCACCGGCTTCTGGTCGTGTAGTAGAAGTTTTGTAGGTCGTACTGTGTCTCCTCCTCCCTCTTTAGGAAGGATTAGCCCCGCCAGCGCAAGCTCGCGGGGCTTTTTTTTGTCCACAGCCCGCGTCATGGCCGTCAGCAATCGTGATAACTTGTCCACCTGACTATCTTCACAGCCTTACCGCAAGACATCATGTGCCAGCTTCTCGGGATGAACTGCAACACCCCCACCGATATCGTCTTCAGCTTCACAGGCTTTGCCACCCGTGGCGGGCTGACCGATCATCACCGCGATGGCTGGGGGATCGCCTTCTTCGAGGGCTCCGGGGTGCGCACCTTCGTGGATCATCAGGCCGCCGTGGAGTCGCCGGTGGCCGAGCTGATCAAGCGTTATCCGATCAAGTCGCAGCACGTCATCGCCCATATCCGCAAGGCCACGCAAGGCCGTGTCACGCTGGCCAACTGCCATCCCTTCGTGCGCGAGCTGTGGGGCCGCTATTGGGTATTTGCCCACAATGGTGACCTGAAAAACTTCACCCCCACGCTGGACGGCCCTTTCCGGCCGGTCGGTACCACCGATAGTGAACTGGCCTTCTGCTTCATCCTGCAGGAGATGCGCAAGCGCTTCGGCGACACCCTGCCCTTGCTGGCCGACCTGCGCGTGGCGCTGCGCGAGATCGTCAACGGCATCGCCAGCCATGGCACCTTCAACATGCTGCTCTCGGATGGCTCGGCGCTTTATACCCACTGCTCCACAAATCTCTATTACATCGTCCGCCAGCATCCCTTTGCCAAGGCCAAGCTGTCGGACGAGGATCTTTCGGTCGACTTTTCCGAAGTCACCACCACCAATGACCGGGTAGCCGTGATCGTCACCCAGCCGCTGACCGACAATGAAGTCTGGACCCAATATCAGACTGGTGAAATGAAGGTCTTTGTCGATGGTGCCGTGGTCGACTGAGGCCGGCCTTTTTGTTTTATCCACAGCCGGTTTTTTCCTTCAGTTCATGTTGCCCACAGGGGAAATCGGGGACAGGATCCGTCCCGATTTCCGGTTTTGCACAGGCTGTTACAAAAAACATCGTCCCCAAGGATGAGCTTGTCTTGTCCACAAGCGCGCTACTCTGTCCCCCTATCACCCGCCCCTCAAGCGCCTTTGCGTGAACGCCACGAAGATGGCTGCTGCGCAGCCTGTGGATAGATGAAGTTTTTCAGGGTTTTTTGACGGTTCGCCTGTGGATAACTTAAGTTTACCGGAGTAAAATGCGTCCCTCGTTTCGCGCCCGGACGACTTCGTCCACCGGCCCGTCCTTTGGATGCGGCAGTCGGGCGCCGCAATCATCCGACAAGAAAGCTTCATGGAAAACTTCTGGCAGGCCTGCTCCCACAAACTTGAGCAGGAGCTGACGCCTCAGCAATACAGCGCCTGGATCAAGCCGCTGGTCCCGCTCGACTTCGAGGACGGGCTGCTGCGCATCGCCGCGCCCAACCGCTTCAAGCTGGACTGGGTCAAGACGCAGTTCGCCAACCGCATCACGGCGCTGGCCTGCGAGTTCTGGGACGCGCCCACCGAAGTGCAGTTCGTGCTGGACCCGCGCGGCAATCAGGGCCGCCGCCCGGCCGCCAATGCGCAAGCCAATGGCGGTGGCGCCAGCGGCCTGGGTTTGCCCAACCACGAGCAGCTGCACCTGGATCCGGAACCGGCGCAGCCGGTGCGCGCGGTCGCCCCGCGCCAGGAACAGTCCCGCATCAACCCGGTGCTGACCTTCGACAACCTGGTGACCGGTAAGGCCAACCAGCTGGCACGCGCGGCCGCTACCCAGGTGGCCAACAACCCCGGCACGTCCTACAACCCGCTGTTCCTGTACGGCGGCGTGGGTCTGGGTAAGACCCACATCATCCACGCCATCGGCAACCAGGTGCTTGTGGATAACCCGGGCGCCAAGATCCGCTACATCCACGCCGAGCAATACGTGCGCGACGTGGTGACGGCCTACCAGCGCAAGGGCTTTGACGATTTCAAGCGTTATTACCACTCGCTGGACCTGCTGCTGATCGACGATATTCAATTCTTCGGCGGCAAGAGCCGCACCCAGGAAGAATTCTTCTACGCCTTCGAAGCCCTGATTGCGGCCAAGAAGCAGATCATCATCACCAGTGATACCTATCCCAAGGAAATCAGCGGCATGGACGACCGCCTGATCTCCCGCTTCGACTCTGGCCTGACGGTGGCCATCGAGCCGCCCGAGCTGGAGATGCGGGTGGCGATTTTGATGAAGAAAGCTTCCGCCGAAGACGTGGTGCTGTCCGACGACGTCGCCTTCTTCGTGGCCAAGCACCTGCGTTCGAACGTGCGCGAGCTCGAAGGCGCGCTGCGCAAGATCCTGGCCTACTCCCGTTTCCACGGCAAGGACATCACCATCGACGTGGTCAAGGAAGCCCTGAAGGACCTGCTCTCGGTGCAGAACCGCCAGATCTCGGTGGAAAACATCCAGAAGACCGTGGCCGATTTCTTCAACATCAAGGTCGCGGACATGTATTCCAAGAAGCGCCCCGCCAACATCGCCCGTCCGCGGCAGATCGCCATGTACCTGGCCAAGGAGCTGACCCAGAAGAGCCTGCCGGAAATCGGCGATCTCTTTGGCGGGCGCGACCACACCACGGTGCTGCACGCGGTGCGCAAGATCGCCGCCGACCGCGCCAAGAGCCCGGAATGCAACCACGAGCTGCACGTGCTGGAACAGACCCTGAAGGGTTGATCCGCTCAACACAACACAGGCGCGAAAATGCCTGTGGATAAATCGACATGCCGCCCGCTTCCTGCGTGAACCGGGCGGCATTTCTTTTCCACAGGGCAGCGCGGCCAAACGATGATGAATTTCACCAAAATCGCCTGTGGATAATTGAAAAAAGCCGCCTTCGGCGGCATATGAAAGAAAAGACAACACGGCCTGTTGCCCATCCTTTTTTCCCTCCCAACGCCCTCGCTTGCCCCCTGCCGCACTACTCTGAAGAGGGGATGATTGGTACAATGGAAGGCGTTATTTCGCAGGCGGACGCAAGGGCCGACCATGGAGCAGGAAATCCGCGAAGTATCACGGAAACTTCGAATAAAACACCGGCAAGTTCCGGTAAAAGTATTCAAATGTTCCAAACGTATAGCCAAGTGGTTCTGGCTGCCCGGGTTTGTCAGGCGCAGATGGACAATGCCGGGTCGCTGTATCACCAGCTCTTCGGGAACGGGTATCGGACCGGCAGCGGCCGGTCATGCACTAGCAGGAGCGTTGCGTATTTCAGGAAGTGAGTTCAGCAGTGCGTGAGGCAGGTTGCACTGCAGGCAGCAGCTGTTTTTCACCAGAGGAGGAACACGCGCGACATGGGCATGACTGAACGCCGGCCAACGGCGCCCTTTAAACCACTATTAGCAAGGACAAACTGACTATGCAATTGGTTAAAACCCAACGAGACACGCTCCTGCGTCCTCTGCAGATCGTGAGTGGTATTGTCGAGCGTCGGCACACATTGCCGATTCTGGCCAATATTCTCATTCGCAAGGACGGCGAGAAGGTGTCTTTCCTGTCCACCGACATCGAAGTGCAGATCACCACGCACGCTGACGTCGGTTCGGGTAGCGAGTCCACGGCCACCACGGTCGCGGCCCGCAAGCTGCTCGACATCCTGCGCGCCCTGCCGGATTCCGGCGAAGTGTCGGTCTCCCTTTCCAACAAGCGCCTGACCGTGCAATCGGGCAAGTCCCGCTTCGCCCTGCAGACCCTGGCCGCCGAAGAATTCCCGACGGTGGCCCAGGCCGAGCACTACAACGCCCAGGTCAACCTGCCGCAGAAGACCCTGAAGCACCTGTTCAACATGGTTCACTTCGCCATGGCCCAGCAGGACATCCGCTACTACCTGAACGGCCTGCTGCTGGTGGTGGAAGGCAAGAACGTCATTGCGGTCGCCACCGACGGCCACCGCCTGGCCTTCTGCCAGGTCGAGACCGAGCAGGACTTCCCGCGCCAGGAAGTCATCATCCCGCGCAAGACCATCATCGAGCTGCAACGCCTGCTCGACGACAGCGATGATGAAGTCCAGCTGCAGATCGCCAACAACCAGGTCAAGCTGACCTTTGCCGACATCGAGCTGATCTCCAAGCTGGTCGAAGGCAAGTTCCCCGACTACACCCGCGTGGTGCCCAAGGGCTACAAGAACAGCTTCACCATCAGCCGCGACCAGCTGCTGCGCTCGCTGCAACGCGCGGCCATCATGACCAGCGACAAGTTCAAGGGCGTGCGCTGGGTGATCGCCCCTGGCAGCCTGAAGATCAGCTCCACCAATGCCGACCAGGAAGAAGCGGTCGAAGAACTGGAAATCGACTACGGCGGCGACACCGTCGACATCGGTTTCAACGTCAGCTACCTGCTGGACGTGCTCAACAACCTCAAGAACGACTACGTCAACATCGCCCTGGGCGATGCCAACTCGTCGGCCCTGATCACCATCCCTGACAACGCCGACTTCAAGTACGTCGTCATGCCGATGCGGATCTGAGCAAACCCGCTCCACGCGCACGAGGGGCCGTCCCAGACGGCCCCTCGGTTGCTTTTAAGAATTCCAAAGATTCGTCCCCAGAATTCCGTTTTTTGCAGCTCCCTAGTCGTTTGGCTAGCATTTTCAGAAGGTAACCATGTCATCCAGCCCCGCAGACAACACCAATTCCGCGCAACAAAGCTATGGCGCTTCTTCCATCCAGATCCTGGAAGGCCTGGAGGCGGTGCGCAAGCGTCCCGGCATGTACATTGGCGACACCTCTGACGGCACCGGCCTGCACCATCTGGTGTTTGAAGTGCTGGACAACTCGATCGACGAAGCCCTGGCCGGCTATTGCAGCGAGATCCACGTCACCATCCACGCCGACAACTCCATCTCGATCACCGACAACGGCCGCGGCATCCCCACCGGCCTCAAGATGGACGACAAGCACGAACCCAAGCGTTCGGCTGCCGAAATCGTGATGACCGAACTGCACGCCGGCGGCAAGTTCGACCAGAACTCCTACAAGGTCTCCGGCGGCCTGCACGGCGTGGGCGTGTCCTGCGTGAATGCACTGTCGAAGAAGCTGAAGCTGACCATCCGCCGCGACGGCAAGGTCCACGCAATGGAATTTGCCAAGGGCATCGTGCAGAACCGCGAGCTGGAGATGGTGGATGGCGTGCAGGTCTCCCCGATCAAGGTCGTGGGTGAATCCGACAAGCGCGGCACCGAAGTCCACTTCTGGGCCGACGAAGAAATCTTCACCCACGTCGAATTCCACTACGAGATCCTGGCCAAGCGGATCCGCGAATTGTCCTTCCTGAACAATGGCGTTCATATCAAGCTGACCGACCAGCGTACCGGCAAGGAAGAGGACTTCGCCTTTGAAGGCGGCACGCGCGGTTTCGTGGAATACATCAACAAGAACAAGAGCATCCTGAACCCGACCATCTTCCAGGCTACCGGCGAGAAGCACTCCGACCAGGGCACGCTGGTGTCGGTGGACGTGTCGATGCAATGGAACGATGCCTTCAACGAGCAGGTGCTCTGCTTCACCAACAACATCCCGCAGCGTGATGGCGGCACCCACCTGACCGGCCTGCGTGCGGCCATGACCCGCGTCATCAACAAGTACATCGAAGAAAACGATCTTGCCAAGAAGGCCAAGGTCGAGATCTCCGGCGACGACATGCGCGAAGGCCTGACCTGCGTGCTGTCGGTGAAGGTGCCGGAACCGAAGTTCAGTTCGCAGACCAAGGACAAGCTGGTCTCCAGCGAAGTGCGCGGCCCGGTGGAAGAAATCGTCGCCAAGACCCTGACCGACTTCCTGGCCGAGAAGCCGAACGACGCCAAGATCATCTGCGGCAAGATCGTCGAAGCCGCGCGTGCCCGCGAGGCTGCGCGCAAGGCGCGCGAACTGACGCGCCGCAAGGGTGTGATGGATGGCCTGGGTTTGTCTTCCAAGCTGGCTGATTGCCAGGAACGCGACCCGGCCCTGTGCGAGCTGTACATCGTCGAGGGTGACTCCGCAGGCGGCTCGGCCAAGCAAGGGCGTGACCGCAAGTTCCAGGCCATCCTGCCGCTGCGCGGCAAGGTCTTGAACGTGGAGAAGGCGCGCTTCGAGAAGATGCTTTCGTCCGAGCAGATCACCACGCTCATCGCGACCCTGGGCACCAGCATCGGTGCTGACGAATTCAATCCGGACAAGCTGCGTTACCACCGCATCATCATCATGACCGATGCGGACGTTGACGGCGCCCACATCCGCACGCTGCTGCTGACGCTCTTCTATCGCCAGATGCCGGCGCTGGTCGAACGCGGCCACATCTACATCGCCCAGCCGCCGCTGTACAAGGTCAAGGCGGGCAAGGACGAGCGCTACCTGAAGGACGATTTCGAGGAAGCGCAGTACATGATGCAGATCGCGCTGAACGATGCCGAGATCAAGCCTTCTGAAGGTGCTGCGCCGATCAGCGGCGAGGCGCTGGTGGAACTGGCACGCCAGTACAACACGGCCAACGCGATCATCATGCGCCTGTCGCGCGCCATCGATGAATCGGCGCTGAACGCCATCATGACCGGCGGCGTGGCCCTGAAGATGGACAACATCGAGCAGGCCACCGCCACTGCGGAAGAACTGAAGAAGGCCATCAACGACATCAACATCGACGTGCAGGCGCGCGTGGATGAGCATAGCGAGAAGGTGGCGCTGCATATCCATCGCCGCCAGCATGGCAACATCAAGGCGACCGTGATCGATGCGGACTTCGTGAGCGGTCCGGATTACCAGCAGTTGTCGACGGCGGCCGAGACCTTCAAGGGACTCATCGGCAAGGGCGCCATCGTGGCGCGTGGCCAGGGCGAGAAGCGCAAGGAATCGGTCATCACCGAATTCCGCCAGGCCATGTCGTGGCTGCGTGATGAGGCCGAGCGCGGCGTGAACAAGCAGCGTTACAAAGGTCTGGGCGAGATGAATCCTGAGCAGCTGTGGGAAACCACCATGGATCCGACCGTGCGCCGTTTGCTGAAGGTGCAGATCGAGGATGCGATTGCTGCGGATCAGATCTTCATGACCTTGATGGGCGATGATGTGGAGCCGCGTCGGGCGTTTATTGAATCCAATGCGTTGCAGGCGGGGAATATTGACGTTTGATCAGCCTGTAGCGGGAGCCATAACCTGAGATTTTAGGAAGCATCCACTGAGACATTTATTGAGAGATGCGTCTCGATAGTTTGGGTGGATGGCACCTAGCCAACCCTGTCGCAAATAGCAGCGGCCACCTTATTAAGGTGGCCGCTGTTTTTTCGTATTGCACGTAAATGCGAAGCCGTATGCGAGTAGGATTGACCACTCCGCGTCGATTCTGATGTCAAGTGCTCGTGTGCCTATTTCATGCGACGGGAAACAAACAGATATTCCTTGGAATCTCTCACCGTGTGCCGTCATGCATCATCTATGCAGACTAATGATGGCTCCGTCGCGCCCTGTTTATTTGCGAGAATTTGTTATCGAGAATCTTAAGATCCGCATTTAGGTAGATTCGGCCCCGAAACTTGCTGCAGCCTGACATAGTGGGCTATTCGGGACAATGCGTGCTGAAAGAATTTCCAGATGCTCCGCCCCTCCTCTATATAGGTCTCGTTTCAAACCTTCAAAATTGGCGCACTCGGCCCGTCTTTTCTCGAAACCGACGATTTCGGAATTTCACCCATAGTTGCGTATCAGCGCTATCGACGCCAGAAGTTGCTTAGCACAACATTCTTTCGGGGTATGAACATTTTCAAAAATTCAATTATACTGTTTAAATATACAGCCATTGCTTATGTTAGCAAAGCAAAATGGTGAGTGATTTGTCTATTTAAACCCCTCATAACGCTACGGAGCCATCTCCAGTGTCTCTTTTGGAGTAAAAGCTATTGAGCTGCTTGTGGAATTCCACAAAATGCTCAAGAATGAGCGTTTTCTAGAATTAACGGTATATACCATGAGTGAAGATTTAGTCCAGTCGGCAACACACCTTATTGGACGTTATGGCTATATCCGCCTAGGTTCAACTAACTTAGCACAACTCCGCCGTAGTAAATATATCCGAGGCAAGCTCAGCGCGGCAGATGAAACTCGCAAACCAGACGGCATAGTATTTCTGCCGCGAGGAGGGGTAAAAGCCGTGGTCGAGGTTAAACAGCCGAAGGAGTTGATTGGAAAAAAACTCGCTGCGGTCGTCAATCACTACAGTGTAATTGCGCGTGCCGTTTGCAATATCCTAATTATTACTGACGGCAAAGTATCCTATTGGATAAATCCGCATACGCAAAATCCAATACTTGATGAGAGCGGTGCTCCCATTACCGAGTTATTCGATTGCAAAGCAATTGAGGGAAGCAAGCTTTCTCGGGAAACATCGAATCGAATTGCGTCGTTAATTGAGCAGGCCTCTCATTGCATTGATGAGGTCAACGATCGACTTTCGCCCTTGAAAATTGTAGATCCTAGCGGATTAACAAAAACAGTATGGCAAAAAATTTGGATTAACACGGGTAAAGAACCCGAGAAATGTCTATATAACGTCGTTGAGATCTTCCTATTTAAATTCTTAAGCGACAACGGTGTTCTGGTTGGGAATAACAGTTTTCAACGAGTTATTGAGTTGTTGTCTGATGGGGGGGCAGAAGCACTGACCCACTATGCAAATATTAGTCGCAAACGCATCAAGGATTTGTTTCCTAAGGGTGATGACAACACGACTGTTATTAACGGCACCATCTTCGTAAACGAAAAGGGAGAACCTAACCTTTCCCAAGCCGGACTTTTCGTAGAGGTGATTCTAGAATTCCAGGCATTTGATGACATGCACGGTTCGATGAGGCACATCGACCGCGAATTTAAAACACGATTGTATGAATCTTTTCTGCGCCAAGAGGCGGGAATCAAGTCGTTGGGGCAATACTTCACACCTCGAAATGTCGTGCAATCGATGGTCCGAATGTCAAAAGCTTCAACGCTACAAGACAACGCACGTATTTGCGATCCTTTCTGCGGCGTTGGTGGCTTTTTGTTAGAGACTATTGTCGAAAACAAAGACAATATCTGGCGTCAATTTCGCCCTAAAAACGGAAAAATCAATCCTCGCATCACCCTTAGGGGCTATGACAAGGGGACCGACGAAAAGGACGATGAGAGAACAATCATATTAGCCAAAGCTAATATGCTGATTTATTTTTCTGATTTGCTTGCAGAATTTCACACTGCGTCTGACCTTAAAGAGTTTTCTCACAAAGCGTTTAATTCGGTCTTCCAACTCATTCGTTCCAATCTAGGTACTTTTGGCCTGCATGAGGACGAGCCTTACGATCTAATTCTTACGAATCCGCCATATGTAACGAGCGGTTCTGCAAGTTTAAAAGGGGCTATTGAAGCCAGCGGATTAGAAGACAAATTCCTGCCATTAGGCAGAGGCACCGAAGCGTTAGCTATGCAATGGATTGTCAATAATCTAAAGCCTGGTGGTGAAGCGTTGGTCGTGGTTCCTGATGGTTTGCTACATCAGCGCTCTATGCTTGATTATCTGATTTCTAAATGTTTTATTAGAGCGGTAATAGCGCTACCAAGTCGTACGTTTTATTCCACTCCCAAAAAGACATACATACTTATTTTCAATCGAAAAGATGAAGATAGTCCGGAACAACGTGATCCCGTTTTCGCTTATTTTGTATCGGAGATGGGTGAATCTCGCGATGCACGAAGAGTCCCGATAGCCCAAAATGACTTGAAGGACGCCGTCCCTTTGTTTAAGCAATTCAGTGCTGCGACAGATTCTTTTAAAACTGATAGTCCACGCTGCAAAATTATTCCCTTTGACACGTTCAAGAGTAGCCGGAATTGGCTCGTAGATCGCTCTTGGTCTAAAGTAGAACGCTCAGCTTTGGGAATGGAAGAGGATCAAACTGAGGTAGACGAAGAAGGTTTCGTCGAACTCGTAAAAGATGCGCATGAACAAATCCAAAATTTCTTAGCAACTTATCATGGCGAAAACTAAGATATTTTCGGTTTCTGATTTTTTTGAACCCGTACGCGGCAAATCTATTTATACCCGAACATACGCGGATAACAATTCGGGCCCTTATCCTGTTTATTCTGCATCACTGGCCGGCCCCCTATGTCATATAGATACTTTTGACTACGAGGGAACGTTTCTGACATGGACGACTAACGGCTATGGCGGTCGGATACAGGTTATTTCTGGAAAATTTTCGATAAACGGGGACCGAGGCATCTTCCTGCCTAAAAACAAGGTAATTCCGAACCTAAATTACATCAAACATATTCTCGAACCTATATTAGTAGACCTTGCGGTCGGTCGAGTCGTGGAAGGGAAAAAAAACGAATACACTAAATTAGGCCCTGAAGTTGCGCGTAAAGCTACGCTCACGTTGCCAATAAAAGAATCGGGGAAACTGGATTTCAAAGCGATCAATTCTGCGGCCTCAAAATTAGTGAAATCTTCGGAGTTATTGGCGACGTTGAGAAAAAGTTATGAAGAAATAATGGGGGCAGAAATTATTATTCCCATTGATATGCCCTTTATTTCCTTAAGCCTTGGCGACGAAGATTATTTTTCTCTTGAGATTGGCGAGCGTTTCCTGAAGAAAGATACTTCAGAAAAAGGGATTCCGACATACAGCGCAAATGTAATGAAGCCATTTGCTTACACGGCGAGGACGAATTTATCTAATTTCGCCTCCGACTCTCTTATTTGGGGTATTGATGGGAATTTTTGCTGGAATAGAATTCCTCGCGATACAATTTTTGCTAGTACCGATCATTGTGGCCGTATATTGCTCAAATCGAAGTTCTTGGATCCAGAATTCATTTTTTACTATTTGCAATCAACGAGATTAGATTACGGTTTCGACCGCGTATTCAGAGCGAATCTGGAAAATATCCGCAAACTTGTTACGGTCAAGGTCCCGGTAAAAAAGGATGGCACGTTAGATCTTGAAGCCCAAAAGAAAATTGCATTGCGCTACCGTGAACTGAGTATATTAAAAGCCGGTGTTTGCGGTGTATTGGATACGTTAGCGAAAACCAAGATCGATTTATCTGCATAGTGAATTGCAATAAGGCATTAATAGGGAAGGGCTAGTCTTGTTGGTAATTTCAGATGAGAAACGTCGAAATGGCCTTGGGGCGATATGAGATCAAGGAGGCTTCCAGCCCATCTTCGAGCAGGATAAGCAGCAATTTGAATCTCGTTTTGGCCACTCCATTTCGAATCCGCCTATTTGTTGAATCACTACTAGTGTGTCGGATTATTTGATTAACCACCAGGAGCAAGGAAACGGATCGACCGAAGCGGCAGTCGTCGGCGTGCGCGGTCGGTCAGTTTGTCATAATGCTCATCCCAAAGGTCAAACAGCTTCTCTAGACCAATTAAAGTAACCCGGCGTTTCTCCTGAGTGCGGGCCTCGGTTTCGGCGTCTTTGGTAAACCCACCGGTACAAATGAAAAGGCCAACATCTTCGTCGCCTAGGACCGCCATGAAAGAGCGCAGTCCATCCACGCTCACCGCCTGTTGCTGGCGCTTCACTTGCACCTTGATGCGCGGCGGGCGCGTCCCTAGTGCGTCCGGCCAGGCGAGGATGTCCACTCCGCCATCCTTGCCGGGTGGCGACACCCAGGTCACGTGATACGACATGGCGCGTAGCAGATCTGCCACCAAATCTTGAAAGTCGTATGGATTCATCGCCCGAAGGTAGTGTGAGATCTCTGCCCATGCCTGTTCTTCGGCTTCTTCAAACGTCACGCTTGCCGCCTTGGCGTTATTATCAACGACATCCTCAGCGGAGCTGGCGCTCGACGCTATGGCCTCTACTCCACTCTCGGCTTCGGGTTGTGCTGCCTTCCATTCGGCGTACAACTTGCAGGCGCGCTTGTAGAAAGCCTCCGGGTCTAGCAGCGCGGCATGCGCGGTCCGGCCTGCGTCAGTGACAGACCAAAGTCCCTTATCCTTCAACAGCCAGCCGGCTTTGACGCAATCCACTGTAGCGAATCGAACGATCTTCTCGAACCGCCGTCCGCCAGACTCGAAATTGTCGGCTTCGTAGGGCGTTAGGGTGACGCGAGAGGCGAGGATATGCAGCGCCTCACTAGCTTGCCGCCCTTCGGGTGCAGCCATCAAGATATTGAACAACTCGCGCAGCAACTCCCCGGTGCGGCGACGGGTGATTTCGGCCATTAGAAATTTCCTTTATTTTTTGATCTAATTTAGTGCACGGTTGAGTATACGACGATGCGTAGCGATGACCGACACCCTAGCGCTGGAATATCTTGAAACAAGGTATGCGTGTGCTGTGATGGGTAGCTAAGAGGAAACGTCGTCCCGGCTTCTATGACCAGTTACGAACAGAGTGATGTGTAGGCGATTTATGAGTGACTAAATGGAGTATCGGTATCTGAACTGATTTTTTCTGATTCATGTGCCAGCATTGACGATGGATCTCGATCCAAAATCTCAGGCGGAGATCTATGCGTTTGGCCGCCAATTAAAATATCGTTCACTGATAGCCTTTGAATGTGAGTGGAGCGCTCAAAAGCATCGATGATTTTTTTTCGAGGTGGACCAATCTCAAGATCCGGCCCGATCACTGGATCAATTGCAAGTGCTATATCGAAGCCACGCATCCCGCGAAGCACCCCACACATAATGTGAACCTCTTCAAGTGAAGGCACCGCGTGGCCCTTGTTTTTAGTTGCAGTTCGAGCAATTAAATGTAAAACACTGCCCCATTGAGAAAACGGATAATCATCCAAATAAAATCGCTGTTCGTTCCAGCGAACTTTATTGAAGACTCGCTCCACGTACAGATTAAATAGGTCGTTTCCAATTCTTCGGCATTCAAAGTATTGGCCGAGCATGAGAAGCACACGAAGAGTGCTTCGCGCAAACTCCGACGCAAAGGCGAAGTTGCCCCGTTCCAAATTCACGAGCACCAGTATCGTCAGGCATGCGAGCGCATCCATGCTGGCCCTATGCTCGATTTTCTCCAGCAGTCGAGGCCAGCCATGATCCCGAATTCTGGTCCCGCCATCGAATACTAGTATTTGTAATTCTGGTTCTATTTGCCGTAACCACCTTTGCGCATGTACTGACCTTTGCGTGCTCTCGCGCAAAATCTCCCACAACACATGGTTTAACTCCTCACTGGACCCAGGCACCGACAACTCCACTCGCGCTACGAGTGCCGGCTTTGGTGTGTGGTCACCCTTCTTATAGGTTACCCAGGTGGACCGATTAAATAGGATCCCGTCTTTATTCCTTCCGAAACCGTCCGGGACGAACAGTCGCTCAAGCGCATAGGCACTAGTTAGACCGGTCGCTTGGCGAACACCTTCGTACCAATAAATCCGCCTTATCCTCTCAACAGGGTCGGCTTTGGACGCAGAATTTTTGGTCATGCTGACTTTTGTGACGGATTACTAAAGGTCGCGTTCATTGTGCAAAACTTAATATTTTCAAAGAGTTAGATTCATAAGCTATCAAAAAATAGAGTGACATACTACCCTCGGCGTCTATCTAGGCCTTCACCAGCGGAGTTGCTAGTATTTGATGTGACTAATCGTGACAGAGCGAATGACATGAATCCAACGCATATCAATGAGCCGCTGGCGGTCCTTTTGGATAGAGAATTAACAAGTCGATACGGCCCCATTGTGTCAAACGACAACCTACGGCTGGTGCTTGGATACTCGTCGATGGAGGCCTTCCGTCAGGCCGTTTCACGCAAGACAATTCCTATCCCGGTTTTCGAGATCGAAAATAGGCGTGGCAAGTTTGCGCTTGTTAAGGATGTTGCCGCATGGCTTGCGGCTCAACGGGAGCGCGCTTTGAGCGACGATATAGCAATCATGAATGCCGCAGAGACGCCGGCGGCCGGTTCCACAATTACATCTGGAGGCGACTGATGACATAACCTCAATTCAATCGCGGGTAAAGTTGGGGTGCTAGAACGGCCAAAGCCCAAGAGTTGGAGCTCTTGGGCCTTGTATTTACTGCTTGGATATTGACTGATCCGGCACTGAGTATGGTCCTTCCCGAATCCACTGTCAACGCCTTGAACTCCTAATGGGCCGTTCAAGTGGGTTCGTACGTCCCCTGATATTTCATTTTCGTGCTGGCTCCTTAAATTCGGGCGCTTGGCGCGATACGCCTATGTTGCCCCGATGCCTCAGGGCGACACGTGTGTGGAATCTATCTGGCTGGAGGTCACATGACAAAGCGCAAGTTCATCCATCGGTGGGCGCCAAGAACTAAATGGCAACCTACAAGCCTGGCATGGACTAATGCTATTGCGGCAAAAACTATAGTGAAGCAGGCAAGAGCTGCCTGGAGGCTGGTATGAAAAGTTCACCATCCTATGGCACTCGCAGTCGTCCAAACGCGGCGAATGTTGGAGTCCGGTTCACCGCTCGGACATACGGTAAAGCTCGCATCGGCACCTATGCCGAAAAAGCCGATGGCCACATTACCGTCGAATCCGACGCAGAACGTCTGGTTGCACACATACTCAGCATCGACCCGCGTGTGCGCTCATTTAAGCAACAACCGTTCACCGTTGACCTGGTCGGCGAACGGCTGCTGTTCACGCGCGAAGAAGTATCTGAGGCACGTAGGATGCGTGGATGCCGCACGGGGGAGATGGAGTACACACCAGATTTTTCTGTGGTTCAGACCGATGGTCTGCTTTGTGCGTACGAAGTCAAAATTCAGGGTTACGAGGGCGACGACCAGTACTGGATGAAACTCGAGCGTGCTCGGAAAATCATGGAGGCTTACTGCTATCCGCTATCTACGGTGATTGTACCTGCGGACGAACGGCATCCAGTCATTGTCAACGCTCAACTGCTAAAACCAGCGTTAGCGCGTGCCCATACATATCTGACGCCGGACATCATCGAGCGAGTCGAGCGCTATTGCGAATCCGGCCCGGTGCTTCAATACGCACTGTGCACCAGCCTCCAGATTCCGACGGCGCTGATCCCGCCACTGCTTGTTACTGGGGTGCTGCAGGCAGACTTGGCACGCCACCATATTTTTGCAGCACTGGAGCTGTCGGCCGGATATGGTGATCTGAGTCACCTTTGCTTGATAGAGGAGCTGCGGCCATGATGTCCGACCTGCGCATTGGTGACAGACTGACGTTGCCTGGCAATCCGGATAGCTACTTGGAGGTACTGGACGCTCGTATCCATGCCGGCACCATTCATATTTTCGATGCAAATAAACGTGAGGCCCGCTATGTCGACGAATCCGGCATTCGGGACCAAATCGCAACTGGATGCCTAATACTGCGTCGAAAGGGGCTACCTCGCGTTGGGATCGCCGCCCAGTACGATAACCCGAAACTTCATGCCCAGGTTAGATTGCTTCAGGATGCACTTCGGCGTATCGATGCTATCTGCTCGAAATGGAAACTATCGTTTAATGCAGCGATTTCCCATGCTCGTGAAGCCTACGAGAAAGAAAACGCAAACAAACTAATTTCCTGCAGATTTCCATCCCGTCCGACCCTGTTCCGAGCGCATAAGAACCAACTACTCGGCCTGCCGGTTCTTAAAGGAGACAAAAATAAGGGCAATCGAACGGCTAGGTACTCGATTGAGCTTATCGAATTTGTCCAAGGCGTTATTCAGAATGAGTTTCTTGTCACTGAGTCCAAGTGGACAGTTCTGGACTTGACCAACTACGTCAACCGTGAAGCCCGGCGTCGCGGACTGCATGTTGCCCAATGCTCTATAAGCCGTAAATTCATAGCCACCGCTATAGAAGAGCTGACCGCAGATGCTGAATATGATCGAATGGATCCCCTTAACAGGGTGGCTGGAAAGTCTTTTGCTAAAAGACGCATTCGGGCAGCGTTTCCTTTCGCTCGAATTGAACAGGATGCATTGCATCTACCATTCGTAGTACGCACCCCGCACGGCGTCGCTCGAACTATCTATTTGATTTTGGCAATTGATGTCTGCACTGGGTATCCAGTGGGGTGGCGTCTTGTGAATGGCTCCCCTCGGGAAATAGATTCGCTGTTATGCATTGAGATGTATCTGACGCCGGCTAAGGCGGCCCGCTTCAAGGAGCTGGGTATCGCACATGCACTAAATATATACGGTACACCTAGCCAAGTCATTTTTGATAATGGTCCGGAGACCAAGGGTGGCCGAATCGTTCGCTTGGAATTGTTGGAGATAGACGTCAAGCATTGCAAGGCGAAGGAAGCGCAAGGTAAGCCATTCATCGAGCGTCTGAATAGGTCACTTAAGGACGCGTTACAGCTCCTACCTGGCTGTACACGCTTCGAAGGAAAGGATGGTAGGCGTGATCCGGAGGCCTTAGGTGATGACTTGACGACTATGGACGAGCTTGAGAAGTGGATTGTCCGATGGCTTTACGAGAGTTGGATCAATTCTCCGCTCGACCGTCTGCGCTGGGATGAACTTCTTGTCGAATCAGTCAAAGGAAAAACACCGCTTGAGCGCTTGAATTACCTGACGGAAGACAGGGGAATTCCTATCACCATGCCGCCGTCTCGGCAGCAATGGCTTACAGCGCTCTTCGAGCATAAATATTGCACGCTGAGTGCCAAGACTGGCATCACGATTGCACATGGGTTTCGTTACAAGGGGGACCCAATCTCATATCTGTTGGCCAAATACGGTGACCGCGCGTCGCTCCAAGTGGTTTATAACCCCGACGATTTTCGCCAGGTATATGTGTTTGAGGACGATGACCTGCCGCTTATCACGCTAACGCACGAACATGTCCGGCCAGCAACACCTGCATGGACGTTTGCGGAAGCTAAGGAACGATTTGATTCGGGCTTGGATGACTGGGATGTTCCAGATGCGAAGGAGAAATTCCAGCGAGACCTTGATGAAGCAGTAACCGGAAATGGAAAAACACGGAAAGGAAAATCGCGCGGCAAACGTGAAGAAAATAAGGAAACGGTCCGCCGAGCCAAAGAATACTCGGCCATCCAGCGGACGATGGATCGGCCGCTTTCATCGACTGCACCGTTTGGCCCTTTACCTCCGGCTGAACAATCATTACCCGCTGAAGAAATTCAGGAGCCCGTCTCGTACGACGATGCACCGCTGATGACCATTGTGAACAGAACGACAGGAGAAAAACTACTGTGACGCCAGCTCAAAAATTGCGTCGGGATATCGAGACTTGTGAGCTTCCTCACCCGTTTTTTATGGAGCATTTACGTGTACTTAAACAACGCATCGATGACGCTCTCGCTGATTTCTCTCCAAAAATTATGCGGGTACCTGGGCCTAGTGGGGTGGGTAAATCTTCCCTCATTGCCACACTCGCGCGCGACTACCGTGAAACCCGCATCGACGGTCGCCGCCGCGTGCCCGTATTGGTGGTGGAAGTACCTCAATCGGCAACAGCCAAATTGCTACCAAAAAGCGTACTGCGCGCATTGGGAATTGAAGTTTCTGGCCGGATGACAGCGGGAGCGATGTTCGATTTGATGGTGACGCAGCTGCGCCTGGCCGGCACACGAGTAGTGGTGTTTGATGAAATATCGCACCTCGTTGATGAAGGCTCCCGGGTGCCTCCGCGCGCCTCCAGTGACTGGCTTAAGACTCTGACTGACAAACTCAACATGACATTGATTTTGTTTGGAATTCCTAGACTAGAGAGGCTATTTTCTGCCAATGAACAGTTGCGCCGTCGCGCTTGTCCTGCGCGTAGCTTCTTACCATACGATGCTAGCGACAGCCAGCAGATGTCGGCGTACTTTTCATGCGTGGTGAATTATGCGCGCTTATTTGGTGCGGCTGGCTACCCCATTAACGTACTTCCACGAGTGTTGACGCAGCAAACGTATCTCCTTACCGGTGGCCTGATCGGGGTGCTTGCTGACTTCATGCGTGAATTGGCAAGCTCATTGGCGGCTGAAGCGCCGCGCGCCATCACATATGCAGACTGTCAAAAAGCAGTTGAGTACGTTAGCCACGCAGGATCACCGCACAAGTTGGCTTTCGAAGATGCGGATAGCGAAGAAGTGGATGTGGCACCGATCATATTGAGGCAGGCTTACGTCCATGTTCTGACCAGTAATACTGCATCGGTGCCGATTCGTAAAAAGACAAGAGAAAAATCATGAGCCTTATCGTTACCTATGCATCTCGAGATGATGAATCTGGAATAGGCTACTATCGGCGGCTTTCAGATGATAATGAGCTGTCTGGCTGGCGTAATCTGGCCGACACAGCCTGCGTCGAGCGTAGTCGTGAGGCATTGCTCACGCGGACGAAGGATGTTGCCCTAAATCTTGGTCTGGAGCCTGACTGGGCAGAATCCGCTAGACAAAAAGAAGAGTGCTGCCGCAATTGGGGCCATCTACACCGTACAAGATATGATGCAGTGTGTCCGGTTTGCTTAGCTGAATCGCCTTACCTTCGACATCAGTGGGAACATACATATGTCACGGCCTGTCCGCAACACCACGTGCAATTGGTCGATCAATGCGACGCCTGTGGACATTACCTTTCTCCAGAGCGGCTCCACATCGGATTCTGCGCGTGTGGACACGATCTTAAAAATTTACCGCGGTTGCTGGCGACCCAGGCACAACATTGGTTGTCGCTGCTAATCTCGAGTAACGGCCGACAACAGCCGGGCAGTACTAAGCTATTTGTGAATGACCTGGATGTTAATGTTCTGGTGAAGGTGATTCGAACGCTTTGCATACATATAGATCCCAACCGACCCAAATTGTCGCGTCGTGCCGCCTTGCCAAAATCCATCGCCGAAGCGGTCGAATTTCTCGCACCACTTGAAGCGCTATGTGCTGACTGGCCAACGGGCTTTCGGATGCATGTTGAGCAGCGGATAGTCGCTGGACGGAAGGATGCGCGCACGCTGAACACGTTACTGGGAGATTGGTATATCAGCCTACGAAAGTTATGCCAAAGCTCAGCATTCGAACCGCTCTTACAGGTCATCATTGATGTGGCGTCCGAAAAATCCGATTGCCTACTTGGTCTGGACTCCGCCAAGGCCATGGCCAAAGATACGACCGGATACATGCGGGCACCAGATGCAGCAAAGGCCATGGGTATCAGCGTTTCACGTCTCCATGAGTCGATTCAGCTTGGTGAATGCGAGCACCGGACGCGTCGTACAGGTACCCGCGGCCAGGTGTATGAGATTCCATGTGCTGAGGTGGAGCGGATCCTTCTGCGACGTGCCGGATGGATTTCCGACAACGCGGCCTGCGAATTGGCAGGTGTTATGCCTGCGGTGCTTGAGCGAATGAAAGCCGCTGGAGTTATCCACTCAGACGTTCGTTGGCGCGAAGATCTCATGAAAGCTGGTCCGGTCGAGCGCCAGTCTATAGATGACTTGTTCTTGCGGATAAGCCGGCAAGCAGAGCTTATCAGCATGACCGACGACACTAAGATTTCATGGGCGCAACTCACCTCTCGTCATATGGGTGACAAAAGAGCGATCGAGTCTCTGATGACAGCAATTGCAAATGGTGACGTGAAAGCCATCGCGCATGCTCGTATACTCGGTAATATGGCTTTTAGGCGTACCGACGTGTTGGAATATTTTGGTACGCCATTGCTCGAAGCCGGCATGTCTATTCAGCAGCTTGCAAGGACGACGGGCTGGAAATGGGAGTCTATTGATCACTGGGTGAATGAAGGTCTGCTGGCATCCGAAACTATTGAACGCCGTGGCCAATCGTGCCGAGTTATATTGCCACATCAGTTGCTAGAGTTTCGCCAGTTGTTTGTGCCATTGGCTGATCTGGCCCATTCTATGGGTACGAAAGCGTCTGCACTCTCGCGCTTGTTGCCCGATATCGAGCTGGTCGGAGCGAAACGGCTTCCTGATGGTGCCATGCGGGGCGGGCTAATTCGACTTGCTGATCTCGGCCGGCTGGCTGTCATCGGGGCTCGGGCGGGGCACGACTTGTTTGTGTCGGCGGCGTAACTCCCTGGCAGGTCTGGTAACACTAAGGGGATAAAGTGAGCAGTCAAAACGACGATCAGAGCCGCACGGGAGAAGACGATCTATGGATTGAGCTGGAAAGGCTGATTGAGCATGATGATGGGGCAGCAGCGCGATCACATCTAGAGGCTGGCCGCTGGATTACATATCGGGATAGAAATTATCCTGGCTTCATAGTGCGCGAATGGCCCAACGGCAAGCGCGAATTGATGCTGGGAGACCTGCACGGGAATATCATTGTGCTTCGTACTCTTTGAGAGTGGACTTTGTTATAACGCCTTCCAATTCGTGATAAACTAAAAAACAAGCTGCAAATTCCGGCAAGCATCCATTAAAGATAATGCAGTGTTGCAGGTCCGTATGTATCGATTGCACTAACGTGATTTTTAAAAAGCAAGAATTTCTGGTACATTGATGAGATTGCCCTTGAGGCCTTAGTTTTACCTATGCCATGTTTGGCATAGAAAAAGCCCAGCTTCTGTTGGGCTTTTTTGCGTCCGATCTAATCGGAACACAGACCTTTACGTCGCTGATCTGATTGACCACGTTCAATGAAATACATAAATTGAAATTAAGTATTTTATTTATTGATCAATCGAAACGGTGTTCACAATGATTTCGAATTCGGCAAATATCTCTGGCTGCCGCTGCTGAAGGTAGAGCGACACCGCCTTGTTCTCAAGTAGTTTTGCCAGGTATCCCTTTGCTAGTACCAGATGTAGGACATCTTGGCCATACGTTTGCTCGACGGTCTTGTACTGCACCTGCAAATTGCTCATCTCGCGCTCCATCTTTGCAATCTGCTCTTGCGAGACGCCTCCCATACGCTGTGGTTTCTTCCCCTCAACGAGCATAGCCGCCGGCGTGGCGACAAGCATTGCCTCTGCATATGCTATCGTGACGTTGTTAGCCGCCACCATAAGTTCGACGCATTCGACCTGCCGCGTCGGCTTCATCCGGCGCAGCACAGGTGAAATCGCTGATGAGAACTGCCGATCCGCCAGTAGTTCGACTGCCTCCGGGCATATTCCGTCCAATAGTGTTAGCTTTTTTGTGATCTGGCTGATATCCACGCTGAGAGCTTTGGCCAGGCGTTGTGCTGTGACGCCGCGCTCAATCGCACGGCGCATCATGAAATGCTCTTGGATTGTCGAAAGCCGGTTGATGCGGCTGTTATATGTATAACTCTCGTCGTCCGTCGCCAATAGGCAAAGTGCCTCTGTGCAGTTCAATTGTCGCAAAGCGATGAGTCGGATATGTCCATCCAACAAAATGTACTGATTCGAGTCTTTACCAGTGGGAATTACCGATAGGGGTTCAATTAAACCAACTTCTTCGATTGATGACAGGATCTGGATGAATTTTCGCAAAGATTGCGTCTCGGGCGGAATCTTGCGTGACGGCAAGATCTGATCGATTGGAAGACTCATCGGCTCTGGAATGAAGCCCAGTGTTATGTTGCTCATGCCGCATGACCTAAAGACCAGACCCGTTCGGCAAGATACTTTGGCAGCGTATCAAGCCCCTCTGCTCGTAGCAGTGTCGTAAAATGTTCGTCTCCTAGCAATTGACGAAGGGCACTGGTCACAAACAGTAAGCGCTGTTGGGCAAATTCAGCCTTCTTGACCATCATCTTCTGTCTTGCCACCTCCTTTTGATAAGTCCGGATCAAACTCGACGAAGTCACGTCGCTTCGCTTACGTCGAGGGCCAGCGGCCATCGAGCGCCCCATCGACTGTCGGCTTTCAATTATGCGTCGCGCCTGTAACAATTGTTGACCGCGCAGATCGCCGGATTCATAGGCATCTTGCAGAGCGACTTGGACAGCCTTATTGTCGTCCCCAGCATTGGCAATCATGATCGCTGCGGTGATCGGAATGCGTCCTTTTGAAACTGCAACTAGCAGTCGCTCTTCACCATCCCGCAGCAAGTTCAAAATGGCTTGGATATACTCTGCGCGAAGGCCGGTTTTGGCTGCAATGATCTTCTTGTCATATCCTTGTTTGTGTAGGCGTTCGATCCCTTGCAACACTTCCAGCGGTTGATATTGACGACGTGCGATGTTTTCAGTGAGATTCATGAGGAGAGCATCTTCATCGCTGACGGTCACGACAAGCGCCGGAATAGTCGCCTCTCCCAAAAAGCGGAAGGCCTTTACCCGTCCCTCACCACATATCAGTAAATAGTGCTCGGTTCCATCTTGTTTCTTCCGTGGAGTCACAGTAATCGGCTTTTTCAATCCGATCGTTTTGATGTTTGCGACAATTTCTTCGAAAATACGGTTGTTGCGCTCCCTAGGATTGAGTATTTCGATTTGGTCGATCGGAATCATCCGCATCTCGCTCAGCCGTTGTTCCATGATCAAGCGGCCCTCCTCACGCGAATTCGTTCAGCCATGCCGTATAGATAGTCCAGCGTATCGTACCTAAAGGTATCGAACTCAATAGGATTGTGCTCCCGTAAATTGACGCGGGTGTGGCCGAAATCGAGCCGCGGTAGAAGATAGTAGTCGAGCGGACTTTGGTTGAGCCGATCGAGTCGGACCGCGACCGTGATGTCCGGTGCTAGGCTGGTATCGAAACGCACCTTCCAAGAGTACCTTCCTGCACCGTTTTTCTGGCAGCGTGCAAGCACCAAGGAGACGTTGAACTCCCCGTTCAACAGCAGCATGTCGGTAGCCGGGTCGCGTTGAACTGAACCTCCGAGCCCGGCAATTGCCTTTTCCGTCTGGGAGACTATTGTTGGATGGTAGCGCCGCAGGAAGCGGTTTGCCTCGAGATAGAGGTAATCCCGATCCGGAGAAAAACCCACCGTCTGGTACGCTTGCAGCAAGCTGCCAAATCGGTGCGAGTACACGGCAGTGGACGGCATTCCTTCGGTTTCATTTATTATCAGGCCTGACAAGAAGCCGCGATGCTCATACAGGTTGCGTAGCCGCTCGATTAATTCCGCATTGGTATAGCGCCTGGCACGCGCATGCATGATACCCCGCACCGTATAAAACATTTCGGCCGCGACGATGGGATCGAACGCGCCATCTTTTCGCACCCACATCTCAGGTGTGTTGATTACGTGCACCTTCTTGAGTTTGAAGGAGGTCCGGTTGTATAGGTTGTTGCCGATGTATTTTTCGTTTGTGAGTACCTCGTGTACTGTGGCGCGAGTCCATTGTCGCCCCAGATCGGTCTTGACCAACATGGCGTTAAGGCGTGCGGCAATGTCGGATTCGACTAAACCGTCATCTATGAACCAGCGGTAGATTTGATTGACGATTCGGATTTCATCGTCCGTTCCGGGAGCCAAGATAACGCGGTCGGTCTGCAAGCTCTTGTGCTCGCCGCGCTGGAGCTCGGCTTTTATGTTGCCGTTCTGGTCAATTAGGATACGGCGCAACCCGTAGCCGGCCGGGCCGCCCTGGCGAAATCCCAATTCGATCAGACGGCACTGGCCAGCGAACACCTTGGCCGACAGCTCACGGCTATATTCCCCTGCCATGGCTCGCTTGACGCCTTTGACGATGGTAGAGACCGGCGAACCGTCGTTTTCGAACTGCTCAGCGCAGTACACTACCTGGATACCGGCACGGCGGCAGCGGTATGAACCGCCCCGAGATTCGCGGAGGCTATTTGGTTTAAGTTATGCCGACACCGCAGTATTGCTGGCGAACCGGCTGTAGTAGTTTGCCTCAGCTTCTGCC
>JGI24890J29729_1000111_pt1 | contig 67305 bp, 58 predicted proteins | sample FreactcultureFD7_FD_29729 | JGI IMG/M metagenome (IMG submission 29729)
CCGCCGTTGAAGCCCTCGACGACGCCGACCCCACCAACGACCCCACCCAGCACACCATCACCATCACCGAAGACGACACAGAGCAAGACGACGACGAACCAGAATTGCACGAAGACGGAGTTCCCCATGATTGACCCGAAGAGCCCACTCGCGGGTGCCGACCTACTGCTGGCCGACCTCGACGGTGTGGTCTACAAGGGGGCGGGGGCGATCCCGTTCGCAGTGGAGAGCCTCAACACCGTGGCCGAGAGCATCCGGGTCGGGTACATCACCAATAATGCGTCCCGCACAGCGGCATCCGTTGCGGAACACCTGTCGAGTCTCGGGCTGAGCGTCGCACCGGAGGATGTGGTGACTTCGCCACAGGCAGCGATGCGGGTGTTGGCGACGTTGGTCGAGCCAGGTTCCCTCGTGATGGTGGTTGGTGGAGAAGGAATTACCGACGAGTTGGAGAAAGCCGGTTACGGTGTAACGCGTTCCGCGATCGACTCGCCGGCAGCGGTGGTGCAAGGGTTCGCCCCCGAGGTCGGCTGGACGCACCTCGCTGAGGCTGCCTTTGCTTTGCATTCCGAGAAGGGTGAGGACGGCATCCCGTGGGTCGCCACCAACACCGACTGGACCATTCCGGTAGCTCGCGGCATTGCTCCGGGTAATGGAACGCTGGTGTCGGCAGTGCACACGGCCGTTGGGCGCTTGCCCGTTGTTGCCGGCAAACCCGAAGTCCCGATGTTCGAGGTTGCCTTTGAGCGGTTTGGAGCAGTGCGCAGCGTTGTTGTGGGCGATCGTTTGGATACAGACATCCTGGGGGCGAACCGCTCCGGTTGCGACAGTGTGATGGTGCTCACGGGCATCGATCAGGCCAAGCAGATTTTGGCCGCCGTGCCGGATCAACGCCCCACCTACATCGTTGAGGACCTTCGAGGGCTGCTCACGCCGTATCCGGAGACGATCGAGGTGACGGAAGGCACCGTTACGACGACAACCGTTGGAACGGCCACAGTGGCTCGCGAGGGCGAGAACGTCACCGTGGTGGAAGCCGGAACAGCGATCGACCTGTTGCGGGCAGGCTGTGCCGCCATCTGGAACTCAGGGCTGGCCATCTACGGGCTGCGTGTCGCCGCCGAGATATATTCTTAGACCATGAGCGAAGACACTGTTGATGCAAACGTGCTGTTGCCACGGCTTCGCCTGATTGAAGACCAGCCGTTGGCCAGTCGGGCTGAGGCATTCGCGGGCGTGCACGATGAACTTCAGTCGGTGCTCGAACGCGGCGACGCACAGCACCGTTCAGACGCGCAACAACGCTCAGAAGCACACCAGCGTTCAGAAGCCCACCAGCGTTCAGAAGCGATGCGACGTGCTTGAGGGCCTTGACGGGGGGCAACTTGAAGTTCGGCTGGATGCCGCGATGGCCGACCGAAAGCTCGCGCGATCACGGACCCACGCGGTGAAACTGATTTCTGATGGCTTAGTTACCGTCGATGGCGTGGCCGCCATCAAACCATCGATCAAGGTGAGTGAGAAGAACGTCATCGAGGTCGCTGGCGTTGACCACTACGTTTCTCGGGCGGCACACAAGTTGGTGGCGGCACTCGATGCCTTCGACGTGAATCCGGCAGGCCAGTTGTGCCTCGATGTCGGTGCGTCGACGGGAGGGTTCACCCAAGTTCTTCTGGAGCGCGGCGCGAAGCATGTCTTTGCCCTTGATGTGGGCCACGATCAAATTGTCGAATCGATTGGCGGTGATCCGCGCGTGACCGTCATTGAAGGTTTCAACGCCCGCTTCATGACCAAAGATTCACTCGCCGGAGCTGCACGGAACGACGAAACCCCGACCGTGGTGGTCGCCGACCTGTCATTCATCTCGCTGGGGCTCGTGCTGCCGGCGCTGCTGGAGACCGTGGGGCCGGAGGCCGAGTTTGTGCTTCTGGTGAAGCCGCAGTTCGAGGTGGGGCGAACGGGCATCCGGGAGGGAATCGTTCGTGAAGCTCCTGCGCGTGCCGATGCGATTACCGGAGTTCTCTGGGCGGCGTGGGACTTGGGGCTGGGAACCGCCGGCGTCATAGCCTCCCCGATTGCCGGTAGTGCCGGAAACCGGGAGTATCTGGTCTGGCTTAGCGCCAAGCACGGGAGCAATCCGACAGAATGGTTGGATAAAGTTTCAAACCTGCAGTAATCAATTGTGAACAACGAAAGGGTCGCTGAAGGTTGACAGAGCAACCAGGAACAACTGAACCAGTGCTGGAGGAGCGCCACATTCTTGTGGTGGCCCACACTGGTCGCCAGGAGTCGCTCGATGCTGCCGTTCAGGTCTGCCGTCAGTTGTCCGCGGCGGGCATCACGCCGGCGCTCGCCCCCCAAGAGCACGCGCATTTGTTGGCTTACGCGCCGAACCTCGCCCCACTGACACTGCTTGGTTCTGGGGTCGAGATTGGTGATCTTGAGTTGGCAATTGTGTTGGGCGGCGACGGCACAATTCTTCGCGCCGCCGAGCTCACTCGCGGGTGTTCGGCGCCGCTACTCGGTGTCAACCTCGGGCACGTCGGCTTCCTCGCCGAGAGCGACCGAGAAGACCTCACCGAGACGGTCACTCGAGCACTCGCGCGGGATTACCTCGTGGAAGAGCGCATGACGCTGAACGTGCGAGTCAAAGTCAACGACGAAGTTATTTACGAAACCTGGGCCCTCAACGAAGCGACGGTCGAGAAGGCCAGTCGTGAGCGGATGCTCGAAGTGGTTATCGAGATCGATGGTCGCCCGCTGAGTTCCTTCGGCTGCGACGGTGTCGTGATGTCGACGCCAACGGGTTCCACCGCCTACGCGTTTTCTGCCGGAGGCCCCGTGGTCTGGCCGAGTCTCGACGCGATGTTGCTCGTGCCACTGAGCGCGCACGCCCTGTTTGCACGACCGCTGGTCGTTGGCCCCGACTCGGCGATGGCGGTCGAAGTTCTCGACCGCACTCAAGACATCGGTGTTCTCTGGTGCGACGGTCGTCGTGCCCACGACCTTCCGAGGGGTGCTCGGGTAGTGGTGCGTCGCTCACCGGTTCCGGTGCGTTTGGCGCGACTATCGCAGGGTGCTTTCACTGACCGACTCGTACAAAAATTCAATCTGCCCGTCTCCGGCTGGCGTGGACCCATCGGCGAAGAGGGCGTGTTGTCGTGATCGAAGAGATTTCCATCCGCAACCTGGGGGTCATCGGCGAGGCTCGCCTTCCGCTCGGCCCGGGGTTTACCGCGATCACCGGGGAGACGGGCGCGGGCAAGACCATGGTGGTCACCGCCCTCGGACTGTTGTTGGGGGAGCGGTCAGATGCTTCTGCCATCCGTTCGGGGAGCGGTCAAGCTGTTGTCGAGGGGCACTGGCAGATCGATCCGCAGGGAAATGTTGCTCACCGGGTGCGTGATGCGGGAGGCGACATGGACGGCACCGAACTTATTCTTGGCCGCTCGGTGTCCTCCGAGGGGCGTAGCCGCGCTGTTGTCGGCGGGCGCACGACCCCCGTCGGTGTGCTCAACGAGATCGGGCAGCAGCTGGTTGTCGTGCACGGGCAGTCCGATCAGATCCGTTTGCGATCGGCGACAGCTCAGCGCGAAGCACTCGACCGGTTCGCTGGGCCCGAGCTGTCAGGCATCCTGAGCACCTACCAAGAGGTCTACAAGCGTTGGCAAGCCAACCAGGCCGAACTCGACGTATTGGTTGCCGAGCGTGACCGTCGCCTCCGCGAGGCGGAAGACCTTCGCATCGCGATGGCCGAAATTGAAGCGGCATCCCCGCGCAGTGGCGAAGACGTGGAACTCACCGAGCGTGCCGACCGCCTCACCAACCTCGAAGATCTGAGACTGGCAGCGGCCCACGCGCTCGAACTGGTGTCCAGCCAGAGTTCCGATGAGTCCCAGGATGCCGTGAGCCTGTTGGAGGGTGCCAAGCGACAACTCGATCGGGTCTCCGAGCACGATACCGAGCTCGCCAGCATCATCGAAGCGATCGCCACGGCAACCTTTGCCGTGAGCGAAGTTTCGAGCCAGCTGAGCAGCTACCTGAGCTCTCTCGATGCTGATGGTGGCCGCGAACTCGAAAGCGTGCAGGAACGTCGCGCAGAACTCTCCACCCTCGCCCGCAAGTTCGGCCCGAGCCTCGACGAAGTCATCGACTACCTCGACTCCGGTAGCTCACGCTTGCTCGAGCTTGACAACGACTCCGACCGCATTGACTCCCTCCGCCTCGAGGTCGATAACGACCGAGCACGAGTGCTTGAGCTTGCGGCCAGACTCAGTGATGTTCGCCGTGGCTACGCCATCCGGCTCTCAGAGCGGGTGACTGCGGAGCTGAGCGCTCTCGCCATGGCCAACGCGCGCCTGAGTGTTGATGTCCAAGACCGCAGTGAGTACTCGCTCAGCGGCAAAGACCAGGTGTCGATCCTGTTGCAGCCGCACTCGGGGGCTGAACCGCGACCGCTGGGGCGCGGGGCATCCGGAGGCGAGCTCTCGCGCGTGATGCTCGCGATCGAAGTGGTCATTGCCGGCAGTGACCCCGTGCCCACCTTCATCTTCGACGAGGTTGATGCTGGAGTGGGTGGGGCCTCCGCCATCGAAATTGGGCGCCGTCTTGCCAAACTCAGTCGCACCGCCCAAGTGATTGTGGTCACCCACCTAGCCCAGGTCGCGGCCTTCGCCACCAACCACCTGCGAGTGCTCAAAGACAGCGAAGGTGCTGTTACCGCTAGTAGCGTCCAACAGCTCAACGGTGATCAGCGCGTCGCCGAGATGGCCAGACTCCTCAGCGGTCTGCCCGACTCGGAGAGCGGTCTCACCCACGCGCGCGAATTACTTGAGACGGCGCGTTCGCTCGACAACTGAGCGCGCTCGACAATTGAGCGCGCTCGACAATTGAGCGCGCTCGACAACAAAGGTCCGTCGACAACCGAGCGTCGTGGGCTAAGCTAGAACCCCGTGGTAGACAATTCTCAAGCGGCCGTAACCAAGCACATCTTCGTCACCGGTGGGGTCGTTTCGTCCCTAGGTAAAGGCCTCACGGCCGCCTCTCTCGGCAACCTTCTTACCGCGCGCGGACTCCGCGTCGTGATGCAGAAGCTTGACCCGTACCTCAACGTCGACCCGGGAACGATGAACCCGTTCCAGCACGGTGAAGTCTTCGTGACCGACGATGGCGCGGAGACCGACCTCGACATCGGGCACTACGAGCGCTTCCTCGACATCAACCTCAATCAGGCCGCCAACGTCACCACCGGCCAGATTTACTCCAACGTGATCGCCAAGGAGCGCCGCGGCGAGTACTTGGGCGACACTGTTCAGGTCATCCCGCACATCACCGACGAGATCAAGCGCCGCATGCGCCTGCAGGCCACCGGCCCATTCGATGCCACCAACCCTCAGCCCGACGTGATCATCACCGAAATTGGCGGCACCGTCGGCGACATTGAGAGCCAGCCGTTCATCGAATCTGCTCGGCAGGTTCGCCACGAACTCGGCCGCAAGAACGTCTTCTTCGTGCACGTGTCGCTCGTGCCGTTTATGAACGCCTCCGGCGAGCAAAAGACCAAGCCGACCCAGCACTCGGTGGCAGCGCTTCGCTCGATCGGGATCCAGCCGGATGCCCTCGTGCTCCGCTCCGACCGCCCGGTCTCCGAAAGCAATAAGCGCAAGATCGCCCTCATGTGTGACGTGGATGAGGCGGCAGTGGTCAACGCCATCGACGTGAGTAGCATCTACGAGATCCCGACCATGCTCCACGAGCAAGGGCTCGATGCCTACATCATTGAACAGCTGAACCTCAGCGCCGGTGCCGTCAACTGGGACGGCTGGAGCGACCTGCTCGACGCCGTGCACGACCCCAAGTTTGAGGTGACGATCGGCCTGGTCGGCAAATACATCGACCTGCCCGACGCCTACCTCTCCGTGACGGAGGCGCTGAAAGCCGGTGGGTTCTCGCACAAGGCGAAGGTGAACATTCGCTGGGTCGCCTCCGACACCTGTGAGACCTACGACGGCGCGCTGCAGAACCTCGCGGGGCTCGACGGCATCTGCGTTCCCGGCGGTTTTGGCGTTCGCGGCATTGAAGGAAAGCTCGGCGCGCTCAAGTTCGCTCGCGAGAACGGCATCCCCGTGCTCGGTCTGTGCCTCGGGCTCCAGTGCATGGTGATCGAGTACGCCCGCGACGTGGTGGGCCTCACGGATGCCTCCTCCACCGAGTTTGACCCGGAGACCGCGTTCCCGGTGATCGCCACCATGGCGGAGCAAGTCGAGATCATCGCCGGGGGAGACCTCGGCGGCACTATGCGCCTCGGACTCTACGAAGCAACCCTCGCGCCCGGTTCACTCGCCGAAGAGCTCTACGGGGCCTCCAGCATCGCTGAGCGCCACCGTCACCGCTACGAAGTCAACAACAGCTACCGCGAGCAGATCGCGCAGGCCGGCCTCGTATTCTCGGGCACCAACCCCGACCACGATCTGGTCGAGTTTGTCGAGTTGCCTCGCTCCGTGCATCCGTTCTACATCGGCACCCAGGCGCACCCGGAGTTGCGTTCACGCCCGAACCACGCGCATCCGCTGTTCCGTGGGCTGATCGGTGCGGCGCTCGAGCGTCAGCAGGCCAGTCGTCTGTTTGAGGTTCCGGTAGAGGAGTCGGTTGAAGTGCCGGTTGCCGAAGGTGCCTGAGTTGACGCAGGCTGGGTTCGGTCAGCCACGGTTTGCGCCGGGCGGGCTGGTTGACGTTGCCGTCTCGCTGACGGTGACTGAGAGCACCACCGTCTACACGGGGGCTGTCTGGAACGTGCAGAGTGAGACCTTTGCGATTGGTGACGAGACGCTCACTCGCCAGTTCATAGATCACACCGGGGCTGTGGCCATTCTGGCGCTGGATGAGCGCGACCGGGTCTGCCTGATCGCGCAGTACCGTCACCCCATTCGTTCACGCGAGTGGGAGCTTCCCGCCGGGCTCCTCGACTTCGCGGGGGAGTCGCCCCTCGCCGCAGCCCAACGCGAGCTGGCCGAAGAAGCAGATCTGGTCGCCAGCGACTGGAACGTCTTGATCGACTTCCAGACCTCCCCGGGCGGGAGCAACGAAGCTCTTCGCGTGTACCTCGCGCGCGGTGTCAGCGACGCCGACGAGGTTTTCGAGCGCACCGGCGAAGAGTCCGAGATTGAGAAGCGCTGGGTTCCGCTTGACGACGTGGTCGAGGCAGTCCTCGCCCGCGACGTGCAGAACTCCATACTGATGGTGGCGATCCTCGCCGCGCAGGCCGGAAAAGCTCGGGGCTGGTCGACGCTTGCTCCGGCAGACGAACCGTGGCTGCGGCATCCGCTCTCCAGGTAGCGGTCGACCGCTATCTTCGCCACGTCACCATCGAACGTGGTCTCTCAGACAACACCCTTGCGGCCTATCGTCGCGACCTCGGGGCGTACCTGCAATTTCTTGAAGGGCTCGGAGTTGTCTCCCCTGGGGCAATAACCGCGGCCGAGGTGTCGGCGTTCTCGCAACACCTGGGAATGAGAGCCGAGGGGGCTCTCGCCGCCTCCTCGAAGGCCCGGATGCTGTCCTCCGTTCGCAGCCTGCACCGCTTTCTGCTGGAGGAGGGCGACGTCGAGACGGATGTCGCTGCCGAGACCAAGCCGCCCAAGCTTCCCTCGCGCTTACCCAAGGCGATCACGATCGAGCAGATGAGTGCGGTTCTTGCGGCGACCGACGGCGACGAACTGCAGTCGCTGCGGGACAAAGCACTGTTGGAACTGCTGTACGCCACCGGTGCCCGCATCTCGGAAATCGTGGCGCTGAATGTGGACGATGTGCTGGTGGGAGTGGCCGACGTGGATGTCCACGGTGAGCAAAGCAGCGGTTTCGTCAGTAGTGCCGAGATGGTTCGACTTTTCGGCAAGGGCAACAAGCAGCGCATCGTGCCGGTCGGAAGTTTTGCGCGCACAGCGATCGACAACTACCTCGTTCGGGTGCGCCCAACGTATTCTCTGCGCGGGGCATCCACCCCGGCGCTGTTCTTGGGGGCCCGGGGCGCTCGGATGTCCCGCCAGAACGCCTGGTTGATAATCCGGGCGGCGGCGGAGCGTGCCCACCTCGGGTTCGAAATCTCCCCGCACACCTTTCGACACTCGTTTGCCACCCACCTGCTCGAGGGCGGCGCCGATGTACGGGTGGTTCAGGAACTTCTCGGGCACTCCTCGGTCGCCACAACGCAGCTCTATACGCTGGTCACCGCGGACACTTTGCGCGACATGTATGCGACAGCCCACCCACGAGCACGGTAGTTGCTCACCTCACGGGTAAACTCGAACCCATGGCTGCTCAGGGTAATCACGACGACACACTTGAGGGTTTCAACGAACTCATTCTCGGACCGACCGGTCGCCCGCAGTCGGTGTTCCCGAAGCCCGGCAAGCTGAAGCAGCACGGTCCGGCGCGCATCATCTCCCTGTGTAACCAAAAGGGTGGTGTCGGCAAGACCACGAGCACCATCAACCTGGGGGCCGCGCTCGCCGAATACGGTCGCAAGGTTCTCGCCGTCGACTTCGACCCGCAGGGCGCGCTTTCTGCCGGCCTCGGGGTACCCACCCACGATGTGCCCACCATCTACGACCTCCTTCTCGGCACGGTCAAGAACACGGCCGATGTGATCATTCCGACGGCGTTCGAGAACCTGCACGTGTTGCCGGCCAACATCGACCTTTCTGCCGCCGAAGTGCACCTCATCAACGAGGTGGCTCGCGAGACTATCTTGGCGCGCGTGCTTGCTCAGGTCAGCGACCAGTACGACGTGATTTTGATCGACTGCCAGCCGTCGCTGGGGCTCCTCACCGTCAACGCCCTCACCGCCTCGCACGGCGTGCTCATCCCGCTGGAGTGCGAGTTCTTTGCGCTGCGCGGTGTCGCCCTGCTCGTAGAGACCATCGAGAAAGTCAAAGACCGTCTCAACCCGGCGCTTGAACTCGACGGCATCCTCGCGACCATGTATGACGCTCGCACGTTGCACTCGCGTGAGGTTCTCGAACGCGTGGTCGAAACGTTCGGACCGCAGGTCTTCGAGACCGTCATCGGTCGCACGGTCAAGTTCCCGGATGCCAGTGTGGCCGGAGCCCCCATCACCACGTTTGCTCCCGATCACCAAGCCGCGGACGCGTACCGCCAGCTCGCCAGAGAGTTGATCTCCCGTGGCGCAGTCGCCTAAGGCCACGGCTGCACTAGAGGCACCCCTTCCGGGCTTCTCGGTGAGCCTGAACAACTTCAATGGTCCGTTTGACCTCCTGCTGACCCTGATCGCCAAGCACGAGCTCGACATTACCGAAATCTCCTTGAGCGTTGTCACCGGGGAGTTCATTGCCTACCTGCGCGACCTAGACTCGGTCGAAGAACTCGACCAGGCGACCGAGTTTCTGGTGGTTGCCGCCACCTTGCTCGACCTCAAGGTTGCCGGGCTCCTGCCGCAGGGTGAGCTCGTCGATGCGGAAGACGTCGCCCTTCTGGAAGCCCGCGACCTGCTCTTCGCACGGCTCCTGCAGTACCGCGCGTTCAAGCAAGCGGCGGAGTGGTTCGGGGCTCAGCTGGAGACCGAATCATCGCGGCACTACCGCTCGGTGCGGCTCGAAGAGAAGTACCGCCAGCAGACACCAGAACTGGTCTGGACGCTGTCACCGGATGACTTTGCGGCGCTCGCCGCCCTCGCGCTGGCACCGCGGGAGATTCCGATGGTCGGGCTCGATCATTTGCATGCCCCGCTGGTGAGCATCCGGGAGCAGGCCGCCATTGTGGTGGCACTCCTCCGTCGCGGCGAGACCATGAGCTTTCGGCAGCTGATCGCCGGCGCCAACGTTGCTGGTGTTGTCGTTGCCCGTTTTCTGGCGGTGCTGGAGTTGTACCGCAACGCGGCCATCTCGTTTGAACAACTCGAGCCGCTCGGCGAGCTGAGCATCCGGTGGACGGCCGAACACTTCTCCGAGGACAGCCTCGCCAACCTGGGAGCCGACTATGACAACTGATGCGACAACTGACGCGACAACTGATGCGACAACTGATGTGACAGCAAGCACGCTTCTGGAGCGCAAGCTCGAGGCGATTCTGATGGTGGCGGATGAGCCACAGAGCCTGATCAGCATGGCGACCGCCGTGGGGGTGCCGGTGGCGACCGTTCGCAAGGCGATCGCTGCGCTCGTGGCTGACTTCGATGGCGTCGTAAGCGCTGGAGCTGGAGCCGGAGCCGGAGCAGGTGCTGGCGTGCGTCGCGGCTTTGAGCTACGGGAGGTTGGCGGTGGGTGGCGCATCTACGTGCGCCCCGAGTTCGATGACACTGTGCGCGACTTCGTGCTCACCCAAAACCCCAGCAAGCTCTCGCAGGCGGCGCTTGAAACCCTCGCAGTGATCGCCTATAAGCAGCCGATCAGCCGCGGTGCGATTGCGTCGATTCGGGCGGTCAACGTCGACTCCGTGGTGCGCACTCTTCTCGGTCGCGGGCTCATCACTGAGGCGTACACCGACAGCGAAACCGGCGCCATCCACTACGCCACCACCGAACTACTTCTCACCCAACTTGGTGTCAACAGTGTCGATGATCTTCCCCACATTTCCCCACTACTCTCTGACGGTTCGGACGGTTTCGATGAGCAACGCTGACACACACTCTGAAGGCGGCGCTGGCGCGTTCCCTCCCGCGCATCCGGAGGGCGAACGCCTGCAAAAGGTGATGGCAGCGGCCGGGGTCGCGTCCCGCCGGGTCTGCGAAGACCTGATTGCCGCTGGCCGGGTTGCCGTCAACGGCATCACCGTTCACGAGCAGGGCAAGCGGGTGATGCCCACCGATTTGGTCTCGGTCAACGGCACGGCAATCCAGCTCGACAACACCAAGCGCTACGTGATGCTCAACAAGCCCATCGGCATCTACTCTTCGCTGCAGGATGAGCGCGGTCGCCCCGACCTGCGTGAGTTCACCGAAGAGTATGAGGAGCGCCTGTTCAACGTGGGCCGCCTGGACGCTCAAACCTCCGGGCTGCTGATCCTCACCAACGACGGGGAGCTCGCGCACGTGCTCGCGCATCCGTCATTCGGGGTGATGAAGACCTACATCGCCAAAGTCACCGGAACCGTCACCGCCCAGACCATTTCGAAGCTCACCAAGGGAATCGACCTCGATGACGGCCCGATCGCGGCCGACAAAGCACGCCTGCTCGGCGCGCCGATGGGGGGCGAATCGATGGTGGAGATCACCCTGCACTCGGGCCGCAACCGCATTGTGCGCCGGATGCTCGATGCCGTCGGCCACCCCGTCGTCGACCTGGTGCGGCGCCAGTTTGGTCCGCTGCACCTCGGCAGTCTGCCGATCGGTCGCACTCGCGACCTCACGAAGGCCGAGCTCGGCGAGATTCTGACGATCTCGCGCGCCGGGGGCGATGGCGCTGGTGGCGATGGTTCTGGTGTTGAAGGATCCGCCGCCGAGGAGTCTGATAGCGAGGAATCTGAGTGAGCGTAGAAATTTCGGCTGAGTCAATTGCGGGTTCACCGCAGGATCGCCGACTGGTTGGCCCGGTGCGCATTGTGGGTGCCGGACTGCTCGGTGCCAGCATCGGGTTGGCTCTGCGCGCCAAGGGGGTCGACGTGATCCTTGCCGACACCTCACCCGCGACCGTCACGCTCGCTGTCGACTACGGTGCCGGTCGTCGCGCCGAAGCCACTGACGCTCCGCCGCTGATCGTGGTCTGCGTGCCTCCGGATGTCACCGCGACCATCGTCGCCGCAGAACTTGCCGCGTTCCCCGAAGCGCTGGTCACCGATGTCGCGAGTGTGAAGCTCGGCGTGCTCGATGAGCTTCGCATTCTCGGCGCCGACCTTTCTCGCTACATCGGCTCGCACCCGATGGCCGGCCGCGAACGTGGCGGAGCGGTTTCTGCCCGTGCCGATATTTTTGTCGGGCGCCCGTGGGTGATCGCCGGACACGATGCGATCAGCTACCGCGCTGCCGCTCTGGTGGAGGATCTTGCCCTCGACGTTGGGGCCCTGCCGATCGAAATGGAAGCCGGTGAGCACGACCGCAGCGTGGCCCTCGTTTCGCACGTTCCCCAGATTGTGGCCTCGCTTTTGGCAGCGCGACTCGCCCCCGCCTCCGACGTTGCCGTCGGGCTGGCCGGGCAAGGGTTGCGGGATACGACTCGCATCGCGTCGAGCGCTCCCGAGCTCTGGGTGCAGATTCTGGCGGCCAACGCTGACGCGGTTTCGGGCATCCTGCGCGACTACCGTGATGACCTAGACAGTGTGATTGGGGCGCTGGAGGGCATCGATGCTCCGGGAGCGCGCAAGGCGCTGGCGCAAGCCCTCGACAGCGGCAACACGGGGGTGGCGCGCATCCCAGGTAAGCACGGGCAGGCAAAACACTTCAGCCAACTGGTGGTCATGATCGATGACAAACCGGGGGAGCTGGCACGCTTGCTCACCGAGATCGGTGAGCTGGGCGTCAACATGGAAGACCTTCGCCTGGAGCACTCGCCGAAAGCGCAGATCGGGCTCGCCGAGATCTCGATTCTGCCCGAGGCAGAGTTACGACTTGAAACGGAGCTCCGCGCGCGGGGCTGGAAGATTGCCGGAGCTCAGAAGTGAGTGAGAAACACGAAATGACCGATGAAACAGGCATAATCGTCGTCGCGATTGACGGCCCGGCCGGCAGTGGCAAGTCGAGCGTGAGCAAGGCCGCCGCCCGTGAGCTGGGCTTCGCCTACCTCGACACGGGAGCGGCCTACCGGGCGCTGGCCTGGCTCTGCGTCTCCACCGGGGTCGACACCCTGGGCCCCACCGAGGTGATCGAGGTGCTGGAGAAGTTCGACTATTCGATCGGCACCGAGCCCGATACCTACTTCGTTCGGGTCGGTTCAACGGACGTCACCGAGGCGATTCGTGAACCGGCCGTCACCGCGGTGGTGAGTGCCGTCGCACGGGTGCCCGAGGTGCGGGCGTACCTCGTGGAATTGTTCCGCAGCATCATCCGGAGCACCGATAAGCCGGGCATTATTGTCGAAGGGCGGGACATCACGACGGTGGTTGCCCCCGACGCCCAGGCCCGGATTCTCCTCACAGCCTCTGAAGAAGCTAGAATGGCAAGGCGTTCCGCCGAACTCTCCACAGAATCGGCCGCGAAGACCGCGCAGCAGCTCAGCTCGCGCGATGCCCAAGACTCCAAGGTCGTCGACTTCATGAATGCCGCCGATGGTGTGACCACCGTCGATTCGACCGAACTTGATTTTGATCAGACCGTTGCCACGGTCGTTGATCTCGTGCGAAAGCACACCCAGCATTGAGGACAAACCCCCATGGCCGAAGAAAAAGACGACTTTCCCGAGTTCAATAACGAGCTCGCCGACCGCATCATCTCGATGGATGAGGCGGAAGCGAACCAGCGCGCAACCTCCCTTCGGGCCGGGCTCGCCGACTACGACCTCGACGACGAAGACTTAGGGCTTCTCGAGCAGGTCAGTGACGATCCCGACGCGATTGTGTACCTTCCGGCGTTGCCGGTGCTTGCGATTGTGGGGCGCCCCAACGTGGGAAAGTCCGCTCTCGTGAACCGCATCATTGGGCGGCGCGAGGCTGTTGTTGAGGACAAGCCCGGTGTCACCCGCGACCGCGTCAACTACAAGGGGGAGTGGGCAGGCCGCCACTTCACAATTGTGGACACCGGTGGCTGGGAGCCCGACGCCAAGGGCATCAACGCCTCGGTAGCAGCGCAGGCTGAAATCGCCGTAGACCTCGCCGATGCCGTTCTCTTCGTCGTGGATGCCACCGTTGGCGCAACCTCCACCGATGAGCACGTCGTGCGCATGCTTCGTGGAGCGAAGAAGCCCGTCATTTTGGTCGCCAACAAGGTTGACGACGTTCGCCAGGAAGCGGATGCCGCCTCCCTCTGGAGCCTCGGCCTCGGCGAGCCCTGGCCCGTCTCCGCGGTGCACGGTCGCGGCGTTGCCGACCTGCTCGACCACGTTCTCACCGTCCTCCCCGAAATCTCTGCCGTCGCCAAAGAAGAGGTCGGTGGACCGCGTCGCGTCGCCATTCTCGGGCGCCCGAACGTCGGCAAGTCGAGCCTGCTGAACAAGACCGCGGGCGAAGAGCGCGTTGTTGTCAACGAGCTCGCGGGCACCACCCGTGACCCGGTTGACGAACAGATCGAGTTGGGCGGAAAGTTCTGGCGCTTCATCGACACCGCCGGTATCCGCCGTCGCGTGAACCTCGCCCAGGGTGCCGACTTCTACGCCACCCTGCGCACCAGCGCCGCACTCGAAAAGGCCGAAGTTGCCGTCGTGATGCTGGATGTCACCGAGCCGATCAGCGTGCAAGACCTCAAGATTGTCGACCTCGTGCTCGAGTCGGGCCGTGCGCTCGTCATCGCCTACAACAAGTGGGACCTGCTGGACGACGAACGTCGCGTCATGCTCGAGCGTGAGGTTGAGCAGGAGCTCGGTCACGTCTCGTGGGCGCCCCGCGTCAACATCTCGGCTAAGACGGGTCGTCACATGGAGAAGCTGGTTCCGGCGCTCGAAACCGCTCTCGCTTCGTGGGACACCCGCATCGCGACCGGAAAGTTCAACGCGTTGCTCGCCGAGCTGACGGCCGAACATCCGCACCCCGTTCGCGGTGGCAAGCAGCCGCGCATCCTCTTCGGAACTCAGGCAGCTTCACGCCCGCCGACGTTCGTGCTCTTCACCACCGGTTTTCTCGACCCGCAGTACCGTCGCTTTATTACCCGGCGTCTGCGCGAGATCTTCGGCTTCCAGGGCAGCCCGATCAACGTCAACATGCGCGTGCGCGAGAAGCGTCAGCGTCGTACATAAGCTGCGCCGTACGTCGATCTGAGATGACCTAATCTGCCGCGGTCGTAGGACTTTTCAGCCCTGCGACCGTGGCAGTATCATTTTGTCGTGCACCTCCCTGAAACGATTCTCAGCAGACGCTCTGTGCTGCTCGGAGGCTTAGCTGTCGGCGCGACGCTCGCGTTGGCGGCCTGCGCTCCCGCCAAGAAGGTCGCGTCGATGACCGGCGGCGCCACCAGCGGCAACGGTGCAATCACGGGAGAGGTTCCGGCACGCCCCACCTCCTTTCTTCGCACGTCGTGGTCGAAAGACCCGTTCGCTGAAGGCTCGTACTCGTTTCTCGCCCCCAGCGACATCGGAACGGATGCGCGTTCGATGCTTGCCGCACCGGTCGGCCCGCTGCATTTCGCGGGCGAGGGCTCGTCGTCCAACGCTCCGGCGACAACCCACGGTGCCCTAGAGACGGGGCGTCGCGCGGCGGCCGAGCTCGCGGACATCCCGGGCACAGTGCTGGTGATTGGTGCCGGTTTTGCGGGCCTCGCTGCGGCGCGGGCCCTCGTCGATGCTGGCCGCGAGGTGATTGTGGTGGAGGCGCGAGATCGCCCCGGTGGCCGAGCGCACACCGTGCCTTTTGGGGGAACCGTTGCCGACCTCGGCCCATCGTGGATTCACGGTGTGACGAACAACCCGGTGGTTCAGGTGGCGAAGGATGCCGGCGTAGCGACGATTGCTTTCGACTACGAGAACGAGATCGGCGGCAATGCGAAGGCTGTGGCCTTTCTGGAGAATCTGACCCAGCGGGCGGCGGAGGCAGGTAACGCTGAGGCCCGCCCCCTGGCGGATTTGATACCCAAGGAACTCACCGCCGCCCAAAAATGGGTTCTGTCCGTGGAGGTTAGTGACGAGTTCGGGGCTGACCCATCGCAGCTTGCGATTGCCGCCCTCGATGAGGGCGAGGAAATGCTCGGCGTGGATGTTCTTCTTGAACAGGGCTACGGTGCGCTCGCGGAACATCTGGCTGACGGGCTCGACATCCGACTCAACTGGGTGGTTTCTGAGATCGAATACGGCGCGGAGGGCGTCACCGTTTATGCGGCTGACGGCACCACTCTGTGGGCTGACCTTGCAGTGGTCACCCTGCCCGTGGGGGTGCTGAAGGCTGAGCACGTGGAGTTCACCCCGCCGCTACCAAGCCACAAAACGGAGGCCCTCGACGGGCTCGGCAGTGGCCTTTTGGACAAACTCTGGCTGGCTTTCGACGAGGTGTTCTGGGACTCCGAGGCCGACGTCATCAACTGGATCGACCCCGAGAGGCCGGGGCTCTGGCCGTTCTGGATCAACGGTTACAAGCTGTACGGCGTGCCGGTGTTGCTCACCTTCAACGCTGGAGGTGTCGCGCGAGACCTAGCCGACTGGTCAGATGACGAGGTGGTCACGAGTGCGATGGGCGCGCTCGCGGCAATGGCTGGCTAAAAGGGCAGGTTTGTGGTGCATTATTGACGGATGAGTGACCTCCCGTCTTCGCTGCCACCACGGCTGCCGCCACTGGGCATCCGCGATGCCGGTGACGCCTGGGTGTACGGTCCGGATGGACAGAAGTTTTGGGGACTCTTTGGCGCGGCCGGGTTGCTGGTCTGGCACGAAACACTCGGAATTTTGCTTCAACACCGTGTCGGGTGGAGTCACCACGGTGGAACGTGGGGCATCCCCGGCGGTGCGCTCAAAAAGGGCGAGACCGCGCACGCGGCCGCCCTTCGCGAGGCGAACGAAGAGGCCGGAGTGCCGGCCGAGCTCGTGGCGATGATCTTCACCTCCGTGGTTGACCTCGACTTCTGGTCGTACACGACCGTGGTGGTGCAGGCGACAGAATCGTTCGAACCGGTGATGGGCGATGGGGAGAGCCAGGAGCTGCGCTGGGTGGCGGTGGAGGCGGTCGAGCTGTTGCCGTTGCATCCGGGGTTCCAGGCGGCCTGGCCCGCACTTCGCCGGCAACTGGTTTCGCACAAGAATGAGGCAGGGCACTAAGCCCTTAGCGCGAACCCGGTGGTGATGGGAAGATCTCGCCAGAGAAGGGCGGGCGCAGATGTCAGCTTCAGGCACGACGTTTTCAGGCACGACGTTTTCAGGCACGACGTTGAGGTTTTTGGGTGCAACGGGCACGGTGACCGGTTCACGCTATTTGATTGAATCGGATGGCCATCGTTTTCTGGTCGACTGCGGCATGTTTCAGGGCTACAAGGTTTTACGGGAACGCAACTGGTTGCCGTTCCCGGTTGATCCGGCGAGCATCGACGCGATCATCCTGACCCACGCCCACCTCGACCACTCTGGGTACATTCCAGCTCTCGTGCGTGACGGTTTTCGGGGGCGGGTGTATGCGACCCCGGGCACGACGGAGCTGAGTTCGATCATCCTGCCCGACAGCGGTTATCTGCTGGAGGAGGAGGCCGCCTACGCGCGGAAGAAGAAGTCATCGAGGCGGGATGCACCTTTGCCGCTGTATACGGCGGAGGATGCGGTGCGCTCGCTGGAGAGTTTTGAGGAGCGCAACTTCGACGAGCCGATCAAACTCGGCGGGAGGGTGACGGTCACCTTGGTTCCGGCCGGACACATTTTGGGGGCCTCGCAAGTGAGTCTGGAGGTCGCGGGAACTCGGGTCCATTTCACCGGCGATTTGGGGCGGCGTGATGATCCGCTCATGCAGGCGCCGCGACCGCTGGGCGCCGTGGATGTGCTGGTGACGGAGTCCACCTACGGCAACCGGGTGCATCCGGATATCGACCCCTCAGTGGAGTTGGGGGAGGTGGTGTCGCGGGTGGTGAAGCGTGGTGGAGTGGTGATGATTCCGGCTTTCGCGGTCGGTCGCACCGAAACCCTCCTGTTGCACTTGTCGCGGTTGCGTGACCGCGGCGATATTCCTGACGTTCCGGTTTTTCTGAATAGCCCGATGGCAATCAACGCCGCGGCAATGTATGAGCGGCACCGGGAGGAGCATCGCATCAGTAACCAAGATTTTGAGCGGATGTACAATCTCGCGAAGCTGGTGCACACCGTGGATGAGTCGAAGCTTCTGAACCTGCGCGGTGGCCCGATGATCATCATTTCGGCGAGTGGGATGATCACTGGCGGTCGCATCGTGCACCACATTGCGGCCTATGGCGGCGACCCGAAGAATGCAATCATCTTGTCGGGGTTCCAGGCGGGCGGAACCCGAGGTGCTGCGCTCGCGGCGGGAGAGCGCACCCTGCGCATCTATGGCAAAGATCTTCAGATCAGGGCCGAGGTGGTGCAGCTGATGAGTCTGTCGGCGCACGCCGATTCCCGCGAAATGTTGGAGTGGATGCGCGCTGCCCCTGCCGCCCCGCGCGTGACCTACATCACCCACGGCGAACCCCAGTCGTCGGATGCCCTGCGGGTGGCGATCAAACGGGAGCTCGACTGGCACGCCCACGTGCCGGATCAGTTGGAGACCGTGGATCTGGCTGAGCCTCGGTGAGCCGTAGCGGTGCCCGATGAGGTTGGGGCACCCTTCGGGAACCGGTAAGCTATTCGAGGCCCAACATTCGTGTTGGACAAGTCACGGGCTGTGGCGCAGCTTGGTAGCGCACTTGACTGGGGGTCAAGGGGTCGCAGGTTCAAATCCTGTCAGCCCGACCATGTCATGTCGCAAGACATAGGAAACCTCCGAACCTACGGGTTCGGAGGTTTTTGACGTTCCTGGCGTTGATAGTCGCGGGTTGTGTCGAAGGTGAGCTCGCGCAGTAACTCGCCGGTGGCGGGGTTGATGACCCGGATGTCTTGGTTGTGAATCAGGATGCGAACGCGTTCGTGTTTGTGGGCGCGTCCGATTCCGATGTGGCGCATGCGGGAGTTGAACCTGAGGATGACGAAGCCGGTGTCATCGACACGGTCTTCGCGGATTCTCCAGTGTCCGTCGGTGCCGCCCGGGGTGGCTTTGCTGCGTGCGGCGTAGGCCTGGTCGGGGGTTGCACGGTTGAGGGAGCGGTGCGGGCGGATGGTGTAGTAGTAGTCGCGGAAGGTGTCGAGTTGGGTTTGGAGTTCAGCGATCGTGTCGGCTGGGGGTTGGGCTCGGAGCCATTTCTTCAAGGTTTGTTGGAACCTTTCGACCTTGCCTTGGGTCTGGGGGTGGTTGGGGCGGCCGTTCTTCTGGTCGATGCCGAGGAGCTTCAGTTCGTTCTCGAAGGTGTTCCTGCCACCGCGAACACTGGTGGTGAATACCAGCCCGTTGTCGGTCAGGGTTGACGCGGGAGCGCCGTAGGTGGTGACGGTGGTGCGGAATTGGGCCAGCACGAGTTGCACGGTGACGACGGGGTGGGCATCGACGCTGAGTGCTTCACGGGAGTGGTCGTCGATGAAGGTAAGAATTTCTATGCCTGCGCCTGATCGGAAGCGCCAGTGGGTGAAGTCTGATTGCGAGGTTTCGTTGGGGAGGTCGGCTTCGAAGCGGAGGTAGGAGGAGCGGGGGCGTTTCTTGGGTTGTTCGTTCACGAGCCCGTTGCGGCGGAGGATCTTCCAGATTGTCGACGGTGCGGGGCTTGTGCCGTGGTGTCATTCGAGGTGGGTGGCGATGGTGTGGGGGCCGGCGTCGTGGCCGGCAGCGGTCAGCTCGTGGCGTAACGGAACATCAGACCGCTTGGATTCCAGCCATCATCGCAAGTAGAAGGCCGAAAGTCTCTTGAACCAGCAGCTCGAGAGGCGTATAAATAAGCGATGGTGACTGGCGCCGGAACAAAGGACGATCCGTGGGAGCTGACGACCGCTCCCGGCACGTCGCAGTACTCGATGTACCGAGACGAGCTGGGCGACCCACCTGCCCTTGTGTGCCAGGTGGGCGCAACGACGCTGAAGTATCACCTGAGTGCGGTTGATGAGCTGACTAGCTGGTTGCGTCAGCGTGGCGACTGGGTCTCACTCGGCGCCGCTGACGAGTCGAAGCCGGCCGCCGAAGGAACGGTCGAGGCGTGGGGGCGCGCAGAGACTAATCCCGTGGGGGGCTGGTACGGTCTGCGCAAGGGATATCGGGGAAGATTTGGCATGTACCTTCCGCCTCTGCTTGAGGCGCTCGGTGTGGTCGAACTCAGCCACGATGCACGCAACAACAGCGTGCGAGCCGTCTCATCGGGCTGACCCGCAGGCGAAAGTAACTCGAGCACGCCGGCTTTTCCATCTATTGCGACGGTGTCGGCAATCAACGGACGCAATCGCGGTTATCGGCGTTTTTCTAGGACCATTGCAAATGATGCGGGAACTCCCGCTATCAGTGTTCCCACATCACTCGCACGAATTGTGGCGTGGAGGGACTTGCTGCTTCAAGGTGCACCCACGATCCTGGCCGCGAGCCGCGAGCCGCGAGCCGCGAGCCGCGAGCCGCGAGCCGCGAGCCGCGAGCCTCGGTATGTCGGAGAACATGGTCGAACGACACGCAGCTTTGGCCGGCGCAACATTTGCTCGTTATGCGGGACTTATGCGGGGACCTGGGTTCAAGGAGATCTAGGGTGACGTCGGTTACTCGACACGGTTGAACACGCATCGTTACCAGCACCGGACCACGCAGCTAATCGAGGCACGCGATGCTCAACTCAGGATAGTTACCAACCATGAAATGGGGTCGTCTAACTCGCTCAACGTGGGGAAGTTAGGATTACGGCCACCACCGTGGGGTGAAAATTTGTCCCCCCGAATTGGGGATAAGCTGACGTCGGTCATTTTGTTCAATTTCGCGGCAATGCTTCGTCTAGTTTGTCGCGATCTAATCTTTCGAGGAACCTTATTGTGAAGAGTCGATCTTTAGCGGTCGCAGGTATCGCCATCATTGCTGTCCTATTCGTCGGCGGTAGTGCAGCCGCAGCGACTTTTGGGGAGGTTCAAACGATCGCGGTCGGGGCGTCTCCTTTCAGCGTTGCAGTCACGCCCGATGGCAAAAAGGCGTACATCTCGAACACCGGTGACAATACCGTCAGTGTCATCGATTTGGCGACGAACGAGGTCACGAAGACTCTGACAGTGGGAACTTCTCCGGCCGAACTGGCTATCTCTCCGAATGGCCTGAAACTGTACGTAGCGAATAGGGAAAGCGACAACGTCAGCGTGATTGACGTGGCCACAGACACCGTGGGGATAACCCCCATTCCGGTCGGGGATAACCCACTCCACATGGCTTTCACGCCGAATGGCGAAACAGCGTACGTAATCAATTCAGGCGCCCTCTCGATAAGTGTGATTTCAGTATTGAACGACACTGTTACGAGCACAATCGCGCTCGCATTTCCCTATATGCCCCATGGCGTGGTTTTCGCACCGGATAGCGAAACAGCCTATGTCGGCCTTGGAGGCACGAAGGAGGTCCTAGTCATTAACGTTGCAGATGACACCCTGAGAGGGACTATCGCAGTCGGTGATCGCCCGCTGTCTTTGGCGATGGCACCAGATGGCTCGAAGGTGTTTGTGGCCAACCTCGGCGATGGAACAGTCAGCGTGATCGATGTGCGCAAAGGCAGCGTATCGAACACTATTACGGTCGGTTCGTCGCCACGAGCCCTTGCTGTGAATCATGATGGCTCTAGTGTGTTCGTCACCAACTTGGGCGCCAACACATTGAGTGTTATTGACGTCCTTGGCAACGTTGTCACGGATACTATTACGGTTGGGCAGAGACCAGTAGGGGTGAAGTTCAGCGTCGATGGTAGCAAAGCGTATGTGGCGAACGCCCTAGACGGAACCGTTAGCGTCCTCGGAATTGTGGCCACAAGCGGCACTGCTCAGCCTCAAAGTGGATCAGGCGTCGAAGAAACGTTGCCGGAAACGGGGATGAACCAGAACTTCATTGGGATTGCCGGTATCTCGGCTGTGCTGCTGGTCGTTCTCGGTGGAGCGTTTGCTTTTCGCGGGCGACTGCGCGGGTACCGCCTCTAGCTCACGAAGCTTTACGCAGCGCGCGTCCGAATGTCAGGGCGCCGACAATTCTCTAATCCGTCGGAGGAAAACTCGGCGATGAGTGGAGGATAACCGCCTCGTTTTCATTCTTCCGGGAGCGCAATGATGGGTTCCGCAAACAGCCCACCATGTGGGCTGTTTTCGAATTTTTTTATGAAACTGCCTGAAATGTTTAACGAAAGAACGCTCCCGAGGTTTCTCGGGAGCGTTTCTTCGTTTCTGCTGCTGTTCTGATGGCTGATCTTCGGTGCCAACGTTTTTCTCTTGCGAATCGCTGTGGCTAAGCCGTTTCGGGGCTCGTCGGATGCTTCGGTGTCGCTGTAGTGGTTGCCCTCTCGGGCGGTATCAGGGCCGCGGTTCGGCGTTGGGTGCGTAGCCGAGGCGGCTACTCGGTTCGGGGTGGACCGCCGGTCTGATCCGATCTTGGGGTCACACATTCCCGGTAGGCAGGTCGATCGGTGAGGCCCGAGGCGCGCCAACGCGGTCATTGCTGTTCGCCGATCCGAAACGCTAAGGTGTGAAAGTTATTTACTATCTAGTGGAGGAATCATGACCGATACATACGCATCGTATTCGCGATCTTCAGAACCCGAAACACCCCCAAAGCGACGCCGTGGGTGGGATGTTGCCCTCAGCATCGTCCTCATGCTGGCGGGCGCCGTAGTCCTGGTGGTGATACTGCTTCCATCAATTGGCATCGCCGCTGGAGTCGGTGAGGTCGCTTGCGAGCCAGCATCATGCAACCAAGCTCAGCTGTCGTCAGGCATGACCTTAACTTTCGTCCTGCCGTCGCTTGCTACCCTCATTGCCGCCGTTGTCGCGGTGATATTTCTCGTCCGGCGCAAACTAGCATTCTGGGTTGTCGCGGTCGGGATAGTCTTAGCGGTCATCCTCTGGGTAGTCAGCTTGTCGTTGGTGTTTGGTTCGGGTCCCTTCACCGAGATGCCCAATCTGCTCGACCTGACATTCGGTTCCTTCTGGGCAGGCTTCGGTTCTTCCTCGAACCCCTAGTCACCTCACGTCGAGCGCGCTCCTTGTGGGGCGCGCTCGACGCATCGGACAGCTGGATCTCGCAGGTGCTTGAGACGTTTGAGGGGCGCCACCGAGATCAGCTGGCGCCAACTGTTTGGCACTGGACGTGAGGTTGTCCGCTTCCGTGTTGAACCGTGTTGAACCGTGTCAGTTCGCGCTCAGCATCGAGGTTTCGTGAGAGCACCTCGGGACCTTTGACTCTCGGCAGCGGGAAGATCTGTTGTAAGACTCGACTGGACGGGTTGAGAGGAATTGACGTGAGATTTTTGTCGAAGACGTGGCGGGTTGTCGCGACTGTCGTGGTGGCCGGGATGCTGGCTCTCCCCACGGCGGCCGTGGCAGCAACAGGAATGGCGGCAGCAACAGCCCCAGTGGCTTCTCAGCCCGCGTCGAATCCGCTTTATGCGCCGAGCGCGGGCAGCGCGGCAAACAGCACAAGCGTGGCAAACAGCACAGACGGCCCGCAGTTCTATAACGGCACTGCGGTCGATGTCACCGGCACCATCGACGGCGACGTGTACGCCGCAGGCCAGAGCGTCACCATCAGTGGCACCGTTAACGGTGACGTGATCGCCGCAGCCCAGAGCATCACCATCACGGGAAAGGTTAACGGTAACGTGCGTCTTGCCGGGGGGAGCGTCATCATCAGTGGTGACATCACCCGCAGCGGAACGATCTTCGCGGGTTCTGTGAACATTACCAATACCGGCTCGATCGCCAGCGACCTTGTGAGCGCCGCGGGAGACATCGCGATCGCCGGGGAGGTCGGTCGAGACCTGTTCGTCAGCACCGGGCAGCTCTCCATTGACGGCACGGTCGGAGGCAACGTCACCTACACAAGCGACACGGCGGCGCGCATTGCCGATGGCGCCGTTGATGGCACCGTGGAGCACATCAAACCGCAGCAAACCCCCACGGTCGAACCTTCGCCGTGGGCCGTGTTCCTTGGCTGGCTCCTCGGGTTGCTGTATGGGCTCGTCGCTTCGAGTCTCGTCACCATCGCCGCGGGCTTGCTCGTTCCGCGCGTTCTGAGACGAGTTACCGACCAGCTGGTTCCGTCACCGTGGAAGGCACTGCTTGTCGGGTTCGTGGCATCCGTTGCCGTGCCCATTGCGTTGCTTGCCCTCCTGATATCGATCATCGGCGCACCGCTCGCGTTTGCCGGGCTTTTGGTGTGGCTTGTGCTCACGCTCGCAACGTTCGTATACGGCGCGTATTACCTCGGGCGGCTCCTGTTTCGCGGCCACCATCATCCTGTGGTGACGGCGCTCCTCGGTGGCCTCATCCTCTTCGTCGCCTTGCAGGTTCCGTGGCTGAACGTTCTCGTTTGGGCTGCCATGGTGTACTTCGGTCTCGGAGCGCAGCTCCTCGCAATCTTTGCTCAACGCCCTTGGCATAGCCGGGTCGAAGCGGTGAACGAAACTTCTTGAGATGTTTAACGAAGAATGCTCCCGAGGTTTCTCGGGAGCATTCTTTCGTTCGAGCGCTGTTAGGCCTTACGGCGACGCGTTGCTGCAACAGCAGCTGCACCGAGAAGGCCCAGGGCGAGGGCCGAAAGAGCGCCCGTCGTCACATCGAGGCCGGTGCTGGCGAGGGCGGGTTGTGGCACCTCGACTGGTGCCGCGACGTGCTTCTTGACGGAAACAAGCACGCGAATCGTACTGCCGCCATCCTGTGATGTCCACGAAAGCTTCACTGACTTCACAGTAGTGGTGGGGTTGATCCAGCCAGAAACTCCGGTGTCGGTGGGGTCACCGAGATTGGGGACAAACTTCACACTGGTTGCTGTTGGAGTGGACAACTCTGGTGCACTCGAGCTTGCAGTTCCAGCACAGTTGTCTGGCATGGACGCGTCAACGGGTACATCACAGAAGTTGAAGCCTGCGCCGTTGAGCTGATCCGAGGTCAGGGCGCTGTTATCGCTCGCTGTTGCTTCGAGAGTGACTTGGTCCGCGTCAGTGAGAAGTCCCGTCCCATCACCGTCCACATCGGCCACGACAACACCAAGTTCGTTTGCGGGAACCGGAGAATTGAACGTCAGCGTCAAAGTGGATTCCGCGACAGGTCCGCTCGCATCAAGAATGAGCATGTTCTCGGTGTCAGAGGGCCCGTTGGTGCCGAAAATTGCTCCCGGGGGTGTGCTGGCGTTGAGCCAATCGCCTTTACTCGCGGTGCTCTCGAGGTATGGGCGTGCAACTCCGGGAGCCGTCACGTCGTAGGCGAAGTCTGCGCTGGTCACGGTCGAGTCACCAAAGGCGATTGTGCCCGAAGAAGCAAGACTAGCGTCGGTTGCCGACCAAACNCCCCAGGTGCCGTCAGCCCCAGCGGCGAGGGCGGGCGAGGCGGTGAGGGTGGTGGCAAGGCCGAGAGCAGCAACGGCGGCTCCGATCCCAACAATCGTGCGGTTCATATCTGTTCGTCCTCGTGAGGTTTTGATGGAGAATTTTCAGCTATTCTAGGGTATTTCTGAAGAAAACACATACTTTTGTGCGCCGCTTCGGGCTCGCAATACCGGGGGATTGAACGGAATCGCCCAAAGCTCATCGCGGGCACGGGCGCGGGCGCGGGCACGAGAGCGGCCGGCGTCATGACTCGACCGCTGCCGCTTTGCATCATTCCCTTATACTTCTGTCATATTCGAATGAGCTTCAGCTCACGCTGACGTCGCTTGGAGCGCAAATGTTTCGGGATTCTTTGATAGCGATCGACGTGAGTGGCGTGTCGTCATCAATCGCAACGTGTGTAGCCAACGCGTGAGCGCGGCACCTCGCAGCCTCTGGGGAATCAGCGTCGCGGCAGCAGTGATCCTTTCACTCCTGCACCCCACCAGCGCGATCGCGGTTTCTGAACCACCACCTGCGGCCTCCGTCACCCCCTCCGCAGTCGCACCGAGCGTGCCCACGAACTTGGACGACCGCGTGAGCGGCATCATTGTTGCCTACGAACCGGGCGTTGCCCGATTGGACGCCCAAGGTGCGCCAACCGGCACGAACGCCATGGGCGGTGTTGACGTGACCGGGAGTGCCGCCTTGGGCGACGGAATGTCGAACCTCACCCTGTCTCAACCCGTCGATCAAGTAACAGCGAAAGCATTGGCTGCCAAATTAACTGCAGATCCGCGAATAAAGTGGGCTGCCCCAAACGGTTGGAAGAAACCGGTGCGCGACACCGCGTCGACCGTAACCCCAGCCGTCGACGTGACGGTCAACAGTAGTGACGGTTCAGCGACCAAGAGCGCGGCGTTCACTTACGTGGACATCCCCGTGGTGACTTCCGTCGCGCCGACGGCGGGCGCTATTGCCGGCGGAAAGACTGTCACCCTCACGGGAACCAATCTGGCCAACATCTCCGCTGTAACTTTCGGCGGAAGCAACGCCACGATTCGGTCAGCCACTGCGACGAGTGTCGTTGTAGTGACGCCAGCTCACAGCGCGGGAGTCGTATCAATTTCCGCGTCAGGTTCAAATGGTTCGGTGACTAAGGCCACAGCGTTCACTTTCGCTGGCGTGCCGACGATTTCGGCACTATCGGTGCGCAACGGACCGGTGAGTGGTGGAACAACAACAGTGGTTTCGGGAACGAACCTGGCGACCGCATCGGCGGTCACATTCGGTGGGACGGCAGGAACAGTTCTCTCAGCGACTGCGACCTCGGTGACGGTGAAGTCCCCCGCGAAAACGGTTGGCATTGTCACTGTGGCCGTAACCACCGCTGGCGGGGCAGTGTCCCGAACCAACGCTTTCACGTTCCTGGCATTGCCTACCCTGGCGACGGTGACACCCGCCTCTGGATCAACGGCCGGTGGAAAGACCGTCACCCTCGCGGGAACAAATCTGGCCACCATCACCGCGGTTTCCTTTGGGAGCATCCGCGCCACTATCGCGTCGAAAACGGCCACTCGTGTGGTGGTGGTAACGCCGGCGCACAGCGCGGGTTATGTACCCATAACGGTTTCGGGAACCAACGGTTCGGTGACGAAAGCAGCGGCCTACAGGTTCGTTTACGGGGCAACCTCTGCCGCTGTCGTGACCCGATCCGCCTTCTACAAACTCGGCAGCAAAGTGGCGTTACAGACCAAGGCCACCAATGTCGAAAGTCAATTCGCTGCGAGTGGTGCGCTCGCCGGGCCTCTCGCTGATTGTGGTTACACCGACGCGGTTTATCTGGTTCAGCGCTGCTACGACGACAGCAACTACGACGCCGGTTACTATGCCTTTGATTCCGAGATTGTGTTCTCTGACGTAAAGATAACCACTGCCAACAAGACGAACATGGTCATCAATGTGGTGCCCTATGTTGCCATTTCTGACAGCTCGTGGCTCACCAATCCGGCGAACGTCAACAAAGTAGTTTTTGACACCAACAGTGATGGTATTCCGGATGTGGCCATCACTGATCAGAACCAGGTTCTCGCCAGCGGGCAGACCGGCAGCGGCTGGGTTTATGACTGGGATGCCACCAACCTAGGTTGGATCAAACGCTCATCGACCTGCTCAACAACGATTTCGTGGGTCGTTTCTGGCGCCGCTGGCTGGTGGCAGTACCAGACTGACTGGACGTGTCTTTTCGGAACGGATTCCGGTGCAAGCAACGTCAAGGCGATGGCCTACCTCGAGGACGTCAACGGCTACGACTTTTCTCCGGATGCTTTCAGCGGATCAGACAGCATGAATCTCTCAGCGACTCTTGCCCCACTGCCGACAATTTCAACCGTTGCCCCGAACGCGGGGCCGAACTCGGGCGGGACCTCCGTCACCATCACCGGAACCGAACTCGCGAACACGTCAACGGTGACCATTGGCGGCGTAGCGGCACAGATTACCGCTCAGACCGCGACGACGGTCACCGCGACAACCGCCAGGACTAGTGTTGTGGGCCTCACAGCCGTTGCGGTGACAACTCCCAGCGGAACGACAACAGCGGATAACGCGTTCACCTTCAGTTCCAGTGCCCCCGTAATCACCAGTGTGTCGCCGAACAGCGGTCCTCGAACCGGAGGAACCGCAATCACCATCACCGGGCTGAACCTTAGTGGTGTGACCTCGGTTCAGATCGGTTCAGGCCTCGGGACCATCACCGCGAGTTCGGCGACATCACTCACCGTGACTGTCCCCGCCGAAGCAGCACCCTTCACCCCGTTGGTGCCGACAGAAACCAGCTACACGAATGGCACCCTGTGGGGTCTCACCGGCACGTATGGTGTGGGAGCCGTTGCGGCCTGGGCGAAAACTCAGGGATCACCGAACGTCATTGTCGCCGTCGTGGACACCGGAATTACCGTGCACTCTGACCTCGGCCGACAGGTTGCTGGTTATGACATGGTCAGCCTCAATGACACCAATAACGATGGGGTTGGCGATCAGCCGTATATGGCCAATGACGGTAACGGGCGGGATTCAAACCCGGCCGACCCGGGCGACTGGGTTTCTGCTAGCGAAGCCAACGGAAGTGTCGACGGTGGTTTCTTTTCCGGATGCCCGGAGGATGGAAGTTCTTGGCACGGAACCCACGTTGCGGGAACTATCAATGCGGCCATCAACGGATTCGGTTCCGTCGGGCTCGCTCCCAACGTGACGGTAGAACCCGTGCGCGTTCTGGGCAAGTGCGGCGGCTACGACTCGGACATCCTCGACGGAATCTTGTGGGCGGCGGGCGGCACTGTGCCGGGCGTTCCGGTGAATCAGCATCCCGCGAATGTCATTTCCTTGTCGCTGGGCGGCTCGGGGGCGTGTGAAGCCCCCATGCAAGCTGCAATTGATTACGCCTGGTCGCACAACGTGGTGGTGACCATCGCAGCCGGAAACTCGAACGTCGACTCGAGCGATTCTTCGCCCGGAAACTGCAACCACGTCATCACCGTCGCGGCAACGGATTCCTCGGGCAAGCGCGCAACCTTCTCCAACTATGGCGCCGGGGTCGAGATCGCAGCCCCCGGGGTGGGGATCTACTCCACGCTGAATTCCGGGGCAACCTCACCCTCGACGGAGACCTACGCCTCCTACAGCGGAACCAGCATGGCGACCCCCCACGTGGCCGCCGTGGTCGCGCTGATTCTGTCCAGAGAACCGTTGCTCACCCCCGCCCAAGTGCTCACTCGCCTGCAGTCCACTGCCACAAGTTTCGGCGGAGGAGTGTGTGACGCTGATGCAACAAAGACCTGCGGGGCGGGCATTGCGAACGCGGGGGCTGCCGTTCACTAGCGGCAAGCGTGGTGGATGAGTGATAGCTGATTTCAGGTGGCACACGCCGGTTACGCGACGAGGGTGAGGGCAATGCCACCTAGGGCGCCGACGATAACGACGGCCCACGGGGGCGTTTTCCAGGCCATGATTAACACGAAGCAGAGCAAGCCGAGGCAAAACTCGGGACCACCGGTGATGGCAGTCGTGAAGACGAGGTTGTAGAGGGCGGCGGCCAGGATACCCACGACGGCCGCATTGGCCCCCTGCATGAGGGCTTGGGCCCACGGGCGCGTACGAAAAGTGTTCCAGAACGGCAGAACTCCGACCAGAAGGAGAAAACCGGGTAAGAAGATGCCGGTGAGGGCGATCGCGGCTCCGGCAATCCCGCCGGGGCCTGTGCTGGAAAGCGTTCCGAGGTAGCCGGCGAAGGTGAACAGCGGGCCGGGAACGGCTTGAGCGGCACCGTAGCCGGCAATGAACTGATCGGCGGTTATCCAACCGGGCTCGACGACGGCCGCTTGGAGCAGAGGCAAGACCACGTGCCCACCACCGAACACCAGTGCACCCGCTCGGTAGAAGGCCGCGAAAAGGCTGAGCGCTCCTGAGCCGGCAATGCTTGTCAGTGCCGGGAGCCCGACTAGGAGTGCGGTGAACAAGCTGAGGCAGACCCATCCGGCCACTCGGCTAACCGGGAAGTGGAGCGAGCTTGCCACCGCAGCTACTCCTGTGGTGGCTGTTCCCGTGACGGTTTGTGGGCCAGTGGGCGTTCGACAAAAAATAAGGCCAGCGATGGCACCGACAGCGATGGCGAGCACCTGACCAAATGAGTTGGCGAGCAGGATGGCGAGGACGGCTGCGGTGACCGCTATCGCGGCGCGCTGTCGGTCAGGGGTGAGGGTCGTCGCCATGCCCCACACCGCATGGGCGACGATCGCCACAGCCACAATCGTGAGGCCGGTGAGAAACCCGCCACCGATTGTGCCGCCCACAATAGATGCTCCGAAAGCGAGCGCGACCAGCAGAATTGCCGACGGGAGGGTGAAAGCAAGAAAGGCCGCGACAGCGCCTGCTGGGCCTGCGCGGTGAAGTCCAAGACCGAAACCGACCTGGCTGGATGCTGGGCCCGGAATGAACTGACTAAGCGCAACTAGGTCAGCGTATTCGTCGTCGGCAAGCCACCGGCGGCGCACAATCAGTTCCTCGCGAAAATACCCCAAGTGGGCGATTGGGCCACCAAACGAAACCAGTCCCAACTTCAGGAAGACTTTGAATACCTCCCACACTGTTCCTCGCGGTGAGCTCGGGGGAGCGGTGGTCGTTGGCTCGGTGGTCACGTCCGGGTGTCCTTCATGTCTCGCGGTTGGCGCGCCAGCGAAGCCAGCCTCTGCTTTTATTATGTGTTAGCCGTGGCAGTCGAGGGCGGGAGACTCCCTATTTCACCTTTACACTTGCTAAAGTTGATTTAAAGAGCAAATCGAGCCGGTTAGGAGTGACCGTGGCGCACTATGTGGAATTGCTCTGGAGTCCTCAAGAAGAGTCGCACCTCAGCCGAAAAGATCGCGCACCCGGTCGCTATCGAGCCTACGTGCCCGATGAACTGAGTGAGCGACTTCCCCGTATTGGAGACGTGGCACACGAAGCTGCAGAGGATGCGCTCACCGCGCTTGCCCGCGCTGATGAACGAATCGGTGCAGGCGAGGACGGCACCGGCGGGTACCTCAACCACCTACTCATCCGGTCTGAGAGTATTTCCTCGTCGTGGATCGAAGGAAATCGAATCACCCCCAAGAAACTTGCCATCGCAGAGTTGCTATCCCAAGGCACTCGCGTGGCACTCGACGTGGTGGCTAACGTCGTGCTGGCCAATGTCACCGCGACAGAGGAAGCTATTGCCACACTCGCTGACCGTGGTCGCCCTGTGACGACCGAGGATATCCAACGACTTCAGCACGTAATCGAACCAACGCTACAACAAGGTCTGCGCACCGAACAGAACTGGGTCGGTGGAACCGGTTGGAGTCCGCTCCGCGCCGATTTTGTGCCACCGCCAGAATCTGAGGTGCCGCGACTGATCGACAACCTCGCCCGGTTCGTCAGCGCAACAGCAGGCAATGCGGTGGTGCGTGCCGCGATTGCCCACGCGCAGTTTGAGACCATTCATCCCTTCATTGACGGCAATGGCAGGACTGGTCGTGCGCTCATTCATACGGTGCTCCGTCGTGCTGATGCTCTGCGCAACACTCTGATTCCGATCAGCACCGTATTCGCCGGGGACACGGATGCTTACCTTGCTGGGCTCACCGCTTTTCGTGCGGGCCCACCCCGTCTTGATGACTGGATTCTGGGATTCGCCCAGGCTGCAGAGCTCGCCGCGGCAAACGCGGTTCGCCTATCAGTGGATATCTCGGCGCTCGATCGCGAGGTTCACGACCTGCTGATCCGCTATCGACAGGAGCAGGGCATCTCTCCGGCGAAACCTCGGAGTGATGCCGTGGTTTTGCGCGTCTTGGCGAGGCTAGCTGCCGAGCCAGTGCTGACCGTGGAGACGGTCGCTTCACGGCACGGTGTCTCTCACGCTGCCGCTCATCGGGCGCTCGTCGAGCTTGCTGAGGCAGGCATTCTCGGACGCAACAAAGATCACAAAGGAAAACTGATCTGCTGGAGTGCCGACCGCCATCTTGGGCTGGTCGCGCTGACCGAGCGAAGCAATCGCGTCGGAGCGGGCGATACCGGCAGCAATCGGCCACGGCTGGGGCCTCCGGCGCCTGCACGCTGATTCAACTCCTGTTTGTTGGTCCGAGCGCCTTGCCCATCGCGCGAACGATCTGCTCCAGGATGGGCCGCGGTGTTGCGAAGATCAATCGAACGAAACCCGCACCAACTTCGCCACACATGGTGCCTTCGGTCAACAGAATCCCCGCGCGCTCCTTGAAGAACTCCGCCGGGGGAGAGGGGAGTTCGACCGCGGTGAAATCGATCCACGCGACGTAGGTGCCTTCGGGGGTGTGCATTCTGGCACCGGGAAGCTCTGTGGCAACCAGCTCGACCAAGCGATCGCGGTTGCCAAGGAGGTAGCTGGCGGTCTCGTCGAGCCACGGCTCACCTTCCCGATAGGCGACGGCGTTGGCGACGGCCCCGAGATTGCTGGTTCCGTGACCGGCAAAGAAACCGATTTTCTCGAACGTTGCACGATCGCGATCGTTGCTGAGCACGAGTTGGGCGCACTTGAGCCCGGGAAGGTTCCACGCCTTCGAAGCGCTGATGGCAGTGATGGCGTGAGCCGCCGCCACGGCACTGATCGAGGCATACGGGATATGAGTTGCACCGGGGTAGGTCAGTGGTGCCCAGATTTCATCGGAGAAGACATGACCTTTATTGCGCTCCACCAGTTCTGAGATTGCGAGTAATTCATCGCGCTCGAAAACTCGACCGACGGGGTTATAGGGATTGCAGAGGATGAGCAGGTCGCCACCATCGTCGTAGGCGCGTTGCAGGGCCTCCAGGTCAAAGACGTAGCGGCCATCTTTCAGCGCCAGAGGAACTTCGATGACCTCGCGGCCCTTCATCGGAGGCACCATGAGGAAAGGCATGTATGCGGGGGTCGGCACGATGATCTTCGAGCCGGGGCGTGAACAGTGTTCCATGGCCAGTTCCAGCGCCATGATGACATCGGGCACGGCGAGCACGTCGGCGGGAGCCACACTCCAGCCGTAGCGTCGGCTCAGAAAATCGGCGGCTGCCTCCGAAAGCTCCTTCGTGAAACGGGGTGGCATGTACCCGAACGATCCCTCGGCGACCACGTCGTGCAGAGCCGTCGTGATGTGGGGGTCAATTCCGAAGTCCATTTCGGCGACGAAGGCGCCAATGTCGCCGTTCGGCGACGACCATTTGGTTCCTCCCAATGAACGTAATTGGTCGATGGTGACTGCGTCCACTCGGTGTGCGTAGGTCATGACTCGTTGGTGCCTTTCTCGTTCGGTTCTGTGTCACCGGTAATCTCGTTGAGATAGTTGTAGATGGTGAAACGTGTGACGCTCAGTGCTGCCGCGGCCTTGTCGACAGCATTCTTGAGCATGAAAAAGCCGCGTGAGTTCAGCTCCTTCACGACGGCGACCTTGTGGCGCTTGTGCATCAAGTCGACGGTCACACCAATACCGTCGATGGACTTGCGGAGGAGGTGAACCTCGAGCTCATCAACATCCGTGACGAAAAGTTCTGCAGACTCGTGGTCGTCGGCAACCGGCGACGCTGCAACTGGCTCGGGCGTTGTGGGTTCGGATGACAGCCGGTCGCCGAGCATCAGCTGCGAAATTCGGTTCACTTCCGTCCAGGCGGAGAGGTCGACATTGATGCACAGCGCGGCAACGGGGGTTCCGGCAAAATCTCGCAGGATCATTGTCGAGGACTTCATCCGGCGTCCATCCGGTAGGCGCGTCTCGTAGCCCGTTCGGGTCTGCAAGTTTCCGCGAGCGGCGGCCTCAAGAAGAAGATCCGTGGCCGGGTCGCCTACCTTCCGGTGGGTGACGTCACCGCAGATGGCCACAACAGAATTCGGGAGTTTGCGCAAGTCGTGAAGCAGAACTTCCGCCGTAGGGGGAAGTGCAAGCCCTAGCGGTTGCACGAGCGCGGCGAACATGGCGATAACACGATCGGCCTCCTCTTCGGGCCCCGCCGGCGACGGATCCATGCCGTCAGCGGTGGCTACGGGATGCACGTCAGTCGAAGACACGGCTCGCTACTCCTTCTTACTTTTGTTGAAATGTAACAGCAAATTTACACAAAGTGTTGCGATAAAACAATTCGTGCTGATAAATTCAACTCAATCCATCAACAATCTGTGGAACCTTTCAAATAAATCTACTTGGGGGACAAGCACATGACAGTTACGGCACACGCTCACGTCAGCGTGAATCAGGACAATCTGAAGAAAACCATCACCACAACGCAAGCCACGGGAATCGCTTTCAACCAAATCGTTGGTGGAGGCATTGTCTCGCTCACAGGAATCGCCATCGCGATGACCGGCGGTGGTGTTCCGATCGCGTTCATCATCGCGGCGATATCGATCGTGATTGTTTCGTTCCCGTATGCGGCGATCGGATCGGCGATGCCGGTTACCGGTGGCGCCTACACCTACGGCAGCAGGCTCCTTCATCCGCTCGCCGGCTACGGGAATATGGTCGTCATGGTTCTGGCGCAGACCAGTCTCGGAATCTACGGGATCGCCGCCGGTCAATACATGAACAGTCTGAACGAATGGTTCAACCCGACGTTCGTCGCGGTGTTCCTCATTTCATTCTTCTATCTCGCAAACCTGCTGGGTGCGGCCATCGGTGCCAGGCTGGGTGTGATCATGTCGGTCATCATGCTCCTGGGCTTCGGACTCTTCATCGTTGTCGGGCTGCTCCAGGTGGACTGGGTTAACTATCCGCCCATTCTCCCGGAAGGCTTTCTCGCCCTCATTGAGGCCGCTGCGCTCCTGACCTTCGCCACCGGTGGCGCAACAGTGATCGTTGAGCTGGGTGGGGAAATGCGCACTCCAGGCAAGTCGATCCCCGTCGCCATGATCGGTGGCACTCTGCTGGCAGCGGTCATGTATGTACTCGTTGCCATCGTAGGAGTTGGGGTGCTGCCAGTCGAGGAGGTCGCTGGCCAGCCGCTGAGCGTCGTGGCCAGAGAATTCCTCTCGCCGCCGGCTTTTGTCTTCTTTATTCTCGGCGGTGCGATGGTTGCGGTCATCAGTACGATGAACGCGCAACTTCTCACCGGCTCCAAGAGCTTGTTGGCTGCCGTCGATGACGGATGGTTTCCGAGCAAGATCGGCTCCGTCAACAAGCGCTTCGGAACTCCGCACTACCTGTTGAGCGGACTGTTCATTGTTGGTCTGCTTCCCACAGTCTTTGCGGTACCCCTTGATATCTTGGCCAGTTCGGTGGCTGCTGTCGGTCAGGTCATCTTCATCATGGTGATCATCTGTGCGCTCCGGTTGCGCTACGCCCACCCCGAATTGCACGCCTCTGCGCCCTTCAAGCTCGGCCTGCAAACGCAGTGGGTGCTTTCGGTGGTCGGGGTCGTCGTCTGCACGTATCAGGGTTATCTGTTGCTGTCGTCGAGCATGACGGCAGAGCTCGGCATCATCTTGGCGGTGTGTTTGGTGGTGGCTTGCGCCTGGGGAGCGATTCGTTACCCCCACGTCAAGCGAGTTCTTGCCGCTCGCAAGGCCGCTACGGGCGTGCTCGACGCTGAGCCCGTCGCGGTTTAGTCGGTCGCCGCGACCATCCGCTGGCGTGTGAACGTCAGCTGACCTTCGATCGTCAGATTCGCATTCGTGGGCAGTGAGCCCGGAGGAGAAGTAAGCACCAATGACGGAACAAACCGCAGTCGATAAGCAACGCCACAGCGATCTGGTGAAAGCGCTGAGGGGAGGAGCACCCGAAGCCTTCGCGAAGTTCATCGACTTCGACTCCGCGGCCTTGCGGGGGCCCGACAAGGTGATCCCGCGCAAGTACACCGAGCTGATGGCCATTGCCGTAGCGCTCACGACGCAGTGCGAGGGCTGCATTGAGGGCCACTCGGCGGCGGCGAAAGCGGAGGGCGCCAGCGAACAGGAGATTGCCGAAACGGTCTTCATCGCGACCGCTCTCCGCGCTGGCGCTGGCTTCGTTCACGGGCTCAAGGCGCTGGATGCTTTTCGGGGCAATGAGTGACGGGGTCTTTGCGGGGTGCGTTGTTATGGGAGGAAAACAATATCGACAACAATTGCGAATACGCGTCGAGCAGTCGGCTGGACGGTTCGTGACTTTCACAACAACATGGGTGTCGCTGCCAGCACCGATGGTCTCGGCCTGACCGGGGATCAGAGACCAGTCAGGGTTTCTTCGTGATGCGGGACGTGCCTCTCGTCTCGGAATGCTCGATTCGGGCGGCGTGAGTACCCTCCGGTCAGGGGAAATGGTCGATGGCGCGATGCGTGGTCGAGCTGAGCGCAACCGTTTCATGGACATGGCGTAACGCGGCCACTTTTAGACATCTGGCCGAGCTGGCGAACGGCGCTTTGAGTTAATAAGTACGTGAAGTACACTGAGTACTTCGACGTCAATTGACAAGCTCCTATCGGTACCCGTCAACAGAAGAGTCCCATAATGTCACTCACCGCCGATTACGGCTCCTTCACCGAGGTGCGCTCGCACCTCAAAGACGTGCTGGATGCAACAGCGCGCGGGAGAACAGTAACTGTGCGTCGCGACGGTCAGCTCTCCGCGGTGATGCCGGTCGAGCGAATCCGTGCGCACCTCTTTCGAACCGTACTGCCAGGCGTCAGTGTCACGCGAGAAGACGATCGCACGATCGCCCTGATGCAAGAACGCCCCTTCGCTTCTGAAGGTGCTGACGTTGATAGTGCTCTTGCAGACCTCACCCTCTCCCTTCGTGAGTACGCCGAGGATTGGGAAGCTCGGCTACAGCACGCACCCAATCATGCCGACAATTGGGCGCTCGTTCAGCTCGTGAAGCTCTCGACCGATGAGCAGCTCCGGGAGTGGTTTGAGCGCGGCGGTGAATAAACATCCGGCGGCCACTCGCGAAAATCACGACGACTTCTGTTTAGTGGAAAAGTGGGCGCTCGTGCGTGGCGCCTCGGGGCAACCCGTCGGGCACCACCGCACCTACGAATTGGCTCTGTGGGATGGGCGAATCCTTCGTACCCGAATCTCACGACCCGTCGATCGATCAACCTACGCTGCCGGAATGTGGAGCCACATTCTGCGCACCCAGCTCGCGGTCGTTCCGGAAGTGTTCTGGTTGTGTGTTCGCGACAAGAAGGTACCTGACCGTGGCGCCCCCACAATCGGGAATGTCAAGGATGCATTGCCGTTGTATCTCCTTCGGGCGCTGATCGATCTCGGCGTCGACGAGCGGGACTGTCTGGCGTTGACGCCAGCCGAGGCAACCGCGCTGCTTGCCGCGAAACTCGCCGAAAGTCAGGGCAGTTAGCGCCTAACGCAGGTCCAACGCTGGCTCGTCTGTCGCTTACCGCGGGTTCACACCAGCGCGATAGACCGCGGTCGCGACCGCAAGGTCTTCCCATGACATCCCGGAGCTTTTGAAGACGCGAGGCCGAGAGAAGTCGACGGCGACAGTGCCGATCACGATGTCTTTGAGGGGGACGATCGTAGCGGGGTCGAGTTGGCCTTCGCCGACGGCGATCATCACGTCGCCGGCCTCGCGCAGGGCGACTGCTTGGTCTTCGACCACGACCTGGGCTCGGTGCATGAGGGCGGTGTCGAGTTCGCGGGCCTCGGGTTCGTGGGAGCCGACCGCGACAACGCAGGTGTCGACGGCGAGCAGGTTGCTGTCGAACACGGGGGTGCGGGAGGTGGTTGCGCAGACGATGAGGCTGGCGTGGGCAACGTCGGCGGCCGTGCCGACCCGCGTGGCGCATCCGAGGGCACGCAGGCGTTCGGCGAGGGCTTCGGCGCGGGCCACATTTCTGGCGACGATAGTGATTGTCGCGAGCGGGCGGACGGCCACCATCGCCTGCGCGTGACCCCAGGCTTGCGGGCCTGAGCCGAAGATCAGCAGGTGGTCAGCGTCGGTGGGTGCCAAAAAAGCCGCGGCCGCCGCCGATACCGCGGGAGTGCGGAGAGTGGTGACTGCGGTGCCGTCGAGCGTGGCGATCGGGGTGAGGGTGGTGGCATCCATCAGCAGGTAGGTGCCCTGGATGCGGTCTTTACCGAGTGCTGCGTTACCGGGCGCGACCGAGGCGACCTTGATGCCGACGAACTCTGCTGACTGGGACGGCATGAGGAGCAACTGCCCGTTAGTGAGGTCGAGGATGCCGCGCGCAAAATCGGTTGCCGGGTCCAGCCCTTCGCGCAATGCGTTCTGCACTGCGGCGATGGCGTTGGCAAAGCTGACACGTTCGAACACCTCGGCGGCGGAAAACCAGCGCGGGGCAGTAGCGGTTGGGGTCACAGGGCGAAACCGTTCTTGAGGGGGTCTGCGCGATTGGCAGTGAAGGTGTGTTCGCCAGTCTTGTAGGCCATGCCCTCGATGCTCGGGATGATGGATTGCGATATCGACTGCACGCGGGCGACCGCAGCAGAAACGTCCGCCGCTCGGAAGCGACCGATGAACCGGCTCCCGATGATCGAATCATGGGTGAGGACCTGATCCTGCGCGAGAAGACCAGCGTCGGCCAAGAGCGCGAGTCGGGCGCCGGTGCCCGAACCGCAGGGGGAGCGGTCCACCCGGCCGTCGGCAAAAACGGTGACGTTGCGCTGATGCGGGCCCTCCGGCAGGTCGGGGAGTTCGTCGTAGATGATCGTTCCGTAGATGCCGCTCAAGCGGTCATCGGTCGGATGCCGTGCAAACTCCGTGTCGTTGAGGAGCCACTTGATTTCGGCGCCCAATTCGGTGAGGCGATTCACGTGCTCCGGTTCGACCGAGAGGCCCAGGGCATCCGCTCGCACACTGGCATAGATGGCACCGCCGAAGCTGACATCTGCGAGCACTGTGCCGACAGAGGTCTCCACCGCAACATCGCGATGAAGAACATAGGACGCAACATTCTCGAAGCTCACGGAGACAATCTCGTTGGCGCTGAGCCGCACGTGGGCGGCGACCCGACCGGATGGTACGTCGATGGTGACGGTGGTCACTCCATCTGGTGCAGCGGTCACGAGGCCCGATTCGATCGCCCAAACCCCGATCGCGATGGTGCCGTGCCCACACGCGGTCGAGAATCCGTCGCCGTGCCAGAACAGGGCACCGAAGTCCGCGGGGGTGCTCCCAGCAACGACCGTATCCGCCGGCACAATGAAGCAGCCGTACATGTCGGCGTGGCCGCGGGGTTCGTTGCAGAGAAAGCGCCGCAGGGTCTGAAGTTCGGGGGAGCTGATGGCGCTCATGCGCTTGTCGGCGACGGTGGCTCCGGGGATGGTGACCTCGCTCAGCACAATCCTGAAGGGTTCGCCAGCCGTGTGGTAGTCGATTGTGCGAACAGGATCTGTAATATGCCACATATCTATTATTCTAATAGCGAGCGGCGAAGCGACGCGATGGTCGACACGATGATCAACACAATGAGCAACAAGATAAGTGAACGTTGCTTGTCTGCTACATTTTTGTAGGAAAAAGGAGAGCTGATGGCGATATTGCCGGGGCGCAAGGTAGAGCAGACCCCGAGTCTGCGCGATCAGATTAGTCGATCCCTCTCGGCCTCCATCATCTCGGGGGAGCTCGCTCCGGGCACCCTCGTTTCTGTTCCGGCGCTCGCCGTCGAGTTCGCCGTGTCGGCAACTCCCGTGCGCGAAGCAATGCTCGACCTTGAGCAGCGGGGCTTCGTTACCCCGGTTCGCAACAAAGGGTTTCGGGTTACCGCGGTCAGTGACCGCGACCTGCACGACATCGCGGAGCTTCGTCAGATGCTCGAAGTGCCGGGAATGGGAAAGATCGTCGAAGGGTTCCCGCTGCACACCCTTCCCGAGTGGCGGGCGCTCGCGACGCAGATAAGCGACCATGCGCGTGAAGCAGATCTCACAGCCTTCATCGAAACGGATCGTGAATTTCACCTGGGATTGCTTGCCCTCGGTGGCAACCAGCGCCTTGTTGACATGGTGCGTGAACTTCGCCTGCAAACCCGCATGGTGAACATGGCGAGCATGTCGCACAGCGAGGAACTGGCGGAGGCGGCTCTCGAGCACCACAAGATGCTCGACCTGATCGAGGCGGGCGACCGCGCTGGCCTCGAAGAACTCACGGTTCGCCACGTTGGTCACATTCGCGGCTGGTGGGCTGGGCAAGCCGAAGCCTCCTAGCGCTCGCCGCTGATTCTCAACCCCCGGGGGGAGGGGTTTATTGGCGTGCCCGGATGCGGAACCCTAATCCTGCGCGGATTCGTGACGGGATGGGCCGGTGTTCGTCCCCGAAAGCGACCGTAGTTTGTTGACGGCGTGTAACGAACTGAAGGCGATCGACCGCGTCCGGACATAAAGTCGTTGTTTTTGAGTATGTGATATGTCATGCTTCACAAACCCACAAGGGTCGAGCTCACAGCGTTCCGAGCTCGCAGTTCGAAACCCCTTGCATCATCTATAGACAGGCACATGATGAAAATGAGACGACAGAACGCAACACTCCTCGCGATTGGGGCCGCCATCCTTTTGGGGACAACGGCCTGCAGCGGCGGACTCCTCGGCGGTGGCAGTGGCGCCACCGACGACCCCAACGCCACGGTCAAGATCGGAATGGTTGTTCCCATCTCCGGCAGTAGTGCCCCCACCGGGGCGTACATGGTCAACGGCGCCCAGATGGCTGTTGATGAATTGAACGCGGCCGGTGGAGTGCTCGGCGGCCGCCAGCTTGAGCTGATTGTCGAAGACGAGGGTTGCGATCCTCAGCAGTCCGTCGCCGGGGCCAACAAGCTCGTCTCTGACGGCGTTGTGGTCTCCGTTGGCGGTTACTGCTCGGGCGCAACCCTGCCAACGTTGCCGATCTTCGAGACCGCCAACATCCCGATGATCATTCCCGCTGCAAACTCGCAGGAACTCGTCAACCAGGGACTCAAGAACGTTTTCATGATCAACGGCACAGGAACCCAGCAGTCCGCTGCGGCGTTGAAATTCATCCTGAAGCAGGGTTTTGCGACCGTTGCTCTCGTTGATGACAACACCAGTTACTCCAGCGATATCACTACCGAGACTGAAGCTCAGATCACGGCGGATGGAACCTCGTCGGTTGTTCTCAACACCTCGGTGACTCCCGGTGAAAGCGACTACTCCGCTGTCGTGCGCGCGATCATGGATGCCAACCCCGCGTTGGTCTACTGGACCGGGTACTACCAAGAGGGTGGCCTGATCATCAATCAGCTGAAGACCGCTGGTTACACGGGCGCGATCATGGTGGCCGACGGTAGCGTCGACGCATCGATCGCCCAAATTGCTGGCCCAGGTTCTGAAGGCGTTTACGCAACAATGACGCAGACGCCCGACACCATCGTCGGCGCCGAGACCTGGATCGCTGACTACACTGCAGCCTTTGATTCAGCCCCCGGCCCCTACTCGACCCAGTCGTATGACGCGGTTCGCGTTGCGGCCAAGGCCATCGACGATGCTGGCAGCACCGACGGTGACGCCATCATCACGGCTCTCGAAGCGATTGACGGGTTCTCGATGTTCTCCGGACCGTTGAAGTTCACCGCGGAGCACACGTTGAGCAGCGGCGGTTTCGCGATCCTCGTCCTCAAGGACGGCAAGTTCGTCCTCTCCGACGACCTGTCCTAACCCCACCGGTGGCGGATGTCGTGGCCTCGGTCGCGGCATCCGCCATCCTCTGCTGAGCAAGGACATCTGCAATGACTCAACTTTTGTGGGACGGGCTTTTTGTCGGTTCTTTTTACGCCCTGATAGCGCTGGGCTACAGCATGGTTTACGGCATCATCAAACTTCTCAACTTCGCCCACGGCGACCTCTACATGCTCGGAGCGTTCGTCGCTTTCGCCATGCTGAGTTCTCTGGGCGGGATCCCTGCATCACTCTCCATCGTTTCCCTCCTCGTGGTGTTGATGCTGAGCATGGTGATCAGCGGTGCGGCCGGTGTCGTCATCGAACGGTTCGCCTACAGACCACTCCGCAATTCGCCACGGTTGGCTTTGCTCATCAGCGCTGTGGGAGTGTCATTCATTCTGGAATACGGGGTGAGCGCCATTGCCGGCCCTAATCCCCGAGCGTTTCCCGTTCGTCTCGAAGGCGAGATGTTCATGGTGCTCGGAGCCAGAATCACGATGCCACAAATCGTTTTGATGCTGATCGCCGCGGTACTGATGGTGCTGCTCGACACGTACATTCGCAAGACCTCCACCGGGCGGGCGATGCGCTCCATTTCGCTGGACCGAACCGGTTCGCTTCTGATGGGGATCAACGTCAACGCCGTGATCACCCGCACGTTCTTTATCGGTTCGGCGCTCGCCGCAGCCGCTGGGGTGATGGCAGGGGCGCACTACGGAAACATCAACTTCTTGATGGGTTTCATCATCGGGCTGAAGGCGTTCACCGCGGCGGTTATCGGCGGGATCGGCAACATCCGTGGGGCAATGCTCGGCGGGTTGCTCCTGGGTTTCATCGAGGCTTTCGGAGCCGAATGGTTCGGCGGCGAGTGGCGTGACGTTTTTGCCTTCGCGATTCTCATCCTTTTCCTCACTCTGCGGCCGACCGGAATTCTCGGCGAACGCGTTACGGAGCGTGTCTAACATGACCACCACAACCACTACCGACTCGCCCAATGCGGCACCGTCTGGGCCGAAGAACGTGCCGCGTCGCGGGCGTTTAGCGACGTCGCTGTCCACCATCTTGGAGAGCAAAGGACTCGGTTGGGGTGCGCTTGCCCTTGCCCTGTTCCTGCCGCTCATCAATGCCTCGCCCTACGCGCTCAATATCATGACTACGGCAGCGATCTTCATCCTGTTGGCCTCCGGGCTCAACATTGTGGTCGGCTACTGCGGGTTGCTCGACCTCGGCTATATTGCCTTTATGGCGGTCGGCGCCTACACCGCCGGCATTGTGGCGAAGAGCTTCATGTTGCCGCTGATCTTCACCATTCCGGCAGTGTTGGTGATGACGATTCTGGCGGGGCTCATCATTGGGGCCCCCACGCTGCGGTTGCGCAGTGACTATCTCGCCATCGTGACCCTCGGTTTCGGCGAAATCGTGCGCATCACCGCGAACAACATCTCGGTCACCGGCGGGCCGTCCGGCATCTTCGGTATTCCGGGCATCCTCAAGATCGGTGACTTCGATCTGCAGCAACCAGCAGTCTTCTACTACTTCACCGTGATCGTGGTGGCGGTCTTTGTGGTCTGGTCGGCTCGCCTCGGCAAGTCGCGGTTGGGGAGGGCCTGGCGCTTCGTTCGGGAGGACGAGGATGCTGCCGAAGCGATGGGCATCCACACCTACAAGGTGAAATTGCTGGCCTACATCTTCGGAGCCATCTGGGGGGGAGTGGGGGGCGTACTGTTTGCCGCCCACATCTCCGCAGTCTCCCCGCAGAGCTTCGTCTTCCTCCAGTCGGCCCTCGTGCTCATGGCGGTCGTCATGGGAGGCATGGGCAACATGCGCGGTGTCATCATCGGCGCTCTCGTGATCAGCCTGCTGCCAGAACTGCTGCGCGACCTCGCGGCCTACCGCTACCTCGCCTTCGGGCTGCTCTTGGTGGTCGTGATGATCTTCCGCCCGCAGGGGCTGTGGCCGTCGCGAGCATCGGAGCCGGAGCGAGATGACGGTGCGGCTGCGGGTGCGAGTGCAGATGCTTCAGTGGCACCAGCGAAGGGGAAGAGTCGATGAGTGCGGTGCTCGGAGCCGCCGTGCTCGAAGTGACTGATTTGCGGATCGCTTTCGGCGGTGTCAAGGCTGTCGACGGCCTCACCTTCTCGGTGCACGCGGGCGAGATTGTCGCCGTGATCGGACCGAACGGTGCTGGAAAGACCAGCGCGTTCAACTGCATCACCGGGTTCTACAAGCCGACCTCCGGGTCGGTGACGCTCAATGGCCACAACATCACCGGAAAGCGTCCGGCCGATATTGCGAATGCCGGAATCTCGCGCACCTTCCAGAACCTTCGGTTGTTCAACGACTTAACAGTGCTGGATAACGTGCGAGCCGGGATGCACCGCTACGGCGGGCAGAACTGGTTGGATGCGATTCTGCACACGCGCCGCTTCAAGCGGAGTGAGGCGCTGTACACGGCGGAAGCTCACGAGTGGCTCGACTTTGTTGGCTACGAGGGGGCGCGCGGGGTGCCGATCCGCAACCTTTCTTACGGTCAGCAAAAGCAGGTTGAGATTGCCCGGGCTCTCGCCCGCAAGTCGGGGCTGCTGCTGCTCGATGAGCCAGCAGCCGGGCTCAACTACAACGAGAAGCAGGTCTTGCTGCAGTTGTGCCGTCGAGTACAAGCGCTCGGCACCGCCATCGTGTTGATCGAACACGACATGGGGTTGGTGATGGAACTGTCGGAGCGCATCGTGGTGATGAACTTCGGGGTCGAAATCGCGGATGGCACTCCCGCCGAAGTAAAGGCGAATCCGGCGGTGATCGAGGCGTACCTCGGCAAGAGCGATGAGGAGGTGGTGACCGATGGCAATGCTTGAGTTTTCTGAAGTCGAAGTGTTTTACGGCAAGGTTCAGGCCCTTCGCGGTTTGAGCCTCACGGTGGAGGAGGGGGAGATTGTCTCACTCCTCGGCAACAATGGGGCGGGCAAGACGACCACGCTGTCGGCGGCATCCGCTCTGGTGAAGCCTCGGGCGGGGGCGATCGTGTTCAACGGCAAGGACATCAGTAATGAGGATCCGTGGAACGTGGTCGCGGCGGGGCTGGTGCACGTGCCGGAGGGGCGCCGCATTTTCAGCACCCTGAGCGTTTTAGAGAACCTGCAGCTCGGTGGCTACTTGGTGAAGGATCGCTCGGTGGTCGCCCAGCGCATCAAGAAGGTTTTCGAGATNCTTCCGCTGCTGGATGAACGAAAGACTCAGCAAGGGGGGACCCTCTCTGGTGGCGAGCAGCAGATGCTGGCCATCGGACGCGGTCTGATCGCGGGCCCCACAATGCTCATGCTCGACGAGCCCTCGATGGGGCTCGCGCCGCTGATTGTGTTGCAGGTGATGGACGTGATCAGTGAGATCCGTTCGCAGGGCACGACAGTTCTTCTGGTGGAGCAGAATGCGCGAGCGGCGCTGAAGGTCGCCGATCGTGCCTACGTGATTGAGAGTGGTGTGACGACCCTGCAGGGGAAGTCGGCCGAACTGATGAATGATTCCCGCATTATCGACGCCTATTTGGGAGCGTAATTGTCACAAACAACTATTCGTGAGTTGGAACTGACCCACGACGATCAGGCGATGCTCGCCGGGGATCACGGACCAGCGAAGGCCATGGCCATGCGCATTGTGGTCGCACTGGCGCGGGTGAGCCAAGCTCCCTACCTCATTTCGGTGGAGTCAGCCCACATCGACAGTTGCCTCTATCACGGGCAAGCTGGCCTCGATTTTGCCGAGAAGCTGGTGACGCTTGGGGCGGTCGTCTCGGTGCCGACGACTCTGAATGTGAGTTCGCTCGACCTCATGCATCCGGGGCTGGTGCGGTTGCCGGCCGCTGAGACCGCGGCGGCGAAGCGCCTGATGGATGCCTATGTGGCAATGGGAGCGAAAGCCACCTGGACGTGTGCGCCCTATCAACTCGCCGGTCGCCCCACCGAGGGCACCGACATTGCCTGGGCGGAGTCGAACGCGATCGTCTTCGCCAACTCGGTGTTGGGCGCTCGAACCGCCCGCTATGGCGATTTTCTGGATATCTGTGCCGCTGTAACGGGGCGGGCACCGTATGCGGGGCTCCACGTGAAGGCCAACCGGGTGCCCACCCTGGAGCTCGACTGCTCCAGCATTCCTACCCGGGTGCTCAACGGGGATGCAGCCTGGGCTGCGCTCGGCTTTGCGGTCGGCAATCAGGTGGGGGAGGAGGTCTGCATCCTCACTGGGATTGATCCCTCAGTGGTCACCGAGGATCGCCTCAAAGCTCTGGGGGCAACGGCTGCCTCCAGCGGAGGGGTGGCACTGTTCCACGTTGCCGGCTTCACCCCCGAGGCGCGGGCGGCAGGCTCATCGTGGCCTCCTGCTGGTTCGCCGCGCGCAGAGATTACCGCGGAGGTGTTGCGAACGGCACGGGATGCCCTGACCACCGCCACGGTGGGGGAAACCCTCGATGCGGTCTCGCTCGGCACCCCGCACTTCTCGCTCACCGAGTTTGAGAAGTTGGCGGAGATTCTGGCCGACGGCAGCCGTTTCGCTGACACCTGCACGGTGTGGATCTCCACCTCGCGCGACGTGTTGGCGCAGGCCAAGGAGCGTGGCTGGATAGCGGTCTGCGAGCAGGCCGGCGCGAAACTCGTGGTGGACACCTGCACCTATTTGGTGCCGATTCTCTCCGAGACGGTGCGCACCGCGATGACCACCTCGGGCAAGTGGGCCTGGTACGCGCCCGCCAACATGGGCATCGACGTGGTTTTCGGTTCGGTCGAAGAATGCATTGCCTCGGCTCGAGCAGGGAAGGTGATTCGCGATGAGTCTTTCTGGAACTGAGAGTGTTGTGGGGTTCCTCGCGGCGGAAGCGCTCTGCTTTGGCAACGCTGAGGGGGAGATCCTCGTTCTCGATGAAGCGCTGTCATTCTGGGGCGGTACCAATCTTGACAGCGGCGTGATTACCGATATCCATCATCCGCAGCACGGGATGTCGCTCGGCGGTCGGGTGCTCGTGATGAGTGCTTCGCGCGGGTCGAGCTCGTCGTCGAGCGTTCTGGCGGAGCAGATTCGCGCCGGGGTTGCTCCGGCGGCGATTGTTTTGGGGGTTCGGGACGCCATCATCGTGTTGGGGGCGCTCGCCGCAGCTGAGATGTACGACAACCGCATGCCCATTCTGTTGCTGGATGACGCTGGACTCGCCGCCCTGCCACGCACGGGTAGCGTGAGGGTTGTGGCTTCGGAGTCGGAGGCCTCGGTGAGCTGGGAGGTAGCGAACCTGCTGGGCGCTGACGCGCTAACCGAGGGTCCGCAGACCGCTCACCCGCTGGCCGGCTGAAGTCTTCACCGTGCAGTAGTATGTTACATATTAGTTCTCTCGAGAAGGCCGCGGTAACAACGAATGGCGTGTGATGTGATCATCATCGGGGCCGGTATTATCGGTGCGGCCTGCGCCCGAACCCTCGCGAAAGCAGGCCTCAGCGTCGTCGTCGTTGACCGAGGAACGGTCGGTGGAGGAACCTCAGCAGCCTGCGAAGGCAACCTCCTCGTCTCCGATAAAGGCCCCGGCCACGAACTCGTTCTTGCCCAGCACGCGGCGGCACTCTGGCCGACAACCGTTGCCGAGCTTGTCGACGAGCTCGGCGACGAGTTTCCCTCCGTCGAGTTCGATCCGAAGGGCGGCCTCGTCATCGCAACAACCGAGGCGGGTGCGCAGCCTCTCCTCGATTTTGCTGAGACTCAGCGTGGGGCGGGGGTCGATGCCCGCGCGGTTACCGCCGCCGAAGCGTGCGAACTGGAGCCCGACCTCGGGCCGCTCGTGGAAGCTGCCGTGTTTTACCCCGAAGACTCTCAAGTGCAGCCGGCGATTGCGACCGAGGCGCTGATGGCATCCGCTCGGCTGCACGGCGCTCGAGTTCGCGAGAATACCCCCGTGCTCGGAGGATTGCGCGATTCGACTGGTGCCCTGCGGGGGGTGCGCACGACCAGCGGAGATCTGTTTGCCGCTCGCGTGCTCGTGGCGGCCGGCGCGTGGTCTGGTGATGTTGCGGCCCTGCTCGGTGTGAGTTTTCCGGTGCGACCAAGACGCGGCGAACTGCTGGTGACCGCGCGGATGCCACAGCGCGTGTTTCACAAGGTCTATGACGGCGACTACATCGGTGCCGTTGGCTCGAACGACGACTCGCTGCAAACTTCCAGCGTCGTCGAATCGACGGCGGGNGGCACGGTGCTGATTGGTTCCTCACGCGAACAAGTGGGGTTCGACTCGCAGTTGCGAGTTCGCTCGCTGAGCGAGATTGCGGCCAAAGCGATTCGATTGTTTCCGTTCCTGTCGGAGGTGCCGGTGATCCGCAGCTACGGCGGTTTCCGTCCGTTCATGCCCGACCATTTGCCGGTCATCGGTGAGGATCCGCGAGAACCGGGCCTCTGGTTTGCGGCCGGTCACGAGGGCGCCGGGATCGGCCTCAGCCTGTCGACGGCAGAACTCATCCGTGACCTGATGTTGGGGGACGCNCCCGCCATTGATGCGACGCCATTCTCGATGGCGCGGCTGAGCTTGGCTCCGCACCTCGCACAGGGAATGGTGGCTTGACCGTGGTCGCCCGCCTATTGCCGTCCGCTGAAGATGTCAGCCAGCCCGGTGCCGTCACCCCCTTGACGATCACCGTCGACGGGGTGCCCGTCGCGGGCCTCGCCGGCCAAAGCATCGCCGGAGTGGTTCTGGCGAGCGGCTCGTTGGCCCTTCGCCGCACCTCCCAGTCGGGTACGCCGCGTGGAGTTTTTTGCGGCATCGGGGTGTGCTTCGACTGCCTCGTTCAGGTCAACGATCAGCGAGATGTTCGCGCGTGCCAACGCAAAGCTGCCGACGGCGATACTGTGCTGACCGGCGTGCCGGAAGGGACAGCATCGTGAGCTCGTCTGAATCCCTTGTAGCAACTGTTTCAACTGCTGAAGGTGCCGCGCGCCACGTTCTCATCATCGGCACCGGCCCGGCCGGTCTCGCCGCCGCAACGGCAGCGCGGCAGCAGGGTGCGCAGGTCACCATCCTCGATTCGTCCGACCAGTTGGGCGGCCAATACTGGCGGCACCTGCCGAAGCAACGCCCGGCGGCAGCGGAGCAGTTGCTGCACCACGGTTGGGCGCATTTCGAGCAGCTTCGCAGTGCGCTTGACGCCGATAGCGGATGCCGCATCCGCACCAACGCGCACGTCTGGGCGATGGAGACCGGTGCGGTCAGCGCAACGGACACTGCGGGCACCAGTCCGGGCATCGTCCACGTCGTTGTCGGCGAACCCGACGGTGTTGCGCGCGACCGTTTCGTGCTGGAGGCCGACGCCATTGTGCTGGCTACCGGAGCGCACGACCGCACCCTCCCGTTTCCGGGCTGGGATCTACCGGGAGTGTTCACCGGGGGTGCAGCGCAAGCTTTGGCGAAGGCGGAGCGGGTCGCCGTCGGGCAGCGCGTCGTGGTTGCCGGCGCTGGGCCATTCTTGCTTCCGGTTGCTGCTTCGCTCACCGCGGTCGGTGCCACGGTGGTTGGAGTTTTCGAGGCCAACCGGTTGGCGACCATCCTGCGGGGCTGGTTGCCGCGCCCCTGGCTCTTGTTGCCAGCAGCCTCCAAGAGCGTCGAACTTGCGGGGTACATCGCCGGGTTTGTGAAGCACCGCATCGGCTATCGGGTGGGCAGCATGGTGGTCGAAGCGCACGGCACCGAGCGGGTTGAAGCGGTCACCGTGGTTTCAGTCACGAAAGACTGGAAACCCATCGTGGGCTCCGAGCGCCGCATCGAAGCGGATGCCGTTTGTGTCAGTCACGGGTTCATCCCGCGGCTTGAGCTGGCGATTGCCGCCGGCTGCGCCCTCACCCCACAGCGGTTCGTGACCGTCGGCGACGATCAGCAGACCTCGGTGGCCGGAGTTTTTGCGGCCGGCGAGATCACAGGCATTGGCGGAGTGGATCTCGCACTCGCCGAGGGCACGATCGCCGGGCATGTTGCCGCTGGTGGCAGTGTGCCCGGTGCTGAAGCACACGGGCAAGCGCGCGCCCCGCGCGCCATCCGCCAGGCGCTCCGCCGCCGCCGAGTCTTTCGGGGCTTCGCGGCGCGCATCGAGGCGGCCCACGGCATCCGGGGCGGCTGGACGGAAGCGGTGACTCCGGAGACGATCGTCTGCCGGTGCGAAGAGGTCTCGTTCGGGGCACTGTGTTCGGGCGCTCAGGCCACCGGCTCTCGCTCGCTCCGCAGCCTCAAACTCAGCACTCGCGCGGGCCTCGGCATCTGCCAGGGGCGCATCTGTGGGCGCTCGGTTGAAGCGTTGCTCGCCACCCAGCTGGGCGAGGGCGGGCTACTCGATGACGCAAGTTCCGACCGTCGGCCCATCGCGGTGCCCCTCCGTCTCGGGGAGTTGGCGGCCGCCGCTCGCCCCACTGAGTCGTTATCCGACCACAACTAACCAACCAATACAACAAACCAACTCACCCTTATCCGCTCTGAAAGGCACCTCATGTCCACCAAAGCTTTTGACCTCGGCGGCGTTATCGTCGCCACCNCCCTTGCCTTCAAGGAGGACGCATCCGCTCCCGCCGGCCTCGCCGTCGATTACGAGCGTTTCGCCGAGCACTGCGACTGGCTGATCAATAACGGCTGCCGCGGCGTGGGCCCGAACGGTTCACTCGGTGAGTACTCCTCCCTCACGGATGAGGAGCGCCGCAAGGTGGTTCAGGTTGCCGTCGAGACGGTTGGTGACCGCGGGTTGGTCATCGCCGGGGTGCACGGTGTCGGTTGGCACCAGGCCAAGAAGTGGGCCGAGTACGCGAAAGAGGATGGCGCCGACGGCGTGCTACTGCTACCACCAACCATTTTCCGCGCCAACGAAGAAGAGGTCGTCGAGCACTATCGCCGCGTGGCCGAGGTTGGCCTCCCGATCATGGCCTACAACAATCCCTTTGACACCAAGGTTGACCTGACCCCGCGCATCGTCGCCCGTCTCGCCGAGATCCCCGAGGTTGTCGCGATCAAAGAATTCACCGGCGACATTCGCCGCGTGCTGGAGATCAAAGAACTCTGCGACATCGACGTGATTTGTGGCGCGGATGACCTGCTGCTCGAGTCCCTCGTCGCGGGTGCAACGGGTTGGTTCGCCGGTTACCCGAACGCGTTCCCGCGTGAAGCGGTCGAGATCTACACCCTAGTGACCGAGGGTAAAATTGCGGAAGCCATGGAGATCTACAAGGAGTTGGTGACCGTGTTCCGTTGGGATTCCAAGACCGAGTTCGTGCAGGCCATCAAGCTCAGCATCGACTTGGCGGGTGGCAGCTTCGGTGGCCTCACTCGCCCCCCGCGCGGACCGTTGAGCGCTGCAAACGACGCGCAGGTGCGGGCCGACACGGCTAAGGCGTTGGACTACCTGGCCACTCGCAAGGGGAAGTAAGACAGTGCGTTCGAAGCGCATGTTCACCGCCGTGGACTCCCACACCGAGGGGATGCCCACCCGGGTCATCACCGGCGGGGNGGGGGAGATCCCCGGCGCGACCATGAACGATAAGCGGTTGTATTTCATGGAACACCTGGACGACATCCGGCTGTTCCTGATGAACGAACCGCGAGGTCACCCGGCGATGAGTGGTGCGATTTTGCAGCCGTCCACGCGAGCGGATGCCGACTGGGGCGTCGTCTACATCGAGGTTTCCGGCTGTCTGCCGATGTGCGGTCACGGCACCATTGGGGTCGCGACGGTGCTGGTGGAGACCGGCATGGTGGAGGTTCAGGAACCGATCACCACCATCCGGTTGGACACTCCGGCGGGGCTGGTGATCGCGACGGTGACGGTGACGGATGGCCACGCCGACTCGGTGACCATCGAGAACGTGCCCTCCTATGTCGAGCGGCTGGATGCCATCATCGACGTGCCCGGCTACGGCTCCGTCTCGTACAGCATCGCGTTTGGTGGCAATTTCTACGCGATGGTGGACCTCGCCTCGGTCGGTCTCGAATTCGATCGGGCCAACCAGCAGGCGATCATCACGGCCGGGTTGGCGATCATGGCCTCTATTAATGAGCAGGCTCCGCCGGTGCATCCGGAGATTGAGGGCCTCAACGTCTGCCATCACGTGGAGTTCATCGCGCCCGGTTCCACGGCTGCCTATTCCCGGCACGCGATGGCGATCTATCCCGGCTGGTTCGACCGCTCACCGTGTGGCACCGGCACGTCGGCACGCATGGCGGAGCTGTGGGGCCGCGGCGAGCTCGGGCTGAACGAGGACTTCGTGAACGAGTCGTTCATCGGTTCGACGTTCACCGGCAGGCTCATTCGGGAGACCGAGGTTGCCGGCATTCCCGCGGTCATCCCGACCATCACGGGCCGCGCCTGGGTGACCGGCATCGGACAGTACCTGCTCGACCCGAGTGACCCCTTTCCGACCGGTTTTGTTTTCTAAAGGAGCATCATGACTACGTCCCCCGTTTTCGATTTCTCTGACAGTGGTGTGGCTAACGGTGCGGCTACGGCTGATTTGGTCGACCGCGTTGACCTGGTCGCGCGGCAGGCCGCTGGAGCTGCGCCCCTGTGGGCAGCGCTAACTCCGCCGATTCGCGCGACCGCGCTGGTGGCCGCGGCGGATGCCCTAGAGGGTGCCCGCGCCGAGCTGGTGGCGATCGCGCAGACGGAGACGGGACTGTCGGAGGCGCGCCTCTCGGGGGAGCTCACCCGCACGGCGGTGCAGCTGCGGTTGTTCGCCGACATTGTGCTCGCGGGGGAGTACCTCGACGTGCGCATTGACGAAGCCGATTCGGCCTTTGTGTTGGGGGTGCGTCCGGATGTTCGGCGCTTTAAGATCCCCGTCGGCCCCGTACTCAACTTTGCGGCCAGCAACTTTCCGTTCGCGTTCTCGGTGGCCGGTGGCGACACCGCTTCGGCTCTGGCCGCCGGGTGCTCGGTGATTGTGAAGGCTCACTCGGGGCATCCGCAGTTGTCGGTGCGCACTGCTGCGGTCGTGGCGGCGGCCCTTGAGGCCGCCGGTGCTCCCGCTCACACCCTGCAGCTCATCGCTGGCCAGGAGGCGGGGGTGGCAATGCTCAAGCATCCGGCGATCGCAGCCGGGAGTTTCACCGGCTCCATTCACGCCGGCCAATTATTGGCGGGCGTTGCGGCGTCGCGAGCGGTGCCGATCCCGTTCTTTGGCGAGCTCGGCAGTGTGAACCCGGTCTTCGTGACCCAGGCAGCAATCGCCGAGCGCGGTTCCGACATCGCGAGCGGCTTTGTGGCGAGTGTGGCCGGCTCGGCGGGTCAACTCTGCACCAAGCCGGGCTTTCTGTTTGTGCCCGCGGGGCATAACCTCGGCGCTGCGATTGCTGCTGCCGCGGAGGCTGTTCTCGAGCATCGGCTGTTGAACCCGTCGATCGCGAAGGGTTTCGCTGCCCGTCGCGATGCCGTTCTCGGCACGCGTGGCGTCACACCGCTCGCAACCGGTTCGCTCCGCATCGATGCTGACGGGCAGGGCTGGGCGACGCCCACCATCGTCACCGTGACCGCGGATGTTCTGCTCGCCCAGCGTGACAGCCTCAGCCCCGAATCCTTCGGCCCGCTGTCGATTGTGGTGGAGTACGACGCCGGTGAGGATCTTGCAGCCATCGCTGACCAGCTCTTCGACGGCAACCTGACGGGCACGATTCACGCTGGTGCTGGCGAAGACTCGCCCGCCGTGCGCTCGCTCGTCAGCTGGATCGTCGGCAATGCTGGTCGCGTGCTCTTCGGCGGTTGGCCGACCGGTGTCGCGGTGACTCCGGCGATGCAGCATGGTGGCCCGTGGCCGGCAACCACCAACGACAGTGGCACTTCGGTCGGTGGCGCAGCCTTGTCGCGGTTCCTCCGCCCGGTCGCCTATCAGGATGCCCCGGCATCCCTGCTGCCAGCACCGCTGCGCGATGACAACCCCTGGAACGTTCCGCAGCGTCGGAGCCCGGCGGGGGAGTCGCAGTCGTGGGGTCGCTGAGTTAATCCGCAACCAACATTTACGGAGCGTTTAGTCGCTTGCGAGCAATTCCGTGAGCCGCGATGGAGAACACAAACGGCCCCGGCGCTAATGCTAAGAGGTGAATCTTCTGTTCGTACTGCAGGCATAGGTCGCCCATTTGTGTGGCCGTCAGGTCGCCGCGAGCGAACACGACAACTTTGGCGTCGTGAACGTAGATCGCGGCGGCTTCGAGCGGGCGTCTGGCTAATTGGTGGTCTTTCGCTAAGAGAAGGAAACCGGCCTTGGAGCCTTCGCCAATCCACTCGCCGTCTTGCATGTGCTGGGCTCGCCGGTCACCGAACTCCTCAGCAAGCGTTCTCACGTCCCATCCGGCGCTCCGAAGCCTGGCCGGAAGGATTATTTGGCCGAGGGATCTGTCCAACAGGAAACGGACGCGAGTCATTTCATGCCGTCTGGAGTATCAACGATCGAAGTTCCTGGCGCTTTAGGCCGAAGTCTTCAGCCACTTCTTCCATTGGCTCGCCGGCTCGGACACGGCTGACGATATCTTCGACCCGAACACCGAGCCTGTCGACGGTGGGTTGGCCCGAGTTGCGACGCGGGTCCACGACGACATCTATAGCCTCGAAGGCGGGGAGTTTCAGGTGGTCGGCAAATCCGTTGCTGTAGCTGATGCTCTGCAAGAATTCCGCGACCACTTCGTTGAATACACCTTGGTGATTTCGAACGACCACAAGCTCGTTGGAACCGTTGCTGTAGAGGATTTCAGCTCCGTCAGTTTTGAGACGCTCACTCAGCAGTGCGTTCTCAAGACCGATCTCGTCACGCAAGACTTCGATTGCAGGACGAATTCGTGCCATGGGCAAGCCCACCCGGCGGAACGATTCGATGATGAAGCCTTCAGCAAGTGCATTGAAAGGGATGGTATAGCCGCGCCCCGATGTGACTCCGGTCAGGAGCGGCGGGGNCCACCCTCGTTCACCAAGATGGCGCTGCGCAAAATTGTGTCCGTGGGCCCATCGACCGAATGAGGTCGCCGGCGCCTGAATGATATGCGCCGCTTCATTCTGCTGGTAGATCGGTGTCGTGTAGACACGATCCTCGGTCAGTGTTTGCATGCAAACAGTGTAACGCCGCAAAGTCCTGCTTACCTGGGTTTACAGGGATCTGTGTGAAGCCTGCGCCAATGGACTATTCGAAGCGTGATGATCCGAAAAAAGTTGCTCCAAGAGCAATGTCGAGGGAGGCACAAAATGAAAACGTGGACTCGTCGTGTCTGCTCGTGAACGATTCCGTCAAGGGCGGTCGACTCGGACGGCTGTGTCCGGGAGCTCGACGGGTTGCGAAGGCCGCAGGCCCATCGCGTAGGCCAACGCTGTTTCTTTCCATTCTTGCTGCGCACGAAGCAGACGCTCGAAAGTCCCTAGCTCGCTGGCGGTGTAGAGCAACTGCTCAATTTCAGAAGCATAGGAATTCAGCTCTTGGGCGGAGAGTTCACCAGTCCAGCCAAAGAGATCAGTTAGTGCCAGCACGACGTTGTTCTTGTTTCGGCCGATAGCACGAATGAGTTGACTCGACAGCGCCGCACCTTCCTCGAGGATCGCAAGGTCGTGACCTCTCAGGATGACAAGGTCGTCGCCGTCGCGACGCGTGATCCGAACCTGTCCCGCATTAATGAGGGCAAGAACCTCTTTGGGCTTTCGGAGGAGGTCTGTAAACGTTGCTGTGCTCATGACTTCATCGTACATCAGATAAACATCAGATATTAGTCGGTGTCCGACGAGCGATTGCAGATGATGAATCGTGAGACCGGTGACATCGAATGTCGGTGGCTCCTCATATTCTTCTCCTCAACAACAACTTTCTGGGGAGGAATCAACACCATGACAAAGAACACCAACCGCATCACAACTGCCAACCGCATCAAGACCGCGAACCGCGAACTGCACCTGATCGATATCGAGAACGGGCTTGGTAAGTCGTCGCCCACGGCATCCGAGATTGATCAGTATCGTCGTTTCTATCTGCAGACGAATAACGTTCCGGAGAATGCCCACATCGTCGTTGCCGCGAGTAGTAGCGCGACTCTTCTGGAGGCGAGCGTTGGCTGGCCTCACGCCCGCACCACGTACCTACTTGGTCACGATGGTGCTGATCTCTCGTTGATCGCGGTGGCTCTGGGGGAGAACGTCGAGAAGCGTTACGCAAAGGTCGTCATCGCTTCGGGGGATCACATCTTTGCTGATGCCGCCTCGACCTTGCAACGGTTGGGCGTGCATGTCACCGTGTTCGCGCGCGCTGTGTACCTCAGCCGTTTCCTACGGGAGGCGTGCAGCGACATCAAGGTGTTCAGTGGGGCCGACTTCTCGCTCGCTGCCTAGCGAGCCCACAAGCTGCGGTAGCCAGAAGCCGGGGGGCTAGCTTCTGGCTACCGGTCATCCCTCAAATTAAACCGTACGAGCAGCCTTCGCCAAGTTCTCCGTCAGCTCGGCAACGTTCTGGCGGGTGCCGTACGCGGCGCGGTCGCGCTCGACGCGCCAGCTCTGGCTGAGGGCACCGATGTTGACGGTGTCGAAACCGAACTCGTCGTACAGCTTGGTGACGAAGTCGGAGGCATCCGCAAAATCGGAGGCGGTCGCTAGCGCCCGGCGTGCGGGGTCGCCGGCCGGGAACGCGTCGGCGGTGATGTCACCGGAGGTGATGTGGTTGAAACCTTTCGCGACGCGCGAGGTGGGCAAATGCTCCTGCAACATCCCGGTGACGGTCGCCGTGCCATTGTCGAGGGCCTCAATGTGGCCGTCGCGCTCGAAGTAGTAGTTGTTGGTGTCGATCACAATCTTGCCGGCGAGAGGCTCGACCGGGACGTCGGTGTAGGCCTTCAGGGGCACGGTGACGATCGCGACATCCGCTGCCTGGGCCGCCTGAATCGCGGTGCCGGCGGTGGCCTTCGGGCCCAGTTCGGCGACAAGCTCGGCAAGGGTTTCGGGGCCTCGCGAGTTGCTGATCACCACGTCGTATCCGGCCTCAATCGCCTTGCGAGCGACCTGGCTGCCAATGTTTCCTGCACCGATAATTCCAATAGTTGTCATGGTGGGGGTAACGGCGGGTGGGGGTGGAATGTTCCTTCCGGTCGCGATGACCGCCGGATGCACAGCACGCACTCAGCCTGCGCATCCTGTCGAGGCTCTGCCCCTGAATAGGACCTGCCCCTGAACAGGACCTGCCAGTGAACAGACCCTGCCCCTGTCTAGGCTGTACCCATGGCCACAGTCATTCTCGTGCGGCACGGTCGCACAACCGCAAACGTTTCTGGAGTGTTGGCGGGGCGAGCCCTCGGAATTGCGCTTGACGAGGTAGGGCGCGAGCAAGCTGCCCTCACGGGGGAGCGGCTTGCCGTTGTTCCGCTGGTGGGGCTGGTCTCGAGCCCGCTGGAGCGTTGCCTGCAAACGGCCGAGCTGATTCTCGAGCACCAGACCGGGGCGACCCACCCGACCGGTTCGGCACTGCAGTCCGCATCGCTCGCAATCGACCAAGAGCCCGGCATTACCGAGTGTGACTACGGCGACTGGCAGGGCAAAGCCCTTGGCGAGTTGGCGAAAGAGAAGCTCTGGTCGGTGGTGCAGTCGCACCCCTCGGCGGCAGTCTTTCCGAACGGTGAATCGTTGGCCGCGATGCAAGCCCGCGCGGTGGAGGCGATCCGACGCCGCGATGCCGCGTTCGAAGCGGAGCACGGAGCGAACGCGGTGTGGGTGGCGGTCAGCCACGGCGACATCATCAAGGCAGTGCTGGCGGATGCGTACGGCATGCACCTCGACCTGTTTCAGCGCATCAACGTGGGCCCGGCATCCGTCTCGATAGTGCGTTACGGCACCAGCCGCCCGAGCGTGATCTCGACCAACACCGACTCTGGCGATCTCTCCTGGCTGCGGGCAACGGAAAGTATCGATAGGGCTTCAGAAAAGTCTGACGACGCGCCCGTCGGCGGTGGGGCGGGTCATCAGCCGCCAACGATTTCCGGCTCTTAGGATAGGGGCATGCCTCCCATCGTTCACGATTTCGCTTGGCCCGACCGGGTCGTCATCGGCACTGTCGGCCAGCCCGGATCGCGCACCTTCTACCTGCAGGTGCGCACCGGCACCGAGATGGTGAGTGTCGCCCTCGAGAAGCAGCAGGCTGCCCTCTTGGCGGAGAAAATCGACGAGATTCTGGACCAACTGATGGCCAACGAGGGCAACCAGTGGAGCATCCCGGCCGAAACTCCGCTGGAGCTGGTGGACAACGATCCGCTGGAGCAGCCAGTGGACGAAGACTTTCGGGCTGGCGCCATGAGCTTGGGTTGGGATCCGTCGACCGCGCAAGTAGTAATCGAGGCGTACCCGATTGTGGAGACGGATGATGAAGCGCTGACCATGACGGACGACTTCGATGCTGCCCTCGATGCCGCCCTCGCCGAGGTGCTGAATGTGCCGCTGGAGGATGTGGTCGACGACCGCCTCGATGGCGTGTTCGACGATGAGTTTGATGCTGCGTTGAACGAGCCGAACGAAGTTCTGGTGGTGCGGATGCCCGTGGGCACCGCGAGAGCGTTCGCCACCCGCACGCGCGAGGTGGTGGGTGCTGGCCGCCCGATCTGTCCGTTCTGCGCGACCCCGATCGACCCGGAAGGGCACACCTGCGTTCTCCCCGAGGGCTTCTGAGCGTGACCGAAGTGCGCTCGGGCGAGGGCCAACCGAACGACGGCGAGCTGAAAGTTGCACGCGAGGTCGAGGACGATGGCGATGGCGCACTGGATACAGGTTCTCTCGAGCTGACCGGCCGCATCACAACAGCCTCGAACGCGACTTTTCTGGGCAGCATCGGGGACACGATGGTCGTCTACAAACCGATCGAGGGCGAACAGCCGTTGTGGGATTTTCCTGACGGCAACCTTGCCAGCCGCGAGGTTGCGGCGTACCTGGTTTCAGAGGCGCTGGGCTGGAACGTGGTGCCGCGCACCTGGCTTCGCGAGGGGCCGCTGGGCGCCGGTATGGTGCAGCTCTGGCAGGATGCCGATCCCGAGCAAGAGGCTGTCTCTCTGGTGGGTTCGGAGGAGGTGCCGGCCGAGGGCTGGCGTCGAGTGTTTGAGGGCCACGATGAGGACGACCGCGCGGTGACGCTCATCCACGAGGATTCGCTGGCGCTGCGTCGCATGGCCGTTTTCGACATTTTGGTCAACAACGCCGACCGTAAGGGCGACCACATTCTGGCGATGCCGGGCGGTCATCGCCACGGTGTCGACCACGGTCTCACCTTCCATGCCGAGCATAAGCTCCGCACGGTGCTGTGGGGCTGGATCGGGCTCGAGCTGAGCGCGGACGAGCGAGAAGGTATCGCGAACTTGCAAGCCCAGCTGGCGGGGGAGTTTGGCGAGACGCTCGCTGGGTTGCTACTTGCCGTCGAGGTCACAGAGCTGGCGGCGCGCTGCGATCGTTTGCTGGCTGAGGGCAACTTTCCGGAGCCGAGTGGGCGGATGCCCGCTGTGCCCTGGCCGCTGTTCTGATAATTCCGGTCGGCCCACTGAAGTTGACACAGCTCTTTAACGCGAAATTTGTTCGTAAACAGCATTTCTGACCGAAATTGTCCTCTTCGACAGCTATCGTGATCCACGGGGTCAGTTGCGTCGTTATTCGCGTTCTTCGAATCCTCACGGTCATTCGATTCAGGAGGATTCATGGCGCAAGCGACTTTTCAAACTAACCCCCGACTCCTCAGCCAGCTGCTGACCGAGTGCCACTCCGGTGCGATCCAGTTGCCAGATTTTCAGCGAAGCTGGGTCTGGGATATCGATCGAATCGTGAGCCTCATCGCTTCAGTGTCTCGCTCGTTTCCGGTGGGCGCGCTCATGGCCCTTGAATCGGGCGGTGACGTTCAGTTCAAGCCCCGACCCATCGAAGGTGCGCCAAGCAACCTTGACGTGGTGTTGCCGTCGTCGCTGTTGCTCGACGGGCAACAACGTATGACGTCGCTCTACCAGGTGACTCTCCGCGGACAGGTGGTGAATACCGAAACCATCAAGCACAAGCCCATCAAGCGCTGGTTTTTCATTGACATGGTGAAAGCCTTGGACGGCGACACCGATCGTGAAGAAGCGATCGTTCCGGTGCCGGAGGATTTGATGATTCGTTCAGACTTCGGACGCCAGATCGACGTGGACCTTTCGACGCTGGAGGCTCAGTTCGAAAACCTTATGTTCCCCCTCACCGAGGTTTTCGACAGCATGCAGTGGTTTGTCGGATTCACCAATTTCTGGGCCGCGCGGGATAAGTCGATCGAGATGGGCAGCTTTTTCAAGGACTTCAACGAGGAAGTCTTGAAAAACTTCACGACCTATCAGGTGCCGGTCATTACTCTGTCGAAGTCCACGTCGAAGGAGGCGGTCTGTGTGGTCTTCGAGAAGGTGAACACTGGCGGTAAGCCTTTGGACGCATTCGAGTTGATCACGGCGATGTACGCCGCGGAGGGCTATCAGCTTCGCGACGATTGGTACGGTTCGACGAAGACCCTGACCTCGGGCCGTGTCGAGCACAAGCAGGGCATCCAGCAGCGTTTCCAGGTGGCAGTTAAAGCACCCGCGGCTCCCAAAGGGATCATCGCTGATGTCAGTAACACCGACTTCCTCCACGTCATCTCGCTGTTTTACACTCGGGCTTTGCGCCAGGCAGCGGTCAGAGAGGGAAAAACGGACAAAGAGCTGCCCCAAGTTACCGGCAAGCGTCAAGCCCTTCTGAATCTCCCCCTTGCTTCTTACGAGGAGTACAAAGACCGTGCCGAAAAGGGCTTCATTCTGGCGGCGAAGTTCTTGCACACGTTGAACATCTACCGTGTTTTTGATCTGCCGTATCAGTCTCAGGTTGTTCCCCTGGCCGCCATCCTTGCCGACTTAGGAAGTTCGCTGGAGGACGCCACGAAACGGGCCAAGCTCGTGCGGTGGTATTGGAACGGTGTCTTCGGTGAGTTGTATGGTTCCGCCACGGAGTCTCGAATCGCAAAGGATTTCATCGAGGTTATTGACTGGATTAACTACGATGGGCCGGAGCCCTCGACGGTCAGCGAAACCGTCTTTCGAGCCGACAGGCTCAAGACCATGCGCATGCGACTCTCGGCGGCGTACAAGGGTATGAATGCGCTGATGATGCTCGAGGGAGCCAAGGACTTCCGGTCTGGACAGAAATACGGTTTTGCCGTGTTTTTTGACGAGGGCGTGGACATTCACCACATTTTTCCCCAGGACTGGTGCAAGAAAGAGGGCATCGATTCGAAGGTCTACGACTCGATCATCAACAAGACCCCGCTCTCGTCACGAACCAACCGGATCATCGGTGGGGTGGCACCGTCGGAGTACCTTGGCAAGCTTGAAAAGGGTGCTGCTGGCTCAACGGGTTTGAGTTCGACAGAAATCGATTCGTTTCTCGAGACTCATCTAGCCGACCCGAAGCTCCTGCGTGCGAATGATTTCGCAGGCTTCATGGAGGATCGGCAAGAGAAGCTCGTCCGGCTGATCGAGGCGGCAACCGGTAAGCAAGTGACTGTGGAAGAGCAAGCAGTGAGCGCTGATTGGGCGGGCGACTTGGACGAGGAATTCATGACGGAGGGCGAAGTGCCGGGCCTGGTCACCTAGCAGCACGGTGCCAACGGCAGCAGGGCGGTAGCCGGAACGGCGGTCTCCCCAGGTCGGCCAATGCCCCTTCCAGCACACCAACGAGCGACGTTTACTAACTCACGCGGATGTGCTCCTCGTCGCGGGTTAGCTTGCCGGACTGCAGTGCGCCCGTCAGGGCAGCCGTCATACGGTCGTTGACGGACGCGGTAACCTTCAGCGCACCGAGCGCGTTCGCGGCCACCGAAATGAGTTGCTCTTCCCGAATGCCCTGCGAGATTCTGGTGATATCCACCAAGGCGTTAGCGATCTCGCCCAGCGAGACGGTTTCGAGAGGTCGCTTGTGCTGGTCCGAACCTTTTCGCCACTCGGAGAAACCGCTGAGCGACATGCCTTGGGGATAAATGAACCCTTCTGCGTCTCGCTCGTGTCCCGGGTAACCCATCAGGTTGATGTCTTCGATGCGATTGGCCACAACGCGGTTGAATCCGAAGCAACTCGCAACGAACTTTCCGAGGCGATCGAAAGAAACCGGCCCCTCGAGCGCGGTGAGTCGCTCGACCATGGCGCGCACGCCGGCCTGAACCTGACGGTCGTAAAGGTAGTCGAGCGTTCCCTGTTCGCCGGCAATGTAGGTAGCCAGTGGCTCCCAGGTGGGCGTCGAGGCGAGCAGTTGGTCAAAGGGGTTCATTCCGACGGGGCGGATAAGCACCGTTGTGGATGCAGCACTCGAAAGGGCCGTTGCCCCCAACGTCGTGCCGATCGTTGCTCCGTCAGCCGAGGTTCCGTTGGTTGGCGCGGTGATCGTTGCGGGCGATTGGCCGGCGGGGGAGTGTGAAAAACGAGCGGTGGCCGGCGAACCGCCACCAGCGTCGAGCGTGGCTTTTGGCTCCTTCTTTGGCTTGGGAAGCCTCGAGGCGATCTTCGCCGCCTCAAAGGCCTGAGAAATGCGCTCGACCTCACCGGTTGGATCGGTGACCCACGAGGGTAGCCACACCCGGTTGATGGCGGTCCAGCCCATCTTCTTGGTGAGAACGGCAATGGGGAGTGTGTCGCGATCACTGACCGTATCCCGAGAGTTCCAGCGCGCTCCGTCAAGGAGGAGGCCGAGAATTGCTTTGCCGGGTTCGCTGGGATCGTAGAGGGCGATGTCGACCTTGAACCCGCTGAGCCCAACCTCTTCAACCGCCGTCAGGCCGGCAGCTGTGAGTGCTTCCACCACTGAGCGGCGATGGCGATCGAGGTCAAGCTGATCGGTCGAGAGCAGCCCCATTTGACTCGTCGGCCCTTTCTCGGCCATGGTCAAAAACTCGCTCAGGTGGCTGAGCCCCACAGAAGTGGGGTTCTTGTTTGCGAGCTCAGCGGGGNGGAAGGAGGTGAAGACGATAACTTGTTTGCGAGCTCTAGTGATGGCGACATTGAGGCGCCTTTCACCCCCGGTGTTGTTGAGGGGCCCGAAGTTCAGCGGCAGGTCACCCTTATCGTTCTTGCTGAAGGCGATGGAGAAAAGAATGACGTCTCGTTCGGAACCTTGAACGGTTTCGAGGTTCTTCACGAAGATCTCTTCACCACCAACGCCCTCAACGAGCGCCTTTTGGATCAGGGGATCGGTGGAGCTGATCAGCTTCTCCCGCACAAGTTCCATTTGTTCCTTGTTGAAGGTCACTACTCCGAGACTGTCGTCTGTACCGTTCGGGTCGCTCAACCGGCGCGAGATCTCGGCAATGATGGCATCCGCTTCGATGGTGTTGGTTCCCCGTTTGCCACCGCCGGTCATGCCGGGGCGGATGAAACGGCCACCCTCAACGTAGGTGAGCGACAACCCCTTGGTTTCGCGACTGCTGTCTGGGGCCGGGAAAGAATTCAGCTTGCCCTTGTAGTACTTCACGTTGGAGTAGGTGATGAGGGTTTCATCTTCGCTGCGGTAGTGCCAGTTGAGCATGATGTCGGGCACGCGGGCGATCTCGCACTGGGAGAGGATGCTCTCCACATCACCAGACTGGAAGTCCTCATCCTCAGGCGCATCGTCGTCATCATCAACGTTTCGCACCTGAGCCACCGAAGTGGGGGGCATTTGCTTGGTGTCACCCACGACGACGGCGGCAGTCGCACGCCCGATGGCGCCGAGCGAGTTCGCAACCCGAATCTGGGATGCTTCGTCGAAAATGACGATGTCGAACGGTGCCAGGTTGGCATCGATGAACCGCACGGTGGAGTCAGGGCTTGCCAACACGCAGGGCGTCACCTTGGTGATGATGTTCCAGTGTTTGCTCAGCAGACTCCGCACTGAGGTGCGGGAGTTTTTCTGGTTCAAGGCCATGATGAGGTCGCCGATCGCGCCGATCTTCATCGAGCTATCAAAACCGCGACGCGCGAGAAGCTGGCTTCCGAAAATGCTCGGGAGCTTCTGGCGAAGTAGCTGGTGGGCAGCGTCGAGTTTGCGAACGAAAGAGTTGACGGCAAGGCCGTCGAAGTTATTGAAACCGCGTTCGACCATCAGATTGTTTACGACGGCTGCGAAATAGCCTTTGAGGAAAGCATTTCGGGCGCTTTCGAAGGTGACAGCGCCGCTCAGCACGGTGGCTTGAATGGAACCCAAGCCCGCGTCAACAAAGGGTTTCAGCTCGATTCGCATCCGCGTCCAGCGAACGAGCTGCATCAGGGAGTGGCTGGTGGCGTCGGTGTGCCATTCCGCTATGGCGGTTGTCAGACGATGCCCGAGGGGTGTCTCTCCACTCCACAACGCGAGCGTTTCGGCTTCCAGAGCGAGTTTCTCGAATAGCTGGCCAAGGTTCTGAGCGAATTCAACGAGGGCTGTTGCGAGGGCTGGCTGCTGGGTTACGTCGCTGACCACCTGGCGTGGCGAGATTCCGGTAGCGTGCTCCATCTGTGCGAAGGCGATGAGCTGGTCGAGCTCTGTGACACTCTGAATCGCCGCGGCCGTGTGCGTGGCGTCGAAGAGCGTGTGCTCGGTATCGAAGCGGAGCCCGGTGACTTTCGCCAGATCGGAATCCGCTCGCTTCTGTTTGGCCTTAATTACCCGAAGCTGTTCCAGGGTCGCTTCGAGATTGGTTGTCTTGTCGAGAACCTTGTCACCCAGCTGGAGATTGACGCGCTTGATCAACCCACCAACTTTGGAGCCACGCACTAAAAAGAAACTGGCTCGCCCGACGGCCAATTCCGCGATTCCTGCATCTACGTCGAGGGTGGCCAGTCGACGAAGGTCGACAGGGATTGTGGCCAGAGCGACTGCGAGCTCGGTGAGACTCTGGTGGGCAAATGCCCGCGCTTCGCGACCGGGGACGCTGGAGCCCGCCTCGATGGCGCTGGCGCTTACTCCGGTGAAACGGAGGGCGTTGATGGCGCGGAGCTCGTCCAGGCCGGTCAGCCCCGGCAGATAGCCCATGGCGGTCGGGAAAGCGTGCAAGGAATCCCATTGAAGTTTCAGGGTCTTCGCAAGCTGAGAAATTTCGGCCGTCGTTTCGGGAGAAAGCTCAGCGTCAAGGCCGCTGAGCGACCAAGCGTTGGTGGGGGCTGTGCCCGAGTAAGGGCCGATCTCGGCAATGGTGGTCAACGCTTCGACTAGCCGAGTCTTGTCGGCCACAGTCGAGTTCGCGATGAACTCGCCCGAAACATCAAAACTTTCGGTACCCGATACGGCGAGCATCTTGTCGATCGCCGAGTAAACGGATTCCCCGAGAGAGCCCACCTCATGCAACCGTGACCGATAGCTCTGAAGCGGCACGAGCGCGTTCTTGTACTCGTCTAAGGCAGCTTCGAAGCCCACGGTGTCCGCATCCACGGTCAGGTCGATCACCGAAGCGAGTTGCTCGCGCACAAGTTTCGGACTCATGCCTTTGTCGTGCAGATCGAGGGTGAACGCTCCGAGGCCCGCCTTGTCGAGGCGATCTTTGACGACGTCGAGGGCATCCTTCTTTTCGGCGACGAAAAGGATCCTCTTTCCCTCGTGGAGGGCGCGCGCCAGCATGTTCGTGATCGTCTGGCTCTTGCCGGTGCCGGGAGGCCCCTGCAAAACGAAGGTCTTACCAGCGAGGGCCATCCCGACGGCCCTGGCCTGCGAGGAGTCTGCCTCGATGGGTAACTCGGCGACGAGCTGATCGAGATCGGCGACGGCGTTCTCGGCATTGGGGTCATCGAAGGGTTGATTGGGTGTGTACATCAGGTGATGCACGAGGGGGTTCTTTTCGAACGTGCGCCAGTTGTCGATGAGGTCTCGCCAGAGGCGGTAGGTACTGAAGTTGAAGAAACCGAGTACCGCATCTTCGTCGACGCGGAAGCCGGCAAGGCCCGCTTCCGACAATTTTTCCCTGATGTGGGTGAGGGTGCCGGGAACATCGATCCCGGATTCGTCCTCTTGAAGGTTGATGAGGTTATCGAGCTTGAGCCCCAAATCCCGCTTCAGTTTTTCGGCCAACGAGAAGTTGGGGGTGACGGGGGAGGAGTCGTCCAAGCTGATAAAGAATTCGCGAGAACGATTCTTCGGTAGGAGGTTCACCGGCAACAGAATCAGTGGCGAGCGAACCTCCGCCTTGCCTTCTGGCTGCCACACCAGGGTTCCCAGCGAAAGAAAGAGCCCGTTGCTTCCGGTCTCCTCAATGAGGGTTTTCGCGGTGGCCGCCATCTTGCGCAGCCGAGCGGTGCTGTTGTCGCCTCCGTACTTAGTGACGAGCTCCTTTTTGGCGAGGGCGTTGCTGACCAATTGTTCTAACGGCGCGCCACCAACGACTTGGCCACGGTCGTTCGCCAGATTCACGTCGCGGTCGGGGTCGTCACCGTGAGCGAAGGAGACCAAGCGGAACGTTTCATCCCGCGCGAGCATGTCTTCGATGACGCCGAGTGAGCCGGGCGCTGTGACGATGGGGACGGCGCTTCGGCCTTCCTTGAAGTTGATCAGCGGGTTGCGAAGGCTGAGGTCTAGCAGGGAGTCAAGCCATTTTTTGAGGCGTGGAGGAACGTTGGTGTCAATTCCGTTGACGGTGACCTTGGAATCGGCGATTTCTTTGGACAGACGATCAATCAGGAGGCTGATGGACAGTTCTTCCGGCTTGTACTCGACGACCTCCACGGTTCCATCGGGGCGCACGAAGCGAGCCGGCATCGGCACAACGTTGCGCGGTACGTCGCGGCGGGNGGCGACAACATCGATGAAGGCGGAACCCCTACTCTCACTTCCGAGGATTCCGCGGGCGGTGAGATTCACTCTGCCCGCATCAACCGCTTCGTCAAAAGTTGTGATGGTGTCTGATTTGCAGACCACAGTGGTTTCGAAGAGTTCGATCTCGCCGAGGTCGAAAAGGTTTGCAAGTTCACTAATGCGGGCCAACGGCTTTCCCGGGGTGAAGTTGGTGTTCGCTCCTTTGAGGGCCGTCCAGTAGCCCACGAAAGCGTGGCCGGGAACCACGGCGATGAGCGGGTAGAGACCAATATTCTCTAGTAGCGATGCAAAGAGAACTGCGGTGTCGAGGCAGGTGCCAATACGCTCTTCGAGGATCGTTTGCGGGTTGCGAATTTTCTGTCCGTGAGCGATATCCCACGACGCCGGAGGATTCGCGTAGGTCAGTTCGAACGATTGGACAGCTTCGTAGATGGCTTTCACCATTTCGCGAACGTGCGCAGGGTTCTGATAACCGGAGAGCGTTGGGTCGTTCGGCATTGCGCTGACGGCCCGGTCAAGAATTTGCCGGAGCGCCGGATGGTTGGGTTGCACGAAGGCACCAAGGTTCGTGTAACTGGAATTGTCGACGACAACCCAGGAGTCGGNGCTGGCGACTCGGATCGGCCAGCGCGCCGAACTGAGCTCTGTGTCGTCTTCGGCATTCACCAGCCGAACAACGATGTCTGCGGGTTGTTCTTCCGAGAGGTTCCAAAGTTCGGAGGCATCCCAGTGAATGTCAAGATCAATGAATGGTGTTCCGGCTGAACCGAGCTCAGTCAGGGTGCGAATCCACGGGAAGCTGAGCGGTTGTTGTAGCGACACCACCGTCAGCTCGACCCGAACGTTCGCGACCGGGGTGCCAGCGGGTTTGGCAATCACAAGGCCGAGAATGGCCGATCGCCCGTTGAGCGCGCTCGCATAGTAGATCGTTGGGTCTGCGTGCAAATCGAAGTCAAAGCCATTGCTCGACTTTTTGTTCTGTGCAGTTTCTTGATCGTTCATTTCGCCCACCCCTAGTACAGATCACAAGATGTTTCGATCCCCGCGGGGTGCGGTGAAATGATTCATGCCGAGATTCCGTTTGAAATTCAGTCAAACACTATCAGCGGGCTGTGACATTGACCGTGCTGGTGCTGGTGCTGGTGCTGGTGCTGGTGCTGATGCTGGTGCGGGGCGCCGCATAGCTATGGCAGCGGCAGTTCAACCGGGCTCGTCAGGCCTACGAGTAGACCCGAGTCTCTATGGTGAAAGGGGGGGGGGGGGG
>JGI24890J29729_1000112_pt1 | contig 66999 bp, 66 predicted proteins | sample FreactcultureFD7_FD_29729 | JGI IMG/M metagenome (IMG submission 29729)
ACCCGTAGGCATTTAATGAGATATCGAAATATCCGCTCTCACCATTCACGTTGATGTAGAGCTCATCAAAGGATGTTCCGCCAACTTCTAACGCTCTGCACATTACCTCTTTCGCACAGTCAAGCACTCTTCTAATCTGAGCCGGTTTCATCTCATTCGCACGGAACTCGGGGTGGACCTTTGCAAGCCACAGGGATTCATCGGCATAGATATTTCCGATTCCCGAGACGATATTCTGATTGATTATCGCGGTCTTTATGCTTACGTTGCGTTTGTGAATACTGGCGACCACGGCATCAAGGTCACATTCGTCCTCAAAGATGTCAGGTGCGATACCTTGAACAGATCTCGGCAAGCCGTTGGTCGCCTCTTCAATCGATACCCAGCCAAAGGTTCGTTGATCGTTGAAGTGAAGAGCCGTTGTTTTAAGCCCCTTCTTAAGGGGGAATTGAGCTCTGGTATGTCTCTGATCTGCAGGGTCGATGAGGAACTGGCCAGACATTCCAAGATGAGCCTACTTTTATGGGTCTGTTTTGCCTAGGTTTTGCCCAGGTTTAAGGGAAAATTCCACTGTTTTAAAGGGATTTATTGCACTGTAAACTATCCAAACAAGCGTAGATGGGAGTTAGGGCGACCTCGCAGTCCTCACTGCTAACGAGGTAAGGGGTTAAACCCTTCAAGAGTTCAAATCTCTTCGTCTCCGCTCAAGTCACACGCTAAGCAGGAACCACCTGCTCTCTTTACTTAGTCAATGGTTCGGACATCTCCGCCAAAACACCAGGTCCGTTATCGCTAATTGAAATTTCATACCGGGCGCCGGGGTTTCTTCAAGTAAGTGCAATAAGTGTCTAGGCGAGTAGTCTTACTTTCACCGTCAATTTGGAGGAGTTAAATGTCTTCCCTTTCCCGCTCACATTGAAGATTCTCCATCACATCAGCGCGCTCAGCGAACTTGGCTTCGATGCAAAGATTGAACTCTGGAATGGCCAGATGAGGCAAGAGCCGAATCTAGAATTAGAGGCGCACTATTCGCGAATACGACTCTGCCTTCCTGAGTCACGCGAAGGTGAGGTAATGGACTTTCTTAAGCAATCTCCAAAGGTAAAAATTCGTGAACTCGCAGCTATTTGGTGGGATGTTAGAAAATAAGTTTCATTAGTTAAAAGTATTTAATTAAAGAAGGAATCAAGAGTGGCTTGCATTCCGTGCGAACGAATGCTCTCGCGATATCCCAGTACTAGATCCTTGAACAAAGTTGCTTCTCGAAGTTGACCATCCAAAATATCGAGCGCGAAAAATGCCTGGATAAAATCATTAGTAGTCGGGTGCTTTGCTACAAGCTCATTAAGTAGTTCTTTATTTGGATCCTTCATTTCCGAAGCGACATTACTTTGAACCTCATCAGCAAATGGCGCGATACAACATAGCCAGGCTGCAAGAGTTAGCGCCAAGGCTTTTGGTCCCCTTCCATTCATGATGAGCGCTAAGGCCGGTACAGTGATTCTTTGCGGTAATTTAGTTGAGCCATCCGAACCAACACGCGAGGTGCGATCGCCAAGGACGGTATTGCTCCAACGTGAATAGAGCTGAGATATATATGCATTTGCCGATATAGAGGAAGGCATGTCGACAGAAGGTAAGTACTCCTCGTATAACGCGTGGTGCAGAACCTTTTCAATTGCAGGGATATTTTTGCAATCGGGAATAGTTGGGCAGTTCATAGCACCGCCCAGATAAGCCAAGAGCGAGTGGGCGCCATTTAATAAGCGCAGCTTCATTACTTCAAATTTATCTACTTCCTCGGTGAAGATAACGTCTTCCCATTGCGGCCTGCCAGCGATGAAATTATCTTCGAGCGCCCACATAGTGAATTTCTCGCAGGGAACTGGAGCCTGGTCTTCAACGCCGAGTCGTTCGAGGCTGAGCGTCACGTGCTTGGCTTCGGTGCCAGGGACAATTCGATCAACCATGGAATTAGGGAAAGAGACCGAAGTATTTAGATAAGAAATAAGCGCCGAATTGAAATGAGATAAGAACTCCAAAAATAATTTCTTTGTCGTATCTCCATTATGAGACATATTGTCACAACTCAGAATGGTGATTGGTCGCCCATCTCTATTAGCTAATCCATGAGCGATTAATCCATAGATTGTTCGTGGCGAATTACCGGCAAGGTCGTTTTGAATATCGGGGTGATCGAGGTTGAGCGTAGATGTTGAAGGGTTTAAGTAATACCCAGCCTCAGTAACGGTCAGGGAAACGATTTTTACCTCTGGCTTGGAAATCTTCTCGGATATATAGAGCGCCTGCTCATATCCGACGACAAATTCAGTATGGATATTTGGAATATAGGCCCGGTCAGTGTCTGGACCGATCTCCAGAATCGAATAGAGGTTCTCCTGGTTTCGAAGCGTATCTACGAGTTGGGTATTTCGAAGGGAGTAAGCACAGATGCCCCAATCTCCACCATGTCGCGCTGTTGCCTGAGCGGTATAGAAAGCGAAGTGAGCTCTATGAAAATTTCCGAGTCCGATATGCACGATACCTTCGGAGGGGGTCTGCTTATTAATTAGGAATTGTTCAGGTGCGCTATCGCGCCGAAGTACCGCAGCCATAGGCCTAGGTTACTCGGGCAGAGCTCGTAACCAATAGGTTGGGCAAGGAGTTCGAACTTCACAGGTAAAGCAATAGCATTAGAAGGTGAAGGCATTTCTTATCAACGGCAAGCTCGATGGGGCAGTAACAAATATCCCTNCCCCTGAGCCTTCGGAAGGCGAAGTTCGAATCCGAATTTCTCATATTGGAATATGTGGATCAGATCTTCATTATTACTTTGATGGCGCAAATGGAGCTTTCGTTGTTAAAGAACCACTAATCCCTGGCCACGAACTCAGCGGAGTAGTGGATTTGGATCCATCTGGAGAATTTACCAGCGGTCAGAAAGTGACGCTCCACCCTGCAACTTTTGGTCAATGTGAACCAGGGCTGGAAGGAATGCCGCATCTTTGGCCAGGCGGTGGTTACTTAGGCAGCGCCTCTACTTGGCCTCATACCCAAGGAGCAATGTCAGAATATTTTATTGCTAAGAAATCGATGATCAGGGTACTACCGCCCTCAATCTCTTTAGAGCTAGCGGCTCTTGCTGAACCGCTTGGAGTTGCGCTTCATGCAATTAATGTGGGCGATGGCGTTAAAGATAAGCGGGTATTGGTATCAGGATCTGGGCCAATTGGATTAATGGTGATCGCCGCCGCAAAAGTACTTGGCGCAAAAAGCATTACTGCAACAGATGTACTACAACCAGCACTAGATCGAGCGCAAGAACTTGGCGCTACTGAAACAATCAATGTAAAAGAAAGTGAAATTCCAGCCAATTCTTATGACATTGTCTTTGAATGTTCAGCCGCAGCCCCAGCTATCTCCGCCGCTCTCGTAGCTGTAAGGCGTGCCGGAATCGTTGTTCAAGTAGGAATGCTTGGAGCTGCACCTGCCTCAATTGCTTTCGCTCCTTTGGTTGCAAAAGAGATTCAAATTAGAGGAACTTTTAGATTTAATAACGAAGTATCAGATGCAATTGTGATGTTGTCAGAAAATCCTTGGATCGGAAAGGCAATTTCACATACCTTCTCCATCGAAGAAGCAGTTTCCGCCTTTGAGATAGCGAAAGATTCGGCGCGCTCTGGAAAAGTGCTCGTAAAACTGGCAGATATTTCATGAGTGAGATTGTCTGGAGCCAATGGGAAAATTTAATTGTTCCCGCCGGATTTACCCGACTTACGCCATCAACATGTGATTTAGAGAGCTCGAGTCTTGAGGCAATTACCTTCTATGTACCCAAATATATGGGCGGCAAGAGAGCACTCGAATATTCAAAGAAGATGACGAATTTAAAGTACTTACAGATGCCAAATGCAGGTTTTGATGACGCTCTTGAATATGTGCGCCCTGGAATGGTTTTATGTAATGCCCGAGGCGTACATGATGCATCGACTGCGGAATTAGCAATCGGTTTAGCTATTACAGCAAGGCGCGGCTTTGCCGACTTTGCAAAAGCGCAACTCGAAGGGAAATGGATTCATAAGCGATACTCCTCTTTTAATGATTCTAATATTGCAATTGTTGGTAATGGCTCTATTGGAAAAACCATAGAGAAATACCTTCAGCCATATGATGTCACGGTCACAACTTTCTCTAGATCTGGCAGTAATGGCTCTAAGAAAATGCTGGATTTCGATGCACTTCTGCCGACCTTTGACATTATCTTTTTAATCCTGCCGCTAACTAGCGAGAGCCATCACCTGATGAACGAGCAGCGATTGAAGAATATGAAAACTGGCGCAACTTTGGTAAATGTTNCTCGCGGACCAATCGTAGATACGCAAGCCTTGATTGCAGAGTTAAATGCCGGACGTATCTCAGCTAGCTTGGATGTCACAGATCCAGAACCGTTGCCAGATGGCCATCCACTTTGGTCGGCGAAGAATTGCATTATTTCGCCACATGTAGGCGGTGACTCTGATGCCTTTGAACCACGAGGTAAGAAGTTGGTGGAAGAGCAGTTGCAGCGATTGGCTGAAGGAAAGCCGCTAGCAAATATCGTTAATTAGAACGACGCTCGATTTCTCGGATTACGACGCTGTGATCTTCTTCGCCATCCCCAGCCGCAACAACCGCTTCAAATAGCTCTTTCACAGTTGTTGTAACTGGAAGAGCGGTTCCGGAATCCTCGCCTGCTTCCAGCGCGAAGCGAAGATCTTTCAGTTGAAATGTTGCTGAACCACCTCGGTGATAATTGTTAGTCTCAAAGCGTTCACGTTTCACATTCAAAACCTGTGAATTGGCGAATCCGCCTTCGAGAATGTCGATGAGTGCAGAACGATCAAGGCCAGCCTTTTCGCCAAGCGTGAGAGCTTCGGCAAGCGCAGAGAGCGTGACTGCCACAACGATCTGATTGCATGCCTTGGCCATCTCACCGGCGCCAAGTGCGCCGAGATGTTTAATAGTTTGGCCAATTAATTCAAAGGTTGGCTTAACTGCCTCAAAGACATCTGCTTCGCCGCCCACCATGATTGAGAGCGTGCCCTGTTGGGCGCCAACATCCCCGCCACTTACAGGTGCATCGAGCAGGTGAATTGAATGAGCGGAAAGACGTTGGCCAAGTTTGCGAACCGCAACTGGCGAGACGGTGCCCATCACAACGAGAACATCGCCGGCATTAAGAGCGGCTTCTAGCCCGTTCTCCAAAACTGAATCAACCTGCGGGAGATCGGGCAAGGCGGTGAGAACGATGCCGGCATCAATCTCGGAAAGAGTTTGCACTCGGGTTGCNCCCGCTGCTACTGCAGTTTCAGCCGCGGCATCAGAACGGTTCCATACCTGGACCGTTCTACCCTTCTTTGCCAAGTTGAGAGCGAGCGGTAATCCGATCGCACCTAATCCAATAACGGCAACGGTTTCATTGCGAAGTTTTATTGCCATTTAGCAAGCTTCTTCTTAAATTGTGGAGTCTCAAGCACATCCTTATTAACTACAAATTTTGGAATTCGACCTTGAGAAATATCGGTTATCGCAGTGAAAGCACTTCGTCCCATGCCGGCGGCAAGTTCATCAGTCCATGCGATGTTATGTGGAGTTGCCACGACATTAGGCATCGTAAGCAGCGGATTGTCAGGAGCGGGNGGTTCGGTCTCAAAAACATCAACTCCGGCTCCAGCAATCACACCATTTTGTAACGCATGGATCATCGCGTTCTCATCAATGATAGGACCGCGTGAGATGTTTACGATAATCGCACTCTTTTTCATCGCGGAAAATTGTGGAGTTGAAATCATATGGCTGGTATCAGCGTTTAATACCGCAAGCACAATTATTACATCGGCGGTTGCAAGTGCTTGCTCCATTGAAACCAATGTAACGTTATGGATATCGGCATCTGCTTGGGTCTTGAAGGGATCAACCGCGATTCGGGTGCAATCAAATGGTGCGATTAAGCGAAAGAATTCTGCGCCAATATTTCCAAAGCCAATGGTTGCAACTGTCTTTCCATTTAAGCCTGAACCTAATTTGTCGAGCCGATCTGACCATCTGCTCTCTTGCGCAACTAAACCTTTGGCATGCAAGCGATGCAAAGTAGCGAGAACTAATGTGAGTGCGGCGGTTGCCACAGGTTTCTGGGAACCGTCTGGCGTAATTGTTAAGGCAACACCAGCTTCGGTGCAGGTATTCAAATCGATGTTGTCGTACCCAACGCCAAAGCGAGCAATAATCAACGGTGAGTCATCAGGAGAACCAAAAGAGCCAGGTATTACACCGGGACCGGCAAAGGCAACAGCATCCAGTCCTGCGGTCATCGCTGGCGTAAAGTTCTTTTCATTCTGCTCAATGAAACGCCAAGGTAGCGCGCCTAAAGTCTCTATCTTGATATCTCCCCACGTAAANCCTCCAGCCCCATTATTAAGGTCGGCAGAAAGTCCTACGGAGAAAGTCATTAGAGCACCGCAACAGGGTCGAGTGGCGAACCGGTACCGCGCGGGATGTTGAGTGGTGCCAGAGTTAACAGGAACGTCCAGCGATTATTTCTGGCGCAGACATCTCCGATATTTTCTAGATAGAGATTATCGAGAAGTGGAATACCAAGACCAGGAAGTGCGAGCACGTGAATTGGCGATCCCACTCCATCAACTGGTGATGGACGAACATCAGAGTCGCCATCAGCGCCAATCACGGAAATCTTGCGCTCTTTGAAGANCTCCATCACTTCACAGTGAAAACCAGCAGATAAATTATGTGGATCCCAGATGCCGACATCTTCGCGTCGTTTGAAGTGTCCGCTGCGTAAAAGGACAGCATCGCCATGGCGCAAAGTAAAACCAAACTTCTTTTCGGCCGCGAGAATGTCAGCAGTGCGAACCGCGGTACCTGGTTCTAACCAATCCTGATCAATCAAACGAGCGGCATCGAGGAGAACTCCACGCGTAACGATTGGACCAAGTTTGTCGACCGTGCCCCAAGATGAACCTTTTGAATCAACAACATCAGAGGAGATCTTTCCGCCAAAGAGTTGGTTCTTATATGCAATGTGGGTGAATGCATCAAAGTGGCTGACGGCTTTCCCGTGAAAATCAACGCCGATGAAATCTTTATTGGTGGTTGGCTCTGGAAGTTCAACATCGCCTTGTTCTGACATGTAGTGCAGGGCCGGCTTGGTGTTATCAACGGATGCAATGGTGTTCCAAGGTAGGGACATCCGAACAACTTCACCGGTTTGAACTTCGGCGGCTGCGGCTTTAACGCTCTCTTTAGTAATGAAGTTGAGTGCGCCGCGCTCGAGATCTTTAGCGTCGTATGAACTCCAACTTTTGATTTTTTCAAAGAGTTGCTCAAATTCTGCGAAAGAGAGTTTTGGCCCGTTATCAAAACCCATTGCCGTTCCTCCCGGAAATAGATATTGCGAAGTAGTCGTAACCTCGCCTATTGTCTGACCTTAGCAGGATGCTGTGTCGCGTCCAGAGGGTTGGTCTGATGAACGATCTGGAAGAGGGCGAGGAATTTACGCCGCTGGTGCCGGCCGTTGCCCGCGCCGCTGCGATTCTAGAATTAGTCGGCCAGGTTGGACATCCGCTCGGAACTAATGAGATTGCCCGCCAATTGGGCTTCCCCAAATCTTCGACCGCAAACATATGCCTTGAACTCCAGGAGGCCGGGATGTTGGTCCGACGCGAAAACGGATATTCATTAGGTAGAAAACTGGTGGAGCTGGGCGGTCATTACCTGGCCAGCGTTGATGCCCTTCGCGAGTATTACGATACCTGCGCCAGTCTTCCGATGCTCTCCCGAGAATCATCGCGCATGGCGATTTTGGATGGAACCGATGTGCTCTATCTGGGCAAGTACGAGGGCCGACAACAAATCCGACTTACAGCAAATATCGGCGACCGATTCCCAGCAGTTTGTACGGCTACCGGCAAGGCGTTGCTTGCCCTTTTGCCACCGGGCGAGGCCGAGGCTCGTTACCGAGAAAAACGCGGCGCCTTTGTCTCACTTACCCCGAAATCAATTAAGAACGTCGCCGAGCTAACCAAGTCCTTGGATCAAACTCGAAAGCGGGGATATGCCATCGACGATGAGGAGGCCACCATGGGCGTGGTCTGTTTCGCAGTAGCGGCCACTGGCTTTCGCGGTGATACTTCAAATGTTGCAGTTTCGGTCACTGTGCTCAAGCAGCGGCTGACCCCTGAGTTCAAGCAGGCGATCCTGAACGACCTTTATGCCTTGGCGAAGGGGCTCTCAAACCCCTTGGCCATGCGTTCATAACGATTAGATAAAGCGTCTCGCCTGTTGGACGCGCCGTATCAACTCTGGACACCGGCTATTAGCGTCAGCCATGAAAGTAATGCTTTTATAGGACCACCCGTCAGATTGGAGTGAAAGTTGTCTGCTTCGCATGCAGTTGTAAATATTTCACACCTCTCTAAAAGGTTTGGTGCAACCCAAGCGCTTGATGATGTTTCGCTCAATATTAACTCTGGCGAAGTTCTCGCATTACTTGGCGCAAATGGCGCGGGAAAATCCACACTTATTAAAATTCTTGCAGGAATTTATACCGCTGATTCCGGAAGCATTTCATCGGCCGAAGGTGGCGAACTTTCATCTATTAAATTTGCATTCATCCATCAAGATCTTGGTTTAGTTGAATGGATGACTGTTGCCGAATCAGTCGCACTTGGATCTGATTATCCAAAACGTGGCGGCTTAATCTCTTGGTCGGGCGTTCGTTCAATGGCACGGGATGCGCTGAAAGATGTGGCACCACATATTTCAGTAAGCGCTCCTATCTCATCACTTAACCGTGCCGATCGATCCCTCGTGGCAATTGCCCGAGCTTTATATAACAAATCCGATGTCTTGGTTCTCGATGAACCAACTGCATCACTTCATGCCTCTGATTGTGAAAACTTGTTTACCGTGCTGCGTAATCTGCGTAATCAAGGCGTTGCCATTGTTTATGTCTCGCACAGATTAGATGAGATTTTTAAAGTATCTGATCGCGTCGTTGTATTGCGTGATGGAATCTTGCGTGAGGATGGACCAATTTCTTCCTTCNCCCCAGATTCTCTTGTGCAAGCAATCGTTGGTAAGAAGACTGATACCTATCGTTTAAATATCGGCGAACATGGATCGGAAATTCTTGCGGTAAATAACCTCAGCGCCAACCGAGTTGACTCAATCTCATTCTCGCTTAAGAGAGGCGAAGTACTTGGGTTGATCGGACTCAATGGTGCTGGCCAGCGTGAAGTCGGACGCATCGTGGCTGGCGTACTTCCTTCTATTTCAGGCTCAGTAACTCTCGAGGGNGAAAATATTCATCAAGGTATTCCAAGTGCAGTTGATTCAGGAATCTCGCTGGTGACCTCAAGCCGCGCCGAAGAAGGTCTCTTTATGGAGATGACGGTTCGCGAGAATATGGCGCCTAATCTGCGCGCTCGCGGATTAAAGCTAAATTCCATTATTCGCAAAGGTTCCGAGCGAGAGGCAGTTCGTTCCCTAAATGAGAAATTTAACGTCAAGCCACGATTGACTGAATTAAGCATTGCCACACTTTCTGGTGGCAACCAACAGAAAGTTATTCTGGCTCGTTGGTTAAGCACTCAAAGAAAAGTTATGGTTCTTGAAGAACCAACTGCGGGAGTAGATGTTGGCGCGAAGACTGAAATTTATCAATTGATTCATCAAGCGACCGAAGCCGGACTTTCTGTCCTGCTCGTCTCGACAGATTTTGAAGAGGNAAGTTTGATGGCGCATCGCGCTTTAGTTTTTGCAGATGGAAAGATTGTCGAAGAACTTGAACGAAAAGATATTTCCGTTGAAAATCTAGTTAAGTACGCCTCTCGAGCACAAGTAGGAGCCCATTAATGGCACAGAAGAGTAAATCAGAGACAAGTTTGGCCCTAAAGCTCGGCACCTGGGGGCTACCAATCTTGGCTGTGTTGATTTTCTTAGTCTTCTCACTCACGATGCCTTCGACTTACCCAACATTTTCAAACTTGCAAGGAATGCTCTCTAATCAAGCAATCCCCGCCATCTTGGCGCTCGGTGCCATGATTCCAATCGTTACTGGCAACTTTGATCTCTCAATGGGTTATGGAATTGGCCTCGCTCACGTTGTAGTGATGTGGTTCCTTGCTAATTCACATATTGGTTGGGGATGGGTCTGCTTGATTGTCATTGTTGGTGGCGCCCTCGTCGGATTAATCAATGGCCTACTTGTTGAGTTTGCTCAAATCGATTCATTTATTGCAACCCTTGGTACCGGCAGCGTGCTTTACGCGCTAAGCGGTTGGATCACCGGCGGCGGTCGAATCGTTCCGCCATTTAAAGGACTTCCAACTTCGTTCACCAATTCGTATAACGCCCACGTACTGGGCATGCCAGTTGCCTTTATCTATGTGTTGGCCCTGGTCATAATTCTCTCGCTCATTCTCGAGCTATTGCCTTTCGGACGTTCTTTATATGTGATCGGATCTAATAAGCGCGCAGCAGAACTCATCGGAGTTCCTAAGCGTCGTTACACAATTTATGCATTTGTTGCAGCCTCAACCATCACTGGCTTTGCTGGATGTTTGCTCGCTGCACAACAACAAATAGGTAATCCAAGCCTAGGTTCTGAATACCTGCTCCCTGCATTCGTTGGGGCGCTACTTGGATCAACAACTATTCGATTGGGAAGAGCAAATGCAATGGGAACATTTGTTGCCGTTGCAATCCTCGCAATCGGAGTATCCGGAATCCAGCAATTAGGTGCTTCATTCTGGGTAACNCCTCTCTTCAACGGCCTTACATTGTTGGCCGCTGTTGGTCTTGCCGGTTATTCGTCTCGTAGACGACTAAAGGCAGGGGCAGAGGCAACACGTAAGAGCATGGAAAACAAGGGATAAACAGATAAAGGGGAAAAATGCGTAAAAGCAAAAAAGCAACCATTGCATTAGCGGCTGGCGTAGCGCTTCTCTCTGGTTCATTCGTAGCTGCAACAGCAACAACAGCTAACGCTGCTGGTGTTTGTACTGCAGGCCTTGCAAAGGCAACAGCAGCTGTAAAGCTTGCTGCTAACTCAGCGGCACCATGGACAGGTCCAAAGACAGGTCCTAAGGCATCAGCAGGAAAGACCATCTACTACGTTGCACAAACAATGCAGAACGGTGGAGTTGCTGGAGCTGAGATGGGCGTTGAGGAAGCTGCAAAGGCAATCGGTTGGACTGTAAAGGTTCTCGATGGTCAAGGCACACAGCAAGGTATGGCACAAGCTATGCAACAGGCTGTCACACTTCACGCTGATGGAATCGTTGTCGGTGGATTTGATCCTGCAACAACCAGCGATGCTATTAAGGCAGCTCAAGCTGCAAACATTCCAGTTATCGGATGGCACGCAGAGCCAACAGCAGGCCCACAGCCTTCAGCTGGTCTCTTCACAAACGTGACCACTCTTCGCGCAGATGTTTCACGCATCTCTGCTGACTGGGCAATCGTGGATTCAAAGGGTAAGGGCGGCGTAGTCGTCTTCTCTGACTTCTCAATCCCATTCGCAAAGGGTAAGTCTGATGAGATCGTTGCTGAGCTCAAGACCTGTCCTTCAGTCTCACTTCTCAAGTACGACAACATTCCAATCGGAAACAGCACATCAACATTGATGCAGTCTGAGACACAAGCACTTCTCGCTAAGTACGGCGCAAAGTGGACACAATCAATCTCAATCAATGGCTCTCTCTACGTAACACCAATTGCAACAGCAATGCGTGCAGCTGGTAAGAAGGGAACAGATTTCCCTCACAACGTTGGAGCTGGCGATGGAGCAACAGATGAGTACTCACGTATCGCATCTGCTTCATACCAGTCAGTGACTGTTCCAGAACCTCTTAACCAAGAGGGATGGCAGATCGTTGATGAGTTCAACCGTGCATTCAATAAGGTTGCTGCTACCGGATACGTTCCAGCAACTCACCTTGTAACCAAGGCAAATATTGGAACGGCAACATCGTGGGATCCACAAAATGGATACCGCAACATCTACAAGAAGATCTGGGGCAAGTAAGCCTCAAATCGTAAATGGCGGGNGGAGAAATCCACCCGCCATTTTTCTTATAACAATAAATTAATGAGAAGATATATTTAATGGATCGCGAAAAAGTTGTCTTAATTGGCCCAATGGGCGTCGGTAAGTCGACCCTTGGGCGAGTTGTGGCGAAGGAATTTGGTTGGAAATACATCGACAATGATCAAGATATGGCGACCATAACCGGAAAGTCGATTGAAGAACTAGCCGCGTTACCAGTGACTGAATTACATAAAATTGAAGCAAAATTTATTTTAGATGTCATGAAAGGTGATGCTCCATTTATATCTGGCGCCGCAGCCTCTGTCATTGAAAATGAAGAAGTACAACAGGCGCTATTAAACGTCAATGCGATTTACCTATCTATTCCATTGGAAGAAATTTACTTACGTACATCAGCTGGAGTGGTGGGCCGGCAAGCTCTTAACAATCAAAGCGATGTAATTGCCGAGCGTTTTCACCGCCGCGATCCTTTATATCGAAAGTTTGCGCACTCGGTCTTGGAACTCTCAAAGAGCCCGGAAGCTGATGCCGTAAAGCTGGCCGAGCTCATCCGTTGAGGTAAACTGTTAACACCATCTGCTGAGGAGAAACCGTGGAAAATATCGAAGCCTTTAACAATCATCTTCCCGTCAAAGTTCGTTTTGGCGAAGGCAAGGCTCTCNCCCTTCCAGCCGTTGTTGCTGAATTCAGCGCGACCAAAGTTTTCCTTATGGTCGATGAAGGAATTGAGAAGTTCAACCCTGCTGCTAAAGCAGCGATGGATAATCTCATTGCGGATAAATCATTGACAGTTACTACCTTTGAAAAGCCTGCCGGCGAACCCACCATTGAGATGGTTGATGACGCGACCAACGCTCTCACTAAATCTGGTGCCCAAGTTCTCGTTGCCCTAGGCGGCGGATCGGTTATTGATACCGCTAAGGCTGCGCGTCTCTGCTCTCAACTTGGAATGAGTTTCCGTGACTTCCAGAGTAAGAAGCCCGCATATCCAGAACCAACCGTTCCCCTTATTGCTCTTCCTACCTCAGCCGGCACCGGTTCAGAAGTTTCTGGCGGCTCTGTTATTTCAGATCCAGCAGCTGGTCGCAAAGCTGGAATTGCCAATGGTCTGCTTCGCGCACAAGTAGCAATTGTTGACCCAGTTCTTACTTATTCCATGCCACCATCAATGACTGCAAATACCGGTATTGATGCACTTGCTCAAGCGATTGCCGGAATTATTGCTAAGTGCAGCACTCCAATTGGAGATGCCATTGGATATGAAGCAATCCGCATGATGACGCCCGCGCTTGTTGCTGCATACAAAGATGGCAACAATAAGGAGGCTCGCGCCGGTATGGCAGCTGGATCCATGATGGCTGGACTCACCATGAATATTTCAGATTGCACCGCTGAGCACTCATTGGGTCAAGCAATCGGTGGACTGAAGCATGTTCCACATGGCCTCACGATTGGTTTGGTTCTCGCTGAAACACTCACGCGTGAAGCAAAGGTTGTTCCGGCAAAAATGGAGCGCGTTGCAGATGCAATGGGCGAACCAGATGATGGAAGCAAAGATGGTTCACGCGCTGTCCGCGCAGTCAGCCGCATCCTTGCCGAACTCAACTTTCCAGTGCTTTCCAGTCTTGGATTTGAAGAGAGCGATATAGATAACTTGGCAGATATCGCACTTGAAGACTTCTTTATTACACAGGCTCCAACTCCTTGGAGTAAGCAAGAAGTTGTGGAGGCATTTATGTCTGCACTAAAACTTCAAAACCGCGTCGCTTAAATCAAAATGCCTACTTACAAGATTGCCATCGTAGGTGCGGGGCCAGCGGGATATTTCACTGCGCAGGCGCTTCAAANCTCCGCGACCGAAGATCTCGCTTTCGAAATCGACATGATTGAACGCCTTCCAACCCCATGGGGGCTCGTTCGTTCGGGTGTTGCCCCTGATCACCCAAAGATCAAGACCGTTGCTAAGGTATTTGAAAAAGTTGCTACTGAGCCCGGATTTAGATTATTCGGCAATGTTGAGCTTGGTACACATATTCAATTAGAAGATCTGACATCTCGTTATGACGCGGTTGTTATGTGTACTGGATCATCGATTGGTAAGAAACTTGGCATCCCTGGTGAGGATCTGCCTAACTCTTTATCCGCCGCTGATTTTGTTCCTTGGTACAACGGCCATCCTGATTTTGCTTCACTAAAAGTGGACTTGTCCGGAAGTACCGCTGTCGTTATTGGCGCTGGAAATGTTGCGATGGATTGCGCTCGCATGCTTGCGGTTGAAGCCCACGAGTTAGACACAACTGATACCGCCGATCATGCCCTCGATACTCTCCACAACAGCAACATCCACAAAGTCTTTATTGCCGGTCGTCGCGGCCCAGAGTTCGCGGCCTTTACTGCCCCAGAACTGCGCGACCTCCCGAAACTTGAACACACAAATGTTTATATCAACGCTGAAGAAGTTGAGGCGGCTCATGCAAGAGCGGAGGCCGCAGGNGAAATTGAAAAACATCTTGCCTCAAACCTAGAAGCGATGCGCCTAATTGCAGAGAGCGAAAAATCTGAGAACCGTAAATCTCTGGAATTCCTCTTCTCACATAAGCCAAAGGAAATTATCGGCAAGGATAAAGTTGAAGGAATCATCTTTGAAACTCCCGAAGGAGATAAGACGGTTCTCTGCGATTTAGTGATTTCTGCAATTGGATATCACTGCCTCATGATTAACGGAATCACTTTTGAAAACGGCCGAATTGCTAATATCGATGGTCGGGTCCCAGGAACCAATATGTACACAGTCGGTTGGGCGAAGCGTGGACCATCTGGAGTTATTGGAACAAATAAGAGCGACGCCTCTGATGTCGTGAAAATATTGGTAGAGGAACTTGGCGAACCAAAGAACGCTGGCGATATCAAAGATGTTTTGCACCCAGAGCACGCAGTCATTGACCAAGCCGCTTGGAGTCGAATCAACGCCGCTGAGATTTCAGCGGGGGAGCCATTGGGCAAGCCGCGTAAAAAGGCGGTTTTTATCGATGAATTGGTCCGTTTGGGGCAGGGGAAGTAAGCAGGTAAGATTCACGCCTGCACCAAATAATTAAATATTGCGCCTGTAGCTCAACGGATAGAGCATCTGACTACGGATCAGAAGGTTAGGGGTTCGAATCCCTTCAGGCGCACCATTCCTCCAATATTCAGAGAATTGGCGAAAATGCGCAAATTAGTCTCGCTTGCCTTCGTATTGGTTTTCACCTCAGGGTTGCTCTCCACATCCTCTACATCGCAGGCCTCGACGCCTCAACCCACCATCATTTCCTGTACTAATCCATCGACGCATGCTCAAATTATTCTTCATCCGGATGTAGCCGCTTGTCCCGCTTCAACTTTTACGACTATATGGCACTTAAACCAATCAGATAACTCCATTAACTCAGGAGCAAATAGCTTAAAGATCATTGTGTGTACTACGAAAAATTCAGAGCTTACATATCAATTGATTCGTACCACATGCCCCAAGTACCAAACCACAAATTTTTACTCTCGTTCGGTTGCAGCTCCAATTACACAACAAATCATTCGTACCACACCCCTGGGCATTGATGGCGCTTTGTTAACCCTTGCACCTCCGGCTAAAACGGATGCGCCTATCGCCTATTACTTAATTAAGAATTTGACCACGGGTGCGGTCACGGGTGCGCGAACAACTGGACTTACTTCTCTATATGTTTATAAATTAAAACCAAGTACGAAATACTCTTTTCAAATCATCGCAGTCAGCCTTGACGGACTCTCTGGATATGTAGCAACCAGCAGCGCTGTTACAACTGCAGAAATGCCAAAGGCGCCAACCTTAACCATCGCACCTGCATCATGTTCAGCAGGTGGTGCTTGTGCAGTTGGTGATACTGGTCCAGGAGGGGGAACTGTCTTCTACGTCAGCACTGTTGGATTTAATTGCGGCCCCACAAATTCATCGACCGGTAGCCCCACAGGCGGTCTCTGCCACTATCTCGAAGTGCCGGCAAATACTTGGTTTAATGGAAGCGGCGATCCGTTCTTGCGATGGGCAAAGAGCGGCTTCCAAAATATCGATGTTCCAGGTTTAACTAACATCGGCTCGTTAGATGCATTTGATACCAATGCTGTTACCGTTCTACAAAACCCAGCAAATCCAGGAGCAGAACTTGGAGCTGGATATGCCAATACGCTCGCAATTGTTGCCCAACAAGGTTCGTGTGTTCTCGCCAGTTGTGCATATGCCGCTGGCGCAGCACACGCCTACGCCGGTAATTCACTATCGGATTGGTATTTGCCAAATCCCACTGAATTGAATCAATTGCTTGCTTGGGCCCGCGGCGAAACTCGTGATCTCACGCAGCGAGCCGGTCCAGCCGCCTCTTATGTTCAAGGTGGCTTCGCTAGCGCTAACTACCTAAGTTCCAGCGCCATTAACTCCGATTACGTTTGGTATCAATATAGCTCTCCTGGCGGCGGGCTCAATGAAGGCGTTATCAACGGCGCCGCTAAGAACGATGCTGCACTCAAATTACGCCCAATACGAGCTTTTTAACTGAAATAACAATCTCGTTGTAATGCATGAATCCCGGCTTAAAGGGTGGATCAAATCTCGAAATCCGCCACTCGCAGCGGTTGAATAATCAGAATTCATTTCGACTTCAGCCAATACACAGGNCTCATAAGACCGAAGCTCAAAGCTTGGATAGGATTTAAGAAGCTTGTACTTCTGGCGCTGGGTGAAATTTTATTCTAAACCTGAAAAATAAATTAAGCAGTCTCTAACGCTTTGTTGCGCGTGCTACCGATGTTGCGCTTCCGCCGTTAAGAGTCAAGGGAGTGCCGGTCGATCCAACAGGATTGACCTGTGCCGAAATTGGCACAACCCCGTGAACACTTGGCTTATAAGCACAAGTAACGGTGTGAGTAAATGACGAGCCTGTTGTTCGAAGGCTTTTGCACCCCGGAATAGCCTTTCCATTTGCCAAGAAAGTAACCTTTGCGGGCTGGGCAACAGTCACCGTTAAGTTGGATGCGACTCGAAAGGTGGCCGAAATATTTTTGCCGGCGGTGAAATCACCTGAAGCTGCGCTAAATCGAACGATAACAATTCCAGATCCGCCATCGCCAGCAGAAACACTGTTTTTGGCGGAGGCTCCTCCACCACCGCCAGTATTTGTAACGCCCGCTCCGCCAAGTTCGCCAGAATCGGCTCCTTTACCACCACCACCTAAAGAGGCCGCTCCGCCATTTGGGCCGGAACCATTCCAACCACCACCGCCACCACCACCACCAAAATAGGCAAGTGAACCAATAATTAAAGTAGGGAAACCCGTATCGCCGCTTTGGGCGTTACTCCAAGATGAACTATTTGAATAATAACCTCCAATNCCTCCAGCACCATATGGAGGAAGTACTGAGCCAGCTCCTGGAAAAGGTCCAGTTCCACCGGTGTAGTTAGGGCCGGCTGCGCCACCTGGAGCGGTGATATTTGAAAAGGATGATGCGATACCTGTGTCCACCGCAGGTGGTGGCGCAACAGGTGTTGTGCCACCTTTTCCACCAGCACCGATAACAATTGTGATTACGCCAGAGACTGATTTATTAGTTTGGTAAATAACTCCGCCACCACCACCTCCGCCTCCAGAGTCGTATCCGCCACCACCNCCTCCGCCAACCACGAGTACATCTACAGCAGATACTCCGAGCGGCACGCTCCAGTCACAAGTAGTTGTTGTTGAGTTGTTCGTTGCTGTAAAAGATTCGACTAGGTATCCGTCGGTGGTAACCCTGGTCGAGGATGGGGTGCAAGATGGATTTGCCGCTTGCGAAATCGATGGTGAGCCCAAGGGAATGATTGTCGATGCAATGAATGCAAGTAGCACCCCTTTGAGCTTCATACCTAAAATTTTACCCTGAAATTTAGGCAATCAGGATTGAATTTTGCAGGTCAAAGATTGCATTAGGCTTGCGTGATGCCCTCGCTAGAAAATAACTACGTTATCCGCGCCTCAAATCTGAAGAAGAGCTTCGGAGATTTCACGGCTGTTGATGGAATCGATTTCACGGTGACCAAGGGGGAGTCATTTGGTCTGTTGGGCCCAAATGGTGCAGGAAAGTCCACCACTATGCGAATGATCTCAGCGACGATGGAACGTACTTCTGGCGAGCTCGAGATTCTTGGACTAGATCCAAAGCAGCGCGCACCTCAGATTCGCTCTCACTTGGGTGTGGTTCCACAACAAGATCACCTTGATAACGAGCTAACTGTGGCCGATAACTTATATATCTATGGCCGCTATTTTGGTTTATCCCGAAAGTATTTGAAGCCAAAAATGGAAGAGCTTTTGGACTTTGCTCAACTCCAAGAGAAACGAAATGAGAAGACCGAGAGCCTTTCAGGTGGAATGAAGCGCCGCCTGACAATTGCGCGCGGTTTAATTAACGAACCTGAAATTTTGATGTTAGATGAACCAACAACTGGCCTTGATCCACAAGCTCGCCATATTTTGTGGGATCGACTCTTTCGTTTGAAAGAAGATGGCGTGACGCTAATTTTGACCACGCACTACATGGATGAAGCCGAACAACTCTGTGATCGCTTGGTTGTCATGGATGGCGGAAAGATTATGGCCGAAGGTTCACCAAGCGGACTGATCTCTCAGTACTCCTCGAAGGAAGTTCTTGAACTTCGCTTTGGTTCTAATCGAAATGCTGAGATGGCTCCCAAACTTGAGGCTTATGGCGATCGTTTAGAAATTCTGCCAGATCGAATCTTGGTGTACTGCGCGGATGCCGAAGCGGTACTTGAGAAGGTAAACCATGACGGTTTGAAGCCGATGACATCATTGGTTCGCAGAAGTTCACTCGAAGATGTATTTCTTCGCCTCACCGGAAGAACACTCGTCGAATAATGAGCACCGTCTCCCGCGAAGTGACATGGCGCTCTTCGCTTTATGCGATTGAACATCGCCTGATCATTCAGCGCAAGTGGCTTAAATCCATCATCCTCTTCGGTGTTGGAAACCCCACGCTCTATCTTCTTTCGATCGGTGCTGGAATTGGTTCCTTGGTCAACAAGCATTCCAATGGCGTCGATGGCGTTAAATACCTAACCTTTCTCGCACCAGCGCTCTTGGCAAATGCAGCTATCCAATCTGCGATGACCGAGACGATGTTTCCTACGCTTGCTGGATTTATTTGGAATAAAACTTATTTCGGACTCCGCTCTACGCCGGTATCTGGTAAGCAGATTGCAAATGGAGTTTTAGGTTCAGCCCTCCTACAAATTCTCTTTACTAATGGGATTTATTGGCTAATTCTCTGGGGTTTCGGAGCCATGGATCATCCAGGCTCATGGCTGACTTATGTGATTACTTCATGGAGTGGATTCTGCGTGGGGGCAGTAATGCTTTATGTGGCATCGATGATTGGCTCGGACGATGGCTTCATGGCAATTGTTAACCGCTTTGTGATGATGCCGATGTTCCTCTTCTCTGGCACTTTCTATCCTCTCTCATCGCTTCCAATGTACGTGCGTTGGATTGGCTATGCCTCACCACTCTGGCATGCAACCGAATTAGGCCGTTGGGCAAGTTATGGACACTCCATATCTGGTGGCGTAATCGCAATTCACTTTATTTATATTTCAAGCTGGTTGGTTTTAGGAATTACTTTCGCTCACCGCCGCTTCATGAAGAGGTTGGCTAAATAATGATTCTCTCCGCAGCCGTGGATTCGGCAATCGCAATCTCCGAACGCCGCATCGGCAAAGTTGGCGAGAATGTCTATGCCGGCCGTCCCTATGTAATGATCCAGCGCAGCTTCCTCGCCTTCAAGCGCTCAAGCTGGTTTGTCGTTCTCTCTGGCTTTGTTGAGCCAGTTCTCTACCTCGCCTCCTTTGGTTATGGACTCGGCAAACTTGTTGGGCCAATAACTAGTTCTGGCCATCCCGTTACTTATGCTGCCTTTATCGCACCTGGTCTACTTGCTACCAGCGCCATGAATGGCGCTATCTATGACTCGACGTGGAATGTCTTCTTCAAGATGCACCATGGCAAGGTCTATAACAGCATGCTCGCAACTTCACTTGGACCACTGGATGTTGCAATTGGTGAAATTGGCTGGGCGCTCTTGCGCGGCTTTGCCTATGCAATTGGTTTTATGGTGGTTGTTGTTCCCTTTGGTCTAATACCAAGTTGGTGGGGAATATTGGCGGTGCCTGCTGCGGTAATTATCGCCTTTGGCTTTGCCTCGGTGGGTATGGGAATAACCTCGTACCTCAAAGATTTTCAGCAGATGGAGTGGATTAACTTCATCATGCTTCCCATGTTCCTCTTCTCCGGAACCTTCTATTCCATCGCGACATTTCCTCGTGCGCTTCAAATATTTCTGCAGGCGCTGCCACTGCCTCAAGCCATCGCATTAATCCGCGATCTGACTTTGGGGGATGTGCACTGGGGAACCTTGTGGCACCTGCTGTATTTTGGCGTGATGATTCTCGGTGGACTCGTATTCACCACACGAAGACTCTCAAAGCTCTTCCAGAAGTAGTAAATTCACCATATTCTCAGCAGAAAGTCATTTTTCTTTACCCATTTCGCCCCTAGGCTCAATCTGTGAGAGTACGCACGCGATGGATTGCTCTAGTGAGCGCTGCTCTAATTGCCAGCGTACTCCCGGTTCACTCGGCGAGAGCTCTACTGAAATCAAATTTAACGCTCATAAATGTTACAAGCAAAGAAGTAGATATGCCATCTCGCAAGGTCTATATCTGGACTCCCGCAGTTGATTCAGTAACCGCAAGCACTCTTCCGGTGCTTTACATTCTCCACGGTTGGAGTGGCTCTCCCGGGTCAATGATCTCGGNCACCGTTGCATCGCTTGAAAAATCATTTAACGCCGGCGCGCAACCTTTTATTGCAGTTTTTCCAGATGGTAATGCCGTGACACATCCTGATTCAGAGTGGGCGGACTCTTCGGATAAGAAAGCGATGATTGAAACCTGGCTCATCAAATCCGTGATTCCCGCGGTAGAAGGATCGAATCTTCGCNCTCGAGCCAATCGCGGAATCATGGGATATTCAATGGGAGGCTATGGGGCCACCATAATTTCACTGCATAACCCAACACTATTCTCGAAGGTGATTTCGCTTGCGGGGTATTACTACATAGATGATGTTACCGGCGCCTTCACAACAGCTGCAAAGAGAACAACTCAAAACCCTGCTACATATTTAAAGGTAGCTCCTAAATTAGATTGGTATATATCCGAGGGAGCCAACGAGCAAACAAAATCTATTCGCGGACAAGCGGCCACTTGGGTAAGAAAGCTTAAAACAGTTAATGCAAGCTATAAGTTAACGACCCCAAATGCCGGACATGATCTCGCATTTGTCACCAGCCAAGTAATACCGATTACAAAATGGTTAAACTGGTCAAATCAGCAGTAATTAATGCATCAAGCGGGCATACTCAATTTTCGTGCAACGGTTTTGAATGCTGATGACTCCTGCGGCTTGCGCTAACTTGGCCACCTCTTCATCTTCAAGTCCGAGTTGGAGCCAGAAGACTTTGGCCTTTACTTTTAGCGCCTCTTCTAAAATTGCTGGTGCATCTGCGATGTTGCGAAAAACATCGACGATATCTGGAGCTACGGGTAGCGCTTCTAGTGAAGGGTAAACCATTCGTCCAAAAAGTTCGGCCACGCGGGGGTTAACCAGATACACATCCAGATGAGAATTTTTGATGAGCCATTCGGCTACGCCGTAACTGGGACGGTCTGACTTATCCGAAACGCCTACTATGGCAATAGTCTTTGAACTCTTAAGTATTTCTTGCAATTTCTGGTCATCTGGCGCTTGTTGGTACATCACATTCTCCTAACTTCCTTCACGCAAGCCTATGCGCTGTATTAAAATTTAGCCATGTCAAGTAAGTCATTGTCATTAGAGATTCTCAGCAAGGCAGGCATACCTGTAAATTCGCACGAGCCATGGAGCATCCACGTCTACAACGAGAAGCTCTGGGATCGAGTGACGTCCCAACATCAATTAGGAATGGCAGAGGCCTACATGGATGGCTGGTGGGAGTGCCAGGAGATTGATGTCATGCTCACCAAGTTATTGAGCGCAGATGTGATGTCGTTTCTCAAACTCACGCCATCAGTCTTTGCACATGCTGCAAAGTCCACATTATTAAATCGCCAGACTAAAAAACTAGCCGCAGATAATGCCAAGCACCATTACAACATTGGAAATGATCTCTACTCCAGGATGTTGGATTCAGAGATGATTTATAGCTGCGCTTATTGGAAAGGTGCAAAAACTTTAGCGGAAGCGCAATTTGCAAAATTAGATTTAATCTGTCGGAAGCTAGAACTCAAGCCTGGAATGCGGGTCCTAGATGTTGGGAGTGGTTGGGGTGGATTCCTGCGCCATGCGGTTACTCATTATGGCGTGATTGCCACAGGAATTTCACCGGCAGATAATCAAATTAACTTAGCTCGGCAAAAGTCTGAAGGCCTTGGAATTACATTTATACAACAAGATTACCGAGATCTTGAAGGTGAATTTGATCGGATTGTCACGGTCGGAATGATGGAACATGTGGGACCTAAAAATCTTGGAACTTTCTTTGATAAGTGTGATTCGCTCTTGGCCAGTGACGGAATGATGTTGCATCACACCATCTCTTCAAATCTTTCCAAGCACGTAACCGATCCATTCTTTGATCGATATATATTTCCAGGTGGAGTGCTTCCATCGCTGGCTCAGATTTCATCTGCAGTAGAAAATAAGTTTGTAATTGAGGATGTTCATAATTTCGGATCAGATTACGACCTAACTTGTATGGAGTGGTACCGAAATATTAATCAGCGCTGGCAGGAAATTCCACATTACGATGAACGCTTTAGGAGGATGTGGAATTACTACCTGCTCAGTTCTGCCGCAGGTTTTAGAGCTCGTAATATCCAACTTCTGCAGGTGGTCTTTCGGCGGATGCATGCCGAAGGTCGCTACGAAGCAGTTCGCTAGACTCCATTCATGGCCAAGCCGCAACTACTCCCATCCAATCAATTTGATCACTTCTATAAAGGTGGTTACAAGATTGGAGCGCTTCGTCACGGTCCTGGTGGACCGATGCGCCCAGAAGAGTGGATAGGTTCTACAACCACTCGATTTGGCGAGACGAGAATGGGTCTTTCAACGCTCTCTGATGGAACTTTATTAAGAGATGCGATTCTCCATAGCCCTGAAGAATGGCTTGGCCCAGAACACCTGAGCGCCTTTGGATCAAGCACCGAGTTACTTCTCAAGCTACTCGATCCAGATCAGCGCCTCCCCGTTCACTATCACCCAAACCGTGCCTTCGCTAAGAAGCATCTCGCGCTAGATCACGGTAAGACCGAGGCTTGGATAATTCTCGAAGCCCCAGCCGGTGCGCATGTGGGCTTGGGATTTGCTCGCCAGATGGCGAGAGAAGAAGTGGCATCGATGGTCGATGCCCGCGATGCACAAGGGTTGATGGATTCACTCCAGAAGTTTGAAGTTAATAAAGGCGATGCGATTCTCGTTCCAGCAGGAACTCCACACAGCATCGGCGAGGGAATTTTTGTATTAGAACTTCAAGAGCCGACAGATTTGTCAGCTCTACTTGAATGGAATGACTTTGCAGTCGATGGAACGATTGATGGCCATTTAGGTCTTGGTTTTGATCTGGTGCTAGATGCGCTTCGATATACACCAGTAGCGAAGGAAGAGTCAGCACTTTTAGTGACTCGAAATAAACTAGCTGCACCTGCTTCAATATTTACAGAAGCTGCCAGCCCATATTTTCGTGCGGACTACATCAACTCCTCAAGTGGAGATATCGACGCTGGCTTTGCAATATTTCTAGCGCTCAGTGGAGATGGTCAGGCATCCTTCGAGGATTCTGAGAATTTACCTATAGTTAAGGGTGACGCACTTCTGGTACCCGCAGATGCTGGAAATTGGAGCGTAAATGGTGTGGAGGGAATTCTTGCTCGTCCACCGCACTCGAGTTTCGCCGGGCTGGCGCTTTAATCCTCGCCTATAATTACCCAATAAACCTCCAACGTTAGGAAATATATGAAGAAGATTGTAATTTCTGCAGCTATTGCAGCAGCCCTTATTGCAGGTACAACTGCTCCAAGCTTTGCAGCAGCTAAGAAGATCGGAACTGCAAAGACCGCAGGCGCAGAAGGTACCGCGACCCATGAGATGTCAGAATCTTCAAAGACTCAGACCACTGAGGGAACAGCAACCACCAAAAAAATGACCACCATGAAAATGACCACCAAGAAGGTCGCAGCAAAGAAGAGCGCCAAGAAGTAATCTCTTTAGGTAAATAGCCGCACTCCTGCCTAGGATTGCGGCTATGTCCTTTTTCCGGCAGTATCAAAAGCGCCTTGAACTCAATGGAGTCAACTTCATAAATGAGTCCGAGCGTCGCGGAACTCCACGCTCACTCTTCTGGCCATGGGCGGCAGGCAATGTTTCACTCTTAGCCTTGAGTTACGGCTCCTTCTTTCTTGGTTTTGGAATTTCATTTTGGCAGGCGACCTGGGCCGCGATCATCGGCGTGGTCGCATCATTCCTCTTAGTCGGCATCTCCTCNCTCGCTGGCAAGCGAGCCAACGCTCCAACAATGACCCTCTCACGAGCGGCATTTGGCGTCAACGGAAATATTATTCCGGGCCTTCTCTCTTATCTGGTTTTCGTAGGATGGGAGACCGTTCTAGTTTCTCTAGCAACTTTGGCAACCGGAACTGTCTTTGCCCGCCTTGGGCATATTGATCCCAACTTCTCTAAACTCCTCGGATTTTTAATCTCTGCTGGACTTACAATTTTTGGCGGCGTTCTTGGTTTTCATATCATTATGAAGATTCAAAAGTGGCTCACCATCGCTACCTTGGTTCTTACCGTTGGATATATGGCGCTAACTGTAAATAAGATTGAATGGCACGCTGTTCATTCAATTCATTCTGGCAACTCACAGGCATTTATTGGCGCGCTAATTTTTGGCGTAACTGGAATTGGACTTGGTTGGGTTAATTCGGCCGCTGATTACTCACGTTACTTGCCACGTCATGCATCCTCTCGCGGAGTCATTGGCTGGACGGTCTTTGGTTCATCCATTGTTCCAATAGCCATGGTGATCTTTGGCGCGCTTCTTGCAGGCAGCAGCAAAGGCTTAAGCACCGCAATAGCCACCGACCCGGTTGGCGCACTAACTACCTTGCTTCCTACCTGGTATCTAATTCCCTTTGCGATAGTTGCAATCCTGGGTCTCATTGGTGGAGCGATTTTGGATCTCTATTCCTCCGGAATTACACTGGTTTCAATTGGTTTACCCGTTCGTCGCCACCAGGCCGCGATGGTAGATGGCCTCATTATGACAATCGGAACGATTTACTTTGTTTGGATCGCCTCCAACTTTTTCACACCGCTTCAAGGCTTCCTGATCACACTTGGCGTTCCCGTTGCGGTCTGGTCTGCAATTTTTGTTGCTGATGTAATTTTACGGAAAAAGGATTATGCCGAAAGCGAGCTCTTTGATCCCAATGGGCGATACGGAAGCTGGAACCTCACTTCAACTGCGCTATTGATCATTGGTTCGATGGTCGGCTGGGGTTTTGTGACCAATCAATTCGCCTCTTGGCTTACCTGGCAGGGATATTTCCTCGGTCTAATTGGTGGCAAGAGCGGTGCATGGGCCTATTCCAATATTGGAATCCTCTTTGCCCTAGCAATTGGTTTCGTTGGTCATCTAATATTTGGAAAGCGGAAGATCGCTCAACAAGAGGCGACTACTTTCTAGATTCTCGCTTTACAAAAAATTCCCAAAGCGAGAGCGTTATCAGAATTAGTGAAAATCCAAAGAGCAAATCTTCAATCGGAGCTCCAGCTAGCCTGCGCCCAATAATCTGGCTGGAAGAGTACATGACGATATTTTTTGAGGTAAGCCACCAATTGGTGAGTAATTGGAAGGGCAGGATCAGACCATAGGTCAGCCAATAGATACCGCGTGTGATCATCTGAGTACGAAGGATGAAGAGGTCGAGAAAGACCGCCACTAAAATCGCGTTGAGTGCAATATCTGAATAAATCATCTGGTACGAGCCCTGCGGTATTTCGCAACTAATTTATTTAGCGCCAAGTAAACCAAAATAGTCATAAGTGGAACAATGATGAAGAAGAGAATTTCCTCAATTGGCAGAGCGCCAAATAGCCTAAAACCCAATATTTGAGCGGAATCAAAGCGCCAGTTCTTATTTTGAACTGCCCAAATGTCCCACGCCACATATATAACGAGAATACAAATATCCACCCTAAGAAAAATGCGCCATTTTGCTGAGATTTTTAGCCGAAAGCCGAGGTTTACACCGATTGCGCAGATGCCTACGAAGAGGAGAACATATAAGTAATGAAGGCTTTGCACGCCTAATCATCTCCCAAAACTCTGCGATTTAACATACTCTGTCACCATGAATTCTGGCGTTTCTGCGGTTTATCGTCTCGCTTCTCGATTTTCTAGAATCTCTGTAACTCTAGTTATCGTCATATTTACTTTGCTTTACCTGGCGGGTATCCAACTTCCGATCTCTCTCCAAATAGTTATTGCAACCCTCTCGCTTGCTTTAGGAATTCCCCATGGCGCCGTCGACCATTTAATCTCGATCCCGGCACATCCTCGATCTCGCTTTGTGAGCTTTATTATTATCTACTCAATCATTGCTCTAATTGCAGGATATGGAATAGCGCAATGGAATGTCCATGGTTTTCAATTCGTACTAATTATGAGCGCGCTTCATTTTGGATATGGCGATTCCGCATTTAGAAATGAATGGCAAGATTCAATCGGTGGATTGAGAGTTAGCATACTCTCTGAGAATTTATATGCCCTCGCCGCTGGAACGCTTCCAGTATTTCTTCCCTTGACTGACCAACGCTCGCTTAGCGCGCTGGCTCGAATCCACCCGGCATTGGGAGATTGGGCGGGTTCATATGCACATATCATTCGTAATTCAACGGTTATATTTGCTGCACTAGCAATAATCATTCTGCTGCTTTCCGGTCATACCTCTTCTGCAATAGACCTGCTTTTGCTAATAGTTCTCTCTTTGCTCGCTCCACCGTTGATAACCTTTGCTATCTATTTTGGATGTTGGCATGCACTTCGTCATACCGCGCGCCTGGTCCCCAAATTGCCTAAAGCTTTGACCGCCGCAGATGGCGCAGATGTGGGTAAGGCAATTTCACGGGCAGTCTTCCCAGGTCTATATGCCCTGATCGGCACTTTGCTCATTGGAGCAGGTCTGATGATCTTCGCGCCAGACCGCTTCGGCTCCGGATTACTCTGGTCGACCTTGGTCGTGGTCTGGGCGCTGACCGTCCCACATATGATGGCAACGGCCAGATTCGACTGGAAAGCGCTAAAAAAGCGAATTTAGGGGGAATTCTAAGAATTTTCCTAACTCNCCCCACCCAAATACTAGTAATACGCTCAATTCTGGCGAACAATCTTCCCAACGAAGTCAGCGGCCGAGCAATCTCGGATCTCACCGGTGGCCTCAAAATCAGGAGGAATATCCGAATGCTTCAACTCTCAAACGGACAATGGAGTTCTTTGTACAACATCTTCTCCTTTGGCCTAATCTCCATGCTCGCGTGCACAGTCTTCACACTCGTGGGACAGAGCCGCGTATTGGCTAAGTACCGCAGCGCCCTAGTTATGTCCTCAATGGTTACCTTCATTGCTGGATATCACTATTTCCGTATTTTCAATTCATTCAACGATGCTTCAAAGGCAAATGCTGTAGCAATTGGAACACAGCAAGGTGCATTTAACGAGGCATACCGCTACGTGGATTGGATTTTGACTGTTCCACTATTGCTCGTTGAAGTAATTGCAGTACTTGCAATTGCAAAGGAAGCTTCAAAGTCACTTATCTCTCGTTTGGTTCCAGCGTCAGCTGCGATGATCATCCTTGGATACCCTGGCGAAATCTCCAGCAACAATGGTACAAAGGTTCTTTTCGGAATTCTTTCAACAATTCCATTCTTGTACATCCTTTACGTACTCTTTGTTGAGCTCGGTAAGTCACTTGAGCGTCAACCAGAGGGCGTAGCAGCATCAATTGGTCGCCTACGTTTGTTGCTTATTGCAACATGGGGCGTATACCCAATCTCATATTTGATTCCAATCTTGGTTAAGAACCCAAGTGCAAATCAAATGGCGTACCTCTTCACAGATCGCCAGATTGGTTACACAATTGCAGACGTTCTAGCAAAGTGCGTATTCGGTATCACCATCTTCCGCATTGCACGTATGAAGTCAGCTGCAGAAGGCATGGCAGACTCACACTAAGCACTGAAAGTTATGGCGGGAAGGGATCTCCTTCCCGCCATTCTTTTTTATCAAGAGATAAGAATTTGAGGATGATATGAACAACTTCCGCATGTGGGCCTACTCGATGATTGCTATCGGATTAATTAACTGGGATTACCAACGTTCTCACGCAAACATTGCTATTCATAGTCTGGCAATAGTTATACCTGGGCTGATACTTCTTGCCTTAACCTATGTAAAGGCTGCAAATAAGTTCCTTAATTCTCGTGCTGGTAAATTTACCTGGTTAGTAATAGGAGCTATCGCGCTTCTTTATGGATTTCTTAACAAGTAAACTCCAATAAAAAANCCCCCGCGGTTAAGCGAGGGCTTTTTAAGTCTTGCTCTAGATAATTGATGTGGTGATTGCGCAAGCAATACCCGAGATTGCAATCCAGGTGAACCATGAGCCGGCAGTACGCAAGCGCCACTTTTCTAGGATTGGATCTACCTCAGCACGACGTGCGCGGATAACAAGTCCGAGCGAGATAAATGTTGCGAGAATGTAGTGGAACATATTTGCTCCGGCGATCAGTACCCAAGAAGATGAGTATGAACCTTCAAAGCCAAAGACCTTGCCAGAATCTCCATCAACTTGGAATGGCATGTGAGCCAATTGCTTCCATTGCAGATAGAGACCAACAATGAGTGCAATCAAGGTAATGATTGAGATGTTTTTGAAGGAAGCCATCTGACGAGAGCCAAGCTTGTGAACGATTGCAGCCACGATTAATGGCAATACAACTACCCACCCTGTTGAAGCAGCGAGATGGTGTCCACCCTTAGGAATCCAACCGTTGTTTGCGTTGAGGTTACGAAGGTAGAAGTACGAGAAGATCATGCCGAAGACGAAAGCGCCATCCGCAACAATCAAGAGACGAACGCCTAAGCGCTCACGACGACCAACTTGTTCTGGTGAATCATGATGCATATGGAATTTAGTATCTGCACTCATTACTTTTCTGCCTTTCCATAGCCATAGAAATCACTCGTAACAACAGGTGGAGTATCAAAGTTCACAAGTGGGACTGGATAAGGAACGGTCCACTCGAGGGTCTTTGATCCCCATGGGTTCATTGGCGCAATCTTTCCAAAGCGCCATGAGTGAACGACCGCCCAAAGGAGAACGATCATTCCGATTCCAATCATGTAAGCACCAATGGTGCTGACCATGTTGGAGGTTGCAAATGTCTTGGCATAGTCAGAGACGCGACGAGGTTGTCCTTCTGCGCCGGCGATAAACATGCCAAGGAAGAGAATCTGGAAACCAATCTGGACGAACCAGAAGGAGATGTAGCCAGCGCGCTCATTGAGCATGCGACCAGTCATCTTTGGGAACCAGAAAGCAAGACCTGCAAGTGCGCCGGTAAGTGCAGCGCCCATCAAGGTGTAGTGGAAGTGCGCGGTCACATACATAGAACCATGTAGGTAGTTATCGGCTGGCACATCGGAGAGATAGAGACCAGTGATTCCACCAACCAGCATGTTCCAGAGGAATGCGTAAACGCCGAGCATCGGCAGCTTCATCCACGGTCTACCTCGCCACAAAGTGCCGAGAAGAACCAAGAAGATAAGACCGGTAGGTACCGAGATCATCTCCGTAGTCACCATGAATGGACCGTTGAGCATTGGCATCCAGCCGGACATGTACATGTGGTGCGCCCAGACGAGGACCGAGAGGCCAGCGATTCCAGCAAAGCCCATGATTGCGGCGTTGTAGGAGAAGAGCGGCTTACGTACGAAGACTGGTGCAATTTCCATAAGTGCTGCAACACCAGGGATCAAGATTACGTAGACCTCAGGGTGTCCCATAATCCAGAAGAGGTGTGCGTACAACCAGCCGCTGCCGCCAAAGTTGGCGTCAAAGAAGGTAGTAGCAAACGTTCTATCCAAACCGGTCATGATCATCGAGACCATGAAGGTTGGGAAGGCTGGAATAGCGAGAGNAACAGAGACTGTTGCGCCAACCACGAAGATAGGAACACGGTTCCAGCTCATTCCCTTTGCGCGCATAGCAACGACGGTTGCGGTGATATTTGCACCAGCAACAGCGGTTGAGATCGCGAAGATAATGATGGTTGCGATAAATGCATTCATACCCGGTCCAGCTTGAACGCTAAGGGGTGCGTATGCGGTCCAACCGGTAGGAATTCCACCGAGGAACCAAGCGCTGCAGAGCACTGGGATGGCGGTGAAGAGAACCCACCAAGAAAGTGCGTTCAGGCGAGGGAAGGCCATATCGGCAGCACCAATCATGATTGGCATGATGTAGTTACCGAAAGGACCGGTTGCAACGATGATCATCGCGATGATCATGGTGATTCCGTGAAGACCAACGAGNGAGTTGTAGATGATTGGGCTGACAAACTTTGATCCAGGCATGATTAAGTTTGTACGAATCATCATGGCGAGAGTTCCGCCAACGCCGAGCATGGTCATGACGCCTACTAAATATTGAATTCCCACCACTTTATGGTCGGTGCAATACTTAAAGTAGCGCTTGATTCCTTGGCCATCGCCAGCGAGGTAGAGGTTCTCCTCATCGGTCAGATCTTTTCCGATCAACCAACGGAATGGCCCAATGAAGGCGCCGATACCAATCATGAAGCCAAGGCTCCACATAAACATAGTTGCCAAAAGTTGGCGGTTGTATTCCTGGGCGACTGATTGATCAACGTGTGGGTTGATCAAGTAATAAGTCGCCAGTGCAAAAATAATTCCAACAACCATACCTGTACCCATGTTGAGCTTGGTAATCAAACTCTTCTTTGGATTAGGAATTGGTCGGGTGGTTGCGTGGTGATCAAGTGTTGTCATGCTGTGTGACCTCCTTGTGCAGTGACCCAATTGTTGAAGTCAGCTCTTGTCGTGACCGCTCCGGTTGTCTCCATATATGCGTGATACAGGCCGCAGAGTTCGGCGCACTTCACATCGATGGTTCCAAGTTTGTTTGGAGTTGTATCTGCCAAAGTAACTTGGTAGCGATTGGCATCTGCCTTCACACCAAGTTGTACTGGCCAGAATGAGTGGTTCACATCGGCAGAGATGATGCGAAATTCAACTGGTTGGTTGATAGGAAGCATCAACTTATCTGTAGTGACATCTTGCGCTGGATAGTGGAAGTTCCAGACCCATTGGTTTCCGGTAACTTCTACAATCATTGCGTGAGGTGCATCAGCTTGAGCTTTGCCTTCGGCTGAGTTGAGTTCGATAAGTCCATAAACAACTGCGACTAAGCAGAGCATGCTGGAAACTACCGACCAGAGAATGACGATTGGTCCGCGAGTGCGAATTGCTGGGCCATCTTCAGGGGGGGTATCGCCCTTATGGCGATTGAAGAATGTGTAGAGGGTGATTGCTACAACCGCTCCACAAACTGGAGCAGAGATCCAGGTGAAGATCACCATCAAGCGTTCGATGGACTTCATATCAGTGCTGAGCGCGGTTGGCATCCATTTGGTGTACCACCAGCCGCCGATGATGACGGTGAGGGCGGTGATTGCTACTCCTAGCGCGCTTGCGATGATCACATCTCTGCGCTTGAAGAAGTTGGTTAATTTTTCGCCAGGCGTTGGTGCCATTGATTCGTTCTCGTGGTTACTCACGCAACACTCACCTTTCCTGACATATATCCGTATGAGCCCATAACTGCACCGAACTTCTGATAGGTGCCATCGCCGCATGGATATTCACAGTTCCATACATATTCGCCCTTACCGCCGGTGATAAAGGAGAAGGTCACTGTGTGGCCCTGGAGCTTGGTTCCCGCATCTGTCGTAGGGAGGAAGTCACCCTTTTCATTGGTAGAAACACGGAGAAGTGGAACATTTACATAGAGTGGATCTTGTGATGTCGTTGGGAGTCCATGGAGAGTGAAGGTGTGCTGCACTTGATCGGCAGGTATTGAAGTTACATCCTGACCATCAACATTCATAGTGCCACCCACGGTTCCGACAACGCGGCCAAAGTATGGATTGTTGAGATTCTCACCAGAGTCATAGACGTGAATAGTCATCGTCACATATGTATGTGCAGGAAGCACAATATGAGTTGACGGTCCGTATTGAACCCAATCCTTCTTATTATTTGCTGTGCTTCCATGGTCAATCGCAGTTTGACGATCTGGATAAACACCGAGAGTTACTGCAGCTTTGGGATAGCTCTTGCCATCAACAGAGATTGTGGCGGAGTCTTTAGTTGCATATAACTTCTTCTGTGGATCTGCGCTCGCGCTGTGGAGTGTGAATCCAACCGCACCGACAACTGCAACGCCAAGGAGCACGCCAACAATTGCGCTGGCTGCCCTCTTTCCTGCGGTCATCGTCGTATTAGTTCCCGACATTGGGTAGCCTTTCTTCCGGCAAGAGTGTGAATCAAATAACTGATGTGGATAGGGTACGCCTGTGAATAGCCTTAGCAAATGCTTTGCAGGTAACGATTTCCAGAGAGTAGAAAAGGGGCAAAACGGGTAAATGGGACTTAATCCACTCTGGGATATCGCCTTCGCCCTCGCCCTCGGTGGCAAGCTCATTTGGTACTTCTCGGAGTCACCTGCGCGCCTAGGAATCAGCAAAGCTCGCCAATTCCTCTTCGCTTTGGGGATGGTGCTGGCTTTGATCCTGCTTGTGGGACCAGTTCCTCACATAGCCATACATACCTTCTGGGTTCACATGATTCAGCACGTTGGATTAATGATGCTGATCTCCCCGCTCATCGTCCTGGGATCGCCGGTGAAGTTGGCCCTGAACTCTCGATATCGAACTGTGCGCTCGTTCGTGCGAAAAGTTTCGAGCAATCTGGCTATCCGCCAACTCTTTCGGCCGCAAGTCGGCTTTGCGATTTTCCTCGCGACTTTGATCTTGACCCATTTCTCTCCGCTCGCCAACGCTGGAATGACCAACCCCAACATTCATTGCCTCGAGCTCATGCTCTTCCTCGCGGCAGGAATCATTTATTACCTCCCGGTGCTCGAAGGAAACCCAACACCCTATTTCGTCCCATATTCATTTCGGGTGGGCTCACTCTTCGCGATGATGTTGCCGGAAACGATGACCGGCTTCTTTCTCTATTCCGGAAATAAATTGCTCCACGATATTCCAAGTGGCGTAACAACAATGGCTGGCATGAGCGATCAACATCGAGGNGGCGCCATCATGTGGGCGATGGGTATGTTGATTGACGCAATCTGGATTGTGCTTGCTGCTCGTGATTGGTTTAATAACGAACGTGAGTTATCGGAGGCGATGAATAATGAGTGAGCGGCCATCGATGCAAGAACCAGATCCAAAACGTAAATGGATTTTGCTAGGTATTCCACTCTGCATTGTGATGGGATTTCTGGAATTAGATCGTGCGCTCTCTGGAAATCACCGAAGCTGGTTATATGTTTTTGAATGGCCATTCTTCGGCATATTTATTTACTACATGTACTGGAAGTTGTCCCAACCACAAGAAGAGTACGACGACGTAGATGATCCACGTCGAGGATTGCTGGAATAGCTACCAAGAAGTGTGAAGCGGGCGACCTTCGGCATAACCAGAAGCTGATTGAATTCCCACAACTGCTCTCTCGTGAAACTCAGTAAGAGAATGAGCTCCAGCATAGGTACAAGAAGATCGAACTCCGGAAATAATTTCATCGAGTAAATCTTCAACGCCTGGGCGGGTTGGATTGATATACATGCGCGATGAGCTGATGCCCTCTTCAAATAAGGCTTTCCGAGCACGATCAAAGGCTCCATCATTAGCGGTACGAGCCGCAACTGCGCGCGCAGATGCCATACCAAAAGATTCTTTATAGAGGCGGCCATTGGAGTCGCGATTGAGATCGCTGGGGGATTCAAGAGTTCCGGCAAACCATGAGCCAATCATTACTTGGGAAGCTCCGGCAGCAAGTGCCAGGGCAACATCACGTGGATGACGCNCTCCGCCATCTGCCCAAACATACTTTCCATATTTTGCGGCTTCGGCAGCGCACTCGAGAACGGCGCTAAATTGAGGGCGACCAACACCAGTCTGCATGCGAGTTGTGCACATGGCACCTGGTCCTACCCCAACTTTAATAATATCTGCGCCAGCAGCGATGAGATCGCGAGTACCTTCTGCAGTTACAACATTGCCAGCAACAATTGGAACGGATGGATTAATAGCGCGAATTGCTTTGAGCGCCTCGATCATTTTTATCTGATGTCCGTGTGCGGTATCAACCACAAGTACATCGGCCCCTGCTTCGATGAGCGCCTTCGCTTTTCCAGCAACATCGCCATTGATTCCAACTGCACAAGCAATGCGAAGTTTCTTATTCGCATCGATAGCAGGTGAATACAAAGTCGCTCGAAGCGCCCCAATCTTGGTCAAGATTCCGACGAGTTCGCCTGCGGCATTAACTACTGGAGCTAGTTTGTGACGATGTGAATTGAGGAAATCAAATGCTTCCCGTGGCTCGATTGTCTCCGGAAGAGTTACGAGCTCTTTGCTCATGATTGCTTGAAGTTGAGTAAATCGATCTACTCGTTCGCAATCGGCTTCGGTAACGATCCCTATGGGCTTCTTGTTTTCGACAACAATCAATGCACCATGCGCGCGCTTATTAATAAGGTCAATGGCATCGGCAACAGTCTGGGTTGGGGCCAAGGTAACCGGTGTATCAAAGAATGTGTGACGATCTTTTACCCAAGCAATTACATTCTTCACAATCTCGAGTGGAATATCTTGTGGAATTACCGCCAGGCCACCGCGACGTGCAATCGTCTCGGCCATACGACGACCGGAGATTGCGGTCATATTTGCCACGACTAGTGGAATTGTGGTGCCAGTTCCATCTTGCGAGGAGAGATCGACATCCATGCGGCTGGCGATATCAGAAGAGTTGGGGACCATGAAAACATCGTCATAGGTGAGGTCGTGGCTGGGAGTATTTAAGAAACGCACGTGGACAAACTATNCCCCCGCTTCGGGGAGTTAAGCAGAGTGCGAACGGAAGCTCTGGATGAACTTCTCCGCGCGGATGGCCGCAATACCTACCTTGGGCAGGTCTTTAGCGCCTGGGTAGAGGACATAGCGAGCGCGCCATTCGGGCTGAAACTTGGCGTTGAATCGATACAAAGACTCAACCGGAAACCAATTGGAGAAGAAGCGAATGATGTTGCGCAGCGTTCGAGTAATAAATCCTGCGCTAATTTTATCTGCGCGCTCAAAGAGCGATCTAAAGGCAGCAAAGTTAAGCGAGATATACTTAATTTTATTTTCCTGCGCCCACTCTGCAGTGCTGACAATCATGAGTTCAGTGACGCCTGGGTCGCTTCCGCGTTCGCGCTGCATGCGATCTAAAGAGATTGAATCTGCATCCCAAGGTACGAAGTGCAAGAAGCCGGTTTTAATGCCATCTATTTCGGCAATCGTGATGATGCAATCTTCATCGACGCTCTCGCCGAAGCGATCTAGGCCCATAGAGAAACCTCGTTCTGGAACTCCATATCGCCACTCTTTGGCAAGACGAACGAGTTCTCTCTGATCTTCAATCGGCAACTCAACAAACTTGCTTGTGTAGCAGGAGTAACCCTTACGTTTAATGCGATTGACCATCTGGCGAACATTGGCCATGGGGCGACCTTCGAGCGTAAATTCGGGAACGTTAATGATTGCCTCATCACCAATTTCAAGCGCTTGCATACCTGCATGCTCGACCCAGACTTCGCCACCACGATCTCCGGCACCCATCACCGCAGGTGTCCAAGCATGTTCGCGAGCGACCTCAAGAAAATTTGCAATTGCTTCAGGCCAGAGACTGTATTCGCCAAATGGATCTCCGCTGGCAAGCATTACTCCGCCTTCAACGCGGTATGCGATTCCTGCCTTTTTATTATTAGACCAGATAACGCTCTTATCGCGACGGGTAGCGAAATAGCCAAGTGAATCTTGCTCTTGGTCATGCTTAATTAGTTTTTTCACGAGTTGGAGTTCTTCATCGCTCATTTTAGGAATTGGTTTGACTCGTCTAAAGAAGAGCCAGAGCGGAAGAATGAGAGTCAGAACGCCGAGTGAGAGCATGGTTGTATCGAAGGTATCGCCCACACCTTCACCCTTGAAGTGCAAAGTACCGGTGACACCGATCAGGCCTTTAAGAATTGCCAAGAGAATTAGGCCAAAAGAGGGGTTTCCAACTACTTGATGGTCGTGGCGGAAGTAGATGAGAAAGAGTCCGATTACCACAACAATTATAAAACTCAAAACAAAAGCACGAATAGGTTGCAACTTGGTCGAGGGATCTGAGACAGCATAAAACTCTTTACGGAAAAGTAAGAGCGCAATAAGCAGCGCCGCTACGACCGATATTTGTAATAAGTGAGTGCGGTTTCTAAAGAGATTACTTGCTAAATTAATCAGAATTATTCCAACTGCGATTGCCCATGCGCGCTTTTTTCGACGGATCAGTCCACGTGCGACGATGATCAGGACTACACCAGTAAATACCGCCGTGGCGAATGCAGTGGAATGCGTAAAGATGGGGAGGTAGGACTGGATTTTTTTCGCAGATGCCTTAAATGGATGCAGAACATTTGCCAAAATATCAATCAAGCCAACGAGATATGTCGCGCGGCCAATGAGCGCCGGAATGTATTTACGAAAGCCCATTATCTAAAGACTCCTGTGTGTCCAAGTGAATAACGCCCGGGTTGAGGATAGATAGCTAAACCGTGTGGCTCACGGCCTACCTTTATTTTAGTAAGAAACTTGCCATGAGTTATATCGAACACGTATACGACATCGTCATACCGCCCAGAAACCCAGAACTGAGTTCCATCGGCGGAGATGCCACCCATATCTGGACTTCCACCACCAGGAATTACCCACTTGGCGATGATCTTCTGATCGCTAAAGCGAAGTACCGAGACGCTGCCCTCGCCTCGGTTTGTGATTAGTGCGGTCTTGGAATCGCGGGNGACATAGATGCCATGTGCTTCTTTGCCGGTCTTAATAAAAGTGAACTTTCCAAAGTTGTCGACAGGCATTGCCCAGACGCCATTAGCCATCATGTCTGCGATAAAGAAAGTACTTCCATCTGGTGAAATTTTCACATCTTGTGGCATCGCCATTGACTTGCCGGTCATCGGAATCTTTGCGGTTTTTACAACCTCCATCTTTGTTGTATCGACCCAGAGAACCATTCCTGAAAATTCACATGAGACCAGGAAGAAATTGCCATCCTTTGTCCAGTCGGCGTGATTAACGCCTTGGCAGGGAACGTTGAGTACCTTCTTTATTGCCATCGTGTGCGGATCGCGAAAGACAATCTTTTTATCGGCCTCTGACATAACGACTGCGTATTTGCCGTTGGGGGNGAAGTAAAGATTGTATGGATCATGGACATAAACCGATTTGCCCGCAGTCACCGTTTTTGGATTAATCGGAGTGAGGTAATTGCCCTCATTGTCATTGACCCATAGGGTCTTGAGATCCCAGGAAGGGACGACGTGTTGTGGCCCCTTCGGCGTTTTAAAAGTCTTTACAACTTTGAAGGTCTTTGGATCAATGACGCTGACGCTGGCACCGCCATGGTTGGGGACATAAACCCGCTCTGGCATATCTTTCACAACCGGGCTTAACTGGTTGGGGCGATCGGCGGCATAAATATCGTTCTGATCGAGAACGGGTGGCATTCCAGCAAGTGGCGTGAGTGCCGCGGAGCCGGTTGTACTAACGACGGCTATGGCAAGAATTAGTGCAAAATATTTTTTCTTAGATTTCATTAAATCTTTCCCAACATCGTTGTGAGAGTTACCGGAGTTAAACCTTTAGCTTGAAGTTGGTCGAGCAGAGTCGGCATCGCATCGATGGTGTCTTGGTGTCCGAAGTGAAGGCTGATGATTGAGCCGTTCTTCACACTATTTGCTACCGCTTTCAACACGGTCGCCTTTCCCGGATCTTGATAATCAAGAGAGTCAACATCATATGAAATACATTTCTTATACCCGTACTTGAGTGCGGTGGAACGAATCAGGGTGGTTGAATTTTGAGTACCAGATGGTCTGAAGAATGAACCGTGATTACCGATTTGCGATGTGAGCTCCTTTGCGCAGAGCGAAATTTCAGAATTTACTCGAGGCGCCGAAATAGTCTTCATCTGAGTATGTGAATAAGTATGATTTCCAATGTCGTGGCCAGCGGCAACAATTGTTTTTGCAATAGTTGGATTTGCTTTAAGCCAAGTGCCTACGGCAAAGACGGTGATGGGAACTTTTCGCGCTTCAAAGATTGCCAAAAGTTTATGTGCCATCGCAATATCGCCATTGCCGTGAAAGGTGAGGGCGACTTGGGGCTTGCTTCGGGAGCCGTGAGCGATATCAGGCGATGTCGCATTGGCAATCGATGTGAANCTGGCGGCGCCGATGGCGAGCGCCCCACCTAGGCCTGCCTTGAGTAATTCGCGGCGATTGAATGGTGGGATTGGCATAGGGTAAGGGTACTCGTGGCAGGCAGGAGGNTTTCTTATGAGCGAAGATGACGATGGTCAATCTGATGAAATCATCACTGAAGAGATGCTCTGGGAGCGAATTCCTGAGGTAGAAGGAATCGATCGAGCCAATACTTATTACGAACTCAGCGCCCGAATCTATGCTCGCGGCCAATATGACGAAGCCTTAGCGTTGGCTGAGACGGCGCGTGATATCTATGCCGAGCTTGGATCTGCGAATTCACATGATGGTCTAGCCCAGGCTTATTCAGCAATTGGTTACAACCTCAATCAACTTAAGCGCATGAGCGAGGCGGCCGATGCGATGAGCAAAGCAGTAGAAATTTTGCGTGAAACTAAATCTCCAATGGCCATTGAACTTGCCTGCACCCTAGGTGAGTGGTGGTACTCCTCGAAAGAGTATGCAAAGACCATTGAATGTATGGATGAATGCGTACAGGAGCATCTAGTTGATGGAAATGAGAATGGTGCGGCCAACGATCTCCACCTTATTGGTTGCTGTTACCGCGAGCTACGCGACTTCGATAAAGCGCTAGAAGCTTTTGGTGAGGCGCGAGTAATTTTCAAAAAACTTAAGGAAGTTGTCAATGTCGCAAGATGCGATCAAAAGATTGCCTACTGCTTGACTGAGATGGGCGATGGCGAAGGCGCGCTAGCTGCCGCGCAAAAGTCACTTGATGTTTTTGTGACTGCCCATGATCATCATCGAGAGACCTACTCACTTCTCGAACTTGGCAAGGCGCAAATTCTTACTGGTCAAGATGAGAAGGGCTTGATTTCACTTGAGCGCGTACTCGATGTCGCAACCGAATCAGATAGTAAAGATTTCGAATTCATTCTCGATATCGAACGCCGCATCGCGGGCGTATTGACCAAACTCGGCCGTATCGAAGAGGCGGATGAAATAACCCGCCGACTTACCTCTATCTCGGAGGTAATGGAGGATTAAGGTGCTGCATCGCCCAGGCATACATCGCTATTGCCCCTGCGGCTGATGCATTCATCGATCTGGTTGATCCATATTGGTTAATCGCTAAGACCGTTTCACAAACTTCGACTGCCTCATCCGACATACCAGCGCCTTCTTGGCCAAAGAAGAGGACGCATCTCTCGGGCAGGTTTGTGCTCTCTAACTGCTTAGATATCGGCAGGTTATCGATTCCAATTATTGGGAGCTCATTTTCAGCGCACCACTTAGCAAAATCTTGAACCGTTGGATGGTGAAGTACATGCAAATACTTATCGGTCACCATCGCACCGCGCTTATTCCAGTCGCGCTTTCCAACGATGTGGACATAAGAGACATTAAAAGCATTTGCGGTACGAACGACCGATCCAATATTTAAATCGTGCTGCCAATTCTCAATGGCGATTTGAAGTTTATGGCGCTTGGTATCGAGGTCGGCGACAATCGCAGCAACGCTCCAATATCGGTAATGATCTAGGACGTTTCGACGATCTCCATTTTCCAGAAGCTCGGGGTCAAAGTGAGCCTCAGTTGGCCAGGGGAGCGGGTGTGGTCCAACGCCAACGACTGGATAGAATTCGCCCGGTCCAATTTCACCAGGCGTCTTACTAGTCGCATCCATAACTCAACTTTAGGGGCAGCGGGCATGAAGCAAAAATCTTGGGTTCCTGCCTATATCGCCCTTGGAACCGTATGGGGATGTTCATTCATCTTTATTAAGCAAGGTTTGGAATTTCTCACTCCATTTGGCGTGGCATTCATGCGCTGCGCGCTTGGCGCGCTCTCGTTGCTCATCATCATTAAAGTGCGTAAGCAACCACTTCCGCGCCAGCGATCTACCTGGGTCAAATTGTGGATCGTTTCCTTACTGCTCAATGTTTTTCCTGGAATTCTCTTTGCCTATGCTGAAGTGCGAGTTACCTCTGTCCTTGCTGGAATTATTAATGCAACGACACCACTCACCACTCTTATTGTCATGCTCACTATTTTTCGAGAAGAGAAGATCAAGCGATACCAATTACTTGGACTTGGCTTTGGCGCGCTCGGAGTTCTAACGGTCCTTGGCATTTGGAAGGGAGTGGGCCACAACTCTCTCATCGGAATCCTTGCGCTTCTGCTCGCCGTCACTTGCTACGGTTTTTCATTTCCATTTTCTAGGAAATATGTGCTTCCACTTGGACTTCGCCCAGATGTAATGGCCGCTACTCAAATCACCAGCGCTTCGATCACCTTGCTTCCGCTCTTTCTCTATAACGGAATCTCCCATGATCATTACCGAGTCGGACCAGTCTTAGGAATGGTCGCCCTGGGTGTGCTCGGAACTGGGTATGCCTATATCTGGAATTTCCAAATCATCGCGGCCGCCGGAAGTTCAATCGCGAGCTCTGTTACCTATCTGACCCCTGTGGTTGCGGTGATAGTTGGCTGGCTATTTCTTGGAGAGCACACGACATGGAATCAACCAGTCGGTGGCGCGCTAGTGGTTCTCGGTGCGGCGATTTCGCAAGGACGTTTCTCACAGGTAAGAAAGGCATAATCCTCTAGTGCGCCGATATCTCACTGCAGCTGGAAGTTGCCTACTTCTATTCACGGCTCTGATTTCACCTGCGCAGGCGCTGACAATTCCAACAAGTTTTAAACGCCTAGCTCAATCACCTTTGCTGGCACATCCGGGAATAATTCTGATTGACCCAGCAACCCAAGAGACTATTTTCTCATCGGCGCCAGATGCGCTACGCGCCCCAGCATCTGTTCTCAAATTACTCTCAACAAGTTATGCGACGGCCACACTTGGAGCGGATACAACTTTTCACACCACGATTAGCGAAACGGCCGAACCAGGCAAATATGTTATTAATGGCGAACTCGATCCGTGGCTTACCGCCAGCGAATTTGAAGCGAATAAATATCACCGCGCGTTCTTGCCAACGTTAATTAACGAAGTTTATATCAAAGATACCAATGTAAAAAAGCTCAACATTGATTTCTATGGACTGCATGATGCAGATATTGCGCTGATAAAGAAATATTACGCCGGTGCCTTAACCCTTAATTTCCATCGCATAAATTCGCCAGCTGTTGCGAAAGCGGAGGCAACAACTCAACTCTCTGAAATCACTTCACCGCCCCTCAAAGATATAGTCGGTTTCACACTTCTCTGGAGTGATAACAACTTGGCCGATCGTTTAGCTCGCCTTGCTGCAACAAAAGATGGATTTACTTCTGATGCTGCCGGAATACAAAGTGGATTTGAAAAATTCTTGGGTGCCCAAGGAATCGATACCGTTGGCCTACATGTTTATGATGGCAACGGACTTTCCAAAGAGAATAAGGTCTCGGCTAGAACGATTGCCCAACTACTTCTTAAAATTCGCACAGCACCAGAACTAGCTGCGGTCTATGCCGGACTGCCACTTGCCGGCAAGACCGGAACTCTTAAAGATCGATTTATCAAAGATGCCCCCCGAGGGGTAGGCCTAATCAAGGCAAAGACAGGTTGGATCAACGGCACCGTGAGCCTGGCTGGCTATGTAGATGTGGGCAGCAATCAATATATATTTGCCATTATCGCTGACAAAATTAAGCCCACAGAGCCCCGTCGGCAGCTTGCGCGTGAGACGATAGACAAGATGCTCGCGACAATTGCTAAGCCAAAGGCTTAAATATGAAAAATAGCTTTGCTCCTTATATTGCGCTGATGAAATTGCGCGTGGTCGAGCTATTGCTGGTCACCACTTTGCCAGCACTTTTTCTTGCGCAAGGGGGCACCCCTTCTCTGAAAATCACCATCGCGACCCTGATTGGCGGAACCCTTGCCGCCGGTGCATCCAATGCATTTAACATGATCATCGAAGTTGACTCTGATCGCTTGATGGATCGCACATCAAAGCGTCCACTTGTTACCGGTCAAGTCTCCGAGCAAGCGGCCTTCATCTTCGCATCTGCTCTAACCATCATCTCGCTTGCGATCTTTAAAATATTTACAAATACTTACGCAACCATTCTGACCGCCGCGGCCATCGTTTTCTATGTACTTGGATACACAATTGGGTTAAAGCGTCGCACCTCTCAAAATATTGTTTGGGGGGGGATAGCCGGATGTATGCCAGTACTAATCGGTTGGGCAGCTATTCGCGACAGTCTCTCGCTCACTGCCTGGTTGTTCTTTTTGGTTATTTTCTTCTGGNCCCCGCCACACTTCTGGGCGCTGGCGATTAAATATAAAGAGGATTACGCCGCCGCTGGAATTCCAATGCTGCCGGTCGTAGCCTCGATGAAATCAGTCGAGAAGCAGATGTGGTGGCACACAATCGGAATGATTCTCNCCTCCCTGGGCGTTAACTACACCGCCCACCTTCCATGGTGGTGTTGGGTTATTACCGCCCTGCTTGGTGGCGGATTTATTCAGCAGTTAATTCGCATAAATAAAGGCGATGGCGGAAAAGCTGCGGCCAAACTCTTTCAATGGTCTATCACTTACCTCTCTGCCTACTCACTTATCCTCGTTATCGCGGTACTCGTTAAATAATTAAGGTTGGCGCGATACAGTGTCGGAATGACGAAGCTGGCGATATCAGTACAAGATCTCACTAAAGTTTATGGAGAGCGCGCTGCGCTCTCGCACGCAACCTTTGATGTTCCACTTGGAACAATCTGCGGATTCGTAGGACCAAATGGTTCAGGCAAGACCACGACTATTCGAATGCTTCTCGGATTAATTNCTCCCACAGGTGGAACCGGATCGGTCCTTGGCGAGAGCATCAACGAGCCAGAGAAATACCTGCCAAAAGTTGGCGCCATGATTGAGGGCCCCGCTTTCTATCCCGCTCTCTCTGGTGCGGAAAACCTACGTGTTCTCGCTAGTTTGGGCGGTTTTGCTCAGTCACGAGTGGCAGAGTTGTTGGAGAAAGTCGGGCTCGCCGATCGTGGTGGCTCTAAATACAAGACGTATTCGCTCGGCATGAAGCAACGGCTTGGAATTGCCGCCGCGTTATTACCAAACCCAGAACTCTTAATCTTGGATGAACCAACAAATGGTTTAGATCCATCTGGCATTCAAGAGGTTCGTGAACTGATGCGATCACTTGCAGATAACGGCACCACTGTCTTTGTTTCATCCCACTTACTCGGTGAACTTGAGATGATCGCAGAATCTCTTGTGATGTTGCGCAATGGAAAAGTTATCTTCGCTGGCCAGACCGACCAACTTCTCTCGGCTCAAAAACCAATCTTGGTTGTCACTCCGGAATATCACGTTGACTTACAAAGAGTTGCCGCCATTGCAGAATCGCAAGGACATCACACCACCATCATCGGAGATGCCGCCCATATTGTGAGTCCGCCAGATTGGGCCCCGACTTTAAATCGAGCTGCATTCGAGGCGGGAATCNCCCTGGCTTCAATCAGCCACGTCCGCCCATCTCTCGAAGAGAAATTCTTCGACATGACTTCCGAGGAGGAGAAATAAATGTTTAGAGTCTTTCTCGCTGAGTCGCGAAAATTACGCCGTCCTACTTTGGCAATCTCAACCCTGCTTACCGTCAGCGGACTGTCGGCGCTCTTCNCCTCGATTGTCTTTCTCCGTTTAAATTCTGGCCGCCCAAATACTAAGCGGGGTGAGATCATCACCGCAGCAGAGTTAAGTAACGCACATGGAATGGTTTACGGCTTCAAGCTCGTTGCCTTCTTTCTCGGCATAACCGCGCTTTGTGTATTTGCTTCTCAAACTGCCCAGGAGTACACCCATGGAACGCTTCGTAATCTCTTAGTTCGCCAACCCTCAAGAATGAAGATTCTGTTTGGAAAATTTGCGGCGATGACGCTTTTTGCGCTCGTAATGGTTACTTGGACTGGCGCGGTAAGTATTTTGACCTCATACCTTCTTGCCGGGAAAGGTCATGTAGATACTTCTCTTTGGAGTTCTGGAGCGGGCTTCCACTATCTCGCACAAACCACTATCAATATTTTGCTCGCAACTATTGGTTTTGGTGCACTGGGAATGATTCTTGGTCTGCTCTTTAGATCGCCCATCACCTCAATTGCAGTCGGTGTCTTATGGTCGCTCATTCTCGAAACGATTCTTGGCGCCGCCCTCTCGAGCACCCAACCATGGTTGCCTGGACAAAATATCGCCAATATTGCCGAAGGTGGTGGGACCCAGGGCGTCTCGTATATGCACTCAATCTGGCTCTCCCTGATTTATCTGGGAGTTGGCTTAGCGATAGTGAGTACGCTCTTTAAAAGAAGAGATGTGGCTAACTAATAGCGTTCAATTAACCTTTAAATTCAGAGCTTTTAACGTTCACTGCTTTATCCTTAAGGTTCCCCGAACTTATTGAATATGGATAGAGCAGATGCGCAGAGTTATGAAGCTAAAGCTACTTGTAGGTGCTTTAACTCTCTCCGCCGTGCTCATTCCAATCTCTGCCACCCAATCCTTTGCTAAAACTCCAGCGCCGACCCAAGCCCAGATTGATGCGGCGAAGGTGGCTGAAAAAGCAAAAGCTGCAGCAGCAAGTGCAGCGCAAGCAAAGTTAAATTCGGCGACCCAAACCCTTAATCAATTAGCAGCCGTGGCAAATAAAGCCGCCGCCGCATACCAAGTAGCCCTCAAGAATCTGGCAATCGCAACTGCAAATGCGAATGCCGCGGCCAAACATTCGGCGGCAGCACAGGCAGCAGTTGCAGCCGCGAATCAAAATATCGGACGCATGGCTAGCAGCGCATACAAAATGGGCAGTGGCTTTAGCAACCTCAACTCGGTTTTAAATGCTAATGGCCCGCAAGATATGGTCGACCGGTTATCGACACTAAATAAAATAGGTGCCGGAGATGCCATCACTCTCCAACGTTTTCAAACCGCAGAAGCGGCAGCGAAGGCAGCAAAGCTAGAAGCAGATCGCACAAAGGCAGCACAAGCAGATGCAACTGCAAAAGTAGCCTCGACTAAAGCAGCAGCTGATGCCGCAAAGGCGGCACAACAGAAAGAAGTTGATCGCTTACGTGCAATTCAAAACACGCTCGCGGCTGAATTAGCCAAGGCACATAATTTCACTCTGACCCTTGTCCAACAACGTCAGATTGCCTTGCTGGAAGAAGCGAATGCAACTATCGCTGCCCAAACTCCAGGCCAGAAGAGCATCTGGCCAAATCGAAACTTCAAAGGTCGCAATTCAATTCGCTCGACCGACGCAATACGTGCAAAGGCAGTTGAATTTGCAAAAACTCAAGTCTTAGCTCGTTGGCCATATGTCTGGGGCGCACAAGGTCCGAAATCATTTGACTGCTCAGGCCTTGTTTATGCCGCATATAAGGCAGCCGGACTTAGCTATCCAAATTGGGGCCGGCTCAACGCTGCGCTCTACTTTGTTGATACCGAGCGCGTCCCACTTAACGCGCTTATTCCTGGCGATCTACTTTTCTACTCATACGATGGATCAGTCCAAAATATTCACCACATCACCATTTATGCCGGCAATGGAATGATGTGGGAGGCGAATTCCAAGCGCGCAGGATTGCTGTTCTCCAACATGTATAGCATCAAGGGCCTGATGCCTTCGGGTGGCCGCGTCTAATAGCACTCTATTAGAGTGAGCACATGAGCATTACGACGCCCGCGCTGCTTGCGATTCGTCACTCGCTCAAAAAGTATTTAGCTGATCTCTCGCCTAGCGAAAATATTCTGGTTGGTTGTTCTGGTGGAGCAGATTCGCTAGCTCTTACTTATGCGTTACATAAAGAGTCGGCAGCGCTTAAATTTAATTTGATTCCAGTAATTGTGGATCATGGACTTCAAGCAGGATCGGCTGATGTCGCAGAACATACCAAGCAGAAACTTCGCTCATGGGGAGTCGAAGAAATCTTTTCGGCAAGAGCGCAGGTAACACTAACTGATGGTCTTGAAGCATCCGCTCGTCGAGCCAGATATCAAATCTTTCATCAGGCAATCGACACTTTCCCAACTCAAAAATTCTTTCTCGCGCACACGCAAAATGATCAAGCCGAAAGCGTGCTTCTTGGATTGGCTCGGGGATCCGGNACGAAGTCTCTATCCGGTATGGCAGATATCAATGGCGCATTCATTAGACCTTTGCTCAACATTTCTCGAACTTTGACTGAAGCCGCGTGCAATGAAGTGGGTATTGAGTTTTGGATTGATCCGCACAATTCGAATGAAGAATTTACCCGCGTGCGAGTTCGAAAAAATATTTTGCCGTTGATGGAGTGCGAACTTGGCCCCGGCATTATTGAAGCCTTAGCAAAGAGCGCCAGAATTCTTCGGGAAGATGCGCAGGCCCTTGATGATTGGGCGAGCCAGATCAACGATTTAGCCATTGAGGAACTTGCCGCCCTACCCAAGGCGGTTCGCGCCCGGGTCCTTCGACGTGTGATTTACGAGGCAGGTGCCCCTTCCGGGAGCCTCTCGGCCGAAGATATTGAGCCTGTGGAGGCTTTAATTTCGAATTGGCACGGCCAGGGCGAGGTCAGCCTCCCTGGCGGTGTGAAGGTAGCTCGAATTTCGGGCAGACTTTCGCTCTCGACCCACCCCAAAGGAGAACCGTGGACCTAGCAACATCAGGCAGCGATATTGAAAAAGTAATCGCTACTCATGATCAGATCATCGCTCGACTAAAAGAGTTAGCTCGCAAAGTTGAGAGTGATTATGAAGGTCGCGATCTCTTGTTGATCGGCGTGCTCAAAGGCGCTGTTATGACCCTTGCTGATTTTGCTCGTGAATTACAACGCCATGTCGAAATGGATTGGATGGCGGTCTCCTCATATGGTTCTGGCACAAAGTCCAGCGGAGTCGTTCGTATCCTGAAAGATTTAGATCGAGATATCACTGGACGTGAGGTCCTCATTATCGAAGATATCGTCGATACCGGATTGACGCTGGCTTGGTTAAAGTCGAACTTGGAATCTCGTGGCGCTAAGAGCGTGGAAATTCTTACGATGCTTCGCAAACCTGATGCGGCCAAGGTTGCGGTTGATGTGAAGTATGTTGGTTTTGAAATTCCCATCGAGTTTGTAGTTGGTTACGGTTTAGATTTCGATGAGAAGTATCGCAACCTCGATTTCATTGGCGTACTAGCGAAACATATGTACTCATAATGGCGGCGAAGAAAAAGAAGAAATCCCCTTCAGTTAAGAAGGTCACCATCAAGCGTCCAAATATGCGCAAAGTTATGCGCGGTCCACTTTTCTGGATTCTCATTGCGTTGATTGCAATCTCATTCTTCGGAAATATTTCTGGCAGCGGAGCCAAGTTTGTAAAGGTTGATACCTCGAAGATTTTGACCGCTATTACCGAGAATAAGGTCGAATCGGCACGAGTAATCGATAAAGATCAACGAATCGAAGTCGTTCTGAAAAAGGGCGATTACATCAATGGCTCAAATCAAGTATTTGCATCATATGTGACGGGTGAAGAGCCATCCATTGTTGCGCTACTGACTTCAAATCCACCGGCAAAAGCTTGGGATATTAAAGTTCCCACGACCTCATTCCTCGCTAATTTAGCGATGAGCTTTCTTCCGCTCTTGCTTATTGGTTTTCTCTTTATGCTCTTTATGGGCAATGCCCAAGGCGGAAAGAAAATCTTTAGCTTCGGCCGATCACGTGCGAAACAACAGACCAAAGAGATGCCGAAGAACACCTTTGCAGATGTTGCGGGTGCCGATGAGGCGGTCGCTGAACTCCGTGAAATCAAGGACTTTCTCGCCGATCCAAAGCGCTATCAAGATATGGGTGCAAAGATTCCAAAAGGCGTTTTGCTTTACGGTCCTCCCGGAACGGGAAAGACGTTGCTCGCCCGCGCTGTTGCTGGTGAAGCGAACTGTCCATTCTTCTCTATCTCTGGCTCTGACTTTGTCGAAATGTTTGTCGGTGTTGGTGCTTCGCGAGTACGCGATCTCTTTGCTCAAGCTAAAGCAGCCGCCCCAGCAATCATCTTCCTCGATGAGATTGATGCCGTTGGACGTCAACGTGGCGCCGGTCTTGGTGGCGGTAACGATGAGCGCGAGCAGACTCTCAATCAATTACTTGTAGAGATGGATGGCTTTGAAGCAAATGGCCAAGTCATTCTCATTGCCGCAACCAACCGTCCCGACGTTCTAGATCCAGCACTTCTTCGTCCCGGTCGCTTTGATCGTCAGATTCCAGTTGATCGGCCAGACCTCAAAGGTCGAGCAGCGATTCTGGAAGTTCATGCCAAAAATAAGCCGTTGGCAAAGGCGGTTGATCTCAATGAATTCGCAAAGCGCACTCCAGGTTTTACCGGTGCGGATTTGGCAAATGTATTAAATGAAGCCGCACTCTTAACGGCTCGTCACAACGCCAAGATTATTACTGTGGAAGCACTTGATGAGGCGATTGATCGAGTCATGGCCGGCCCACAGCGCACAACGCACTTAATGACAGAGGATGAGCGACGTATCACTGCTTATCACGAGGGTGGTCACGCGCTTGTTGCGCGCGCTCTTACTCAAACCGATCCAGTACATAAGATCACGATCATGCCGCGCGGTCGCGCACTTGGCTACACCATGATCTTGCCGGAAGAGGATCGATACGCAACTACGCGTAATCAACTGCTCGATCAGCTTGCCTACTCACTTGGTGGTCGTGCTGCGGAGGAGTTAATTTTCCACGATCCAACCACTGGTGCTTCCAATGATATTGAGAAGGCCACAAATCTTGCCCGTTCCATGGTTACTCAATATGGAATGACCGAACGAGTTGGCGCAATCAAACTTGGCGTCAGCGAAGGTGATCCATTCTTGGGTCGCAACTATGGTCATACGCGTGATTATTCAGAAGAGATGGCAGCGATCGTAGATGAAGAAATTCGTTCACTGATTGAGACCGCCCATCAAGAGGCCTTCGATATTCTGGTTGAAAATCGCGATATTTTAGATGCGCTTGTCATCGAACTTCTTGAGAAGGAAACCCTGCTCAAAGAAGAGATCGAGAAAATATTTGCAAAGGTTCGTTCGGCAAAGCCACGTCCAGCTTGGACCGGTTCTGCTACCCGCATTCCTAGCCAACAGCCACCAGTCCCAGCATCGCCAGCGAAGAAGAGCGTTTTTGCCAGCGAGCCAGAAGCTCCGGTTGCAAAGAAAGTTGCCAAGCGAGCTGCGGTGAAGAAGAAAGCTGCGCCGGAAAGTGAGTGAGATTAACTCTGTCTCTATGGGACCAAATGAAGGTGCCGCAGTAGGAGAGTTTGATCATGATCGAGCAGAACGTGCGATTCGGGAACTTCTCATCGCAATTGGCGAAGATCCAACCCGCGAAGGTTTACTTGAGACCCCAGCTCGAGTTGCGCGTGCAATGCGCGAAAACTTTGCTGGGCTCTTTCAAGAACCCTCGGAAGTTCTCTCGACCACCTTCGACATTGGTCATAACGAACTCGTAATCGTTCGCGATATCGAAGTCTTCTCACATTGCGAACATCACCTCACTCCTTTTCATGGCTATGCCCACATCGGATATATCCCGGGTGAATCTGGTCAGATTACTGGCCTCTCGAAATTGGCTCGGATTGTTGATCTCTATGCAAAGCGGCCGCAAGTACAAGAGCGCTTAACCACTCAAATCGCAGATGCGCTTGTCGAAGGTTTAGATGCGGCTGGCGTCATCGTTGTGATTGACTGCGAACACTTATGTATGTCCATGCGCGGAGNGCGCAAATCAGAAGCACGAACTCTTACGAGTGCAGTTCGTGGGCAGCTGAGAAATCCTGCGACGCGAGCAGAGGCGATGAGCCTAATAACTGCTCCACATCATTAAGAATTAAATATGAGCGACGAACGCACGTTGGTGATGGGCATTCTCAATATCACGCCAGATTCCTTTGCCGACGGTGGTCGTCATAATTCTTTCGAAAGTGCCCTTGCCCGCGCAAAAGTGATGATTGCCGAAGGCGTCGACATCATTGATATAGGTGGCGAATCAACCCGACCTGGTGCCGCTCGCGTGAGTGCCGACGAAGAGATTGAGCGAACCATTCCCATCATTACCGAGTTAAAAGAATTGGGAATTCCAACAAGTATCGACACCATGCGAGCAAGTACGGCGCAAGCCGCTATCTCCGCCGGCGCTGCATACGTCAATGATGTAAGCGGTGGTCTGGCAGATGAGAAGATGGCGAACTTGATGGCCGCGCATCCAGATATTCAATATATAGCGATGCATTGGCGTGGACATTCCGAAGATATGCAGAGCAAAGCCAACTACAAGAACGTAGTTAGCGAGGTTAAGGATGAACTTGAGGACCGTGTTGAGGCGCTCATAAAGAGTGGGGTCAACGCCGAGCAAATAATTTTGGATCCTGGTCTAGGTTTTGCAAAGACGGCCGAACACAACTGGGAGATATTGCGCAACCTTGATCGTTTCGCGCTACTTGGTTTTCCGTTACTGATCGGAGCTTCCCGTAAGAGTTTCTTGGGCGTGCTCTTGGAAGAACCAGATCCAGACCTGCGCGAAGCTGCATCAATTGCAATCACTACTGAAGTTGCCCGCCAAGGAGTTTGGGCGGTACGGACGCATGGAGTTAAGGCTCATGTTGATGCCATAAAAGTTGTAGCGGAGCTTTCCAAATGAGCGATCTAATTCGAGTTACCGGAATTTCAGCGACCGGCTTTCACGGAGTCTTTGAAGAGGAGCGCCGATCGGGTCAGGTATTTATCGTCGATGTCGAACTTCGAGTTGATCTTGCGCTGCCCGGTGCCACCGATGATGTGACAACAACAGTGGATTATGGCGCCGTGGCGAAAGTTGTCGAAGGTGAAATTAAGGGCGAGCCAGTTAATTTGATTGAGAAGCTGGCATCGAGAATTTCCTCCCGGATTTTTAGCGAATTCAACTTGGTCGATTCGCTGGTAGTGACGGTGCATAAACCAAGTGCGCCAGTACAAGTTCTGACATCCGATATCTCAATAAGCATCGAACGATTTCGATGAAGGTAGTAATTGCGCTTGGCTCAAACCTTGGCGAAAGTTTCTCAATTTTAGAATCGGCAGTTGAGAAAATATCGGAAATTATTACTGTCACCAATCTCTCCAGCTTCATCGAGACCGAGCCGGTTGGTGGCCCAGAACAACCGAATTACATCAACGCAGTTCTTATTGGTGAAAGTGAAATTGAGCCGNTGGAACTACTCCATCATCTTCAAAGANTCGAAAACGAATTTGGACGCACTCGTGAAGTGCGTTGGGGAGCCAGAACACTTGATTTAGATTTAATCGACGCAGGCGGTCTACTGATTAACTCTCCTGAACTAGAGCTGCCACATCCTCGGGCTCATGAGCGCGCCTTTGTATTGCAGCCTTGGGTGGAGATTGATCCCCACGCGAGTATTCCGGGGAGAGGCGCTATCGCCTCGCTTTTGAGTGAGATAGAGGAGTAACCTTTTCCCACGAGCCCGGTACCCGGAAAGGACTGGAGCATGAACCTAGATCTCAAGCACCCAATGGCCTTTGTTCCAACTATGGGTGCGCTTCATCCTGGGCATCAATCACTCATCAAAATTGCAAAAACCCACGCCCCCAATATTTTGGTGAGCATCTTTGTTAACCCACTTCAATTTGAAAACCCAATCGACCTAGAAAAGTATCCACGCGATTTAGCTGGGGATATTGAAAAGGCGGAGGGAGCTGGTGCCACATTTGTCTGGGCTCCGACCGTGGAAGAGATTTATCCGGATCAACCCCAGATAATTTCAGCCGGAGAACTTGGAAATAAATTTGAAGGCGTCCATCGATTTGGCCACTTTGATGGCGTACTCACCGTTGTCAAAAGACTCTTCGATCTCACAGCCCCCGAGTTTGCCATCTTTGGTGAGAAAGATTTCCAGCAACTATTTCTCATCAAACGTATGGTCCGTGATTTAAATATTCCTATCGAAATTATTACCGCGCCAATTATTCGTGAGCGTGATGGACTTGCCATGTCCTCCAGAAATGTGAGGCTGAGCGAGAAAGGCCGCAACGCTGCACTCGTAATATCACGGGCGCTAAGCGGGGCAGCAACCCAACAAAACCTCTCGGCAGCGCGTAAAGCGCTCNATGAAACGCTGGCGANCGAGAAGTCTTTCGCCCTGGACTATGCCGAAATAATCGATGCAGACACCTTTGAACTCGCGACCGAATCAACCATGAAACCCCGGGCGTTAGTTGCTGGCTGGGTGGAAGATGTTCGCTTGATAGACAATATGGCGATGAAACCTGGAGCTGGCATATGAAATTACTTACCGGAAAGCCAGGCTGGACAGTACAAGCAGATGTAATTGTGATTGGCTCTGGTGTTGCAGGTTTAACAACCGCGCTCAATCTTCGTGCATCAAAAATTTCGGTTCTACTAGTAACAAAAGCGAAAATTGATGAGGGTTCTACTAAGTGGGCACAGGGTGGAATTGCTGCCGCCCTTGGTCCAGGCGATACGCCCAATCAACATAAGAAGGATACTTTGACGGCTGGCGCCGGACTTTGCGATATCGCCGCGGTTGATGTGCTGGTGACCGAAGGGCCAGAAGCAGTTCGAAGGTTAATTGCACAAGGCGCGGTATTTGATAAATCAGAGACTGGTGAAATCGCCTTAACTCGCGAGGGTGGCCATCTTCGCAATCGAATTCTTCATGCTGGCGGCGACGCAACCGGTGCCGAAGTTTCGCGCGCGCTCTTGGCTGCAGTTAATGATGATGAAGGAATTGAAGTCATCGAGAATGCGCTTGCCATCGATGTGCTTCAGAGCGCCGCGGGCGCAGTATGTGGCGTAACTTTGCACGTAATCAATGCCGGAAGTCGTGATGGAGTTGGTCGCGCGCTGGCGAAAGCCGTTGTCATCGCCACAGGCGGTCTTGGTCAGGTCTATTCGCAAACCACAAACCCACCGGTCTCTACCGGCGATGGCGTTGCACTGGCGCTTCGAGCAGGAGCTGAAGTCGCCGACGTTGAATTCATTCAATTTCATCCCACTGTTCTCTGGCGCGAGAGCGCAAGTGGGGGGCAACAACCGCTCATTAGTGAAGCGGTACGTGGTGAAGGCGCGCTCTTGCTCAACGATAAAGGCGAGCGATTTATGAAAGAGAAACATCCACTGGCAGAACTCGCTCCGCGCGATATCGTGGCAAAAGAAATTTTCATTCAGATGAAAGAGTCGAATTCTCCTCATGTTTGGTTGGATGCAACTACCGTTCCAGATTTCGAGAAGCGTTTCCCAACTATCTATGCCTCCTGCCTAGAAAATGGGATCGACCCAAAGAGTCAGGCAATTCCCGTGGCTCCTGCTTCGCACTACGCATCCGGTGGTGTCCGCGTTGATCTCAACGGTCAGACAACGGTGCCGGGACTTTATGCTTGTGGCGAGACCGCATGCACAGGTGCACATGGTGCGAATCGCCTTGCCTCTAATTCATTGCTGGAAGGATTGGTATTTGGCGCGCGAATTGCAGCGCACATTGCCGCCCATCCGGCACCACAACTTGAACCGGAAGATGCTCCCGCACATTTCCTGCTCAACCCCGCAATCCAATTGCCATTGCAATTAGCGATGAGCCAAGGCGCGGGCGTAATGCGCTCGGCCGCCTCGCTCAACGAGACGCTTGGAATATTGGAGCAACTAGCAACTCGCACTAGCACGGAACCTTGTATCGAAGCGTGGGAGGCGACAAACCTTTATCTCCTCGCTATTGCCATCATTCGCGGTGCGGCAGAGCGTAAGGAATCTCGAGGTTCGCATTGGCGGAGTGATTTTCCGGAACCAAGTTTGGATTGGCAGCGAAGAATTATTCAGCGAATTGATAGTGATGGAGTTTGGCATATGCGTTATGAAGAGGTGAGGTAATGGCACTGAGCGAGAAGTTAACCGCCGAATTATTGGCGCTAGATCTCAATCCTGAATATGTGCATTGGGTGGCAAGCGCAACCATTAAAGAAGATCTAAATGGCTGCGAAGATGTCACATCTGTGGCCACTATTCCAGCAGCACAATTATCGATTGCCGATTATCGGGCTCGCAAAGCCGGAACCGTGGCCGGATTGCATATTGCCGCGGCGGTTCTAGAAATTTGTGGAATTACTGATTATGAAATCAAAGTGTCGGAAGGCACTCATGTGGAAGCCGGGCAAGTTCTGCTTGTCGCAAAGGGAAATACTCGAGATCTGCTACTGAGTGAAAGAAGCGCCCTCAACTTCCTTGGACGCTTGAGCGGTATCGCAACGCTAACTCGTCGATGGGTTGATGAGGTAAAGGGCTATCCAGTAGCAATTAGAGATACTCGAAAGACCACACCGTTACTTCGCGAACTCGAGAAATTTGCCGTTAGAGCAGGAGGCGGAGTGAATCACCGAATGTCGCTCTCGGATGCCGCGCTCATCAAAGATAACCATATTGTGGCCGCCGGCGGAGTCTCACAGGCATTTAAAGCGGTACGCGAGAAATATCCGAATATTGAAGTAGAAGTCGAAGTAGATCTGTTGGAACAGCTTCGCGAAGTTGTAGCTGCGGGNGCCGATCTAGTTCTTCTCGACAATATGAATATTGAACAATGTCGTGCCGCAGTGGAGATTGTTAAAGGGGCTACCAAGTTGGAGGCATCTGGTGGGCTGTCCCTTGAAAATGCTAAAGCTTATGCGGCGACCGGAGTTGATTATCTAGCGGTCGGCGCGCTAACACATTCCGCAGTTGTTCTCGATATTGGTCTCGATCTAAGGATGGCGTAAATGTTATTAACAATCGATATCGGCAATACAAATACCGTTCTAGGTATTTTTGATGGTGAAAAGTTGGCGAAGTCATGGCGAGTAAAGACCGACCCTCGCGATACCTCCGATGAACTTTGGCTGCGTTATAAGTCGCTGATTGAAGGTTACGAAGTCACGGGCCTTGCCGTATGCTCAACTGTTCCAGCCTCGCTGCGCGAAGTAAGAACAATGATCTCTCAGTATTTCTCCAATACTCCGACTACTCTGGTTGAGCCCGGAATTAAAACTGGCGTTCCACTACTCGTGGATAATCCCAAAGAGATTGGCGCCGATCGGATAGTCAACACTTTGGCGGCTCACACTCTCTACGGCGAGCACGGACCCTGCATAGTTGTCGATTTCGGAACTTCAACAAATCTCGACGTTGTATCACCAAAGGGAGAATTTCTCGGTGGCGCCCTCGCCCCCGGAATTGAAATCTCAGTCGAAGCACTTTCAGCGAGAGCGGCTCAACTTCGCAAAGTTGAACTAGTCGTACCAAAGAACATCATCGGTAAGAACACCGTGGAAGCGCTCCAATCGGGAACTATTTATGGATTTGCTGGCCAAGTCGATGGCTTAGTTCTGCGCATCATTGACGAACTAGAAATTCAATATCCTGATGCCGGCCCAGTGACGGTAATTGCTACTGGGGGATTAGCTCCACTCGTGATGGGGATTGCCGAAAATATCGATTTTCATGAGCCAGATTTAACGCTGATTGGACTTCGACTAGTTCATGAGCGCAATCACTAAACGGTAGACTTCCCACTCTTATGAGCGAGAATAATTCAGTTNCCGCGCCGGCCGAAGACGATCTACCCGAACAACTTCGAATTCGTCGTGAAAAGCGAGCTGCAATTATTGCCAAGGGCCAAGAGCCATACCCAGTCTCGGTTCCTCGCACTGCATCACTCAAAGCAATCCGCGAAGAACATGCTGGGCTTGAAACTGATACCGCCACTGGGATTATTGAAAGTGTCGCAGGTCGAGTTATNTTCAAGCGCGATACNGGCAAACTCTGCTTTGCCACTTTACGCGAAGGTGATGGCACCGAACTTCAAGCAATGCTCTCACTCGACAAGGTCGGTCAAGATGCACTCGATGCTTGGAAGAGCGAGATTGATTTAGGTGACTTGGTCAGCGTTACTGGTGAAGTAATCACATCAAAGCGCGGTGAACTTTCGATTCTGGCCAACTCATTTAATATTGCGGCAAAATCACTTCGACCATTACCGGTCGAACATAAGCCGCTCTCGGAAGAGACGCGCGTTCGGATGCGATATGTGGATCTCATCGTTCGACCTGAAGCGAGAACAACTGCGCGACTTCGCCCAGCTGTGATGCGTTCACTTCGTGAAACCTTCAATGCCCGCGAGTTCATCGAAGTCGAGACACCAATGCTCCAGGTCATGCATGGTGGCGCGACGGCTCGTCCATTTAAAACCTTAAGTAATGCCTACGATATGGAACTTTTCTTGCGTATTGCGCCAGAGCTCTTCCTAAAGCGTTGCGTTGTTGGTGGCCTCGAGCGCGTCTTTGAAATTAACCGAAACTTCCGAAATGAAGGCGCTGACTCAAGTCACTCGCCCGAATTTGCAATGATTGAGAGCTATGAGGCATATGGAGATTGGAACTCCATTGCCGAACTCNCTCGCACGCTAGTTCAAAATGCAGCGATGGCGGTTTCGGGAAGCCATGTTGTTACACATCACGATGGTCGCCAGCTCGACCTTGGTGGAACTTGGCGGGAAGCAAATCTTTATGACCTAATCTCTGAAGGTGTTGGCACCGAAGTAACGCCACAAACTTCTTATGAAATCCTGAAGGAGATGGCGATAAAGCTCGGCATGAAGGTGGATCCAAAGTGGATTACCGGAAAGCTGGCGGAAGAGATTTTTGAACATACTTCTGCCGATCAACTCGGTGGTCCGATTTTTGTTAAGGGATATCCAGTCGATACTTCTCCACTGGTTCGAGAGCATCGAACTATTCCTGGAATTGTTGAGAAGTGGGATTTGTATGTCGAGGGATTTGAACTTGCTACTGGATACTCTGAACTTATCGATCCGGTAATTCAACGCGAACGTCTGACCGAACAATCATTGCTCGCTGCCAAGGGCGACCTAGAGGCAATGCAACTCGATGAAGATTTCTTGCGCGCCATGGAATATGCCATGCCNCCAATGGGTGGAATGGGNATGGGTGTTGATCGCTTGNTNATGGCTCTGACCGGTCTTGGCATTCGCGAAACTATTCTCTTCCCACTGGTTAAGCCAGANGAATAAGCCGTTTAATGTCTATTGAAATCCGTGCCGCACGCACCAGCGATGTAAAACAAATCCGCGAACTTATTGATACTTACGCGGTTCCTGGCCGCATGCTTGGAAAAGAGACCGTAACTCTTTTTGAAAGCGTCCAAGAATTTACCGTTGCCGTTGAAGGCGATCTCGTCGTAGGTTGCGGAGCTCTTCACGTGCTTTGGGAGGATCTGGCTGAAGTCCGGACTGTTGCGGTCTCGCCGAATTTCCAGCGCCAAGGAATTGNCCACAAGATTTTGGATGCAATCGTCGAGCGCGCCAAGAGCGTTGGCGTAAAACGAATCTTCTGCCTCACCTTTGAAACCGAATTCTTCGGCTCGCATGGCTTTGAAGTGATCGAAGGAACTCCGGTGAGCCATGAGGTTTATGCCGAGCTTCTGCGTTCCTATGACCAAGGCGTGGCCGAGTTCTTGGATCTGGAGAGCGTTAAGCCAAATACCTTGGGCAATACTCGAATGCTCAAGATTCTCGCCTAATTCGGGCATAAAAAGCCCCGATACGGGGTTTACTGAACGTAATCTCAAGAAGCGGGCNCCCGCCCGAAAGCAATAGGCTTGGGATAGAAATTCACTCACCTGGAGGTAGCTAGATGTTCGAGCGCTTTACCGATCGAGCCCGCCGCGTAGTGGTCCTTGCCCAAGAAGAGGCACGGATGCTCAACCACAACTACATCGGCACCGAGCACATTCTCCTTGGCCTGATTCACGAGGGCGAAGGCGTTGCCGCAAAGGCGCTGGAGGCACTGAACATCTCACTCGAGGCTGTGCGCTCGCAGGTAGAGGAGATTATTGGTCAAGGCCAACAAGCTCCATCAGGACATATTCCATTTACNCCTCGCGCAAAGAAAGTTCTCGAGCTCTCACTTCGCGAAGCGCTACAACTTGGCCACAACTACATCGGCACTGAACATATTCTGCTTGGTTTAATTCGCGAAGGTGAAGGCGTTGCCGCTCAAGTTCTCGTAAAACTTGGCGCAGATCTGCCACGCGTTCGCAATCAAGTTATTCAACTGCTCTCTGGCTACCAAGGCAAAGAGGCTGCTACATCTGGCGGNCCAGCCGAAGGAACTCCATCTACTTCACTTGTTCTCGATCAATTTGGTCGCAACCTCACCCAAGCAGCGCGCGAAGGAAAACTTGATCCAGTTATTGGCCGCGATAAAGAGATTGAACGCGTTATGCAAGTTCTCTCACGTCGCACCAAGAACAACCCAGTTCTCATTGGTGAGCCTGGTGTAGGTAAGACTGCAATCGTTGAAGGTCTAGCCCAATCAATTGTTAAGGGCGATGTCCCGGAAACTTTGAAGGATAAGCAGGTCTACGCACTTGATCTCGGCGCACTTGTAGCCGGTTCTCGCTACCGCGGTGATTTCGAAGAACGCCTCAAGAAGGTTCTCAAAGAGATTCGCACCCGCGGAGATATCGTGCTATTTATCGATGAGATTCATACGCTCGTTGGCGCAGGTGCTGCAGAAGGTGCGATTGATGCGGCAAGCATCTTGAAGCCAATGCTCGCCCGCGGTGAGCTCCAGACAATTGGCGCAACCACACTTGATGAATATCGCAAGCACCTCGAGAAGGACGCTGCGCTCGAGCGCCGCTTCCAACCAATTCAGGTGGCCGAGCCAACTGTTGCCCACACCATCGAAATTCTTAAAGGACTTCGCGATCGTTACGAATCACACCACAAGGTTTCGATTTCTGACGATGCGCTAGTCGCTGCCGCAACTTTGGCAGATCGTTATATCTCAGACCGCTTCCTTCCAGATAAGGCGATTGACCTTATCGATGAGGCTGGTTCCCGACTTCGCATTCGTCGCATGACCGCTCCACCAGAGCTTCGTGCCTATGATGAGAAGATTGCTAACGCCCGCAAAGAGAAGGAATCTGCAATTGATTCCCAAGACTTTGAGCGCGCGGCAGCACTTCGCGATAACGAGAAGAACTTAATTGCGGAGAAGGCGGAGAAGGAGAAGGCCTGGAAGGCTGGCGACCTCGATGTCGTTGCTGAGGTTAATGAAGAACTCATTGCCGAAGTTCTTTCGACTGCAACTGGAATTCCAGTATTCAAACTTACCGAGCAGGAGACTGCACGTCTGCTTCGCATGGAAGATGAATTGCATCGCCGTGTTATCGGTCAAGACCAAGCAATTAAGGCTTTGTCGCAAGCAATTCGTCGTACTCGCGCCGGTCTTAAAGATCCTCGCCGTCCTGGTGGCTCCTTTATCTTCGCCGGTCCTTCCGGTGTTGGTAAGACCGAGCTCTCGCGCACACTTGCGCAATTCCTCTTTGGTGATTCTGATGCACTTATCCAATTGGATATGTCGGAATACTCCGAGAAGCACACCGCCTCACGACTCTTCGGCGCCCCTCCAGGCTTCGTTGGTTATGACGAGGGTGGACAGCTCACCGAGAAGGTACGCCGCAAGCCATTCTCTGTCGTTCTCTTTGATGAGGTCGAGAAGGCTCACCCAGATATCTTCAACTCACTTCTACAAGTTCTAGAAGATGGACGCCTCACCGATTCCCAAGGTCGAGTCGTCGATTTCAAGAACACCATCATCATCATGACCACCAACCTCGGTACTCGCGATATCTCAAAGACNCTCGGACTTGGTTTCCACAACTCCGATGATGTCCTTGGAAATTACGAGCGCATGAAGGCCAAGGTCAGCGATGAACTCAAGACCCACTTCCGTCCGGAATTCCTGAACCGTATCGATGACATCATCGTCTTCCATCAACTATCAGAGGCCGAGATTGTTCAAATCGTTGACCTCATGATTGTGAACTTGGATGAGCGACTACGCGCGCGCGATATGGGTATCGAACTCACTACTGCGGCTAAGGCACTGCTTGCAAAGCGTGGATACGACCCACTTCTCGGAGCGCGCCCACTTCGTCGTTGCATTCAACGCGAAATTGAGGATGTACTCTCAGAGAAGATTCTCTTCGGCGATATCAAGGCGGGCGAGATTGCCCTTGTTGATGTGAAGGATGTAGATGGCAAGGAAGAATTCACATTCACAAGTACACCAAAGTCATCACTTCCAGATTCACCGGAAGATCTAGCGGAAGCGCCAACAGCTAACTAACTAGCTAATTTAAAGCTCTTGCCGGTGGCCTCAATCAGGCCATCGGCAATTAGCGTTTTTAGGGCCATTTCTAATTGGGATTCATGAGGCCAACTCTTCATAAGTAGCGTTTTAGTCGCGCGATCTCGCTCTTTGAGCACTTTCATCACAACGCCGCGGCATTGCCGATCGCTGCCCTCAAATTTAGCTTGCCGTTTAATCTCCATCTCGGGGTAACCAGCCGCTCTCCACGCACAATCTTTAGCCAGAAAACATTGATCGCATTTAGGGGAGCGCGACGTACAGATGAGCGCGCCAAATTCCATAGTCGCAGCGGCCCAAGTATCACCTCGAAGCGAAGGTATGAGTTCGGAGCGAAGCTTCTTTTCAACGAGGGATGGCGAACCTGAAGGGAATTGAAGACCTTCGAAATATCGACCAAAGAAGCGGCGGATATTTACATCTAGCACCAGCGCGCTCTCACCATATGCAAAGGCTGCGATAGCCGAAGCCGTGTAGTCACCAACGCCCGGAAGAGCTAACAACTCCTCCCGAAAACGTGGAACTTGATTACCGTGTTCTTGATAAATGACTTTTGCAGATTCATGGAGACGCAAGGCGCGACGCGGATAGCCAAGTCGGCCCCAAGCTTTGATTACCTCGCTCTTTGGTTCGCGGGCGAGATCAGCAGGAGTTGGCCAGCGTCNCATCCACTCTTCCCATATTGGCAGAACGCGATTAACTGGAGTTTGTTGCAGCATAAATTCCGAGACAAATACTCCCCAAGGAGTGGAATTACGCCAGGGAAGATCTCGCTTGTTCTTATCGAACCAATTAATTAATTTTGACGCGAGCGATTGCTTGCTCAAGGCGCGCAACTTCCATTATTTCGATTCCAGGAACTTTGATATCGCTGCCAGCGGGAACCATTGCCTTTTTAAAACCAAGGCGAGCAGCTTCTTGAATTCGTTGGGTGGCGCCAGTGACTTTACGAATCTCGCCGGCCAAACCAACTTCACCAATAGCAACTAGGTCGGAGGGGAGAGCTAGGCCTTTAGCGGCGGAACCAACTGCGAGGGCGACGGCTAAATCAGCCGCAGGTTCGCCAATCTTCATGCCACCAACTGTTGCCACATAAACATCGCGACCAGAGACGCGAATATTGGCTCGGAGTTCGAGCACGGCCAAAGTCATTGCGGTGCGCGGGTTATCGAGGCCAGAGGTGACGCGGCGGGAGTTGCCGAAATCGCGACCTTCGGAATTTCCAAGGCTTACAAGTGCTTGAATCTCTGCAAGTAACGGGCGCCGTCCTTCCAGAGTCACAGTCACGCAAGTTCCGGGAACTGGTTCGGTATGGCGCGTGGTGAATAACCCCGTTGGATCAGGCAGGCTGGTGATTCCTGATTCATTCATATCAAAGCAGCCAACTTCATCGGAAGCGCCAAAGCGATTCTTAATTGCCCGAATCAGGCGAAGTCTGGAGTGACGTTCGCCTTCAAAGTTGAGTACGACATCAACCAAGTGTTCGAGCAAACGTGGTCCAGCAATCGAACCATCCTTAGTGACATGGCCGACGAGGATTAAAGTTATGTTCCGCTCTTTTGCAACGCGAATGAGCGCGGCTGCAATTTCGCGAACTTGTGTGACGCCACCAGGCGCACCATCAACGGCAGCACTTGCAATCGTTTGAATCGAGTCAACAATTAATAGTTGTGGTTTAACCGCGTCAATATGGGCGATAACCGCGCCGAGTTCATTTTCCGAGGCAAGCCAGAGATTTGGATCGATTGCATTTAAGCGTTCTGCGCGAAGTCGAACTTGTGAAGCTGATTCTTCACCGCTGATGTAGAGCGAGGTAATTCCGGCACGTGCGCTTTCGGCAGTGACGCTTAAAAGCAGAGTAGATTTTCCAACACCGGGTTCTCCGGCGAGCAAGATCGCAGCGCCTGGAACCAGACCTCCGCCGAGTACGCGATCTAACTCAGATACACCAGAGGTGCGTGCCTTTGCACTTTCTAGACTTACATCTCCGATTGGTTGGGCGGCGCTGGTGACGTGACCCGCGACAAGTGAGAGTTTTTTGGGCGCTGCGACTTCCTCAACTGTGCCCCAAGCTTGGCATTCACCGCAACGACCAACCCATTTACCGGTAGTCCAACCACATTCGGCGCAGCGGAAGGGGTCCTTTGGTGCAGCGGGAGCTTTGGCCATGGGCCTAGATTACTTACCGGCGGCGACAGTGGCTGGATGAATCACAAAGAGCGGCAGATTGCGCTTGTTCTCTTCTCGCTTCAAAAGCGAAATTGCCTCCATGCGATTATCGCAATGGATGACTAATTCATCATATGCAGCTTGCCCCATAAGTGCGACAAGTTCTGCCTTATTGGATTTATAGACGGGTTCGCGACCAACGTGCGCTTCGGTATTTGAGGTGCAGTACCAGTTAAATTCGGCGCCGCCATCTCCCCAAGCAAGGCGCTCGTATTCACCGATGACATTGACGGTAATTTCTTGATCTCCCATTTCGCGAGTTTCAAAACTTCGGCGAATTGGAAGTTGCCAGCAGACATCCGGCTTGGTCTCAACGAAGTGAACGCCCTCCTTCTCTGCGAGATGGTGAAGGACGCAGCCAAAGGTGCCGGTATACCCCGGACGTTCAAAATTTTTGCGATTGAGGAAGATGCATGAATCATCGATCTTGCGCGTCTTGCGATCTCCATCCAAACCAACTTCGGAGATGCGCATCGCGCCGCGCTCTTTCTTCGGTTGGGCTTCATCAAAATACTGCCACATATCCGGCGTTAAGCGTTCGGCAATTTTTAGCGTGCGATCTTCATCATCTTGATCTGAGTAGTAAGCGCCATCCGAGCAGCAACCCGCATCTGGTTTATCTTCATCAATTCCACAACATCCAGCACCATAGATGCAGGTCCAGTAAGAGGTGAGCCAAGTGAGGTCACACTTATAGAGCTCTTCCGGGTTGGCAGGGTCTACAAACTCAACCCAATCTCGTGCAAAGTTAGCTTTTACCTCAGGCATAGTCGGAGAGCCTAGGGCTTATCGGCCAATATCGCACATCAGCTAAATGAGTATTAGTACGCTTGCGACATGAGCCTCTCACTTGAAAGTACTTGCACCGCAGTTATCGGTGTTGGAAATATGGGCGAGGCCCTCTTGGCTGGTCTAATTCAAGCCGGAGNGCCGGCCAGCAATATCTGCTTCTCCGAGAAACGCGATGAACGAGCCGCTGAAATTTCAGCTAAGTATGGCGCCACCCGAAAGAGCAATCTGGAGATAGCTCTAGATTGCACCGTCATTCTCTTGGTGACTAAGCCACAAGATCTGGAACCGCTTATTTCAGAGATAGCCACTTCAATTAAATCAGAAACCTTATTAGTCAGCTTCGCAGCCGGAAAAACCACCAGCTTTATCGAAGAGCGTCTAACCGGTTCGCCTTGCGTCATTCGCGTTATGCCTAATACGCCGGCGTTGATCGGCAAAGGAATGGCGGCAATCTCGGCTGGNAAATTTGCAACCAAGGACCAGCTCGATTTTGTTCACACGTTCTTAACTGCTTGCGGTGAAGTTGTGGAAGTACCAGAAAATTTGCAAGATGCTGTAACCGCGTTGAGCGGATCAGGGCCAGCTTATTTCTTCGCCATGGTGGAGGCTATGGTTGCAGCAGGTACCCAACTTGGATTGAGCGCAGAGGTTGCGACTAAATTGGCAAATCAAACTGTTTACGGCGCGGCCGGAATGCTGCTTGAGAGTGGAAAATCAGCGACCACTTTGCGCGAGAACGTGACAAGTCCAAATGGAACTACTGCTGCTGCGCTAAAGGTATTTGCAGACTCTGAACTCAATGGGATAGTTTTGAAAGCGATGACCGCAGCTCGTGATCGCTCGCAGGAATTAGCGTGAAGTTAAGAGCGATATTTGCGGTCGTTCTTATTGCGATCTCAATCTCTCCAAGTCAGGCGGCAGTAAAGAAAGTCGTGAATAAAGCAATCACCGTTGTGGCTGCTAAACCGCTGATAACCACCACACTCTCGGGAAGTATCCAAGATCAAATTCTTGGCGCTACATCTGGTCCTAACGCGATAGTGGTTACAGGAGTAGTTGAATCCGGTACCGCGCTCGGCGGAACTGATGGCTTTCTTACTGCCTATGACGGAAAGGGAAAAGTCAGTTGGAGCCTTCGCCTAGGTACCGCGGCTGATGATTTTGCATCTGGAGTTACTCGGGACCTGCTCGGAAATTATTGGGTGATTGGCGCTAGCGCTCAACTGCCCAATGTAATTCCACCGACTGCGACCCCACCACTTCTCAATCCCGATGGCGTGGTTGTTGATACGACCACAGTGGCTGACTCCACTCCAAAACTTTTAACGCTCTGGAAAGTCTCATCTGCGGGCACACTTCTTGCTACATATACCTATCAATCTGCGCAGGGAATTTATCCGCATAACTTAATTTCGAACGCCTCCGGACTAACTGCAAGTGGCGCCTTAGCCGACGGAACATCTTTTACAGTTTCTATCTCAACCGTTGGCGAATTTAGTAATTTTGTAAGTATGACCGAGAAGAAAATTAATCCAGTAGCTATTACTGTGACTCCGGCAGGAAGTGCGACATTCAAGTCATTTATCTCAAGTACAACTATCGTTGGCGTTCCAAGTTGGAAACCTAAGAGTTCTATTCCGGTAGTACTTCAATATGCGAAAATACCTACTCTTAAAGCTGCATATTCGCTTAAAGGAACAATGAATTATGTTCTCTATCAGAGCGGTATGGGTCTAATAGTGGTTGCAGATCAATCTACAAATTACGCGATCTACCTATTTCCAGTTATTTAAGCTGCCTTATAGAGAGTCAGCTTTCCAGCAGAGCTGATGACGGCGTATCTCACGCTTCCTAGAGTTATCCACGCTGTATTTGTTCCATCTGCAACAGGCGCTCCAGACACAAGTGAGATGGTTTGGTCAGCGCTATTTTCAGCACACAGCCTTGATTGGCAACTAAAGAGGGTGCCTTTGTTATCAAGGGCTATCGGCGCTTGCGGAATTCCATAAGAAGGTGTGGATAGCGAAGTAGGCGTGGTCGAAGTACCCAAATTCTTGAGATCTAACCAGCGAATTTGATCCGCTTGTGTTGGAAGAATGGTGGAGGCAAGCCAGGTAGCGCTCTGACTCTTTCCCGAGTTATATAACGCGACATCAAAGCCAGCTACGGCAATTCCAAATCCGCTGGTATCCAACGTTTGATATTGCCAATCCTCCGGATAGGCAGAATCTCGANAAGCGATGCGAACTTCACCGCGAAGTGGTTGCTTATCGGTATTTACNGAAAGAACAGAGTCATAGAGAAGGTAAGCACGTGCACCGACCGACATCGCCTTGAGATGGAAGCCCACATCGCCGGTCGTTCGATTATCTGTGTTTCGGTCGCCATCGATGAGTTCGTATCGCCAGCTGGTTCCATCCCTTACAGCGCCGAGCAGAATTCCTTGGCTCTCATCACGATAGAAAACTTGAACTCCGGAAGGAGTTACTGCGCAAGCATTGGAACCACTTACGTCAGAGCCGGTACGAACCCGAACCTTCTCGGAATAGGGCTGAATCTTTGGACCATTTCCATCTACTATCGAATAACTCCAACGTTTGCCATCGAATGAGGCAGAGCGAAGCCACTTCTTTGTTAGGTCGGCATAGAAGATATTTAAAGTTGAGACCTTGTTTATCGTTCCTACACAGACGGAAATCTCACCTGATACATCATCAGCGGTTTTTCCACCCGTTGTTGCATTTCCATCAATCACGGATGTGCTCCACTTCCCAGCGGAGTAGGTGAGAGATTTAATATCGCCATTCTTAGAGTCGCTATAGATAATCAT
>JGI24890J29729_1000113_pt1 | contig 65755 bp, 79 predicted proteins | sample FreactcultureFD7_FD_29729 | JGI IMG/M metagenome (IMG submission 29729)
TTGTTTTATTTAGGGGAAGCATATGGTATTGGTGGAGAATGGTTAAAAGGAGTAACAGAAAGATCTCAATTAAATATAAATGATCAACAACAACAACAACAAGGAAGTTCCCAAGAAGATATTGTTTTAGACGAAGATGAAAGTTTATTTTTTTAATTTTATTTACATTTTACATGGATAAGATTTAAAAAAATTTTTTGTAATATTAATGTTTTTAACTTTTAAAACATCAAACATTTCCTTTTTTAATAAAGGTTCATAATGATTCCCATAACAAAATAATAAATGTATTTCGTTTTTATTTATTGATTCTAAATCTGGAGGTTCTTTAGGAAAAGAATCATTTAAAATTAATTCATTATTTTCTNGTCTCCAAACATGAACCGATATTCCCGTTAAAATGGAAAATGCAATGTATTCAGGAGTTGATCCCCAACAATCATAGTTTGTCATCTCTTTTAAATATTCATAAATCATTTTATTTTGTTTTAAAATTTCATCAGGTAAATCTTCTTTTCTTGCAAGTTCTAAATTTAAAACATCACGAACTGTAAATTCTCTCTCATCTTTATCCACAATAAAATGACCCAATTCTTTTATGCCCATATTAATATTGGTTTGAAGCCAATGAACAACAGCTAGACGAATTTGAAAACCTCTATACACTGATAAATGACTTAAACCATTTAAATCTAGATCTTTTGATTCTTCATCATTTAACTGACCATTTAATAGTTTAAGATATAGATAATTTAAGCCAAGTGATGTAAATAAACATCCACCATTTCCACTAACTCGTTGACACATCATTTCAATTTTTTGAATGTTAATATTTTCATCAGTTTGAACAATTTCAATTGAATTTTCAAATGTTTCTGTTTCCATCTATATTTTTATTTTATTTTTTTTATAATATTGAAAACATGTAAGTTAGTCCTTAAGGAAGTTAAACAAAACAACTTTAAAAAATAATAAAAATAACATTTTTATGTCTGCATTATGGATGAAACGAATTGTAAAAGATATAAAAGAATTAAAAGATAATACACATATAGTTTACAAAGATGAAAATTTAAATGTGTTAGGTGAAGATGATGATTTTAAAACATTTGTATTAATTTTAAAAAGTCCTGATGAAGGTTTTTATAAAGGCTTTTCATGGAAAATACGATTTGAAATACCAAAAGAATATCCATTTAAAAGTCCAAGTGTAGGATTTGTAAATAAAATATTTCATCCAAATGTAGATGAATCAAGTGGTACAATTTGTTTAGATGTATTAAATAAAAATTGGTCTCCTGCATGCACAATTCGTCATTTAATTGAAGACATTCTTCCTTTGTTTTTAATAAGTCCTAATCCTAACGACCCATTAAATGCTGAAGCAAGTGTTTTATTAAAATCCAGTACAGCTAATTTTGAAAAAAAAGTACAAGAACACGCAAAAAAAAATTCTTTTAAATTTTAAATTATTTTTTATAACATGTTTATAACTTCAGGTTGAGCATATGAAATAGGCTTATTACCAAAAAAGTCAATGGTATCCTTGTTTGATCCATGGTCAAGCAAAAGTCTTACAATATTGGNATGATTGTTAATGACTGCATAAAACAAGGCATGGTGACCAAATGCATTTACAATGTTTACCAATGCCCCAGCTTCTAATAAAACTTCTACAATATCATAATGACCATTTTTTGCAGCAATCATTAATGCTGTTGTTCCTCCAACCAAAGGTGCATTCTCAGGGTACATCATTTTATTTGTGTTTTGGTGTATTTATTTTAGTATAAACAATGTAAATTAAAAACTTTTGAAACTTTTTTAAAATTAATTTTTTTAATTCATCTTCTTAATGTTAACAATTTCCCCTTTTCTAAAAACTATATTTAATCCTTGAGGTTTTAATAAATTTAAATCTTCTTTTTGTTTTTTATTTTTACATTCTTCCAACCAAATATTTATATTGGTGTTTTCACAAAATGTATTATACATAACATAATAATTATACCCTAAAACATCCATCCATATTTTTTTATTATGTAAATTTTTAAAATTCATCTTCTTTTTTTTATTTTTTTTAATAGAATAAAACTAACTATTTTATTAAACAATTAAAAAAAAATGGAACAATTTAAAGAAAGTTTGGAATCTATACAGCAAGATACATTAAATACAATCTTTGATTTTCTTGATGTTAAAAGTTATTTTAAAATGAGACGTGTTTCACGTTTTTTTAAAAATGAAATTGATTTAAATCCTAATGGGTACCAAAGACGTATTGATAATGACCTTGTTTGTTCAAATTTATTAATTGATATGCCATTTGAAAATGATTTTATTGAATTTTGCATGTCTCAGCCTACATTAAAATATAAATTTCCTCTTTTTAAAAGAATTATTGGTCCTCAAGAAGGTTACATTTTATTTGCTGGATTTTTTATAAAATACGAAATGATTTTATCATTTTATGATGTTAAAATTTTATATAATTTTTTTCAAAATTTACGTGACATGTCAAATGGTCAAGCTGAATTATATTTTGAAACTTTAGATGAACCTTACATTCAATTAAATTATCCACGAGAAATAATTTCAGAAGAATTATATTAATTTTTATAAAATGTAAAAAAACAATTAAATACCACGAAAAAAAGGATTTAATAATCCTGAACTTGCAATTACAAAAGTACCTACAAGAGATATAATGGAAGATTTTAATTGTCTATCATCTTGAACACGAAAATTTATATAGGCATCTTTTAAAAATCCTGTTGTTTTTAATGCAGAATTTTCAAATTTCCATGCATTTACTTTCCAATGAGGTTCATTAAAAGCAATTATTGCACCAATTATTATAGGTAAAACAACTAACCAAATGGGTGCAACAATTAATCTTTCCTCTTTTCCTTGTGAATTTTTATCTTTAGATCCAAAAAATCTATAACCTAAAATTCCTAATGATAATGTACAACTTAGTCCTATAACCCAATAACATTTTAATATTCCAGTGGCAAGTGCAATTTTTTCCCCATCTTGAAAAGTTAAACCTTCAAATCCAATCCAATTTCGTAAAGGAATTGAACATTTTGAAGTTAAACTAAGATTTTCAAATAATTGAGCAGTTCCTGTCATTTTTTTTTTAGTAATGAAAAATGTTTTGATACTTGTACAAACAAAAATAAATCTAACTGTATTAATGATTAAAACATTTGATCAAGAAAAACACAAGTATGTATGGAGTTTACCCAATGTAAAATTTCATTGGAATGTTCAAGTTCCTGTAAAATCAGGAAAACTTGCAGGAAATGATTTATTTAATACTTTTACATTTGGTATTTGTAACGAAAATTTTTTAAATGAAAATCAAAAGTTTCTTTTACCCAGTGGTAATATTGTTTATAAAATACAAGTTTTAGATGAAAATGCTGATAAAATTCCAAGCATTTTTAAATCATTAAAATCAAATAATAATATAAAATTAGATATAAAAAAATTGGAATTTCAAAATTTTAATCATTGTTTACATGTAAAAGCTTTTGCAGAATATCATTATGAAACCATCGAAGCAATACAATTTATTATGAAAAACTTAATATGAAGAAATCATGTTATAATTAGGCATGTATGAATACCCATAATCCATACCATATAATAAACTCATGGGTAAACCAATACCTAAATACACAGCCCATCCTAACATGTATGTTACCAAATCAGTAACCATTTTTAAATAATAATCAATACTTAAAAATGATAAGTTATCTTTAAGCATGGGCAACAAGGATAAAACCACCCCTAATAAAATTCCATGAAATAAAATGCTTGGAAAGGAAATGTAATAAGATCCCCATTGGGCACGTTTAGAACACTTTATTAAATTAGAACAATCATTGTATTGAACCCATGATCCAACATATGATCCTGAAGGAATAGTTTTAGCTCCTGAAAAAGGTGTCATTAACATTCCCTTGCAAACATTATACTGAGTTTCAACATTTGATGTATTGCCTTTGCCATAAATCTTTGAATTACAAAAACTTCTGCTGTTATACAACTGTAACATTTGTCCAGGTGCAAATAACCAATATAAAACTAAATATAAACTCATGGCCATAAAAAATTTAACTAAACCACTTAATAAGCCCCAATATTCTCCATTACTCCAATACATGGAAGCAACTGTAAAATCACTATTTTCTAATTCAGGAATGGAACCACTCATATCCAAACCACCATCAATGCCCTTGGGTTTAAAAAGAGAGTTTAAAAACGCATCTTGAACGTTGCCATGTTTAGATGCACCACCCTCAAAAGATTCCTTTTCCAAAGGAATTTTTTTCATACTTTCTTCGGCATATTTTGCAAAGGAGTCCATTTTTTTTATGAAAATTTTTTTTATGTGAGAAAATAAAAGTTTTTAAGAATTAAATAAAATTATTTTATAAAAAAAAAATGCAAATTTTTGTAAAAACATTGACAGGAAAAACTATTACACTTGATGTAGAAAGCAGCGATACAATAGAAGTTATGAAACAGAAAATTCAAGATAAAGAAGGAATTCCACCTGATCAGCAAAGACTTATTTTTGCTGGCAAACAATTAGAAGATTTACGAACTTTAAGTGATTACAATATACAAAAGGAATCCACCCTTCATTTGGTTTTATAAATAAAAAAAATTTTAATAAATTTGTTTAATAATATTCATTAATTCTTTAAATTCTTTTTTTTCTTGTTTATAAAATGTATGATAAAAATATAAAAATGCATTTATATTTATTGGTTTTCTTAATTTTTTAGATTGATCAAAAAATACAAATCCATGATTTGGAAATAATCTATGAAAAGTTTGAAAAATAGATTCTTTATCATTAATTTCATTCATAAAAATTTTTAAAGTATCAATTTCATTTAATGCACCAATTTTTTTTATATTTACGCATGTATGTAAATAATATAATAATTTTTGTAACATTTCATTTTTATCAAATTCAAATTTTTCATAAAAAAGTTTTAACTTTGATGCACATTCAAAAGTATATTGATAGGAATTTGCACAAGTATCACAAGGTAATATTGTATTTAAATTTTTTAAAACATTTAAAAATAAAAGTGTAAATTTTAAATTTTTTTCAATTTTTGTTAAAATATCAATTTTATATGAAATGTTATGTAAAACATTCCAATATACATTTCCCCATATATATGGATTTTTTAAAAATTCATTTTCATAATATATAAATTTTTTATCAACTTTTTTTCCTTGTATTATTTGTTTATACAAACTTAAAAATTCATTCATTTCACTTTCATTCATATTTTTTTTATTTATATTATTTTTTTTTTAATATAACATATTTACATACGATCATAAGCAGCACGAACTCTGCGATAATCTTCAGTTCCCTTTCTTGGAATACGATACGATTTTAATGTTTCCATAATTGCCCTTCTCCATTTTGCAAGTGCTGCTTTTGCTTTAGGATTAGGAGATCGAGACTTGCTACGTTTTTTAGAACCTCGCTTTTTTGATCTTTTTTTTCCACCTTCTATTTTTGTATCAAAATCATCAAAACTTTTTTCAAATAAATCATAATCATAACTACGCTGCATTTTTTTAATATAAAAATTTTTTTTTGAAATTAAAGTTTTTTCTAATTTGGTTTTTTATATACAAGTAAAGTTTCAAGAAAAAAATAAAAATATTTTTTAATTTCAAGTTTTGTATCAACAACTTGTAAATCTCTATGACCTAATCTACTTTTAAAAGCGGAATCAATTACAAGAAATTTATTATTATAAGGAATTAATGAAACAAAATGATTACCACATTTTGGTGCTTTATATAAAACAATTGCACCTAAAACATTATTATTATTTGTTATTTCATTAATTGCATGATTAAATCCATCCTTTCCTACAAAAACTGTTGTATCTAATTGTGGTAAATTTTTTTTTATAATATTTTCAAGAATTTCTGTTGAATACCATCCATCTGCATAACATCTTTTGTTTGCTCGTTCTTTATAAAATAATTTACATTCATCATCTAATTGTTGTTTTGTAAATAAATTAGGATATGGAATAACAAATTGGTTTTGTAAAAGATTATTTAAAGCATGTAAACCACATAATGCATCTTTTTGCTCTTCAAAATATCTTGATTTAAAATGTTCGCATATTTTTACACCATTAAATTTGTAACAGTCATTATCATCTTTTTGATTTGGATTTGAAAATCTAAAATCATTTTCATCATAATAATATTTAACTTTTGTTCCAGTTTCATCTTCATATTCAAAAAAATTATTTTTTGCTTTTATACTATTTATTGTTTTAACTTTTGGAGATAAAGGAGATTTGGGGCTTTTAGGCTGTTTAGGTGATTTTTTAGGTTTTGGGGGTTCTTTAGGTTTTGGAGGTGATTTAGGTTTTGTAGGTGATTTTTTTTTAAATTTAGGGGGTGATTTTTTAGGTTTTGATTTTGGTTTTGGTTTTGAAGATGATTTACCTATTTTTTTTGCTGTAGCACCATTTTTTAAAATACATCTATTTGTATTTGGATTTAAAATATAATTTTTTTTACATTTAGAACCCATCCCTAACCTCTTTTTTTATAAAATAATTTTAATGTTTATAATTTATAATAATCATTAGGAAGTTTTGAACTTGTCCAATAACCACGAATGTATCCAATCATATCCTTTTTATTTCCATTTTTATCTAAATAAAATCCATTATCATAATTACGATCCATTATTTTTAAAATATTTCCTTCTTTCGAATCATCTTTGCACATGACTACACCATTAAATGTTGTCCATGGAGGATGACTAGGAACAAATTCATCACGATCATAATTTTGTTTACCAAAAGGAAAAGAAATATATTTTATTCCTTTTTCACATCCACCACACCATTTCTTATTTTCAACTTGTATTGCATCTACTCGTAAATTTCGTTCACATAAAAAACAAGAATTAGTATTCATTTTTTTTTGTTTATGATTAATTTGGAATATAGAAAAAGAATATAGGACTAAACAAACTAAACAATGTAAACTGTAAAAGAATAACTAGTAAACAAACAAACAAAAATGTTTCCTGTAACCAAATATTATTTACAAAACTTACCACGAATTCATGAATATAAACTTCGTACTGATTTAGAAAAAGTAATAGACAATGTTATAAATCTTTACGCAAAAAGGATTATTGAATCGGCTAAAGAAGGAGATGTTGATTGTTATTATTGTGATTTTTTTACATACGTTGAGATATATTTTAAATATGAACAAAAACAAAACCTTGATAAATACTTTTCTAATGATGATTTAAAATTTAAATTTATATCTAAATTTCCTGGATGCTTGGTTAAAAAAGTTGAACAAGGATTTTTAATTGATTGGTCATAAATTGTTCTTAAAAAAAAAAAAAAAATTAAAAAAAAAACAATGACTTTAGAATTAAAAAATTATTTAGAAGCTGGAAATTTTTATTCTTATAATAAAAATTTAAATGGTGGATGTTAAGATGTAAAAGAATTTACGTATGAACAAAATAGAGATATTTATAATGCATGGGATAAATTTGCAAAATCTTATGCTAGTAAAGATGAATCAGAGGATATTGGACCTTATCGTGTTGCTCAAGGGTTACGTTATGGAAAAATTTCATTAGATAAAAATAGTAAAGGACCAGAATTTTTTTTAGAACAACCAAGAGCACGTGGTGAAAAAGAAGCTTATAATTATACGGAAGCTAAACATGAAATTATTATGTATATATTTAAAAAGTATAATGTTAGGTGCATGTATTGTAAAGGAGAAATTGAAAGTTCTTATTAAGTTAAAAAATTTTAATTATATTTTTATTTTAAATAAAAAAACCTTTAAATGAATGGAAAAAACAGAATTACATATAACGGAATATGATCCTTCAACTATGCCCGTTGATGCCACAGTTTTAATTGTAGGAAAAAGAAATACTGGTAAAACAACTTTAACTCGCGATTTATTATATCATTTACGTAATAAATTAGAAATTATTATTGGAATGAATCCAACTGAAATGGCAAATCATAATTTAGAATTTTTTATTCCAAAATCTATGATTTTTCATTCTTTTGATGATAATAAATTAGGACATATCCTTGAATGGCAAAAAAGATGTATTGCCAATGGAAAAGGCTTAAAAGCAGGATTAATTATGGATGACTGCATGAGTGAAAAATCCATAAATGTTTTAACAAAAAACAAAAAAGCTTTGGCATCCAATGATGTAAACAAGGTTTTTAAATTAGGAAGACATTTGAAATTATTTTTTTTAAATGCAATGCAATATATAAAAGATGCACCACCTGATATTCGAGGAAATGTTGATATTTTATTTGTTTTTAATACCTCCAGTGGATCAGAACGAGAAAAACTTTGGAAGGAATATTTTGCCATGTTTCCAAAATTTGCAGATTTTAATAAAGTGTTTGATGAATGTGCCCAAGGATTTGATTGCATTGTTTTAGACATGAGAAAAAGTAGTATAAATCCTAGCAATTGTATATTTTTTTACAGAGCTGAATTACATCAAGAACCATTTAAAGTTGGAAAAAAAATATTTTGGGATTTATCAGACTATTATTTTACTGATCGAACAGATTATGAAATGGATCCTTCTAAAGTAATTGGAAAACGTCATACATTAATACAGTTGGATTCTGACGATGAAAAAGAAAAAGAGAAAGAAAAATTAAAATCCACGTTAAAACCCAATTCGTTTGAATTTGTTGTAAAAAAAAAGTATGCTTAAATATTCATTTACATTATCAAAAACATTTAAATCTCCCATTCAAGAATATGAATGTTCTAGTTTTTTAGAATTTTTAGAAACAATTGCACAATTTTCATTTGAAAATGAAATAAAATTTTGTTTTTTAACTATTCAAAATTTAAAAGATTTTTGTATTGTATGCAAGCTTTACACTAAAGACAATACTGTTTTTAAAGAATTAATAAAAAATGAGATTTTTACTTTGCAAACTCTTACATGTTTTATTCCTGAAAGAATTCGACATTTTTATCAACAATTGTCAATTCCTAGTATACAAAAAGAATACACATTAAAACATTCAACGTCTTCTTTTTTATTTACAAAATGCATAACATTAAATAATGAAATTAGAACTTTTCGTAATTTTATTCAAAGTTTGGATTGTGAAGATATACAATTTCGTAGTTGTTTGTTTCAAATTTTAATTAGTTTAAGATTTTTACAAAAACAAATTCCTGGTTTTCGTCATAATGATTTTAAAACAGATAACATTTTATGTCGGAATGGAAATTCTTTTACAAAAATGCATATAATTTTAGACAATAAACGTGTTCGTTATTTTTCTGTTCCTACCTCGGTTCAAACAGTTTTAATTGATTTTGAAAATGCTTGGTGGATTGGTAAATCATCACTTAATTTTAAAAAAGAATTTAAAGAAGATTTACAATTAAAATTTGGCATATATGAAAAAGAATGCATTGCATTTGACATTCATCTTTTATGCATGGATATTTTAAAATGTTCTTCAAATGATTTATATATGGAAGATTTTAAAATATTTTTAAATGATTTTATTAAACCTTTTTATTTTAATCCAACTTCAATGACAAGTGAAAGTCGTTTAAGAGAAGAATATCAAACTAATTTTATAAAAAATATTGATTCGTTACTATTACATCCTTATTTTTATTCATTTCGTTGCAATGAATCTTTACATTCTATCGAATTTTAAAAATAAAATTATTTTTATAAAAAAAAATGGATTTACAAAATTTGCAAGATGAATTAATTGAAAATATTTGGAAATTAAATGAAACTTGTTCAAGTTTAAAAGGCGGCGTTGTAAGTGTAAGTACTGACGATGTTACAAAATTTATTGCAAAAGCCACAACGTCGCAAACTACATATACAACTTATCAAGCTTTAAAAACCCCTTTGTTATTTGTTTCCTTGCTTTTTCCAGGAATTGAAAGTTTTGCTTTTAAAAAACAATTATTAAGCCAAAAATTAATTCAATTATTGAGTTTTTTTGTCATAATACTTTTACTTTATTTTTTTATTGATCAAGAAGCTTTAAAATTTGAAATTCGTGATAAAACATTTCCATTAAATTTAATTGAAAAAATTGCATCTTATTTACCTTATGTAGGATATTGGGCAAAAGATGGTATTGAATCTTATAAATATTTTGTAGAATCATTACAATTTTCAAAATTAAATTTTATTTATATTTTAAATTGGTTTTTTAAATTTTTATCAGATGAATATTTTTATAACATTGCCTATCCCAAAATAAATAGTTCTCAAAAATTTATTCAAGAAGTTACTACAAAAACATTTAAAGAAAATGTTTTAGGAGTATTTGAAAGTACAAAATTATTTGCTTCCAAATATTTTAAAACTGTAGAACGATTAAATTATGAAGATCGATTACGAAAAGAAAAATTTATTAGTGATATTATAGCAAAAAATTTTAGTTTTGGTAAAAGTGTAAACCAATTAGACATTGCTTTAAATACTTTATCTTTTTCTGCAGTTTTTATTAATGGCGTTCATTCTTTAATTTCAAGTACTTTAAATTTAATGTTTTACAAAACTGTTCAAGCATTAAAAGAAGGACCATCGTGGCAACTTATTTCAACTCGATCTATTATAAAAGAAAAGCAATATTACGAAAAAGATGATACGGTATTTGCAGGAACTGTAAACTGGAAAAAAACAAAACTTCCTTTAACTGAAAGTTTATTGGGATTTCCTTTAAAATTACAATTACCTTATTCTTATACTTTGGAAGAATATAAATGTATGGAAGATAATGGTACATCGCATCCTCCTAAATCTGGAAAAAGTTTGCAATGGAAATTAGTAAATAAAATAGAATCTAAAAAAGAAAAAAAACAAAATTTTTTTAATTATTTTACTTTAACAAATGGTATACTTGTTGGAGTAATAGGAATCATATTTGGTATTGTTTCTCAAGAAGAAAGATCCAAAAATTTATATATATTAAATGAAGAAACACAAAAAGTTGAATTAAATAGCATTTATTTAGGTTTTATGCTATATAACTTTTTTCAATTGGTTTATTTAGTTTCAAGTACAGGAATATTTAGATTAGGAAGTAAAAAATTAGAAATAGCAGATGTTGATCAATTTGTAGAAGAAAAACCCAAATCTTCCAAACGAAAATTAAAAATACGATAAATAAAAAAAATTACTAAATTATTTTAGCATGCTTGCAATACTTGACAAGGCATTTAAATCAAAACTAGGAAACCCTTTTGGCATTCCATCGCTTGAACCACCACCAAAACCGTTTTGCATTCCTTTCATACTGGTTTGCATTAATTTCATCATATCTTCTAAATTTTCTTTTTTCATTAATGTCTTACCTATTTCCTGAATTTCTTCCTCGCTCATAGAACTTACCATATTCTGTCCAATTTCCATTGGATTTATGTTTTCCATTGACAACTCGCCCTTTTCAACTTGTTTTGAAACTTTTTGTGCCATATTTGAAATCATTGTCATCATTTTTGAAGGACATAAATCATACATTTTCCCAATGTTTGTTAATTGAACTAATGAAATCATTTCTTTCCATGTATCACCTTTCTGTTTTTCATCTAATGTCAACCATTTAGACTTTAAATCCATAGACTTTAATATATCATTGTCAATATCAAAAAAAGTTTCATTTTTTTCTAATATTAAATCAAAATGTTTTGAAAACATTTCATAAAATGATTTCATCATAAAATTTCCCATCTCCACAATATTTTCCTTTTCAACTTCTTTATCATTTATAAATCCCATCATTGCTAAAGTTGGCTCTAACGTTGCTCGCTCATCTGGAAAATATTCTAAACATTTTTTAGATAAACTTGAACAAGTATTAAAAAATTGCATTGGTGCTGTATCTAAACTTAATACATCGGGTTTTGTTTCCCCATCATTTTTAAATGATAAAGGTACGCTTGAATGACTTAAACTAGGGAGTAAAGATGGAGCAATTGGTGCAACTTCTAATTCATTGGGTTTTGGGAGCGCATTTATTTCAGGCAAACTTTTTTGTGTTACTAAACCTTTACGCCAACCCTGCATTTTTTTATTTACTTATTTAATTTAAAATTATATAATTCTTTACCGCAAAATATTTTTTACATAATAGTCCCTAACAATATTATTTTTAAATAATAAAATTAAATGAATGATAACAAAAAATTGGACAAGGGGTATATCAAAAAAAACTGGAAAAGAATTTTTTTCGTGTTTAGATGGTCGTACTCAATGGAATGAACCAGATTGGAATCGAGAAATAAAAAAAATTAACAAATTAAATGAAATTTATAATTTAAAACAAAATAAATTAAATTTTATTATAAAACATTTACTTATAAATTTTATAACTTTAGATTTTAAAGATTTAGAAAATTATATTTATAATGTATTAGATTTAGGTTCGTGCCATGAACATAATCATGAATCTATTTGGATAAAAGAAGGAGTATCAAAATATTTTTGTATGGATTTAAAACCTTGCCATTTTAAAGGCGACATTTTTTCACCAAAACCATGGGAGGAAGTAAAAGAAAAAATTGACATTTTTTGTTTTTTTGATATTCTTCATTTAGCATTAGATGTAAATGATTTAAAAGTTATGTTTTGTGAATTACAAAAAAAAATAAAAGATAAGTCACGAATTTTATGTATTTTAAATAATAACTATGAATTAAAAAATAATGAATTTTTAGAAATTTGTAAAGAAGAAAAATTTAAAATAAGTTTTTATGAATCTATTCCTAAAATATTAAATTTTATAGGTGTTGATTCAGAAAAATTTAATGCTTCAAGATTATTTGAATGGAATTTATTTTATAAACCCATTCTAGATTTTTATAATTGTGATGGGTTCAACGAACATGAATGGTATTTTGCATCTCAGTATAAATTACTTGTTATTGAAAAAAATACTTCATTGTTTATAAAATCAGTTGACATGCTTTTAAAAGATTTTTAATGTTTATTTTGTGTAAAATTTTTTTTAATCCTTATAATCCTTAATTTTTAAGGAATTAACCTTAAAACTTCCTGTCACCCCGAAAAGTAAAAGGAAAATGAGTCCTATCACAGCTGGGATTCCAGCAGTGCGCACGCTGGCACCTCTTGCCCCAATCCAAAACTACCATAGGATCATTAAAGTCCTTGTCATCCTTGTGGGAATAAAACATGCTCAACTTGTTAGGAGGAACAGGGCAATCCTTGGAGTTGTTGCCGCACTTGCACCTTGTACGGTAAAAAAAGGAAAGAAAATTAATCTTCTTGTCCATGATCAAATACTTCATGTGCCCCTCCAAACGAATGTCCACACCATTCTTGGCAAAAAACACGCAGGTGTCACACTTGCACCAAAAGCGCACGTGATCCTCCTTGGGTGAAAAATCCTTAAACTCCTTCATCTTTTTAATAATGAAAGGAGAATCCTTCTCACTTCCCACAATGGAAAAGGAGGATGTAGAAATGGTGGGGATGGATGAAATGGACAGAGAAGGAGTTGTGGGTGCGCGCAAGGGACGAATGGCAGAGGGTGTCACCACGCTAGAGGTCTCACTAATGATGTTGGAAAAAATCACAGGTGATGAAGACCGTGGGTCCTCAGTAGGTGATGAAGACAGCTGAGGAATGCTGTCTTGTGAAGTAGGCGCAGGTGTGGGGGATGCAGATGAAGATGGTGCTTGACCCGTGGAAGGCAAGGAAGCGTCTTGAGTTGGCTCCTGGGGTGCACTTGGTTGAGCAGCGTACTGCTGGGTGAAACCAGGTGCATACTGGCCTTGACCCTGAGCATAGTACTGCCCCGAGTACTGTTGCTGGTTGTAATGAGACTGCTGCTGCATGATGCATTGCTGCATGTAGTGCATCTGGGCTTGGTGCTGGGCTTGCATCATCATCATTTGGTTGTACAGCTGGGCATTGTTGGGGACTTGAAATTGCTGCATTTGACTAGGCGTCACATCCTCCTTGACTGGTATGGCAGGAATTGCAAGGGTTGGTGAAATTACGGAAGCTGCATGGGTTGGAAAGGTGGGAAGTTTGTTTAAAGGTGTGTATGGTAAGCACGATATATAAAAAGTGACATAAAAAAAAAATGCGCGCATANAACTTACCTTTTGACAGCACCAGTGCTTTCTCCATCATTTTAGTAGCAGCCACCATCATTTCTGCTGCAGCAATTGAGGACGCATCCATTTTAATAAAATTAATAAAGGAATGAAGTATTTATTGCGTGCACGGTACTTAAACATTTTTTACCTAACCATCATCTTCTTATAAAAATTTTTCTAAAACAATATTTATTTTTAAATAAATTTAATGGCATATCCTCCTATTGATTTAATTTCTGATTTGTTTAAGTGTTGTTTTGGTGATCAAATGCAATGTCAAGGTGACATAGGTGAAGGTTTAATTGTTCAAGATGATATTGTACATGAATGGATTCAAACTAAAAATTGTCAAAACTTAACATTTAAAAGTTTAACAAATACAAATTTTATAGTATGTATAAATTCAAATGGAAATATTATTGGAAAAGGAATTTTGTTTATTCCAGATTATTATGTATATAGTTATGAAAGGATGCTTGACAATGAATCATTGTTACAAATAAAAGATATAAATAATCCTGAATTTTACCTTGACATAATTTTTTTTAAATAAGTTTAAAAAATTAAATTTATAAAATTTTATAAAAATAAAAATGTCATTCAATTATATGACAGATAAATCAAAACAAGAAATGGAATTTTTAGTTACAACTGAAGGTTTGTTATTTCAAGATGAAAATGTAAAAAAATTTTATTTAATTATAAAATATTTTATTTTAGATTTATTAGAAAATATTTGGAATATTTATAATGAAAATTTAGAAGAATATAAATTATTAATTGAGGAATATACAAAGGATGAATTAGAAACTATTTTTAATCAATTAAACAAAAAATTTCCTAAATTAAATGATGATTTAATTTATATTATTGATTTATATAAAAAGTTTATTTATAAGGATGAAAATATATTTGTTAAATCACCAGATATCTATGTATTTCTAAAATGTTTTTTAAAAAAATTAATTCCCATTAAACAAATTCAAAATGGCTCTTATTTTTCTTTACATTCTATTGAACAAGATTTTATTTTAAGAGATTTATTTAGACAAACATTATTTATGGATTGTTTGGAAATACAACCCAAACAATTAGAAGTTCAAGAAGTTTTAATTCAACCTTTGCCCTTAAATATAATAATAAATGAGGACAAAAAAGAATTTGCCGAAAAAGATAAAACAGTAATCACTAAAATATCTTTGACAGAAAAAAAGGAATTAGTATTATTAGAAAGAGAAGAAACAGAGGAAACAGAAGAAAAAAAAGATACATTTCCATTACAATTAACAACTCCATGCGAATTTGAAAAGGTAGAAAAATTAGGAACTGTAATTGATGATTTTGTTTTAAGTGATAATGAAAGTATTACAGAAGATGATAGTATTTCACGAGTTATGGAAAAAATGTATTTAAATACACTTGATCAAAATCCTAAAAAAAAAATTAAAAAAATAATTTTAAATTAAGAAAATAAAAATTTTTTATGTAAATTTTTAATAATACATTCTAAATTTATAACTCTTAAATGTAAAGAAATTTTTAAACATTCATTACACCAAAATAAATCTGAAAAAAAATATTTACTAAATATTTTATTACAACTATAACATTTTTTTTCATTTTTATGATTTAACCATTCATATTCATTTATGCATTTAATCCTATGGCATTTTAAACAAACTGGCCAAACATTCCAATCTTCATTAGGACCTTGTTCGCATTGAGGTATTTTATGATCAATGTCTAAAAGTTCTTTTCTTTCAATAAATCCACATATAGAACATCTATCTATTGTTAATATTCGTTTTCGTAATGTATTATTAGTCATACATTTATTTTATTTACATTTGTTTATAATTATTTTTTTAGGACGAAAGGACTAAACATTTTTTCGGATTAACCGAAATAATTTTATTCATACTTTGACTTCAATTATTATTATTAAAATTAAAATGCAGCAACAACAAAGAAGATTTCCACCTTTGCAATGTCATTATTGTAAAAAGATTGGTCATAAACAAGTTGATTGTTTTTATTTTTTTAAAGATTCAAAAAGAAATCAAGGATTTACAAATACATTTGGTGGTCATGGACAACAGCAGCATCAACAGCATCAACAACAACAACAATTACAACCCCCTGGACTTTTAATGTCTGGATTTAATTCTGGAATGACTTTAGGACATAAACGTTCAAGAAATGAAAGAGATGATGGTGGTAGATTTCAACAAGAAAGATTTGATCAACCACAACCTCAACAACAACAATTACAAAGTCATTATCAAGAATCATCTTTACAACAAAATGAATGTAAGGAATCATGCTGTTATCGTCCTGAATCTCCTAATTTTGTTCAAGTTGATGATTTTACTGAAGCATTAAGGTACATGGCTAAAATGAGGGATGAATTGGGAAGAGAAAAGTTTAAAGAATTTGAACCTGAAACATTTCTTGGTAAAAAAGTTCACAAGGCTTTGGTTAATGTAGAAAATGAATTATAAATAATAAAAATATGTATGCAAACAATTATTTTAAATTATGTTTTAAGTTTACGTTTTAAACCTACGTTTTAAGTCTACTTTTTTTTCGTTTTTCTTTTAATCCCAATAAAACATTGATACAAAACTCTCCAATTGTATTTTCTTTATATACCAAATCTGTAGATTTAAATGGATTTAAAACATCTTGATTTTCTATTTTATCACGTATTAAATTTAAAATATTTCTATATTCTTTTATAGATACCTCTGGAATTGGAGATGTATGTACTAATGTCATATATATTTTTCTATCTTTTTTTTATTTTTTTTAAATTTTTAACTCCATTAATATTTATAATTGGATGACACATTGATATTTTTTCATTTTTATCACTGGTAATAAATGGAGTTATTTCATTACAACTAACACATTGACATAAATTATATATTTCATAAACATTAAATTTACAGTTACATATATAACCTGAACCTTGACAATGTCCTAAACTATCACACGATTTACATTGTACATAAAAATTTTTATATTTATTATTATTTATATTTATTGTAATATTAGAATGTTTTTCAAAAAAGCATTCCTCTATATTATTTATATTTTGAGGTATATCTGAATCTTTTATAATTAATATATCTAAATTTCTGTCTGATTTCATTTACTAATTTTTATTAATTAATTATAATTTTATTTAGAATACTTTTAGGACTATAAAAATTTTTTATTTAAAAAAAATGTCATTAGGAGGTTTTATAAATTTTAAAGATTTACCAAAAGTTTCAGGTGGAACATGTAGTTGTTCTTTAAATAAAAAAACTTCTATTTTAGGTGGTTTAAGTTGTAGCGATACATGTACTTTACAAAATTCCACGTTTAATAAATTAGTTGATACAAAATTACAGGGTGGTGGTTGTAAATGTAATTTAAAAAAGTTAAAATTTATGGGAGGTTTTGTATATTGTTCAGAAACTTGTGAAATAAAAACTTTAATAAATAATTTATCACGAAATTTAAATGGTGGGGAAATACAATATAAAATTCGTTCATTAACTCCATCCCATAATTTTCATGATGGATTAAATTATTTATGGAAACAAACAAATTATTAATTATAAAAAAAATAATGGAAGAAAATAATTTTAAAGGTGGAACTTTAGCCTTTCATCTTTTACAAAATTTATTTTGTTTTAAAACGGTTTGTAAAAATAAATGTTTAGAAAAATTTAATTCTACATTTACATATAATGAATTTGAAAAAAATTTATTTTATATTTCGTTAAAAACATTTAATTTTCATGAAATTGATTTAAAAAAACCAATTTTAATATTTTTTTGCGGATTAGGTGTAAGAGATGTTCAATTTAGAATAAAAGATTATTTAGTTGAAAATTGTAATTGTATAAATTCCATTATATTTTCCATGCAATTAAATAAAATTCATGATTTAAATGAAATGATTGGAAAAGCACAAGATTTATTTCATTATGCACAAGCCATGTTTCCAAAAAATAAATTTATTTTTGTTGGACATTCTCTTGGATCAGGAATTGCATTACAGACTTGCAAAGAATTATATGAAAAAGATCAAAAATGTTTCAAGCAAATAAAAGGAATACTATTAATATCAACATATCCAAATTTAAGTTTTACATTTGAAAAAACTAGTTTTAAAAATTTAATTAATTATGCATTTAATAACATTTTAGATAATGAACAAGCCATGCAATATTTAAAAACCAAAATACAAAAAAAAAATTTTATACAAATTTTACAAGGTGATAAAGATACAATTTTTCAAAGTAAACATTTACAAGAAATGATTGATAAAAATAATTTAAATCAATTTGCAAATTTACAAATTATAAAAGGCGATCATTTTTTTCCTGCAGAATTTGAAAATTGGTGTAATCTTTTATGTAAATTTTAAATTAAACCTAAGAAGATCCTAATCCATTTCCTGTTTTTCAACATAGTTTGTTTTTAAAACAGTTTCTAAAGTATCTAAATTTGTATGGCATTCACATTCAATTATTTTCTTCTCATTTAAACATAAACATGATTTAGAACAAATACGTTCCATGGTTTCTGGCATTTTAAAAGTTTCATTTGACTTTTCAGATAAATTATTAAAAATTTCTTTAATTTTATTTTTTAATTCTTCTTCCTCTTGTAAAGTTAAATTTTGTAATTTTTCAGCCGTGGCTTTTTCTGCAGCAATCCATAAATTTCGTGTTTCTTCATTTACAAAATCTTTTGTATTATGTAACGTTTCATTTATAATTTCATTCTTCCATTCCGTTTCATCAATAAAACTATCTTCATTTTGGTTTTGATCATTTTGGTTTTGATCTTCTTTTTCAATCAGGTTTTCACAGTCTTGCTGCTTTTCACAGTCTTGCTGGTTTTCATCCTGTTCATTTTGTTCGTTTTGCTCCTCCATTTCATCGCAATTTTTTTCTTCATTATTATCATCTTTTTGTGAAAATTCTACCTTTGCCAAATTAAACTTATCCATTAATTCCGTACAAGTATCATGTATATATTTAAATTTATCTTCATAAATTGTTTTATAAATTGCCTTTAATCTTTTATGAAAAACATATAAAAAAATCTCCGCAAACAAATAACTATATACACTAACATTGGCAATTAATAAACCACCCTTTAAAGTTAAAAATAAAAAATCTTCAGTTTTTAATAATGGTAATGAAAATGTTACCCATTCAATTTGAGTTTCATTTAAAAACAAATTCATTCTTTTAATTATATATGAAAGGATAAATAAATTTATTACAAAAAAGAATGAAAAAGGACTAATAAATAAATTAAAAAGTTGGTTAAAAATAAAAAATAAAAACAAAATGTCAAAAGAAATGTTAAAAGCTGCACAAGAATCTTATGTATCCATGGCAAGTTCTTATGTCCCTACAGATGAAGAAAAAAAAGATTTAAAACAATTTTGTGAATTGCATACAACTATAAAATCTTTAAAAGATGAAATTAAAACTGTTTCAAAACCTATTTTACTTGAAAATAAAACTAAAAAAAGTGAATTAAAAGAATTTATGATAAATAATGAATTAGAAGTTGTAAAAATTAAAGATGATAAATATGTAAGATTAACAAAAACAACTAAATCTTTACCAATTACATTTGATTTATTACGCGAAGCATTTAATGTATTTGATGAAGAAAAAATTAATGAGGTTAAAGTTGAAGAAGAACAATATGGATTTGAACCTTTTATTCAAGGAATCATTGATGAATTAAAACTTATGACAAAGGCAATAACTGAAAATGTTATTGTAAGTAAATCTCTACCCAGAGGAAAAAATGTAAACGATGTTATAAGAGCCACAGCTCAAGTAAATACAGTTGCACAAGATTTTGTAGAAAACTCTTTAAAATTAAAAAATATTCGTTCTGAATCCAGAGATGAAATAAAAGAAAAAACACAAGATTTAGAAAAGGTTAAAGTTAATGTGGATTCATATTTACAAAAAGCAAATGTAAGTGCACAACAAATTTCTTATAATGAAACTCCATTTTCATTAACAAAAAAAGTAACTGTAAAAAAACCTAAAATTAATTTAAAAGTTATTGAAGAATATTTACTTGAATGTTGCAAATCATTTGCATTACAAACCTCTTCATCAACGTCAAAAAAACGTTCAAGGTCAAATGCAAATCAAGGAAATAAATTTTGGATTTTACATAAAAAAGAAATTTTACAAAGTTTGGAAGAAAAATTATTAACTTTACCACAAGAACAATCGTCTAATATTTATTTGAAAAAAGTTAAAAAATCTCAAGATTTAGAAATTGAAGAAGATGATGAAACGCAGTTAGGTACGCAAGTCTCTGATGAAGAAACTTAAAACTTAAAATTAGTGAGATTAATATTATTTTTTTAATTGCATATAAATAAATAAATGACATTTAAATGTAATGTTTGTTTTGATGAAATAAAAACCAATGAATATATTGAAAATGTTATAAATGAAAATACAGATGAAAACGAATGTATTGATTGCGTTGATACCAATGATCCAACATGTTTACGATTAAAATGTGGTCATGCATTTCATACAAATTGTATTATAAGTTCTTTTCGACGTAATGAAAAATGTCCCATGTGTAGAAAAGAATTGGTTAATAAATCATCAGAAGATTATATTTTATTTACAAATGAAACTTTAGAAGAAACTCCTAACAATGATTTTGAATGGATTTTGTTAGACACTCTTGTAAAACAAGATAGATGTCGAAATTCAGATTTAAAATCTTTACGAAATCATTTAAATCTATCTATCAAAGATTTTCATATTTATCATACATCTTTAAAACAAAAACGTAGGGAAACTATAAAAAAAGCTTTAAAAGAATTTCGTATTAAACACAATAAAGAATTTCGTAAAAAATTTAAAAAAGTTCAAACAAATTTAAATATTGTTAAAATTGCAGAAAAAACAAACATTGAAAAATTAGCACCAAATATGGAAACACCTTTTACTGAAACTATATTAAAAGAATATTTTAAATTTAATCATATGTATGATGCTGCAAGTATTTTAACAAAAAATGATATTGATATGAATGGGTTTTCAAGACGATTTTGGAATTAAAACTTTATTTTTTCCCTTTTTAAAAAAAAATTTGTATAAAAAAATGGAAGAAAGTTTTGATTTTTTTGGTGATTATAGTCCACTTCAAACAATTCCTCGAGATGTTATTGATATAATTTTAAACAATTTAAATACAAAAGATGTTAAATCTCTTGGTCAAGTAAATAGATTTTTTAATACCGTTATTAAAAATAAAGATGAAGAATCAAATCCACAAAGAAGAAAAGATTTATTAATTTATAAACTAACACACATTATACATTATAAAATGTTTGATAAATTTAATATTGAAAGAGTAAAGAATTTATTTTTAGAAAATATTGGTGAAAAAAATATTCCTAGAAACTTATATTATTTAGAATTTATTGAAGCTAAATTTCATAATACAGAATTTAAGGATAGTTATATAAATCATACAGGACATGTTTTTGGATCAAATTCTTTTAAAATAAAAAATTTTGATAAAGACTTGTTTTTAAAATTTTTTTCATATTTAGACTTAGATTATGGTGATAGTCATAGTAATATTAAAGAAGTTACATATGATTTTCATAAAAAACCGTTGTTAAATGAATTATTGTTAGAACGTAATTTAGAAAATTCTATTTTATTAGAAAAAATTGAAAATATAATTAAACATAATAAAAATGAAGAAATTATTATTACTTTAGAACCCCATGATGATAGAAATAAAAAATATTACAAAATAGGTATAAAAAAACTTAATTTTGTTTAAAAAAAAATGAAACGTGCGTTGCCTCCTGAAACACCAAATTCATCTTCTTCAAATGATGAAGACAAGGGACAACGAGAAGAAGAAATTGAATGGAATGATGCATTAGAAAAATTATTATGTGAAGAAGCAGAAAAATGTATGGGAATGGCATGGATGCATAATAAAAGTGAAGTTTATTTTACAATACGAAATAATTGGTTACAAATTCCTATTATTATAATATCAACCATAACAGGTGCAGCATCTGTAGGTTCCTCATCACTTTTTCCAGGAAATACTCAAGCTGCTAGTGTAGGTATTGGTGGAGCATCCATTTTAGTATCTATTTTAGGTTTAATTAATTCATATTTTAGTTATGGAAAAAGATCTGAAGGACATAGACTTAGTGATGTAACATATCGACAAATGCATAGACTTGTAAACATTGAAATGTCATTACCAAGGCATCAACGTATGTCTCCCAAACAACTTTTAAAATCAATTAAAGAAGATTTAAAACGTTTATCTGAAACAATGCCAAGAATTCCAGAATCAATTATACAAAAATATAAAACAGAGGTTGTTCAAGAATCTGAAGAATCGGTGGCACATCCTGAAATTACCAATGGTGTTCATAAAGTTGAGCCATATAATTTAACCCAGATAGAAATTATTGAAGATAAAGCTCCTCGTATAAGAATTTTTCCAAATACATCTTCTAAATAATTCTAAAAATTAATTAATTATAAACCCTACCTTTACTTTTCTTTTGTACCCAATGAAAAATTAATGGCATTTGATTATTCATTGAAAATGCAAAGTCTTCAGCCGTGCTTTTTAAATAAAAACAATATGATCCATGTCCTTCTGCATTTGTAAGTAAAGATTTCCATGCAACTCTAAATTTTTCTATTTTTGGTGACATATTTATTTAATTTTTAAAAAAAATATTTATAAAAAAAAATATGAGTTTTGATGAACCAAATGCAACGTTTTTAGATTTAAAAAAAGATAATATTTTAGAAATTTTTAAATATTTAACACCTGAAGAAAGAGTTAGATTAATGGGAGTAAATAGACAAATTAGGGGAGATTTAATACCTATAGTAGCTAAAGAATTGTATGAAAGTGGACAAATTATAAACGAAGATGAAAATTTTTTTTTAAAACAAACTCTTTCAAGAATAAAAATTTTTTATAGTTTACATGACGACGATAAATTATCAAGTAAAGAAAAAAAATTTAATGAAGGAATTTATTCTCAATCAAGTATAGAAAAATTAATTGATAAATTTTTGCAATTTCTTTTATTAACTCTTAATTCAATATACGTGGAAGGTTATGAAATTGATAATGAAAATGAAGAAATATTAAAATCTAATGTTAAAATGGCTTTTGACCCTAACATACTTGCTTATATGGAAATTGTCGATGAAACAAAAAGACCTAAACAATTTTTATATAATTTTAACACTACATTAAAAAAATCAGGATTTTTTTATAAATATAAACATATAAAAATTAAAGTAAAAGTACAAATATTTCCTATTACAATTAATAACGTTAAACCACCCAACTTTAATGAAAATGATGTATTATTTGATTAAAAATTATTATTTGTAAAAAATCTTTTTTTGAAATTCACTTTCTTCTAAAATACATTGATGATAAGAATCATTTAAATCTTTTTTCCAATTAATAAATTTAGTTGGATAAAAATTCCATTGGAAATATTCTGTTTCAATACAATTACTTATTACATCACTGATTTGTTTTCTATCTTCAAAATGTAAATCTGCCAAATAAATAGAATCCCAAACAAACACATCTCTTACATAAATTAACCCATTACTTAAACCTTTTCTTACCATTTGAACATCTAAAATAAAACTTTTAACTTCTGTAAATATTTGTACATTACCAAACAAATAAAACACTCCAGATTCAGGATTATATAAATAAGCTTTATTTGTTTTAAATTTACATAACAATAATCTTTTTGAATGTTGAAATAAAGGAGTTTGAGAAATATAATATTTTTCATTATATTTTAATTTATTAATTCCTTCATTATCTAATTTTCTCCATTGTGGTATTATAACTTTATTTACATATGGATTTTGTAATAATAATTCATTAAATTGTTTTTTTATTAAATGAGCTTTTGGATATATAATTGGTATACCCAAAAAATTCATTTTTAAAAATATATTATCTTAATTAATTTAATTAGTCCTTTTCTATAAATAACTAACTTCCTGTCTACTATATTAAAAATGACTGTTGTTGTGGCATTAATTGATTCAACAGGAATTATACATATGGGAAGTGATTCATCTGCAAGTGATACTGAACACATAGAAACATGTAATGTAGAAAAAATATTTAATAATAATGGATTTTTAATGGGTGTAAGTGGTAGTTATCGTATATTAAACATTTTACGTTACGCATTCTCTCCTTTAACATATGTTCACTATGATTGGAATTCACCCATGGAATATATGGTTTTAAATTTTATTCCTAATTTAATGCATACTTTAAAAAAAAATAAAGCTTTAATGAAAGAATTTACAAGTACAAATAATATGGAAGCAAGTATTTTAGTTGGATTTTGTGGTCAATTATTTAACATTGATTCCGATTTTCAAGTAAGAAATACACCCACAGAAAAATTTTATGCAATTGGTTCAGGAAGTTGCATTGCAAAAGGGTCTCTTTACAATAGTTTTTATTACAATGAAGATTATTATACAAGTATAGAAAATGCACTCTATGCTAGTGGACAATATTCAAAAAGTGTAAAGGGTCCATATTACTATCTTTCTTCAAATCATTTTGATTTAGATGTAAAATATTTTTAAATTTATAAAATTTAGTCCTAAAAAGTTGTCCTAAAAAGTTTTAAAAAAAGGTTTAAAACAAGTTTTATATACAAATACACCAAATATAATGACAAGTCACGAAGAAATTGAAAATTTAGCAAAAAAGGGTATGAGTATGAAAAGAAAATATTATTTAAGTTATGATGCTTATTTACGAAGTATAAGTAGTTTAGTTATGTTTTCTGTGGTGGCACTAAGTATATATTTGGGTAAATATGGAATTTTATCATTGTTAACTTTTGTGTCTTTTTTAAGTTTTTTTGAATGGTTTGGATTATGGGCCACTACACATAATACTTTTTCACCTTGGTCTATTAAAATTCTTTTAATAGGTTTTTTATATTTGGGATTTTCCTTATATAGTTTAGGAACTTTGGGATTGTATTATCCCATGCACTTTTTTCATATGGCAATTGTAACTTGGACAACGGATATATTTTCATACATAGTTGGTGTTCAATTGAAATCTTTTGAATGGTATATTTCTGTGCATTTAGGGCAAGGAAAAACTTGGCCAGGATTTTGGGGAGGAATGTTTTTTGGAACCTTTTTTCCATTTCTTGTATTTTGGGGTTTGCAATACAACTATAACCTTGCAATTTCAAATCAAAATTTGTTTTTAAAAACTTTGGCATTAAGTTTTTTTTCACAAATTGGTGATATTACGGAAAGTATAATTAAACGTTTTGCATCAAAGAAAGACAGTAGTACATTTATATTTCATATTCCAGGTCATGGTGGAGTTTTAGATAGAATAGATGGATTATTGTTAGCAAGTTGTGTAGGGTATTTATATAAAGATTTTTAATTTTTTTAATAATAAAAAAACCATGCCTTATGCAAATACTAAATATTTATGGTTAGAAAAAGATGTAGAAAAATTACAAAAAAAAATTGAAAAACAAACAGATGTTGAAAAAATTACATTTAATGAAAATGAATTTAAAGATTTAGTTTCACCATTAATTAAAAATGAAATTTTATCTTGTTTAAATCCCTATAATGAAAAAAGTCAAGTTTTAGAAACAAAATTAAATGATTTAAAACAAATAATTGATTCTTTTATAAATAATAATAATTTAAATACTTCACTTCCTGTTTGGGTACCCATTACAATAAGTGTGTTATCTACTAGTTTATTTTTTATCTTAATAATTTTATTTAGTTTTTTATTTAAATCTTAATTATTAAATTATTTTTTTTTTAATTTGTAAGCTTCAAATTCTTTTCTCCAATCATTTAAACTTCCTTTAAATTCAATTTTATCATCTATGTCTCCTTCACCATTACAATGCATTTTTTTTCTCCATAATAAATATTCTTGTTTCCAATCTTCAACGGCTTGTTCTTCATCATCATACAATGGAAATTCTTTCCATTCAACCTCTTCTTCCTCTTCTAAAACAGTTTTTTCTAATTTTTTAACTTCTTTTTTTTCTTCTTCTTCAACTCGAGAATTAAAATAAAAATTTTCAAATTCACTCCAATTTAAATTAAAATTTTCATATCTTTCTTCCCACCATTCATGCGATTCCCCAAAACTTTGAAATTGATGAATCCAACAAAAACAATGATTTTTATAATTGGATGTATAATTACCACATCTTTTATATCCATCACTCATATCTTTTTTTATTCCTAAACAAATTCGTTTATTCCATCCACCAAATAAATTTTGAAAAAAAGGTAAAACCATTTAATTTTTTTTAAATTTATTTTTTTTTAAGATGGGAAGGAAATCCCCTCCCTTAAATTACAACTGTAAGAATTTATTTAGTAATCTTTTAAATCTATTTAATTAAAATTAAATGAATCATTCTTTATTACGTAATGTTTCAAATACTCTTTCTTTATTTAACGTAACAACATCATTTAATTATGAAGATGATATCATACATAAAAGTTCTGAATTAATTGCTTTTGGAATAATTTTTATTTGTTTATTTTTGTTTATTCATAAAAGAAAACAAATTTTTAAATTTATTTTTACAAACTCAGAATGCCAAAATAATAAAGCAACTTATAAAAATGTTCGCCTTCAAGAAGAAATAAATAAAGTGGTAATTGATTATTATAATGAAGAATATAAAGACATGCCTTATAAAAGAAAGTCTTCTTCGTCTCCTACAAAACCTATTTTAACTTTAGAAAGGGAATATTTTCCTTTAGAAAATGTAGTTTAATAATTTTATTTAAACATAATTATATAAATCATTTAATTTCTTTTTAGGTTGTTTGTCTTCTTTATCACCGCTGTTATTGTTATCAATTATTATTTCTTCAGGAATATTTTCAAGTAATAATTTTTTTTCAATTTTCTTTTCTTTGTTTTCTTGCCTGATATTTTTTTCTAATTCTGCTTTTAACCAATATGATTTTTTCATTAAATGATTTTCAACATCTTCATAAAATTTAATTAAAATTTGAGTATTTAACCATGACAATTTTTTATTTGAAAATTTATGTAATTGTATTTTTGATTCTAAAAATTTAATTGAATAAAATAATAAATAATGTACAATTGTTTGAGGAAAAGGAAGATTTTTTTCTCTACATATTTCTAAAGCTGTTTTTTTTAAAAGCAATTGATTTCTTGAACTTAAAAGAATTGCTTCAAATGAAATTGCAGAAGTAATTTCCATTATTTTTTTATTCTTTATTTTTGTTTTTTTTAACTTTTTTAACTTCTACTTTTAAACTGTCATCCACTTTCTTTTTACGAGGTTTTTTTTCCTTTTTATCTAAAGGTAAATCTATTTTTATTGAAGTCGTTTTTGGTGGTGATTGTGGATGATATGGTGGAGAAGCAGGAGATTGGGGTAATTGAGGTGATTTTGGTGATGAAGGAAACTCCATTTTAATTTCTTTAGGTGAATATAATTTAGGTGGAGATTTTGGAGAAGTTGGAAAATAATTTGGAGAAGATGGAACATAGGGATTCTCTTGTGGTATATAATCTGGTGATGGAGGTGAAAAATTACTGGAAAAATTTGAATCAATCTTTGATTGAATTTTTTCTTCAATATATTCAGGAGTTTTATTTCCATAATATCCACCATATCCTTCAATTGATTGTTTTAAGTATTTTTCAGGTTCATTTTTAATTTGTTGAGGATAACTTATTTCATCAAAAAATTCATAAAATTTACTTAAAATTGAAAAATCTTCTAATTTTGATGATAATAAAGTAATAAAATTTAATGATTTTTCTGATATTCTAATATTTTTACAAATCTCAATTTCTTGTTGCAATGGAGGAATTTTCATTTGTATTCCTAATTCTGGATTTTCAATCATGTGTAATATTGCCATATCTTTTAATTCACCCCAAAGAATAATTTTAATAGCAAAATAAAAATCATCTTTACACTTTGCAATTGCTTGTAAACTATCTTTTGTTACATAACCACCCATGTCATTAAAAAAAAAACTTGATGGAAAACTTTGCGCTTGCAATGCTAATTCACACGAATTTTGTAATAATAATCTTGAAATTTCATGAACATTAAATTTTGTTCCAAATTCTATTAATCTTGCAAATTCCATAACTATTTTACCATTCTTTGACCAATTTGTTAATACCTTGTCAACATTTGCACTTTGCCTTGGGTTTTGAACAAGAACACCCACTAAAACATCCCCAATGTCAATTTTTGCCGATATATGTTCTTTTCCCCAAGCACAATCAACTAATTTACAAGGGCCAATGTTTAAAGTTTCTCTCTTATTTCTTCCAGCTTTATCAAAAAATACAAATTTTTGTTTTCTTTCCTCTCTTGAATTTGATAATATTTCACCCTTGCCAAAATAAAATTCATGTTTTGTACTAGTTCTAGGCAAATTATTTATTTCTATTACACGAATAAAAGAATATTGTTTTAAAACTTCATTAAATTTTATCCTTCCTGTTTGAAATGCATTAGATTGTTGATTTACATAAGAAGATGGTTGGGATTTTATTATATGATTGGCACCTTGTCTTTTTGAAAAATGTGAATTATTTCTCATTTAATAATTTTTTAATATTTAATTTATAAAATTTAGTATGTTTGTTTTAGTCCCAAAAAAAAAACTAAAAAGTTAAAAAAAAAAATATAAAAAAAATGATGTATTTTGATGATTGTGAATATGAATCTTCTAATACAAATTATATATTCTTATTTTCCTTAATTGTGTTATTTTCAATTTTAATATTTAAAATTTATACATTGCAAACTCAAGTTTATGATTTAGAAGCAAAAATGGATTTATTAAAAATTTTTGTAAAAAGTAAATTTACAGAGCAGATAAAAGTTTCTTTTGAAAATAATCAACATAAAGAGGATAAAGAAAAAGATATTAAAAATGAGATAACAAATGAAAAGTTTGAAAAAAAAGAAGATAAAAAAAGTTTATCAGAAATATTTCATGATTTAAAAGTACAAGATGAAAAAATAATTAAAGAAGAAGATAAAGAAAAAATAAATGATGAAAAGGATAAAGATTTTAAAGAAGATATTAAAGATAAAGATGATGAAGAAGAGGAAGAAAAAAAGGAAAAAGTTTTAAAAAAGCNTGTTAAAAAAAGTAGGATTTAAAATTAAAAAAATCTAACTTTTTTTTCTTCCCCTTTATAATAAACTAAAGGTGATTTTGATTGAGTAATATATTTTTTATCAGTTGGTATCATTTTATCTAAATAATTTGAAGGTAAATTTTTTACATATTCATCATAATCAAAAGTTGCATTTTTAGGTGGTTTTGTATGTAAAGGATTTATATTTAATGAAGAAGTTAACATAAATAATTTTAACAATAAAGGTGCTGTATAAAGAGGTTCATTATCTTTTTCTAAATCCCCAACTTGACTTTTTAACTCTTGCTTTGAAAAATGTCCATATTTTGTTCCTGAATTTACAATATAAGTTTCTTTTTTTTTTGGTGCAAATGAAATTTCAATAGGTTTAGACATTTTTTTTTTTACCATTTATTTTTTTTTTGATATAAAAAATGAAACATTTATCATTAAAATCCTTAAATATTTATGCTTGCATTCTTCATAGTCTTTCTTTTGTAACAGTTCTTGTTTTATACCTTGTTTATAAAAAATCCAAATCTAAATCTAACATAAAATTATTTAGAAATAGCATTGCGGGTCCAATTACAGAAACAATACCTCCTGTTTATCCAGATACATTAAGTTATTGTTCTACAGGAAGTGCAACATCGCCAAATCCTGGACAATGTACCGTTGCACCAAATTTTCAACAACCACAAAAAGTATCCATGATTAATGTAATCGTTTCATGCCTTGTATTTTTTGGAATTACTGCCATTGCTCATGCTCTTTATGCTTGGGATAAAAATTTGTTTTATACACGTGTAATTCAAGATGGTTGGAACCCTTATCGATGGTTTGAATACGCTATGAGTGCATCTTTAATGAGTGTTATTTTAGGTGCTGTGCAAGGATCTGTGGACATAACTACAATAGTATTTATGGGAGGTGTTACAGCAGCAATGCAATTTAATGGATATTCAACAGAATCTGTTATGCGAAAATCTATTGTTAGGTTTATAGGTTTTGTACAAAAAGATGTCATTGTTGGTTCAACCATAAGCGGTTGGTTACTTTTTGTATTTTTATGGTTTTGTAATTTATATAGTTTTACAACTTTAGTAAATGATGTAAAAAATAAATATAATGGTGTTATTGATCCAAGCACAGGAAAACAAATTAAAGTTCCTGCATTTGTATATTTTGTGGTTGGTTTGCAATTATTAAATTATGCAAGTTTTGGATTTATACAATTATATCAAATTGTAAAAAATTGGAATGTAACAGATTATACAAATTTATTAAATTTTGAAAAAATAGAACGATTATATTTAATTTTAAGTTTTGCAGCAAAATTAGGTTTAGCAGGTGGCGTAAGTTATGGATTAATTTTAAGAACAAAAAATTGTAATGAATAAAAGTATAAATTTTAAGTAGGACCATTTGTAAAATGATAATATGTAGCTATTGATGATAAAGTTATTGAAACTGAAACTTGTAAATCATTTGCATATGTTGATATCAATGTTAATTTTGGTAAACCATTTTTAATATGACAACTTGCATTAGCATCTGTAAAATCAGTCAAAGTTATACTAATATCTGTATCTAATCCTGTTTGTGCATCTGTAAAACAATTAAAATTATCCAAATATACATTTGAATTTTCTTTCATGGTAGCATTTAATGTTCCTGAACCAACAAAATCATTTATAGGTGTTACAAACATGTGATATAAACAATAATTTTTAGGAATTGAAAAAGTATGCGTTTTACTTGAATTAGGTTTTAAAGTATATATTAAATTTAAAGTAAAAAATTGATTACCACCATCACTTGAATTTGTTGTTAAATTACTTGCTACATAACTAGTTTTTGAAATATTATTTAATGTTAAATAATTTAAAATAGCGACAATAACAAAAAATATTGAAAGTATTATTAATGCTGTATCATACCATGGTAATTTCATCATTTTTTTTTTTTACATTTTTATTTTAATTAATACATTTAAAAAAATTTAAAAATAATTGAGCATCTTCTTGTATTGATGTCTTCTTTTTAAAAATTTTTGTTTTAAAAGGTTTGAATGATTTTACTAAAACAATTTCATTGTCAAAAGCAGAGTACAAAACTCGTTTACTTCTGGACATTAAATCATGCAAATAATAAACCTTTTTTATGGACATTGTTTCATTTGTTGGAGAATTATAAATTTTATTTATGACTTTAATGTCATTACCAATTTTTGATATACGATAAATACCAGGTGATGATTTAAATGAAACTAAATCATTTAATAAAAACATTATTAAAAAAATAAAATAAATATTTTTAAATAAAAATTATAAAAACTCTTCTTCTTAATTAATTACAATATAGTTTTAAGTAAACCTGCTAAAACAATCCAAAACCATAAATTATAAAACTGAGTGCTTGTACTGTATAAAAAGGGATTATTATAAAATCCTAATTTATCAAAAAAGAATGAAAATGAAAAGCAAACAGTATCACGAATTGCTTGCCATTTAGTCCATTTACATGTTCCTGCATTTTGAGTTAAGTTATGTTCAGAAGCTTCATCAATTTTACAATAATGAAATTCAGCACCTGAATTTCCAACGGCAGCACTATTATAATCCCATTTTGTAAAAGAACTAAAAAACCAATGTAACAAATAAAGTAAAACATTAAGTACAACAACAGGTACTAAATGAGAATATATTCCTCCCATTTCACCTCTTCCTATACTAACTCCCACTTTAAATAAAGGTATAGTATAAATAAAAAATCCTGCTAGAAAATATAAAATAGTGGAAATAGCATTTGTATATGTATATAAATTACTTTGCCATGAACTTATATTTCCTTGAGTATAATCTTTTAATTTAGGATTCATAAATGCAATTAAAGTATTAAGAATTAATAAACCTGTAAAAAAAGGAAAAAATATTTTAATTAAATTATATGTCATTCCCTCCCCATATTCCAAACTTAAACCTGCCTTAATAACTTCAGACATTGTGTTTTTTTTTATAAAAAAAAATATTTTGAGAAAAATTATTTTTTTTTTAAAACACATTTTTTATTAAAATTTCAGGATTATTTTCTTTTATTTTTTCCACTTCTAATAATTCATTTTTTCTTGATTCATATAAAAAATTTAAAAAATTTTCATTGTATTCTTTTTTAATTAAAGAATTATTAAAATTTTTTATACGAATCCATTCATACATAGAAACACATGCAATATCATAATCTTTACAAATTTTTATATGTTTATTTTGTTTTATCCAAACATTAATATCATCCTCGGTATTACCAACTGATAAAAAACATAAAGCAGGCTCATCTTTAAAATCTTTTTCTGGAACTGGATTCTTTTGTATATAATTTTTTTCAATTTCATCCAAAACTTGTTGAAAAAATAAATAATCTGAATGTTTACCTAAATCATCAAACAAAAATTTAAAATATTCTTCATCTAAATTTGATTTATATATTTCTGTTTTATTTTCTAAAGTTTTAGAATCTATATCATATATTTGCTTCATAAATTCGTGAAATGTAATAGGCTTATAATCCAAATTTTCTTTTAAAAGTTTTATAAAAATTTCATTTCGATAAAGTGTTTTTTCTTTATTTAAATTTATTTTCCATCTATCAATTCTATTAGAATCACATAATTCATTTATGTAATCTTTTAAATATGCGAAAACAAAAAAGTTTTGACATCTTATTTGTAAATCATAAGGAAATTTAGCAATTATACAATCTGATTCATTTATTATTGTTTTAATTTGAGGTGTTTTAATTTCAGGTGTTTTAATTTCAGGTGTTTTAATTTCATTTTTAAAAATTTCATTTGATATTTCTTTATAATATGTTCGTCTTTCATCAGGAGTAAATAAAATGTCTCCTGCAATTTTATGTTGTGATCGAAATTCAACATCTTTTAATTGTTTTTGTAAATGATCTTTATGAAATTGTATTAAAGCATCAAGTTTTTTTATTTCTCGTGCATGAATTAAATCCAAATTTCCATTTGAATAATTTTCATTTAAAAGCATGCGAAATTCTTTTGTTTTAACAATACGAATTTCTATTTTACATTCACCTTTAGATTCAAAATAATTATTTATTGTCTTGGCTTGTTTCATAGCTTCATCTTTTGTAACAAAAAATCCAAGACAACGTATATATATATCACCTGTTAAGGATTTTATACATCCCTTTTCACAAGCTACATTATAAAGAACCCATTCCATTATAAAAATTAATTTTATAAGAAAGTCAGCATATATAATAAAAAAAAAATGGGACTATTTTAAGACTATTTTAAAAAAATATTTTTACATGTTTATTTCATCGGTATGAATAATTGATTGTTTCATTAAATGATTTTTTTGTCTTATCATATAAAACAAAAGTAATCCTCCTGCAACTAAACCAACAATTAATAATATAACAACTAATGTTGGCGTTGAACTTTGATATGTCATTTTTTTGTTATCAAAGTATGGTGTATGTTGAACACCTTTATAATTTTTATAATATTTTTTATAATATGTATCTTGATTTGTATAATCCCCACTTGGTAATGTTACACTTTCATCTTTAATAATTGTTAAACAGTTTGCTAATTGACCACTGGAATTTACACTTCTTAAATCATTGGCAGAATTTGACCAAAGATATTGATTTTGAGATTCATTTGTATTTATGCATTCAATTGTTAAATTTCCATTTGAAAAAACTTGAGCAACTAAACCTGTAATATATCTTTTTACACATTTAGTTGTTAAAAACATTATAACTGGTCCCACTGTTTGAGTATACGGTTCTAAAGATTTTATACTCCAAATGGAACCAGTTGTGTAAAAAGCTCTTGCACCATTTCCATCTAATCCAGCATCTAAACATTCAACAAGTTCTGTTTCTGCTTTTACTCCATTAATTGCTTGCAATTTTCCAGGTGTTATAGGACCTAATTTATTTACTCCGCTAACTGTACAAATCCATTGATTATAAGCTTGTGAATAAGATATAGTTCCTGTAAATTTTGTAGGTCCAGTTTCATAATTTTGCCAAAAATTAGATTCATAAATATGCACACCGTCACCAATTTTATATCGTATTGGTGTTTCATATGCGCCAGGTTCATAATAAAAAGGGTAATCATTTATAGGTACTACATCAGGTGCACTAGCTTGAAGAAAAAGTAATAAAGGATTTGATGCATTTCCTAATGCTGTGGTTTGTCCCGATACAACAAATGCCAAGGGTAAAAAAGGTGCATTGGGTGGATTATCAATATAAGATGTAATTCTTGTATTTGGTGCTACCCATTTACCTATAATTGGATGAGTCGCTAAATTTCCTATTTGTTCAACGTATTTATTTGGTAAATCTCCATTTAATATTTTTGTCACAATTAATTGACATTGACCACTAATTATAGTAAAATATCCATAAAATGTTACAATGGGTGGAGGTATTGCTGGATTTCCCCTTGCTCTTTGACATTGAACTGTTAAAAATCCTTTTCCTTCCTGATCTAATCCATTAACTATGTCATAAAAACTTATATTATTTTGGGGAATAAGAGGAGTTACTAAATTTGTATCAGTAAACAATGAAAATGAACTTAAAACACTTTCGCAAGTTTGACGAATCGTTATGTCACTTTCAATGTTTACAACCACATTTTGTCCTAGCCCATCAATATTAACGACTGCATTTTGAAGACAAACAGCTTGGGTTGGGCATTGTGTAACCACTGTGATTGGACCACCAGGAGAATCATATGTATGAGATATATTTTCAAAATCGGTAGCTTTATCATCTGGTTCACAATATTGATTTCCAACAATTGGATCACCATTTATATGAGGTGAACAATAATATTTAAAATTACTGTTTGATTGACATAAAACTTTTTCTGCACTATTTTGTCTTATATGATAACCTATCGGACATCTTGGTAAAGCTAATTGATTTCCTATTGGACCAAAAATATTTCGTGCACATGTTAAAACTGTTTGTAAGGATGAATTTGCTAAATCATTTTGATTGTTTCCTAAACTTTCAACTCTTCTTAAATAATAATTGGAAGGACATTCAAAAGCTTTTAAATTACTTCCCAATTTAACATTTGAATCTATAATGTTTGTTCCAGGATAAGTACGAGGAAAAAATTGAGGATTATTTGCACAGGGTCCATATGTACAAACAGGTAAATTATACACTGTTAATAAAAAGGAATTTAATTCAGGGCTAGGTGGAAAATCTTGCACCAAAGAATTGTAATAATGCGAATATACCCAGGTGGGCATAAAACAGGGGCATTGAGGATGGTCTGCAAACACTGCACTTGCTGCACGATTCACAGCATTGTTAGAATAATTTAAAAGCAAACCATCATCTGTTTTTTCTAAATTTGGATATAAATTAGGTTCATTCCCCCCTTGATAAACTTCAACTTTTTGTTTATTGTCCGTTCTTTCAAAATTTAAAATTGGATCTACTCGTGTAATTTCATCGCGTATTAATTGACCACAATATTTTGCCAATTGTGAAGCACAATTTAAATTACTTGTATTCATTCCAAAACAAAATTTTTTACACATGGGTTCATCTAAATTTGGACCATAGCATAATTGTTGAATGGTTGTATTTACAACATTTTGATTTAATTCATTTACTGCATTGGCTATATTAAAACAATTACCATTTTTTGTCCAATTTTCAATATGAGAACACCATTCTTGAAAATTTTGAGCTGTATTTACTAAATTATTTGAAATATTTTTTTTCGAATAATTTTGACATATTTTTGAATCCCATCTTTCTAATGTGGCTTCTCCTAATTTATTTCCTTCTTCATCTGTTCTATCTTCATTTTGATATTGACGATATTTTGAATCTTTATAAAAACTGCGAGATCCAGTTCCGCAATAATTAAACATAGACGTTAAAAATGTATTTCCATTTGGATCCAATGCTCCTGGATTACATGTAACGTAAATGTCTTCACTTTGTTCGCGTTGATTTTCTGGAACAAGATCTGTTCTAACTAAATCTATTTTATTGGGTAATAAAGTTGTTCCATTTTTAAAAAGAAGAACTTTTACACCATTTTGAATTTTATAGGGTTCTTTTGAAATTGCGCATTGCATGTCACTCGCCAAATAATAAAACCGATAATATTTTGGCCATACCCAATTTGTTGCCCCAAAAAATTGACCTGTCGTATTACTATTTCCATGTAAAGTTGTGGGTACAGAATTGTAACTTGAATATCGTAACCATGGTTTACTTTCGCCTTGTTGTGCGTAAGGAGGAATTAATGGATCAGGATAATTTAATAAAATATCAGTTTCGTCTAAATTAATTTCTTGATACAATTCGCATCGATTGCCTTCATTGTTAATTCTTCCATCAGTTATATTAAATGTCTCCCTGTTACAAACATATGTACCAATTCCTAAATTTTTTTCAACGTATTGTCCATCACGACCAATTCTTACAATGGAATTCGGTAGTGTTATAAGAAAAGTATTGTTTTGATATGCCAAAAAAACATATTTTTCTAACGGTGGACTTGACGATTTACCCTTGTTACTATTGGTTTTTTGTTTATTAGGAGAGGTTAGTTTTGTTTGTCCTGGTTTAATTGTGGGTTTATAAGTTTGTGGATTTCCATATTCTTNTGGATAGGGTTGAAATTGTAAATATGTTCCTGTACAATTATTTGTTATTGGTATAGCATAAAATTCACCGTTTGGATAAGCCCAAAATTCTAAAACATTATAATATTCTTCAGTATCAGTAATTCCAGAAATGGGTGTTACCATGGAAGTATTAAATAAAATGTCCCTATATTCTAAATATTCATCACTATTGGGATAATTATTGTGAAAATCAGAATATCTTCGATATTCGTCTACATAATGTGCAGAANNTCTAATATTTGCCACATAATGACCAGATCCTGTTCGACTTCTTCTTATATTACTTGTAGGTGCTCGTTCAGGATTAAAAACTATTTTAGCACTCTGCCATTCTTCTTCAGCTACAAAATGTTTATAAACAATGTTTTGTCCATTTCTTCCAACATTTTGTCGAAAAACAGCAGTTCCAAATTTTCGTTCAGGTATACGCCAATCCCCTTTTACATTTACATCGGCCAATCCTGGTGTAAGGGCAAAACCAATTCTTTCAATTGCATTATTACGTAATTTAGGATCATTTCTTTCAACTATTTTTGTCACAGGTGCAGGTTGTGCTGCATTATAATTTACACTACCATTTCTTTGTGGGGGTGTATTACCCATTTTTTTACCAAAAAATTTTTATTTAAAAAAAAAATCTAATTTTTTTTACCCACGGCGGGATTCGATCCCGCGTTTTCGCCTTGAAAGGGCGACATCCTGACCACTAGACTACGCGGGTTCAATTCATTTTCCATTTTATTATAATAATAATAATAATTAGATGAAAATTAAATATGCAAAAATGTAAGTATATAAATAAATAAAATACAAAAAATTAATAATTTATAAAAAAAAAAGTAAAAAAAATTAAATAAGAATGAGTACAAAAATTGAAATTAATCCGTTTTATCCAAATGGTTCTGGAGGTAGTGGAAGTAAAGGAGCTACAGGTGCAACAGGTCCTTCTGGTGGAGGATCAGGTGGTGGTTCAACTGGTGCTACAGGTGCTACAGGTTCTACTGGGGTTGCAGGGGCTACAGGTGTAATTGGAGCAACAGGTACAGGAGGAATTGGAGCAACTGGTTCTTCTGGAATTAAAGGTTCTACTGGAAATAATGGATCAAATGGAGCTACAGGAAATAGTGGATCTACTGGAGCAACAGGAATTATTGGAGCTACAGGCCCAAGTGGTAATGGTGGTACAGGTGCAACAGGTTCAACTGGTATAACAGGTTCTACTGGTATAACAGGTGCTACAGGAACAGGAGGGATTGGTGCAACTGGTGCAAGTGGTTCTNNTGGAATTCAAGGTTCTACTGGTAATAATGGTTCTACAGGTTCTACAGGTAATAATGGATCAACGGGTGCTACAGGAATTATTGGAGCCACAGGTCCAAGCGGTAGTGGCGGTACTGGTGCCACGGGTTCAACTGGTTTAACAGGATCTTCAGGGTTAAATGGAGAAAACGGTGCAACTGGTGCAACTGGAATAGGATTAACAGGTGCAACTGGTCCAGCAGGTGGAGCAACTGGTGCTACAGGAGTTGTAGGTGCAACAGGTCCAGGTGGAGGGGAAACTGGTTCAACTGGTTCCACAGGTTCAACTGGTGCAACTGGACCTGCAATTGTTTATAATTACATTGGTACATGGAGTGAAGGTTCTTATGTTGCAAATACTATTGCAGTTGATCCTGTAACAAAATCAACTTATATAAGTATAAGTATTACAGATGCATATACAATTCCATCTCAATCACCTTATTGGAAAATTTATATAGATTCTTCTGGTGTTACAGGTTCAACAGGTGCAACAGGAAATCAAGGCGATCAAGGTGCAACTGGAAATTCTGGAGATCCTGGTAGTCAAGGTGCAACAGGTAATCAAGGTGCTACTGGAACTTCAGGTGATCAAGGTGCAACAGGAAATCCTGGAGCCACTGGAAATACAGGTGCCACTGGTAATCAAGGTGATGCAGGTGCCACAGGAACTTCAGGTGATACAGGAGCAACTGGTGCAACTGGTAATACAGGTGATCAAGGTGCCACTGGTAATCAAGGTGATGCAGGTGCCACAGGAACTTCAGGTGATACAGGAGCAACAGGTGCCACAGGTAATACAGGTGATCAAGGTTCAACTGGTAATCAAGGTGATGCAGGATCAACAGGAACAACTGGTGATACAGGTGCAACTGGTAATACAGGTGATCAAGGTGCAACTGGTAATCAAGGTGATGCAGGTTCAACAGGTGCAACAGGAACAACAGGTGATCAAGGTGCAACAGGTATTCCTGGTGAAACATCATTTGGTGCAACTGGATCAACAGGTTTAACAGGTGCAACTGGATCTTCAGGTTTACAAGGTGACTTAGGTGCAACTGGTGCATCTGGTTTACCTGGAGGTGCTGGAACAACAGGTGCAACAGGTCAAACTGGTTTTAATGGAGCTGATGGTGCCACAGGTGTAACAGGAGCAACTGGTGATATTGGTGCTACAGGTTCATCAGGTAATTCTGGAATGTCTTTTTTTCCAATTAGTGCTACAGGAAATGCTGTTGCAACAAATTTAAGTATTGGAACAACTAACACAGATTTTTTTTATTCTTTAGATAATTCAGCATTTCAAAATGGAACAGGAATGAACGTACAATTTAAAGATAATACAACAGGGTCAAGTCTTATTTACGTAGGAACATTGTTTAGTCAATATGCAGGAGGGTTTGGAATTGATTATCAACTTAGCATTATTACTGAAATTCATGGATCTCCAGTATCAGGAACTAGTACAAATTGGCAATTAAGTGAAGTTGGTTATTCAGGCGCAACTGGATCATCTGGTAATACAGGTGCAACAGGTGCATCAGGTTTACCTGGTGGTGCTGGAACAACTGGTGCTACAGGTCAAACTGGTGTTAATGGAGCTGATGGCGCAACAGGTGTAACAGGTGCAACTGGTGCTTCTGGTTCACCTGGTGGTGCAGGAACAACTGGAGCTACAGGACAATTTGGCGTTAATGGAGCTGATGGTGCAACTGGATCCACAGGAAGTGATGGTGGTACTGGACCTAAAGGTGCTACAGGTGAAGGGGCTACAGGGGCAACTGGTCCATCTTCATCATTAACTACAGACACAGTTTTTCCAGCTGAAGTAGATTTTGGTAATTCATCATTTACTACAACAGTTTTGGGAATAAACCCTACAACATCTTGTGTTATAGCAACAATTTCAAGTGTTAATGATAGTGCAAACCCAACATCTTGTTGGTTAATCAATACAACATTACAAACCGATTCAATAACATTTATATTATCGGATCCCATTCTTGCATCAGGTTCATTATTATCAATAACTTATTTAGTAACAAAATTTTAAAAATATATTTTTCATTTAAAAATTTTCAATTACTTTTATTAACCATTCTGTATCAATTCCCCTTTTAAATGTATACAATCCATAATCTTCCATAAATTTTTTTAATTTGGGATATTTGTAAAATGTATATTTACCATGATGACCTGCATGATAATGTGGAAAAAAGTAAGAATTTGTTGTATGTCTTTGCCCAATAGTATCAGAATTTTGAATTGATAAACACCATTTATTTCCCCATAATCTTGCAACTTTGCCACTTTCCATTTCACTCAAATCTAATTTTTGATTAAATATAGATTTAAAAGATTCTAAACTCCATATTGCTGGCTGTAAATATGGTAATCTCATTTTAAAAAATTTATATTCTTTAAATTCATTCTTTCGATTTATAATTGCATTTATTCTTTCTGATCCTAACTCTGAATTAAAAGAATCCATAAAAGTTGTATCATAAGACATTAAATAATCAATGTTTTCTCTACTCATAAAATCAATTAATTTTGAAATTTTAAATTTATCTAAATAATCCATTAATAACATATCTTCATGAATTAAAATTACATACCTTGATTTTATAAAAGGAAAACTTAATGCAATTCTTTCAGTATAACTTAATTTTTCATCATAAATTATTTGATTATAATTTATACTTTTATTAAATAATTTTGAGGAATCTTTATTTGTAATAAAATGAATTTTTAAATTGCTATAAGCAAATTTATTTAATGTACCAAAAGTCACAGGCCAATAATCTTCAACATCTGAATGACTATATAAAATTATTTCACAAACATTTTCTTCATTTGCATATCCACTTGTTTTATTAATATCAATAAAATCGTTTGGTAAATTTTGAATTAATTGTTTTAATCCATTTCCTTTAGCATACCATCCTGAACCTGTGTATACATCCATAACATCTTTAAAATATTTTTCATATCTTGGTGCAACTTTTTCAAAAAGAAAATTTTCTCCATATTTTCTACAATTTTCAGACTTTATGGATCCTAAAAGACATTCTTGAATTGCATCAATGTAATCTCCCATAGTACGACACCTATATCCTGTAAATCCATGAATATTATTTTCTGAAAAACAACCCCAATCTGATGTTATTGTAGGTGTTCCACTTAATAAATTTTCAATTTGTACACCACCAAAAGGTTCTAAATATTGAGATGGCAAAAAACTAGCCTTTGCTTTTTTCATAAGTTCTTTTCGTTTTGTAATGTCAGCATATCCTATAAATTCTATCTTTTCATGTTTTGGTATTTCATAACCAATTTCCTTTTGACCTGCAATAATTAATTTTACATTGGCTCTTATGCATGCATCTATCGCAATATTTACTCCTTTACCATTATATACTCGTCCTAAATATAAAAAATAATCTTCTTTTTCTTCGTCTTTGCAATATTCAAAATCTTGAGGATCAAAATAATTGGGTATAACAACAGAATAATTATCTTGTTTGCATCTTGCAACGGAATCTAATCCACAAGAAGCATGATAAATTGCATAACTTTCCCAAATTTTCCATCTTGCCCAATGTCCACCTGCATATCCAATTCCTGGTTCAACCACAATCATATCCTTATGGGCATCACAAATGGGTTTTACTCCTGATCCCCAAAAAGCCAATAAAAAATCAAATGGTTGTTTTCTTTTATGAATTTCTTTAATTGCATTTTCAAAAAATATTTTATATACTTCATCTTGCATATTATATTTAAAAAATGTATTTTTCCAATCGTTGCTTCCATAAACCTTTTCAAAATCTTTTTGCGTTATTACTGTTACATGCTCTGAACAAATTAAATCTGAATCTTCATGACCATAATGTATAACTGTGTGTCCTCTTTCAGTCATCATTTTTCCAAATTTAACAACTTTTTGTGTAAATGCACAAGCATTATAAATTGTTGAAGAAACTGTATGCGGAACCCCTAAAATATGAAACCGAAAATTCATTTTTTAATTAAAAAATTTTAAATGTAAATAAAAAATCTCAGTAAAAAAAAATATGAAATGAAAATTACACATAAAGATGTTATTTTTATTAATTCTTATATTATAACTTTTTTATTAATTTTTAATGTAACTTTATTAGTTTTAATAATAATAAATTTAGTTGAAAACAACATTACAAAATGTGATGTTCCAAGTTTTACTTCTTCTTTATATAGAACTTGGATAATGGGAACAAATCCATCCAATACAGTAACTATAAAAAAAAATAAAATTAATCGAACTTATAATTTAGCTGTAAAAGATTCTACTTTGATTGATATAAATATAATATTACCTTTAGCATCTGATTGTAAAAATGGAGATCATATTACTTTCGAATTTAAAGATATCGATGAAAATTTAGGTAAAACGTATTATTTTTTTGAAAATTATGCTTCTTCCATTTTTAATCAAAATACATATTTTATAAATATATTATATAAAAAAGTAAAATTAATTCTTGTAAATAATGCTTGGACACAAACTGGATGTGGAGTTATTGAATCATCACCATAAATTTTTAGTCCCCAGCCAGAAACAAAAAAAAAATAAATTTATAATAAAATAAATAATAATGGAATCATATATTCAATCTTGTTTAACTTATCGACCAAAAATAAATGTTAATGTTCATAATACATTAGATTTATTTATTGTTGATTTGTATTTAAATGATGGTGACATTTCATCTTTAAGTTGTAAAGAAGAAGATATTTTTGAAAAAAATCCTTATTTAAGTTTGGATTTTGAAGATGAAACAAAAGAAACAAAAATTTGTTTGTTTGCATCTACATTAGAAGGAAACAGTGTGTATTTAGAAATAGCAGGCTATGAACCTTGGATACGAATTGAAATACCTGACGTTTGGCAATCAAACGACGTTGAAAATTTTTATCGAAAACAAAGTAAACATTTACGAGAAGAATTTAAAATTGAGGTGGAACATTTACAAAGATTTTATGGATTTATTCCAAATGAAAAAAATATTAATGAAGCTAAAAAATTTACATACTTAAAATGTAAATTTAAATCGGTTAAAAGTGCTCAAAAGGCTCAATATGTTTTACAAAAAGAATTTAAAATTACTGATTCTCAAATAAAATTTAAAACAAAATGCATTAATGATTTGCAACTAAATCCAAGTTCATGGATACAATTAAATACATTTACAATAAATTCACAACAATCCATGCATAGACTTGAACGTAAAACATCTTGTCAAATTGAAATTTTATGCGAAATTAACAATATAAAAAAATCTCTGAGAGAGGAAATTCCACCTTTGGTTATTGGAAGTTTTGATGGGGAAATGTATGCTGAAGATGATTCATTTCCAAATCCCTTAAAAGGTGATAAAACCATTTATTTAGGATTAAGTGTAATGAAATATGGTTGTCCTCTTATTACAAGATATATGTTTGGTGAAGGTGCAATAGAAAAACCTCAAGAAAATAATTTTATTTATGTAGAATGTAAAAATTCAAAAGAAATAATTGAAAAATTTCGTGATTGTATTATTGCTTTAGATTTAGATATTCTTACAGGATGGAATACCTATGGGTTTGATTATATATTTTTACACAATGAATATGAATCATATTTTCAACCAAAACACGAACGTGGAAATGAAACAAATCCATATTATAAACAAAAATATCCAAAAATACAAGATTTATATTTAGAATTTCAAGAAAATGATAGATTTCAAGAATGGTTTAAAAAAGCAGAAAAAAAATTTGGAATTAAAAACATGTTTTTATTAAAGAAGGAATGTGCTTTAAAAAACAAAAAAAAATCATCAGATACAAAATGTTTATTTGTAGAAGAAGAAGAAGAAGAATTACTTGATAGCATATCAATTAAAGCCATGCAAGATATAAAATTAAATTTATTAATTGAATTAAAAGGTGAACAAGAAGGCCATCGAATATTTAATAATCAAGAAGAAATTACAACTCCTAAAAAAGATATTTGCCTTAAATCAAAAAATGATTTTTATGAAAGAGAAAGTGAATTACCGAATCGTGGATTATTTCTTTCTAGATTTTTATGCAAACAGGTTTGTTTATACGAAAAAAAAATGAATACAATGGCAAAAGGAGAAAATATTTATTGTTATTGGGATATGCAAGGAAGAATTAATGTGGATTTAATGCAAGTTATTAAAGATGATATGCAACCTGAAGATAATTCATTAAAAACAGCTGCAAAAACATATTTAAAAGAAGACCAAGAAAAAATAGATTTAAGTGCAAAAGAAATGTTTAATAAATTTCGTCATGGAAATTTACACGATAAATTTTTAATTGCTGAATATTGTGCAAGGGATTGTGATATACCGTTGCTTTTAATTTCAAAATTATCGTATTTACCCACTTGGATTGAACTGTCGCGAGTTTCCATTACATCCATACATGAAATAATTAATTCAGGGCAACAAGTTCGTGTTCTTAATTTAATTTCAAAATTTATATATGGTGAATATGTTTTAAACAATGAAAAAAGTGGTTGGCCAAGCATACGAAATGGAAATGAATGGGAAGAAAGTGAATACCAAGGTGCTACAGTTATTGAACCCATTTCAGGATTTTATCCAAAAAATTGTGTTATTACTATGGATTTTGAATCTTTATATCCCTCCATTATACGATATTTTAATCTTTGTCCTTCCACTATTATTTTAGATACAGTTAATACAGTTAATATTAAAAATGAAAATAAAGAAGTACATACAATAAATCACGGAACATTTGAAAAATCGTATTCATTTATTAATTCAATTGAAGGTGTTATACCAAAATTATTAAAACATCTTATTTCTGCAAGAAAAGCAGTAAAAAAAATTATGGCAGTTGAAAAAAATTCATTTACAAAAGAATTATTAAATGGAAGACAAAATGGTTTAAAAAAAGTTTGTAATTCAGTGTATGGATTTTTTGGTGTAAATGAACAAAGTGGCGTCTATCCTTGCAAACCAATAGCAGCAGTTACAACTTTAAAAGGAAGGGCTTTTATTGAAGCAACAAAAACATATGTGGAAACTAATTATCCAGGGTGTATTGTTATTTATGGAGACACTGATTCTGTTATGATTAAATGCCCTGAAGATGTAAAATTACAAGAAGCAAATCTTTTGGGAGAAAAATTATCCATTGAAATTACAAATAAATTACAAAATGGAGAAATTTCATTGGGTGGTGCAGGAAAAATGTTCCGTGAACAACATCAAAATGAAAATGTAAATGAAAAACAAAACAAACGAATTTTAGAGGCTTGTAGTGCTATGAATTTAGCTTTTGAAAAAGTTTATTTTCCTTATTTGCTTTTGAAAAAAAAACGTTATGCAGGTATGAAACATATTGGAAATAAAGTTACAATGGAAATGAAAGGTATAGATTGTATTCGAAGAGATAGACCTAAACTTTTACGAGATATTTCACAAGACATATTAAATACCATTCTTTTAAAAAATTGTGAAAACACACAACAAGCAAAAGGAATGCTTGAAAATTATTTAAAAAAAATTGTTGAAAAGGAATTAAATTTGGATTCTTACATTTTATCAAAATCTTTAAAAGCAAATTATGCTAGTGATAATTTACCGCATGTTGGTGCTTTTAAAAGAATGCAAGAAAGAGGAGAAGAAACTCCACCCATTGGAACTCGAATTCATTTTATTGTAACTAAATCTGATAAAGAAAAATTATATGATCGAACCGAACATCCCTCTTTTGTTGAATCTCATCAACTTGAAATTGATTATTTATATTATATAGATTCTTTATTTACACCGCTAAATAATTTGCTAAAATATATTTTTGATGAAAAAGATATTAAAGAGATTTTTCAAAAAAGTAAAGATGTTATTTTATATAAAAACCAAACAAATTTATTTGGTTTATTACAAAAAAGAAAAAATTCGGAAATTTCATTTTTCGAAAAAAATTTTAATGAAAAAAGTGAAAAAAATTTTGAAGATTTACAAGACGAGTATATTAATTTTGAAATAAAAAAAAAAAAAAAAAATTGTTTAAATCAAAATTCAAATTCCTTAAAAAATTATTTTAAGAAATTATAAAAATTATTTTTATAAATATTTTAAAATTTTTTTCAAAAAAAATATAATGAGTCAAGATTTAAAAAAAATAAAAATTTACGATGATTTATTAGCAAAATCTTGGAAAAATCAATATCCAAAAGATTCGGATACTCCAAAAGAATTCGTAAGATCCGAGTCAACTAAATCAACAGTTATAGATTCACAAAACACTTTAGTTGATTCCCAACAAACCATAATGGATTCTGTTACTCACAATGTAAAAACATTTTCACCTTTTGGATTTTTTGATTTTCATGATATGTTAAGTATGAATCGACGAAAAGCAAAATTACAAAAAGCCAATCGAAAATTAAAAAAAATGGTCAAGGAAAGAAATCGAAAACGTTACATGGAAAAAAACAAACTAATTTTTGAAGAAGCTCTAAGGGCAGTTTTAAATAATGAAAGATCTGAGGAATTTAATGATGATAAACCTATTTTATATGATTTAAATGTTGAGGGTGATGAAGAAGAAAAAGAATATGAATTTGATTCCAATCAAAATTCTCATTTTTCTAGAAAATCGTCATTAAAATCAAATATCTATTCAAACTTTTCTTCTGATATGTTTGAATAAATAATTTAGGACTAATTTATCATTATTACACACATTCATTTATTTATTTAAAATGAAAATATTTTCTTATGCAAATTGTATTTCATATACACGTATAATTCTTTTATTAATAAGTGTAATAAATTCACAAAACAATTGGTTTTTTCCATTTTATGCCATTAGTTATTTTTTAGATGCAATTGATGGAAGTGTGGCAAGATATATGAAAGAAACTTCTAAATTTGGAGCTGTTATGGATATGGTAACAGATCGTGTTTCCACTGCATTATTATTAAGTTTATTACAAAAACCATTTTGGTTATTTATTATGATTTTAGATATTTCAAGTCATTGGGTTTATACACAATCTTTAGAAAAAAGTGACAATCATAAAAATACCAAACAAAAATTTCTTTCTTGGTATTATACCCCTGTAAATTTATTTTTAATTTGTTTTTTTTCTGAATTATATTGTTTTCTTCATTTAATGAGAGATCGAAATTATGAATTTATTTTTCATTTTTCTTTTGTTTTTGAAATTTGTGGTACAATATTTTTAATAAAACAATGCATTCACGCCACACATTTATATTTAGGAGTTAAAAATTTATTAAAAATTTAAATTACTTTTAAACATTTTTAAATTCTTTAATCAATTTTAGGTTTTGAATACCTTTCAAATTTAAAATTTAGTTTTTCTAAATTTTCATTCGTTAAAATTGTAACATTATCAAATGTTTCAAACTTTCGATAAGAATCAAGAGATTCAAATGTTTCCAAAACATTTTGAGATTTAGTTGATGTTAAAGAATCATTTAAACCAGAAACAACACAAAATTCATCCTCAGAATTATGTACACTTTGAGCATTATTTAATAAAAGTTCATTTAATGCTTTTGTAACATCATCTGCAAATTTTTTTTCATGTTTTGAATTATCCAATGTATCCAATGAATCATTTTCAATAATTGTTGTTGTTGATTGCATGGGAGTCTTTATCATTGATGGTGTATGAGAATAAATTGATGAACAATAAGAGGAATAAATAGACATTTTTTATAATTTAAATATAAATTACAAAAAGTTTACAAAATTTAGTTTTAATTTTTTTACAGTTACAATTTACCTTTACTTTTACTTTTATTTTAAGATGATGTTATCATTTGTTCGTGGATTAAATAATCCTGTTTGTAAATCGAGATATATACAAGATTATTATGAATATTCTCGTAAACGATGTGAAGAAAATGATATTTTTTTATTTGATCAAATTGATTTTTATTATAATAAAATGACAGATGAAAAACGTGGAGTTATGGCAAGTATAAAAGATTGTTTAATTGCTTTGCGTGACATTGAACGAATCATTTGTTATGATTTAAAAAAAACAAATGAAAATGAACATTTAATGCTTGTATCGCATAGTCAATATTTATTAAAGGAAGATCAACATCCTTATTTAAATTTTGTTCGCAAATTACAAATGAATGAACATGACAATGATAAAATTAAAGAAATAAAAAAAGAAATGATTATAAAAGTATACATGGATATAAAAATTAATACTTCTGTGGTTTTGTTTTCATTAAAACAATTTAAATAAATTATTTAAGCAAATTTCTTTGTCAACATACCAAACTTGTATCGCAAAACGTTTTTGTTAATGCCATACACATATATTTCTGCAGTTGGTTCCTCAGGAGTAAAAATACGAGGATCTAAATTAATTTCTAAATTTACATTGTCAATCCTTGAATGATTTGCACCACCAGTAGGCTGCACGTCTTCAGGATCCACGCAATAACTCCAGGTATAAATATAATTCTTTCCTTTGTCACCAGGGGTATTGGAATGGTGCTGATAAGGCTGCACCAATCTAAAAAAACTTCCTTTTCTTGTCTGAACCCTCTGCGAATTATTAAATTTAATGGTCATATCTCGAATAGGATCCAAAGTTAATCCAGAAGCCGCACATTTAGGACCACTATAATCAAATTTAAGATTTTTATCCTTGTTTGTCTGACTATGGACAAATATGACATACTCCATAACCACATTATTTAATTGAAGACGAATGTTTGATTTTACAGAAGGACTTGCCTCTGATTTTCCAGTGGCTGCATTTGCAATTGCCTGAGCCGTCTGAACCTGAACCTCATCCACCACCTGCTCAAATGCGCCCTTACCAAACTTGGTTCTCTCATCCTCTTCTAAATACACAAAATTTGCTTCCATTGTACAGGTCATATCGGAATCCTGAAGTAAAGAAAGTTGTAAACCCTTGTCAATCTCATCATCTGTAACACCATCAGGCCTTAAATAAACGCTTACGCCAGGACCTGCACCCACAATCACCTTGGACTTGTTTTCAAAACTTAATTCCATAACAATGGGATGAAACTGAAGTGCACAAATGGGTAATGCCAAACCAGTTGATTTTGTAAACGTAAAAGGTAGAGGGACATAAAGGTCATGGGAACGTTTAGCAAAAGCCTGGCGTTCTTCTAAAGTTTCATACTTTCCAACCATTTCCCCTAATTTTTTACCCTGCTTTCCAGCTAATTCTTCCCAAACATAAAGCCAATGATCCTGTAAAGAATCCACCACACAAGAACCCACAGCTAAAGTTGCACTTTTAATTAATGCCTGACCCACTGAGTTAGTCCAACTCACTGCATCCTCATCTCTTAAAACCTTGCCACCTTTCATGCCAACAATGGCAGGTAAAGAAATTTTTGCATAAATGTGCCAGCACAAATCACCATTTCTAGGAAAATTATACTTTGCACTCCCACCAAACTTTGCCTGAGATGCAGTGGCATCAAAATCCACAGGCTCTAAAGCAAAAGGCGTGTGCTTTGCATGCATAAAACGCCAAAAACTTAATTCGGCCTCTTCTACAGTTGCAGCCGTTAAAATTTTATCTGCTTCACCTGTAGACGCCATTTCCGTAAAAACTGCATTTTGTGTTGCTCCCATTTAAATTTTTTTTATAAAATTTATGATTTTTATTTTCGGTAACGCAAATATATTTTAATTTATGCACAAATTATTATGCACAAACTCCTTGTTCAACATTTAAAACAAAATAACTGTCATTCACCACGCCATGATATGGAACATTTCCCAAAAAATCAGTTGATAAAGAATTTTGATTTATTTGAAATTTTGTTATTAAATCTGGCCTTCCATCATAATATTTCCGTTTTAAATTTAAACAATAAACATAATCTGAACAATTAATAAGAACATAATTATTATTTTTTTTATTTTTAAAGTTTAAAATTAAATCAGGTTTTACTTTATAAAGGTTTAAATTTGGAATAAAATAATATTTTGAATTTAAAGTTAATTGTAATCCATTCGTTATAAATTTGTAAAAACTTGCAGAAGTATTATAAGCTTTTTTTTTACAATTTCCTAAATGAGTTTTATTCATGTAAACTAAAGGTAAAATTATACATAATAAAACAACAGTTAAAAACAAATAAAATTTCATTTTTTTTTTTATATTTTTTTTTTAAAGAATTATTTGTGTCTTTATATTCTTAAATTGTAAAAAAACATTTGGTAAATATTTTTTAAAATACCATTCTTGTAACTCTTTATACATGCAATTAAAATAATCTTCTTTATACATCACTTCCTTTATAAATGTATTATGTGGTGTCCAAACAATAAACCATGCTTTTGTAAATTTATATTCTTGTGAAAAGTTATTACAATATCCCATTATTCCTTGAATTTGTGCCATATATTGAGGAGGCACACCCAATACATATTTATCATAAGGATTTTTATCTTTTTCATATTTGGATGGACATTTATATTCAATTAAATCCCAACATTCTTTATTTTCAGAATTTACATATTTTACAATTCCATCAGGACTTACTCCAATCCATGGACATGTGGAATATTTTATTAAATTAGGTTCTAAAAATTCAATTTGGCTGTATCCCAAGGATATAAAATGTGATTGAATCCAAGAATAAAATATTTTTCTTGCATCATTTTCATGTTCATTTCCCCATTCTGTACTCGCATTCCCCTCAAATTTATGATATAATTTTTCTTGTATAAAATCATCAGGATTTTGATAAGGATTTAATCCTAATGCAGTTCCAAATTGAGAAGCTGTAATACAATAATGTCTAGATTTTAACCAACCTTCACTTTTTTGTAAATGTAATAATTCATCTTTACACTCTTGATCTGTTCGTGCAATAAAAGCTCCGTAAAAATCTTCAATTGTATCAATTTCCTTTAAATTTAAATTTAACTCCTGTTTTTGTAAATCATCTTTTTTTTCAATTTTACATTCACCTTCAATTTCAATTTCTATATGATCTAATAAAGGTCTATGTCTTAAAGTTGAAAATGTAAAATTTCTATGATTACCTTCACTTTGTAAAGTTGGATAAACTTTACATTCAATTGAACTTTGTTGAGATTCATTCATTATAAAGTAAGTTAGTTATTATTTACGTACAGTACGTAATTTTAATTTCTTTAGTCCTTTTTTTTTACAGTTGGTTAATATTTTATTAATTTATTTATTAGTTAATTTAAAACTTAATTAAAATGGATGGAGATTTCTTTTTTGGTACTTCAAGTTTATGTGAAATTCAAAATGATAAAATAAATAATTTTTCTTCAATGCTTTTATTTAATCAATCTGAACAAGAACAACATAATCCACCTTTATTATCTGATTTATTTGACGGAACAATGAAATCAAGTGAAGAAATTTATACTCCTTCTTTACATCAAAAAGATGATGAAACATTTGGAAGTTTATATCCAAATGAAATGGATAAATTTTTATTAAAATATCAAGAGGATTGTAAAGAGTTTAAAAATAAAAAGGTTGTTAAAAAAGAACAACGCATTTATAATCCTGGAGAAATTATAACTTTGAAACGTGGAAGAAAATTATTTAACGACGATGAAAAAATTTATTCAAAGAATGATTTTATTAAATACTATCAAAACATTTGGCGATTGTTATTTCGTAAAAATTCTACCAACCCTTTATCTAATTATGGAAAAGCGTGTTGTTCTTATTATGCAAATAAAACATTTACTCAATGCCCGAGTGGAAAATCACCCATACATGATTTATTTCGTACTTTTGAACACATTTGGACCGTAATTGATTATGGAAAAGAATTAAACATTGCTTATGGATTAACTCATTTTTTTTTTATGAAGGCTTTAATTCCATGGAAAAAGCAAACTCGTTTTACAGTTTGTCCCAGCAAACCAGACATTGAACCTTTGGAAAATGATCGCGTGTTTCAAAATGGAAAGTATCGAACATTTATGCAAGAAGAAAATGTTTCTATTAATCGAACAAAAAATAAAAAGGAGTTAGAAACTATGAATGAACAAATTTTAACATTATGGAATTTAATTTATGAAGTCTCTGGATATGAAATTCCACTGGAAAAAACAATTCCAAATATGGATTTAATTATGAATGTTTTACAAAATTTAATTTTAGCAGATGATTCGTATAAAGGTAAAACTTTTTCTTGGCCAATAAATCCCATGGAATTAAATTTTCAAGAAGATGAAATTTATAAAAATATTTATTACATGGCTAAAATTTTAAGTTTATATGGAAGTTTAATACGAAAATCAAAACATTTTCAAATTTCAAAGGGTGAAATTGCAGCCATGCCAAATATTATTTTTCGTAAGGAAGATTTTTTTATTGTTCAACAACCCAAACTTGGTTTGGATTTTTTGCAAGATTTACCACCTCCAGATGAATTTTTAATTATGTAAAAATGTAATTTACAAAAATAAATAATACAAAATTAAACAAACTAATAAAACAAAATACCAGTTTTCCTTTATTCCTCTCCAGGTTTTTTTTGCTAAATAATGGTAATCAGGCATTGTAATAACAAATTTTCCACCAAAATATTTTAATGCCTTGATATGTTCATAGGTATACGATGATGGACCAGGAAAATGAAGAAAAAAACAACCTTTTCCATCCTTTTCTTCAAAACTTAATTCTTCATTAAATTTTTTATTTTGAATTATACTTGAATTTACATCCATGTAAACACGTTCTGGAAAACGAGAAACATATTTTGCCAATGCCACTTGATCATCTAAAGCATTACTTTTATTTAAAATCCATTCATAGGTTTCAATAATTTGATCCGTTGTACCAATACAAACTCCTGCATTTAAATAACGTTTTTCTAAATTATTTGGTGTTCCATTTTCATTCCAATATTCTTCAATATTACCACAATTTTTTGGATTACATAAATTTTCTAATCCACACAATAATTTTTTATCTTTATTGACAAGGTTATATTCATGCTTTAATTCATTGGCGGGACGTATGGCCACAGTATCATAGGCATCTAAACAAACACAAATATATTTTTCTTCCTTTGTTTCTTTTTCTTTTAATTCTTTTGCACCTTTTATATACCCTTCCCATTTTGTTTTCCATCCTTTCCATTCTTCTTGGAACTGTAAAACTTGATAAGAGTAACCCTGTAATTTTAAATTTTGTAATAAATTATATAAAGGCAAACGAAATTCATTGGCAATTACAAACACAAAAACTTTTTCATTTTGTTGCAATTGTAAATCAAGATTCATTTATTTTAAAATTTTTTTTTTAAGTTAATTTTTAATTTTTAATAATTTAACAAACCAATATATTTGCATACATTGCAATGCTAATAAAAAGAAAACTACAAGAAAATATTGAAATCCAAATGTAACCCATGGAAATGTTAAAATTCTAAAAAATAAATATTCTGGTACAATGAGTCGAAATAAGACATATGTAAATAATAATATGGGTTGAGTTAATGTTAATATTGCATCTTTATATTTATGTAAATTAGGTTCATGTTTTAAAATCCAGTATACGCTTAATAAAGGTGCACTCATTTCCATACAAAGTAAAAATATGGTTACTTTTCTACAATTAATATAATGTGGACTTTCATGTGAAAACATTGAAATTGTATGTAAACCAATCATAGATATTAATATTCCAACAATATGATGTCCATAAATCATTTTTGATAGTTTTGGTCCTTTCCATAAAGAATAAAGCATGTCATTTAAGCAATAAGATACAAATGCTTGTATTCCCCATAATGCACCTCCTTGAAATAAATAAAATATTATTACAATTTGACTTAATGACGCATAAATTCTTGAAATTGTTTCTTCATATTGTAAATTTAAATATGGTTTTAAATATTTATTTGTTAAAAATCTACCAAAAAAATATAAAGTTATACTTGAAACATAATACGTTAAAATTCCTTCATACGTTGCACTTAACTTTGTTTTAGGTATTTGATTTTCAAACCATACTAACCCTAATTTAAAAAATTGTAAACATTCAAAAAGTTTATAAAACATTATATTTATTTTGCACACAAAGCTTTAATTTTATATTTAAAATTAGTCCTCTTCTTCATTTCCTTCAAAACTATCTATAATACCACCCACATAATCTAGAATGTCATTTAATTTACTAGAAAAAATAGCACTTATTGCTTGAAATTTTGTTAAAATTCCATATCTTGTTTTTGCATCTTGTAAATGTAAAGCATCATCATCTTCTGGTCCAGGATAAGGAACATTATTCATGGCTTGAATCATAAGTTCTGTCCCTGCGCGTGTAGGAGAAGGATTATGACATTTTGGACATGTAGCAATGGAAGGATCTAAAATATTTTTTGCTTGACAACTCCAACAATTATAATATCCAGATTTTTTTGCAAATTTATCAAAATTATATGGATAATTATGCGGTGTTGGATTCTTACGACTCATTATTTTTTTATTTAATTTTTTTAAATTTATAAATGAATCAACTGTTTGCAGGACAAAAAATATATATAAAAAAAACATGGATTTTGCATATAATGTAAAATCAGATACAATGAATGTATCTTTAAAAAGTATAAAAAATTTATTTTATGTATACATTTTATTTCTTTATAGTTTATTTAGGATCTTACAAGTAGAATTTTTTAAATTAGGTTTTTTATTAAGGGATAAAGAAAATCCTTTAGAACGAAAAGATAAATTACATATTTTACAAGAATATTCAAATCTTGAAATTCTTTTAACATTAATGAAAAATTATTTTGATGCATTAAATGAAATTAAAACTTTAAAAAATGAATCTCATTTTCCTTCACCGTTTCCCCTTTTTGAAAAAATAAAAGATAAAATAAATTTTAAAATTGATATTTATTTTAAAGATCGTGATTTTAATACCGATGATTTAAAAACATATATACGCGAAACATATTTTCAAACTTTACCGTTAATAACAAATGATGATTTTTTAGAAAATGTTCAAGACATTATGAAGGAAAATGAAGAAATTGCAAATTTTTCCCCAGAAATTTTAAAAAATTCACTTATTGTTTCAAAACAAATTAAAAGAAAATTTGCAAAAGTTGAAACAAATTATTTAACTCCGCGTGGAACATTTGTTAAACGTTAAAAATTATTTATGAGCAAACCAACTGTCTACCTTAAGATTATATGATTTAAATTCATTATGTACTAAACTTCCAGTCTTAATTTTTATGTTTTCATCAGTTTTTAATAAATCAAATATTTCTTCATTTAAAATAAACATATCCATTGTACATTTTTGATATTCATAAATATAATCTTTTTTAAAATTTGAATTTATTAATTTATTTAAAAAAGGAATTATAGTTTCATACATACCACCTATAATGCCACAATTGTAAACAAAATTTTCTTTATCTTTTCTTAACATTATTTTATCAAAAAAATTAGGTATATTTTTAAACCAACCTAAACATGAATTATTTAAAATTTCAGAACCAATATAAATACTATCTTTTTGTATTAATGGTTTATTTAACATTTGGACATCTGTAACATCTGTAATCCAAATTTCACAATTTGTAAAATATTTATAATTTGTATTTAAATAATTTACTATTTCATCAAAACGTTTTTCAAAAATTATTTCATGCGATAATGTATTTATAAAATTAATTTCAATAATATTTTCATATAAATTTTTTACATTTAAATCATCTGTAAATAAAATTATATTATAATTAAATTGCAATAAACTTTCAATCCATTTTTTACAATCTTCAAATGTATATTTAATTTTTTTATTTTGTGGATTTATACAACCAGTTATAAGTAAACCAAAACAAAAATTTCCTAGAGGTTTCCAATCTTTACTTTTCTTTTCATTTTTTAAATAAACGCTGTTTTTTAAAGCTCCTATTTTTTTTTCTTTTTTTGTTAAGCAACTATTAATATTTTCATAATAATCATTGGCATTAAAATATTTATTTAAATTTATAAAGGAAGGAAATGGCAAAGATGTAAATCCTGCATTGCAAATTCTATAAGATAATCCGATATGTTCATGACCCCATTTTCCATAAATTGTATCCATTCCTCCTAATGTTTCAATAACATTTTTTTTATAATATAACATAACACCACAACCTCCACTTAAATAAATTATTTCATCTTCTCTTTTAAGAATTTTATAAATTTTTTTACCTTCAAAATTTATTGACCAAGTATATGAAGAATGAGGAATACAAGAATTTATAAATATATTTTCCCAATCATATTGAATTGGCCTACAATCATCATCAAATAAAAAACAATGTTGTAAACCACTGTTAAGAAATTCTTTAAAACAATGATTTTTAGCTTTAGCTATTCCAACATTTAATTTACTATAAAAATATTTTATATTATTTTCATTACATAAAATTTCCTTTTCATTTATATTAATAATATTTGAATTATCATCAAAAACGAATATTTCTGCATCATTATTAAATTTTTTTAAAGCTAAAATTGTTTCATTAAAACATTCGTTACGGTTTAATGTAGTTACACCTATAAATATTTTTTGTTTTTTATTAATTAAATTTATTTCTTCAACAATAATTTTTTCATCAATAATAATTTTTTCATCTTTATTTTCATATTTATCATTAATTTTATTACTTTCATTGTCATTACTTAAATCAATTTTAATTATTAAATTATTATTTTCTGGAATAATAATTTCTTTTTTTTTCATAAAGCAAAAATTATCAAATGCATGGGATATTTGACAAAATTTAGAAAAATATGCAAGAACAATACGTTCTAATAAAAATGGAAGTATTGGATAATGAGGAACTCCGCATAATTGAATTAATTCATGAGTTTTTAAACTTCCACCATAATAAAATCCGTTTTCCATGGATAAAGGATTTGCAATTAATTTTTTTGTAAACCCTTGTAAAAAATCACAATATTGAAAAAATAAGTTTTTTTTTGCCATCCAATAATTAGAAAATGCAGCTATGTTATCTTCCATTTTACCAAACTCATCAATACATTCTGCATCCCATAATTTTTTAAAATTTTCTCCACCATTTAAAAAACTTTTATGGACTTTTTTTAATTTATGATTGCTTCGCGTAAAAAAATGAACAAAATCATAATCATAAAGAATTGAATTATCACTGTTTAAATTATTATATAAAAAATAATGTAATTTTTCTAAATTTATTTTTCGAAAAGCTTTATAACTTAAATTACCAATAAATTCATATTGAGTTATATCAATATTATTTTCTTTTATTATTTCATCAAATTCTAAATATAATTTATTTTCAAAATAAGGATTATTTATATTTGCATTTTTTATATGAATTGGAAATGCCCAATTATATTTTTTATATTTTTTTTTAGCTAAAGCCAAAATATTTTCATTATAAGCTTGAATAAATATAATTATTTTTGAATTTTCCATTTTATTTTTTTTTTAATTTTAATTTGTAATAAAAAAAATTTTATAACGTAAAGTAATATAAATATATAATTAAAAACCTTTAAATAAATCTTTCATTTTATCAATAACATCAATTGCTTGGACATGTGTAGCCGTTAAGGAAGCGGCATTAAAACAAAATGGAACAATAATTTCTATTAATTCTGGAAATCTTGTATCATTTAAAGATAAATATTTATCTAAAATAGTTGCAAATCCATATAAATCAATGCACTGACAAAGTTCTTGAAATGATTTATTAAAATTTTTCCAATTTCCATTTATAAAATATTTGTAATCTAAGTCTCTATCTTCTTTAAAATTTTTTCCAAAATATCGCATACAATAAAAAAATCTTCGATTATAATTTTTAAAAAAGTCAATAGCAATTTTTAATTCTTTGTTTAATTTATCTTTACGAATTTTTGTATGTTGATTTCTATGAAATAAAAAAAATTGATCTGAATTTTTTTTCCATTTTGAATCATAATTTGGTTCATTTCGTAAAAGACCATCAATTATCATGGAAAAAAATACAACATTTATTCCAGGAGGAAAATAATAATGTGGAGAAACTAAACAACGAGCATAACGTTCCTGGGTATTTTTTCTATAATCTAAAACTGTTACGGATTGAATCATTTTTGCTAAACCAAAATCATTTAATTTACATGTTCTTGGATTATCAATAGATCCAAAAAACAATGCATTATTACTACTAAAATCAAAATGATACACTCTATTTCTATGTAAATTTCGCAAACCAAACACTAAATTTTCAAAGCACCTTGTCCATGCCCCTGGATTTGTACTGCCATCTTTCCCCCAAAAAGACACTCCATGTTCATTTGAAATTGCTCGAAATGCATATGTAACATTATTATTTGCCGCTTCCATATGAGTTAAATATTGATAAGTATTTAAATCTTTATTACATTTTTTTCCATCAGGATAAAAATAGGAATAAATTTCTTGTGCATCACGAATTGGAAAATGACATTCATCCAATGCATATACGCAATATTTATATCTTGCAGACAATCGTCCTTCTTGACCTCGCTCTAAAATATCAAATTTTTTTAAAACATTTGATATAGCTAATTCATTTTTTGCTTCTTTTTCAGTTGTAACTTTTGAAACCAAGCCATCATATTCCAATGCAGAATGTCCTTTGCATGGAAAAGGGGGTGTAAACACGCAACCAAAAGAACCTTCTCCTAAAACATATTTTTTATTTAAATGTATTATTTGATGCGGTGGTTGAACTATAATTGGTTGAACTTCTTCTTCTTCTTCATCATCAGGAACAACTTCTTCTTCAACTTCTTCGTCAATTTTAGTTGATAAAACTTGAGGATTTACATTTTGATTAGCTATTGGAATTATTGCAGCAGCAGGTAAAACTGGTAAAGAACTATCGAAATTTTCTTGTAACGTTTGAACATATCTTTCAACAATTTCACTATTATGATGACTCATTTTTTTAAAATTAAAATTTTTATAAAAAAATAAAAATATGAATGAAGATTTTCAAGAACACGATGAAAATTCAAAAATTGAATTAATTGGAGGAAAAAAACTTGGTCAAGGTCAACAAGGATGCGTTATATCACCACCCTTAGGATCAAAAAATGAAAATGAAGTTGGTAAATTATTTTTTCCTTTTACTCAAGATGATTTTAATAAATTTTCTAAAATTGAAATTCCTATAAAAGATCATTTTCAATTTAAATATGATAAAAAATTTCCATGGGATGTTTATTCTAGTGTAAGAGATTCCAAACATGAATATGAAATTGGTTTAAAATTTTTAGATATTGATTTAGCAAGAGATTATGGTGTATATCCAATTAAAAACGGATTTAAATATTTTACTTTTGATGAATGGAAAAATTCACAGGATGTAAATGATTGTTTCAGTCATTTAAAAAATAAAATAAATAATAAAAAAGCAAAGCGAACAAAAGTAAATTTAAACAATAATTTATTATTATTTCCACAAATTATTTATCCTAAAGAACATGGAGATAATTTTAATTCTTTGCCAGAATATATGCCTACCGAAATATATATTAAACATTTAGAAGCTGCTAAACATTTAATAAAAGGTATTAAATATTATCAATCTAAAAATTTAATGAAAGGTGATCATCATGGACGCAATGTTATTTATACAGGAACATATGAAAATCCTATTAAATATAAATTTATAGATTTTGGTTATTCTGTTGATTTAAAAAATAAATCCGCTTTAGATAAATCTCTTTATATTTCAACTGAAAATGAACAATTTCGATTTATGCTTTGGGAAGATTTATTTTTTAAATGTAAGCTCGCTGCAGATGCATTAAAAAATTCTCAAATTGATGAAATAATGAATATAGGAGATGATTATAATGAAGATAGATTAAAATTTTTGTTAAATTTTGTTAAAAATCCTCAAAAATATTTAGAAAGACCAATTATAGATAAATATTCAAAAAAATCAATTAAAAAAGCAACCCCCAAAAAATCCGCACAAAAACCTAAAAAAACTACACCTAAGAAAATTCAACCTAAAAAGAAAACTCCGAAAAAGGCGAGTCCAAAGAAAACTCCTAAAAAAACCCCTAAAAAAAAAGCAACGCCGAAAAAAAGTCCTAAAAAGAAAAGTCTTTCTAAAAAGAAGAGTCCTCCTAAAAAGAAAACTCCTTCAAAAAAGAAAACCCCAAAAAAGTCACCTAAATCAAAAAAACGAAAATAAAATTACGAAAATAAAATTACAATTTAATCATTAAACATTTTTCTTTTCTCAAAACTAAAGTTTCCCATGAAATTTTACTATAAAAAATTAAAGCACTTGGTAAATCACGAATACCAATATCTTTGGGTGACTCTTCCATATCAACCTTTTTTGCTTTCCATCCCTTTTCCAATACTGGAAAATTTATAAAATCAAATCCTCGTTTTTTATAAAACGGAACAACTGTATCATCTAAAGGATGTAAAAGAATAGGTAAACCAGGAAATTCTTTTGAAACCCAATTTAAAAAATGCTCAAACAAATTAGAACCAAGTTGGGCATTTTTCCATGCTCCAATCATATCCACAAAAATAAATTCTGAAGATGTATTAAAAACTCCTTCATGTAAAAATTGTGGCATACGTTCAGGTTGATAACTTAAAAAGGAAGATAAACAATCAATTTCTTGTTGTTGCTCCAACGAACGTACAGGTATTTGGGAACCAGGACCATATCCAGGATAAAAAAAGGTTTTTTCTTTTTCATCCTCCTTACATTTGCAATGCTGGGGACCTGCATTGCAATTTTCATTTTTGCAACAAACACATTCAACCTTACAGCAACAATAACAAGGCCTTGCTAAACAATGGCAAAGTTCATCAGGTAAAAATGATTCAACCGTTGCACCATTCAAAGGGTAGGACAAGGAAATAACTTCCTTTTGAATTTCTAACCGTTCTTTTTGTTTATCCACATTTGATATATTTAAAAGACTTTTAGGAATTGGTTTTTCCACACCATTAATAATTGTTGTTGTTTGTAAACCAAATTTCCATGGTTGTAATACTGAACCACTTGATTCAGACGCAGACCCAGAACCAGACCCAGAACCAGATCCAGAGCCAGACCCAGATCCAGACCCTGCTTTCGACCCATCCAAATTTTTTTTACGTATTTCATTAAAAATTTCCTTTAATCTAGGATTTCCAGAATATTTTTTATATCGTTTTTTTGTTGTAACTTCGACCTTGAAAATATTTTGGTTACTTTTTACGTAAAAGGCACCCTGAGAATGATTCATGCAATCAATAATATACTCCACACTAATTTTGCAATGAGATGCAAAATGAATGTTTATTGCCACATTTAAACTCTCCGAATCCATTGTAGGGTTTGCACGGGATTTATAAATGTCCCAAAATTGTTCTTTTCGATGAACATGTAGGACATTTATGTGACTTTTTTCGTCAAATTTTTTATCTATAATTAATTTATCAACGTCACTACCAGAATCTGTTTTTAAACTTTGTATAAAGTCTAAATCAGAGGGTGGTAATGGCTGTAAAGGTACAGATGGCGCAGAAGATAAAGGTAAGCCAGATGACACGTCAGGTGACACGCCAACCCCAGAAAAAATATTTTCTTTCACCTTTGATTTACTAAATTTTAGTGCACGTTCATCGTCATCATGACGTGATCTTTTTAATAAATTATTTAGTAAGTGGTCATTATTAGAATTATAAGAAAAAAAAGAAAACATGGTAATGTTAAGAAAATAAATTATTTTTAAAAAAATTTTTAGGAATTTCATTTCGATTTTTATCCTTAACTACTTTCAATTCTTTTCTTACATAAAAAACAACATAATAAAAATAACATTACCTTTTTTCTTTTAATGGAAAATTATGATTTGGCTAAAATGTTAAAAAGACGTAGCGAAATTGGTGAGAGCATGAAAGGTTTACAATCCCAACTCATGGCACTTGTCAAGGAAAGGGAGGAAATTGAAAGCAAGCTTACCGAGTTGCGTGACGACTTTTTAAAGCCACTTGTTGAAATTGATGCCGTGTTAACTCAGCGCAAAAATGACGTGGAGGAGTTAAATAAAACTATAGCAAGTCGCAAAAATGCTTTAAATAGTATTTTGGAGGATGCAAAGAAGAAATTGGATGAAATGATTCCTGCCGTTAAAAGGGCCCGCAACGATTAAATAAAATGTTTTTTCATGCTAGTTTGTTTGTTTTTTATTTATTTTGAATAAACGTGTTTAAAAATCCCACCCAAAATAACTGAACCAAAAATAAGAAAAGGAAGTATAGGTCCAAAATAACCAAAGATTCCATTACTAAAAAAGACGCTCATATTTGAAGCAAAATCACTTATCGAACAAAGCAATGCATCACGAGCTGTCTGCCAATTTGTTCGTTCACAAGTTGCATCATTAGAATCAATATTATCTTCACTGCCTTTTACTATTGCACAATAAAAAAATCCTTCATTATAATTAAATTTTGTAAAACTGTTAGCGAGTAAATATATTGAAACTAAAACTAAATTTAATATAATTAATGGCAAAAGATTATTATACACTCCATTATAAGAACCTCTTCCAATTGCTTCTCCTACTTTCATTAATGGTAAAAGATAAATAAAAATTAAAGCAAAAAAGTAAACAATAAAATTTAGAAAAGATTTAACAATTCTTAAATTTATTGCAAAACTTGAAGGAGATCCTTGAGTATATAAATTTTTAAATGTAGGAAAAAAATAACCTATACTTATATTTGCAATTATAATGGCTACAAATAATGGTAACATTAAATTTATATAATAAAATGTTAAATTAATATCTGCTTTAACATTTAAATAATCTGCAAAAATATCCATTTCACCTTTAGGTAAAAACACTTCACTCATTTTTTTTTATAAAAATTTTTTTTAATGTTTTATGATTCTTCGTCAAAAAAATCTGAACGATATCTTTTTAATGGTGGTGGCGGAGGTGAAAATTCCGAACTTTTTAAATCAACTTGTCCAGTTTTTCCAGCAGTTTGTCCTCCTTCCCCTCCAGTTTGTCCAGTTTTTTCATGCTTAAACAACAAAGCATATTTTTGCATTATGTTGTCAGGTCGAGCAGGAGAAAAGGCACTACTTCCAAGACCACTAAAAAAATGTAAAGGGAGTGTTGGGTTAGTAAGTAAGTGTAAAATATTCATTAAAAAAGCCCAAATATAAAAAACATACCTCATTTGTTTTGATGCCGAAACATTTTTTTTAAAGTCTTGCAATAACATCATATGCATACTTGCAAGCTTGTCCAAATTATTAATTCGTAAATTAACAATGTCCAAATCCTTTTTTTTCTCTTCAATGCTTTTTTCATGGTACAAAATATTCCATTCCAAATTCTCCTTTTCAATAAGTTGCATTTTTTTCTGTAATTCAAAATCTTCAATAATTTTAATAGAACTTGTCCATGCACTCTCTATATTTAATTGATTACTCATTTAATATTTAATATTTATTAATTAAAATAAAAAAATTAAAATATAAAAACCGAAACAGTTTACAAACCGCCGAAATTTAAAAAAATAAAAAACATTTAAATAATAATAATTATTTTATTATGCCTTCCAAGATTATTACTTCTTCTACTCCTCGCAGGTCACCAAGGCTTCACAAAAATTTATTTGTGATGGCTCCTAAAAAAGTTATTAAAAAAATTGTTAAATCTGGTATACCAAAGGTGTTAAATTTTGCACCTAAGATTGAGCAAGCAGAGGAGCAAATTGTTTACCTTCCCAAGCCACCTGAAAAGTGTGACTCTGTCTGCGCACCTTGGTCTGATGAGGAAGATAATTAAATTAGGATTAAATATAAAGTTTTAAGCTAATTCATCAATTTTACGTGAAGCATCTTCACGAATAGTTGCAGCAGCAGCAACGGCAGCAGCCAAAGCAACCTTATACGATTCGCTTTCTTCTTGTCCCTCATCATCTTGCTCATCTTCATCATCTTGCTCATCATCTCTGCCCCATTCTTCTTCATTTGTAGATGATCGCGGAGAAAATACGTGAGAAGACAAATTTAAAAGTCCAGGAAGAATTGAGTTTTTAAACTCTTCAAAATTGGGATACCCCAAAAAACAAGACAAAATTTTTTTTCTGTAAAGTGTGTAATTGTTTAAAAATAAAAGTTAGTAAGAATTATACCGCCTTTTAAAAGAAAAAAACTTACTTAAGTGTTGGAATGTTGGTCTGATATTTGCGCAAAAGATTTATAATTTTCCAATTAAGTTTTTTTGATGCATCATCATCAATATCGCCATTGCATTTAATCTCATTAATGAAATTTCGAAGTTCACAAAGTTGAGGGATTTTGTCATACTTTGATTTTGTAACTTTGCGATGCTTTACATCCTTAGGTAACAAATCCCTCATGGCATAAACCATAGTTTTTGTAGTGAGATTTTTTATTCCGCCATTTTCCTTATAAGTTTTTAAAAACATTTTTTTGACAGAATCCAAGCTAAAATTTTTAAATGACGAAAGAGGAGCATTCCAAATATCTTTTTCAGTAAATGTAGACATTTTAAAATTTACAAAAATTTAAAAAATTATTATTCTTACAGTTTAAAAACCTAAATTCGTTAAAAAAAAAAATATTTTACAAATTTATAAAAAATGACTTTTGTTTGCAAATATTGTGAAAATGATTCTAATTTACATACTTTTAATATAAAAGATGAAAATGAAAATGAAATTATTTATTATTCGTGTATGTCAGAAGCTAAAGATAAAAATATTTTACAAATTATTTATCACATAAATGGATTTTTACAATTGCATCATGAAAAAAGTAATAAAACATGGTCTTGGATTATTGATAGTAAAAATTTTAAATTTGAGTGGCATTTTTTTTCACTTTTTAAAGAATTATTAAAAATTTACGAAATTTATAAAAATACCTTAACTTTTATAAAAATTATTAATTTAAATAATTTTATGAAATTTTTTTTAAAATTATGTACACCGTTAATGACGAGAGAATTAAAAAACAAATTATTAATTTTATAAATTCTTTATCTTCTTTTATTTTTTATTTTTATTTAAAAAAAATTTTATATATATATATTTAGTTTACAAAATAAAAAAAAAAATAAATTTTATATTTTTTGTTAGGGAAAATAAAAAA